>Ga0265296_1000335_pt1 | contig 78973 bp, 72 predicted proteins | sample MunlanPumphouse1_FD_189073 | JGI IMG/M metagenome (GOLD analysis project Ga0265296, IMG submission 189073) | Groundwater microbial communities from a municipal landfill in Southern Ontario, Canada - Pumphouse #1 | ecosystem: Environmental > Aquatic > Deep subsurface > Groundwater | place...
TAGGTCGCCGTTCGGAAAGGTGCATAGTCGAACAGCGTTCGGTTAGCGAAAGCGAGGGAGAGTTTGGAATTCACAGGCAGAATCAGACCGAAATTGAACAGCGGCGATGTCTGAACGGTTTGGATTTGTGTCGTTGAATACCAGCGTGGCGAAATCGAATATTGCGACGACAGGTAAACATCGGTGTAAATCGGAACGATCAGAGTTGTCGTCATTTCGTTTCTCAGGTTAAAATCCAGATAGACGCTCTTTTTCTGTGACCTCAGAACGAACGCCGGATTCCAGATCAGATCGGAGTACGGATCGGAAAGCATGCCGCTGACTTCCGGCGTGAAAATTTTCATCTGCATCGTCCGGAAGTCCAACGATTCCATGAAATACGGCGCGTCCGGCTTCCGGATTGTTGGCGAAGGAACGGTGGCGGAGAGAAAAGAGGCGAAGAAGAGGAAAATCAGCGCTGTTTTGAATGAGGTTGTGTTCATGGCGAAATCCTTTTTGAATATGTCTGTTGAAATCCGGTTTGGTTTATTCACTCCATTCAGGTAGATAGATTTTTCCCATGAAAAGGATCGTTCCGGAGGCACGTTCGCGGATTGCAAAAACAAACGGACGATTGACGCACATGGTTACGTTTTGTTCTTTGATACTCTCAAATGTTATCTCGACGGAAGTCGCCGCCGCGGCTTCGGTGCCTTCTTCGTTCACTTCGACAAATGATTTGTGTCTGACTTCGCTGATGTACAAACCACTGTCGGAGTTGATCCGGGAAAAATCCGCTTGAAAAGGGGTGAAAGCGATTCCCATGCCAAGGCTCTTTAGCGAGTCGTTGAGTTTCCGGAACCATTCGAGTTTGAATTTCGGCAAGCAAAGATCGACGGTCATTTTGTAAAAACTTGCTGTCCAGTTGCTCCATTCTTCATCGGTTAAAATATTTATCAGCGAATCAGTGCCGACATTCGACGCCGGAAGAAGAACCGTCATCGCGAAATATCCGTCGTTGTATGGCAAGTCGATTGCCTGAAATCGCTCGTTTTCAAGGTAGTCAAAATCGCCGGTGATTGACATCATTTTACAGGTCGTCGATCCGCCGTCCGGCAGATAAAACGGATTGTCGTTCGTGTTCTTTTTGTCGAATTGATACGTCCACGTTCCCTTGAAATAGATCGCATTCAACAGAAACATGACCGTATTTGGATCGATTGGCTTATCGAGGATTTGTTTAATAAGACCATCGGTCTGTTCATCAATCCAGCCGTTCATTATATCGACAGCGGCGTCCTGACTGAAGTCGAGACTCCGTACCGCTGCGTCGAAAAAGGTCTGATTGACATCGATGAAACTCTGAAGAACGGTAAAGTCGTTTCGGTACCAGATGGAGTTCGCGATCCGGAATTTGACTTTCGGATCGAGGTTTCTCAGTAATTTGATCAGACTTTGGTAGCCGCGGTTGATTTCGTCTTCTGTGAGATTCCCAAAACCGAGCGTCGAACGCATCGCATCCAGCGTTGTACCTGCCGCGCCGTTCATCGTCATGCCCAGCGCCATCGAAACTGAAACCGGTGAGATGAACAGGTTGCTGTCTTTAACATCACCCGACAGTTTTTTAAAAAGGTCAAATCCGAAGGAGTTGCTCGATTCGATTAATGCTTGTTCGGATTTGCTGAGTTGCCTCGGCAATTGCGGAATTTCGTTGGAATTCGGCGCTGTGGCGTCCGAACAGTTCATAAAAAAAACCGTGAAAAAGAAGATTCCTGTGAGTCGCCCGTATTGGGTTAATGACCGTACTTTTCTGGATTTTGTCTTTTCTTTCATCTTTTCCCTTTTTACTTTCTACTTTTTACTTTCTACTTTATACTTCACTCAATCACCGGTTCCATGATTTTACCGATGAATAGTATCGTTCCGGACTGTCTTTCGCGGATCGCGAAGATGAACGGCCGGTCGATGCGCATGACCGGCGACTCGGGACCGACGCTCGTTGCTCCGACACCTACCGCTGTCACTGCGGCGGCTTCGGTGCCTTCTTCGTTGACATCGACGAACGTTTTATGCATGACTTCGCTGATATAAAGATCTCCGTTAGCATTGATTTTGGTAAAATCCGCTTGTCCCGGAACGAAGGCAATTTCCATTCCAAGCGTTGAAAGAACATCAATCATTTTTAGTTGATAAGACAACTTGAATTTTGGCATAAAGAGTGAGACTTCGGCGGTATCCAACTGCGACAGCCATTCATTCCATGAGTCGTTGTCCAGCGATTCAATTAGCGTGTTGACATTTGATCCGTATGCGGGTAGGAAAATGGTCATACTGAATCCGGCATTACCGTAAGCCAGATCGATTGCCTGAACCTGTTCATTCTGGAAATATGGATGATCGCTTTTGTGACTCATCATTTTACAAGTCGTCGAATTGCCAGAAGATAAGTAGAACGGTTCGTCGGTCGTGTGGTCTTTATTAAATTCATATGTCCAACTGCCTTTGAAATAAATAGCGTTGATCAGGTACATCACCATTTCGGATGAAATTGGTTTCGGGACAATTTCCTTGATCTTGCCGTTAGTCTTTTCGTTAACCCAAGAATTGATAATGTCTGCCGCGTCGCTTCGATCAAAATCCAACGCCGAAACCTTGGCATCGAAGTACTTCGTATTTACGTTGATAAAATCCGCTATCACCGAAAACGTGTTCCGATACCAGATGGAATTAGCGATCTGGAAGTTGACTTTAGAGTCCGCGGAAGTCAGCAGATCGATCAATCCGGCGTAAGACTGGTTGATCTCATCGATGGAAAGGTCGCCGTATTCGAGCGTGTTTCGCATGGCGGTTTGGGTTTCGCCGGCTGCACCGTTGAAGGTCATACCGAGAGCCATCGTTACGCTCAGTGGTGAGATGAAAATATTCTGGTCCGGCTGTTCCTTCACAATTTGGCGAAAAACTTTCAGCCCGAAGCGGTTATCGGAATCGGTCAATTTTTTCTCAACCGTGCTCAGCTCGCGCATGGCATTGATTTCGTCAGGGGAAACGATTTTGTCCGCACAGCGGTTCATTATCGTCAACAAGCCGCAGAACGCCGCTAATATTTTGATTTTTTGCATGGTACACCTCATTCGCTTGGTTTTTTAGCTTTTAAAATTTGGCCGGATATTTTATCGATACTGCGGCCGGGGACAAAAAGGTTCAAGCTGAGTTTGATCTGGGAATCGGCAATACCTCTGAAGTTGTTCTGGTACCAGACGCCAGTATCGATGGAAAACCACTTCGTGAAAAAGAAGCGCACTCCTCCGACCGCCAGATAACTCTGACGGACTTCGACCGCGTCGGTTTGGTCATTATATTCCCAATTTGATACGGTTTCGATTTCAAGCATAATTTTAGTTTGGGGATTAGAAGCTATTTCGCAACCGGCAAAGCCGCCGAGCAGGTTTTTCTGCTTTTCGGTTGGTTCATAAATAGATTTATCCCAGTATTCAATCATGGTGTCTTTGATCCGGATGTCGGTCAGACTGAGTCCGCCGTGCAGACTGATTGGCCCCAGGCGAATGCTCGACACGCCGTAAAGTACGGTGAAGCGGGTGCCATATCCGATATTGTTAATTCCTTTGGAGTTCCAGGAGTCGTTTGCCCTGACGACCCCTTGATCGCTGTTCATTTGTTTCCAGTCGGCAGAACTGCGGATGGCAACGGCAAAGGTCGGGAAAAAGCTGATCCCCAGGAAATTATTGGGTATAAGCTTTAATTTGAAAGCCGATGTAGCCACGACGGGCGAACCATTAGCGATATTGTTGACGAGGCCAATTGTACTGAATTCGACCTCGGCAATATTGCCCAACCCAATACCGATGGTCCCCAGAACCGACTGTTTCGTACCCACTCCGAAGGCGCCGCCGCCAGTCAGGTTGAGATCTTTTGAACTCAGCACCCGGGCGGTTGGAATATTAAACAGCCGGGGCGGATCAATCCGTTCGGCGATAAAATTATCGGTCTTCAGGTAATTTTCATTTTGTCGTGTCAAAAGCTCCTGAGCTTCATCCTCCAGCGATTCGCCGCAAGCCAGACAGTGCTTATTGGTCGCTTGATTTTCCGTCTGACAATTTGAACAGGTCAATATCGTGACCGGCTTATTGGCGGCGATTAAAAAGTTCATGCAGACCACCAGACTCAGAAAGATCAGTGCCGTACTTGCAATAGTTCTATTCATTTTTATTCTCCTCGTTATTTTTGATAAAGATGGTTGCCACATACTCGGAGCAATCATGCTCGACCGGAACAACCGGATACGGGTCCAGTTGCAGTAAGCTCAGACGGTAACCGAGCGTATCGACCGCTACATGCCCCAGGGAATCAGCCAATGATACATAGGCGGGGATTTGCAGGATAACAAGGGCGGTTTCCCGGAATGATTTTTTCAGAATGACCTCTATCCGGGCGCGGCCTGGCCAGGAACACATTATATTTATCGGACAGCGGCTGTCAGAAATGACTTTTTCGAAACCGACTTCCAATCCTGACGGCTGACCGATCTTGCGTTCGCCCAATTTGAGTTCGACGATTTCATCGATATCCAGATAAGTTTCTTCTTCCGGTTCCAGAATAGGTTCCAGAATACACGACACCAGTAAAATCGCGGCCAGAAAAATGACCGATGTTTTTGCCGTTTTGGAAATTTTTCCCGTCAATTTGTTCATTTTAACAACTCCGAATATCGCAACTTTTCAATCGTCCGGAGGAATAAAGACAAATATCGTTCCAAGTGATTTCACTCGTGTAAGGAAGTGTATTTTGCCGAAAAAACACAGAATCCTGACGGTGAGTCTCAGATTTCTGAGGATTCGGGTACTATTCGAAGCGGTATTGCAAGCCGACGGAGGCGAACCATTTGTTGTAATAAATGCCGCTGTATTGCGTTTCGTTCCGGAAAAAGGCGAACTTGCCGGTCAACGACAGCCCTCCGATTAGTTCGTTTTCCCAACCGACGAAGATTTGGTTTTGGACGTTCTGTTCGGGATCGGGATTGTAATAAATCGCTCTTTCGGATGGATCGTCTAAATAGCGTTTGAGTTGAAACTCTGCGATCATCTGTAAAAGCAGACGCCGGATTTTTCGCGTCGCGTAAATTTGTACCGATGCGTTGGCAAACGATGAATACCGGCTGTTGGAACCGAGATACGAGAATCGGAGACTTCCGCCTGCGATCCACTTTTTTCGGTGTTCAAATCCGATTTGACCGAACAGAACGATATCTCGCTGGAGGTTGTACGTTACTGAGCTTGTGTCGGGATCGTGATAGACTTGCCGGTTTGGATAATCGATTTTCAGGATGGAAGATTTTCCGGAAAGCGTCCAGGCTTCTGCCGGCTGGAATTGTAACTCGCCGACTACGCCGATTTGCGTCGAGTTAAACCGCTGAGCAAAACGGAACCAATTGTTCTGGTAATAAGCGCCGACCTGAGCAACGGATTTTCCGAATCTGGCTCCGATGTTCGCTGATAAGTCAACATCCGAATAAGCGTTCGACGCGTTTTGCCACCATTTGGTCAGGAGATTTGCCTGCGATTTGAAGAATAATTTTGGGGAAAGTGCGAGGTAATATTGCCAGTTACCGGTCGTGATGAGTTTATTTTCTTCGGGATTTTGGAAATAAGCGGAATAATTCCCGATGAGGCTGATTCGTCGGCTGGATCGGTCGTTAGTTTGATTGATGAGAATGCCGCCCCAAAATTGACCGGCGTTGTCGTCCGTTCGGTTGGAATCCGACTCGAAAATGTTGTTTTCCATCAGCACTTCCGATTTGAGGTAGGAGGAGAACGTTCGATCGGTTGCCGCCCGAAGAAGCGAGCCGATCAGCAGCACGATGCAAGGAATTTTCAGGAACTTCCTGAATCCGGTGATTTTTTCACTCTTCATCGTTGAAGAAAATACAAGGAAAAGTAAAATGGAAAAAGGGAAAAGTGATTATTTATTACGTCTTTGAGAAGAGGCAGACCGGGTGTTCCGAAGTCAGCGTTTCCGCTGTTCGAGTTCGGCGATTTGCTTCTGGTAATATGTCTTGATGGAATCCAACTGACTGATGTACGAGCGCATGTTTTTGGACGGAACGGACTGAACGATGTGCAGATAATCTTCACTGGTCATTGTCATCGGAAATTCAGTCTGAACCGTGCGTGTTGTCCAGATTTCTTCATTGCCGTAGCTGGTTGGGACGACGTTTACATAGGTCGCGTCGCCGTCCGTTCCCTTAGCCCCGCGTTCAGTGAAAGTCGTTTGATAACTGCGGGAATTGGCGGGATTGATCTCACCCGAAAAGGTGTTCATTTCCGACGCGAACTGCTCCATCCGTTTTCTCAGCAGTTCTTCCTCTTTGGCGGCGGCGATGATCAGGTCGATCTGCTCGATTTTTTCGGTCAGAATCCGGGCGAGTTCGGTCTTCAGCATCGACTGCTGGGAAGGGTTTTTGATGAATTCGAGAAGGTTTTCCTTGCGGGGAAGAATTTCGATTCCCGACGGCGCAAAGTATCTTTGATTTTGCAAAAGCCAGTCGCGGCGGTCTTTGAGTTCCAAAAGAGTCAGAATCGCACTCGTGCGGCGCGGCGGTTCGGTTGTCTTTTCCAGGACATCGATGACGGAGTCGATTTGCGACGAAAGAATCGGATAGTAGGCGTCGAAAATCCGGTTTGCGCTCGCTTTTTTCTCCGCCGTTTGTTTGTAAACGATCATCAACCGGTCGCCTATTTTTGCTTTTTTCTCCGTGAGTTTCACGATCTTCCGTCGATTCACCCAGCCGGGACTTTTTTCTTGTCTCAGTGGGGAGATCGATTTTTCGATTTCGGTCTGTTCGGCTAAAAGTTTTTTCTCGTTTTGAACCAGCGATGCAATTTCCGAGATATTGGTGGAAATCGCTTCGTGATAATTGGAAAGAGATTGGCCTCCGAATGCGACGGAGAATCCAAACGTCGTGCAGGCAATCCAACCAAGAAATTCCATTTTTCGCGAGCGAATGCCGACCAGTTTTTTCATTTTACGAATACTCGCTCTCTTCGATTCGGTATTTGTCGATCTTGTAATAAAGTGCACCGGTTTTAATATTCAGCGCATCGGCGGCGTGCTGTTTGACACCTTTGGAGGCGCGCAGGGCGTTGACGATCATTTCCCGCTCGATCTTTTCAACAGACTGAACCAGATTCCCGTCCGGTTGCGGCGCTGAACCGCGATTTGTTTCGCCGAGGTCGGCGAAGGCGAACAGATCATCGCTAAAGCGGTCTTCCTCGATAAAGACGAGCGCGCGCTCAAGGAAATTTTCCAGTTCGCGGATATTTCCAGACCATGTGTAATGTGTGAGTTTCCGGATCACACTGGCGTCGATGGTCGGCGTTTTCCGGCCGAGTTTTTCTGACTTGTTCCGGATAATAAAATCGATCAACAGCGGAATGTCTTCATTGCGTTCTCTCAGCGGTGGAATGTTGATGGGAATGACGTTGATGCGGTAGAAAAGATCGCTTCGAAACGAGCCGTCCTGAATTGCCGCCTGCAAGTCTTTGTTCGTCGCGGTAATGAGCCGAAAGTCGCTGGAAATCGGCTTTTCGCCGCCGACGCGATGAAACTGTTTCGTTTGAAGCACACGGAGAACTTTGACCTGAAGGGCGGGAGACATTTCGCCGATTTCGTCGAGAAAAAGCGTTCCGCCGTCGCTGATCTCGAATTTGCCCGCGTGCGTTTTGATGGCGCCTGTAAATGAACCTTTTTCGTGGCCGAACAGTTCGCTTTCGAGGAGACTTTCCGTCAGCGCGCCGCAATTCACGGCGACGAACGGTCCGTTTTGACAAAAACTCTGTTGGTGGATCGTTCGCGCGACGAGTTCCTTACCGGTGCCGCTCTCGCCGGTGATCAAAACCGGGCTGTTGACTTTGGCGACTTTTTCGATCAATGTTCTGATCTTTTGGATCATCGGTGATTGACCGATGAGCAGAGGCGTTTCTACCGACGACGATTCGACTTGTTGCCGCGCCGAAAATCGGGTATAGATCGTTTCGACTTTTTTCCTGAGTTCGGCGATGGAGAACGGCTTGGTGATAAAATCTTCGGCGCCGCATTTCATTGTTTCAACGGCGAGATCGACCGAAGCGTACGCCGTAATCAAAATGACGTCGGTTGCGGGTCGCAGGCTCTTGATCGTTTTGAATAGTGAAATCCCATCGAGTTCGGGCATCTTGATGTCGGTGATGACCAATGGAAACGATGACGCTAAGAACAGAGCCAGGCCTTTCTTGCCGTCCTCGGCTGAGACCGCGTCGAAGCCGTCTTTTTTCAGAAAGGCGGTCATGCCGTCGCGCAGAGATTGGTTGTCTTCGACGATCAGGATTTTAAAGTTTTTCTTGGGCTCGTTCATTTATTGCTCCGGTAACGTGATGACAAATTCCGTGCCGCTTTCATCCGAGCGAGTAAGCCGGATGGAACCGCCGTGTTGCTCGACGATGGATTTAGCAATCGAGAGTCCGAGACCGACGCCGCTCGATTTGGTGCTGAAGAAAGCGTCAAAAATCTGAGGCTGGATTTTTTCAGGCATCGGCATGCCCTGATTGAAAAACGATATTGTCAGTTCTTGGCCGTTTTTACGGATTTCGATCTGGATCGGATCGGAATCGCCCGACGCGTCGGCAGCATTTCGCAAACAATTGGTAAACGCGCGCTGGATTTTCCCCGGATGAACGTTGAGACTGCCTTCGCCGCTCACGATGAACTTATGATTCGGGAAAAACGGTTGAACTTCGTTGATGCTTTCCGTCAGTAGCCACCGAATGTCGCTCTCGACCAGATTGCTTTCGACCGGTCGTGCGTAGGCGAGAAAGGCGTCAACGATCTCGGAAAGACGGTTCACTTCCCGGGAAATGGCGGCCGCGAATTCCGCTAGTTCAGGCGCGTTCCGGGTTTCTTCTATCAGTAATTCGGCGTTAATCTTCATTCCGCCGAGCGGATTGCGAATCTCGTGGGCGACGGACGCTAAAAGTTGCTTGTTTTCTTTTTCGCGCCGGTCGATTTCCGCCTGCATCTTTTGCATTGTTTGCCCGAGAAAACCGATCTCGTCTTTCCTATTTCTTAAAACAACCGATTGTTTGCGGCCTTTTCCGATTTCCTCGGCGTATTTTGTTAAAAGTCCGAGCGGTTTCGTCAAGTTTCGGGATGCCAAAACCGAGATGAAAATTCCCAGTAGGAGAATTATCAACCCGGTTCGAACCATCTGACTTTGCAACCGGGCGGCGTCCTGAAGAAACGTCGCGCTAGCGTCGATCGCTACGATCACAACGGAACTGTCCGGCAGGTGAAGCGGGCTGAACGTCGATTTGAGATAATTCCCGACGTCGTCGGAGAAAAGCGGCGAGCAGACAATTTCGCCCCGAAACGCGCGGGAAATTTCACCGGAATGTAGCATCAGGGATTTGACGCCGCTCTCTTCTTTTCCCGTCGAGATCAGCAGAGAAGAATCTGCCCGGATCAAGTAAATCGAACTCGCCGAAACCTTCGACAAATTTGCTAACAACATTCGCCGGACGGAATCTCTGGCGACGGCCGATTCCGGGTATCGGTTTAGAAAACCGATGAGCGCCGTGTCCAATCGTTCCTGTAACAGAACGATATTCGTCTTCAGGTTTCGGGACAGTTCTTCTTCCATCGTCTGGCGGGTTTGCCAGTAAATCGGAACGGATAGAAGAATCACGATCAGCGCGATCAGTAACCCGATGAACAAGGCGATTTTATACGACAATTTTTTCATGACGACAACTTACTTCGCCGGAGCGATAGAGGCAAGTCGCGCGTAAATCGCAGTTAATTGTCGATCTGTTTGAACTGTTGCCGCTTAAACACTTATTGCCAATATGCGAATCAAAACCTAAATTTGAAATGCTTATAAAAAACATGGCTGTTTTTTCAAATGTCTGATGAACGATTGCAGGTTTGTAAAGGAGAATGTCCATGGAAATGAATTCCAGGAAAGATAATGGCGCGACGATAGTGACAATTAGCGGGCGATTGGACGCGGCTTCCGCTCCGGATTTCAACAAACAATTCACCGACTTGATCGGCCAGGGCGAAGCGACGTTCGTACTTGATTTCAGCGATCTGGTTTATATTTCCAGCGCCGGTTTGAGAAGCATCCTGCTCGTCGCGCAGGAATTGCGGAAAAAGAGCGGGAAACTCCTCGTTGTGTCGTTGAAGGATATCGTTCGGGAAGTGTTCGAAATTTCCGGTTTCATTCAACTATTCCAGATATTTGATTCGGTCGATCAGGCGCTCGGTCAAAAGTAAATCCCCTCATATCGGAAATCCGACTCTTTATTTATCGGGAAGATCAGTAAAATTTATCAGTGGTTGGACAAAAAAACGACGCGACGGGAATCGCATGTCGGGCATGTGTGTTCGTCACAGAGCAGACGGCTGTAATTATCCCGGAAAAACGGTAATCCCGTTTCCATCAGCAATGAAACCGGAACCAGCAGAGAGGTCAGATTTTCCGTGCGGAAATTGGTAATTCGACCGGTTTCCCGCAGATGCGATTCAAAATTGACGAAGGATTTGGCACAGCCGGGTATTTCGCGCAACGGCTGTTCGCCCTGAATCGAAACGCCGATCGGTTCGATGCCCAAATAATTCCACGGTGAGAAATTGCTCCATGGAACCGGCGCGCGGTTTTCCATATAATGGCAAAACGACATTGAGGAAAAATCGACGCCGAGTAGAAGGACAAAGGCGTCGGAACGGTTCGACAGCCATTCGAGAACGCTTCCGTCGCCGAGCGGACTTTCGGGTGAATAGTCCGCGTCGATTTCGTCGGTTATTTTTCCCCATAAAGAAAACGAATGCGTCGGCGAACTGGTTCGGACGACCTGAACGGAAGTGCGAAAAACTTCCGAAACAGCGCCGGTTTTGGTAGGCGTTCGTTCACGGTCAAAAATATTGTAACCGCCGGATCGTCTTTTGAAGCAATAACTGAAGGCGGGCATGATGATCGACCCGTCCGTGGTGATTTTGGATTGCAGGCTGGCGATTATCCCGTCGATTCTCAGAGACGGAAAAGCGGAGCGTATCCGACGATAACTGCTGTGGACGAGCAGATGATAACCTCCATTCAAGCCGAGGCGGTTCAGGTAATCGTCAAAAGCCGGAATTGGTTTCATTGCCGCGAAATTTAGTCAATTCAGGCTATAATTGATATTAAACTCGTGCAATTGACCACCGTGCAGGTTTTTTTTGTACTTTTCAGTTGGCGATACGAAATAAACTGGACTATCATCCAGACGGTTTGTTACCGGAACCAGCTGGCGAAATTGATAATGGATTCCGACCTTGCCGATCTGCCGGTTAACCGAACAGACGAGATCGAACAGGTTCACGTCATATCTTAACGGATAATGAAGCGGAGCCATCACCAGACCGAATTCGAGGTCAGCTTCACCGTCGATCCAGTAATTGTACCTTGCATGCGTGTAAGTCAGCGAAACGCTGTTATTGAACTTCCATAAATCGAACCGGTAGTCGCCACCAATTTTCTGAGCGAATGACGAACTGTTTTTGAATTGACAATCCACCGCGTGTGAAATCGGAAATAATTCCTGATAATATCCGAGCACCGGCAACCGGAAGAGCAAATGCATCGAATATTTTCCGTAGGAAAGTCCGGCGCTGAACCTGAAGCAGTTGAAATGAAATACCGAGTTTATAAAGAAACCGTCGCGTGCGAGATCGCCGTTTCCAAGATTCCGGTAATCCAGCGTTGTCGGCTGATTGTTGTCGAATTTTGTCTGGCCGCGGCTCAGGATAAATCCCGCTTCGATACAGTTCAGAGTCCGATTCTGTGAATTCAGGGACAAACAAGCCAGCGTTTCTTTGAATGAAACCGGAACATCGATGCGTCGATTTCCGGTCAACTGTGGTTTGTTGCTTGAATTGACATAATGAATTTGGATATCGTCGCTGAAATCGGATTGAGAAACGGACAAACCAAGCCGGTGCGCCGCATTCAACGGAGTCGAACCCCAAACCAGCAGACTCAGTTTTTCCGGCCGTGATTCGATGCTGAAATTCCGTCCGAAAGCAGGTTCGAGCCAATCGAAGAAGAATTCGTTATCCATGGCCTTAGCAGAAATTGGAAAACGGTTGACAACCTGCATTCCGGAAAGGTCGCCGATTGAATAATCGATGCCGACGCCGATGAGACCGATCCCTTTTGTCGCCGCCCATCGGAACGAGCCGGATAGCGCGCTCAGGTCGGTTTTTCCGACGATTGCCGTGACATCTTTTTTTGTATCGATCAGGAATTGATTTCGGTTCAGATCGATCGACAACATTTGGCTGGAATTTTTAAAATGAAACGGAAATAGAACGCCTGCGCGCGGAGAAAGATTGTGCGAAAAGACGACGGATTTTCTTTTGATCTTCGCCCGGTAGATGTTTTCAAAATCGTACCGGAAGTCAATCTGTATTTCACCGTTTTGGATTTCTTCGATAGAAATGGTTCTCTCTTGGGGAAAATTCAGAAAGGAATAGAAGAAATCGGAAAGTTCGAAGGCGTAAACCTCCGGGCAAATCGTCAGAAACAAAAACAGAAAGGGGAAAAGCGTGGCGCTTTCCCCTTTTGAGGTGTTTTTTATCGGTCTTCTATGCAAAATTATTTAATCAGAGACATTTTCCTTATCGAGATGTTTCCGTTGACTTCAAGCCGGGCAAAGTAAATGCCGGATGAAAAATTCACAGCATTCCACGGAACGATATGTTTTCCGGAACGGAAGCGCTGATTGACGATCTGTTCGACGACTCTGCCCTGGAGATTAAGAATGGAAATCTTCACATCGGCCACTGCGGGCAGATCGAATTCAATGTGTGCGACCGGGTTGAACGGGTTGGGATAAACGGGATAGAGGCAAAATTCACGCGGTAAAGTCGGAAGTTTTCGACTGCTTAACGATTTGTATCGATCCGGGAATAAACCGCCGAGCGTGCTATCGACGCCGAAGACAAGATTTTTCCACATCAGGAGGAAACTCTTTGGTGGATTATCAAACCATGCCGAGAGGTTCAGGCGTTCATTTCCCATGTTCATCATAGAGTCAGGGTACTCAAAATCGGTATGTATCATATCGGCGAACGTATGTGATATATAACCGTACATAATCATCTTTTCACTATCCATATTGAAGTCGTCTTCATAAGGAGCCATGGCCGTGAACAGATCGGTTAGCCGACCAGAAAAAATTGCCAGTGAATCGAATGCCGTCGAAAACCATGCTCCGGCTTCGTGAAATTTTTCGACACCGTAAGGCGTAAGCGATAGGAAATCGGGATTGGACGATTCGAGGATCAGGATGAAATCCGAATCGCTTTGGACTTCCGAGAAATTCAGTTTGGTCGGATCAAGGTCAAGCACAAAAACCTCGTTCAGATTCTGATAGATTGCCCGGAAACCGCTGTTGATTGCCATTAAACCGTCGCCAAGTAGTGAGATGAAATTGACGGCGGTGTGAACGTTCGGAACTGACGCGCTGAACGGATCGACGGAAAAGTCGGAATTTGCAAGTATGTTGTATCGGTTTACGATCACATCGTCATGCTTTTCGATGATGACAAAATTTGTCGGATTTACAGAATGAATGTAAAAATCGATGTGATTCCGTATTTCGGCAATTTGTGGGGAGAAATCGAAGTCTTTCCAGTCAAAGAGATAGGTCAGGCTGTCGATCCTTCCGGTCTGCAGACAATAAAAGGCGCGATTGAAATTTTCGTGAATTTGTTTGTTTGTCAATAACTTCACCGTCAGCGCCATGGCAATACCGAAATGTTTATCGGGCGGAATGGGATTCATGGCCAGCCATTCTGCTTTTTTAACCGACAGGCAGGCTCGAAAAGTTAGAAAATCGTCGTTAGTGTTAAAAACAACGTCCGAACGAATCATCAAAAGTAAATTTTCGGGTGCGCCGTTGGGGAAGATGTCGTTAAAGGAGAAATTGTCAAATTCACCATTTCGGTAGTAGTCGTAGAAAACGGTTTTTAGACCGTTAGCGGGCATATTTTGCAGGATTGCCAGCGGCTTGATTGTTTTTCCGTTGATGGGATCGCCGACCGGATAAACCTTGCCGTTCAGCAACGTATCGATTTCTGAAATGACCATTTTGACGCTGTCAAAAGGAGCAAGATTGAGATTCAGCGGCTGGAACGGCTGATTCGTCAGAAGTACTTTGAGTGTATCGAGGAATTGATGGGTTTGATCCAATCCTGTCCGGACATTGGCGACGCCCGGCATGACATCTCCATTTGGAATGCTCATGACTGAATCGATATTTGAAAAACCGGAATCAAAGGAATGCCCCATTGCTTGGGTCAATTGATCGATCTCGTCCAGCCGGTTAAAGAATTTCCGGGAGAAAATGAAAGGAGTCGTTTCGTACTTCGTTCCGGCAAGTGAGACAGAAAATTCAAAGTCAGCAGTTCCATCACGGACCATTTCCCAATGATCGCCGAAAGCACTGTAAATCTCGTCGGCTTTTTGCTGGTAAACGGCGATTTCCGTTCCGATTTGATTGATGTCGCCTCCGATATTAAACAGCCGTGTCTTCATCGTATCCCGAAAGGCGGGATAAGTTCCGTTGTTGAAGAAATCAGTTAAAAGAGTGAAAAATTCCTGTTGAGATTGAGACTGAAGAATAGGAAAGATATCCGTTTCCGCGATAAAACCGATGTCTGACAGGTTGGAACCAATGTCGTCCAATAACAATTCAGTATTCGTGAAAAGCGTGTCCTGATTCACGATGTCCCATGCCGCTTCGATAATTGCGAGTCCCATATGCGCTTTCATTGTTGGAGTATCATCGCTACCGATAGCAGTCTGCAATAGAAATTTGGCTTCCTTTGAGGACAGGTAGATGATATATTCGGGAGTGATGTCCTTTTGCAGGATCAGGTCAGGCGAGCCGGCAAACAAGGGAACACAAATAAATATGAGAGAGAAGAGAACTGCTGGCTTGATTGTTTTCATGAATACCTCCTTTTTTCTGGTTCAATTTACCTAACTACCAATAATATAAAAGTTGTTTCGCATCACATTCAAGAAACTTTTATCGAAGCAGTCGGTTAGCCTGAATAATTCACCGCAGCCACCGCCGTTGGCGGGATTCAGCACGCTGAGAACGCAGAGATTATCTATTTATTAATAACTTAGAGTCATAATCAAGACCAAATATTTTTTAAATAATAAAATTATGAAATGTCCTCCGCCCCGCATTCTGCGGGGAACTCCGCGGTTTATGAATAAAAGAGGTTAGGTTATGTTCCGGGTACAGAAAATATTGAGAGTATAAAAGAAATGTTGATATTGATTGTAGATTTCATTTGACAAAGAAACCAGAATTCTCTAAAATTTGTTCAAGAAATTTGGAGGAATGATTTTGAGAGACACAAAGAGAATTTCGACTTTACTTGCAGTCACGGTGCTTTTTACCCTCGTCTCAAGCGTTGCGCTCGGAAATTCAAGGTATTATTCCTCAGTCCAACAAATATGCAAAGCGTACCAGATAGAGGTCGATTACAACCGGATGAGTTTGATCGAAACGGCTAACGGCGCCAAGGACTTTAGCCTGACGATCAACAGCGCCCGGAATAGTTTCGATCGCGTCATGCTGATCGGCTTTTATGCCACCGGGAAGGCGATGCTGTATTTGAAAGAGGACATTCAGACGGTGAATATTATCGTGAGCGTCGAATACAAAGGCGTTGAAAATATCATGGCGACCGCCGTGAAGGAAGATATCCTGGCGTATGTCGATGGCAAGATGTCTTCAGCTGATTTTGTCAGAAAGATCAAGTTTAGCTAAACACAAAGAACAAAACCCATAGGAGGAATTCATGGATCCTTTTTCCTGGTCTTACACGTTGATGATGTATTTGAGAGGCATTGGTTGGGCAATTGTCGCCTCGCTCGGTTTTTCTTTTGGCGTTGGATTAGCCGTTAAGGTATTTGACTGGCTGTCTTCCGACATCGATGAATGGGAAGAGATCAAGAAAGGCAATATCGGCGTTTCGTTGATTCTCATCACCATCATTCTCATGGTCGGACTTCTGGTCCATAAAGTCATCTAAGACGACCTTGTTCTCACTTTGCACGGGGAAAATTCCGATCGGTTCGGAATTTTCCCTTTTTGCGTGATAATTCGATCGGCGGAAACAAATTATTGGTTCGATTTGAGAAATGGTTTATATTTCTGGAGTAGAAAGGTTGGGATCGAGAAATGGAAGAGAAAAATCAAAATAGTGTAGAAAACGTCAGCAGGCGCGATTTCCTCAGAAAAATGGCGGCGACGGTGATTTTTACGACGCCAACGATTCAGACGTTCAAACTACTTAAGTCGTCCAACGATTCATGGAATTCCTGGACGGGTCACGGTCACCATCACAATACGGTTCCGCCTCCGCCCGGATAACCGAACGAGCCAAATCTGCCGCAGTTTTAATCTGCGCCGTCATCTACCTTAAATATATTTATTCGATAGAATTGGCGCCGTTTCACTGAAATGGCGCTTTTCGTTTATTGGGTTCGCCGGACGATCTCTGCGATCCGTTTGATCTTTCTCTCGTATTCCGCCTGATGAATTCCGGTCAAAGAATGCGGCTTTCCCTGAAGTTGATCCGATAACGCCTCCAGTTCCTTGCCGGAGAACCGGACGACATTGAGAATGTGTTTTTCAAATGCTTCGTAGGCAATCGGAACGACGGCTTTTGTAATCCTGGCCATCGTTTTCGCATATTCCCGGATTTCATATTGTGCATGGTCGTCCATCCGGAGTTGGAGGAAACGAAAGAGGTTATGCAGGTCGATTTGCCAGTACCATTCCGTGTAAAGCGAGAGAGGAAGGTTAATGCGCGCCAGTTCTCTGGCGATATCCATTTCCAGTAGTTCCCGGTAATCAGCATAAAGTTCTTTTTGGTTTTTCAACAGAATGTCGAGCGTTTTCTTACGCAACTCGGCGGGCACCTCTTCCGCGCTTCGTCCCTGCCGGTTGTCTTTGCTCTGAAAGCGGATCGATTCCTCTTCCGGCATATAAAACTCGTTTTTCATCACGCTGTATCGACCGGAAATTTCATTGACGCGGGCGGAGCGGTGGCGAATCCACTGCCGGGCGACGAAAATCGGCATCTTGCAGTGAAAAGTCATGACCACTTGTTCAAACGGCGATGTGTGTTGATGGCTCAGCAAGTAATCGATCAGTGCTTTATCTTCGCGAATCGTTTTCGTTCCTGAACCGTACGAAACGCGCGCGCTCTGGGCGATTCGTTGGTCGCCGCCCAGATAATCGACCAATCGAACGAATCCGTGGTCCAGTACGGGGAATTCTTTATCTAAAATCGTCTCGGCTTCGGGCGTGGTGATATGTGCCATTTTTCGTCTCCATTTTTTCCGGTGAAATCTACGCTTTTTTCCAAACTCACGGAAGCAGGTTGTTCGGTGATTTTGAAAAAGTCCGACCGTTCATCGATTTTTCGTTTGACAATGCGATACCTTTTTTCAAAATTACCTCAGGATGAAAATCAAATTCAACTTATTGCTCCTGTGTGTTTTATTGGCAGAATTGCAGGCGCAAACACCGCTTTCGGCGGATCATATCGATGCGGAAATTCTGCGAAAAACGGCAGAAATCGATCAATTCCATTTTCTATCTTTAAAAAATACATACGCATTGCCGAGTCCGTTCGATGTCGGTTATCTCGGTTTGGATTTGAAATTGAATATTCCCGCTCGGTCGCTTTCGGGCTCAGCGGTAATTCGCGTCCGGTCGCTGGTAGCAAATCTGATGACTCTCGATCTGGATCTGGATGAGGCGATGATTGTCGATAGTGTCGGCGGTGCAGCCGATGCTTTTTCTCACGTCTCCAACCGTCTTTCCTTGTCGTTAAACAGAGATTTTGGAATTGGTGAGATCGCGGAGATCGATATTTGGTATCATGGTTTCCCGAAAGACTTAGGAAGAAAAGGTTTGATGTTCGGAGAACATGAAGGAGCGCCGGTCGTCGCATCGCTCGATCAGCCGTATTATTCCAACACGTGGTTTCCCTGCAAAGATTTACCGGAAGACAAAATCGATTCGGTCGATTTCTCCATCACGGTTCCTGATACGCTCGTCGCGGTGTCGAACGGATTGCTGGCCGAAACGATCCGAAACGGCGATGGAACGGCGACTTTTCGCTGGCAGGAACGTTACCCAATTGCCAATTATCTGATCTTTTTGGCTGTTTCCAAATACGCTTATCGCGAAGACATCTACACCGGACTCAACGGCGAAAAGATGCCGATTCAGTTTTGGATTTTTCCGGAAAACGTCGAATCTGCCATGACCACCTTGGATCTGACGTCGGATATGATCCGTTTTTTCTCGACGGTTTTTGGCGAATATCCGTTCATCAAAGAAAAATATGGAACGGTTCAATTTCTCTGGAGCGGCGGAATGGAACATCAAACCTGTACGAGTCTGGGCAGTTACGGGGAACTGCTGATCGCTCACGAACTTGCTCACCAGTGGTGGGGCGATATGATCACCTGCGCCAACTGGCGTCATATCTGGCTTAACGAGGGATTTGCACGTTACGCCGAAGCCTACTGGTACGAGCACCAAAACGGTTCCGAAAGCCTGAAAGGCTATATGGATTACCTCAACCGGCCGAGCGAATGGAATTCCAATCGCCTCTATGTGACTGACACGACGAATGTAACGTTGATGTTCGACCGTGTGGTTTATGATAAAGGCGCGTGGGTCTTGCATATGCTTCGGAAAATCGTCGGGGAGAGCGGTTTTGACCAAATTCTCCGGACTTATCGGGAAGCGTACGACATGAGCGTCGCACAGACGCGGGATTTTCAACGTGTCTGCGAATCGGTTTCCGGGATGAATTTAGACAGGTTTTTCGATGAATGGGTTTATGGCGAAGGCCAGCCGCATTACAAATTCAACTGGCGAAGAAACCGGAACGACGATCGCAGTTGGTTGCTTGCATTGCACATCGATCAGGTGCAGACGACGTCCACCGTTTTTTCAATGCCGATTGACGTCGTCGTAAAAACAGAAAACGGCGACGAGTCTCTGACGATATGGGACAGCCTGCCGTCACAGGATTTTACGATGATCTGCACCGCCAAACCGCTTTCCATCGAGATCGATCCGGGTTCATGGATTTTGAAAAGCGTCAGCGATGTCACAGTCGATCCGGACGTCGGCGAATTTCCCGACGATATTTCCATTTCCGAACCGTTTCCGAATCCGTTTAATCAATCTGTGGCTTTTCAGGTTTACTTGCCGAGAGATTTTCGGGGCGCGTTGACGGTTGTGGATTTAACCGGGAGAAAGATCGACGAAATTCAAACCGGTCGGTTGAAGGCCGGAAATCTGCGACAGAGTTGGACACCCGATGGAATTTCATCGGGTTTGTATTTCATCCGGCTGGAAGGTTCGGGCATCTTCAAACAACAGAAAGTCGTCTATCTCAAATGAGTCGTAGCTTTTTTATGGTCGTTCTGTTTAAGAAAAATGTGTAAACTTGGACGTGTAACTTTGAAGCAAAACTGCGAAAGGAACAAATCAAGTACCGCTTGGTTTCAAAAAACATGAAGAAAATCGTTGTTATCAGTCTGTTCGTTTCCTTTTTTCTGGTCGGCACTGCTTATTCCCAGTTTGGGAAAAACAAGGTTCAATATGACAATTATCGCTGGTCGTACATTCAGTCCGAACACTTCGACATCTATTTTTACGAAGGCGGAGAAGATCTGGCGCTTTTTGCGGAACCTGTCGTCGAGCAGGCGCTTAAGGATATTTCCAGTGTCCTGAACTGGCGCGTTCGCAAGCGGATGGCGCTGATTCTGTACAACTCGCATTCCGATTTTCAACAGACAAACGTCATTCTGGATTACATGTACGAGGGCATCGGCGGCGTGACCGAACTTTTCAAAAATCGCGCCGTCGTTCCTTTTGAAGGATCGTACGCCGACTTCTGGCATACATTACGCCACGAACTGGTGCATGTTGTCGTCAACGATATGATATACGGCGGAAACATCCAGAGTATAGTTTCGGGAAGAGTTCGTCTCCAAATTCCGCAATGGATGAACGAAGGATTGGCGGAATATATCTCCACCGGCTGGGACACGCATGCGGATTTGACGCTCCGCGATGTGGCGCTCGGAAATGAAATCCCGGATCTCGAAGAACTGGATTACTACATGTCCTACAAAGGCGGACAATCGGTTTACCGCTTCATCGCATCACGTTACGGCAATGAAAAAATCGGCGAAATCTGGGCGCAGATGAAAGGGCGCGGGAACGCCGAAAAAGGGCTGAAAACCGCCATCGGAATGGATATGAAAGAACTGGGCGAGAAATGGCACCGCTGGGTGAGAGCCGAATATTGGCCGGATGTCGCGGATCGTGAAGAAATCAAAACGATCTCGAACCAATTGACCGATCATCGGAAACTGAAAAATTACTTCAATACCGGCCCGGCGATCTCGCCGAGCGGCGACAAGGTCGCCATCATGTCCGACAGAAAAGGATATGCCGATATTTTTCTCATTTCCAGTTCGGACGGAAAGCCGATCACTAAATTAGTCAGCGGCCAAAAATCACCCGATCTGGAAGAATTGAAATGGCTGAATCCGCGGCTGAGCTGGTCTCCGGACAGCAAGAAAATCCTCCTGGCCGTGAAAAGCGGGAAGAACGACGCGCTGATCATCGTCGATGTAAAAACGAAAAAACGTCAGCGGCTAACCTTTCCAAATCTGGATGAAATCTTCGACGCCGCATGGTCACCCAATGGAGAAAGTATCGCATTTGTCGGCCTGAAATCGGACAGGAGTGATCTTTATCTTTATAATCTGAAAACCAAAACGACGCGGCGCCTGACCAATGACCGCGAATCGGATTTCGAACCTTGCTGGTCGCCCGACGGCAAGAAGATCGTTTTTGCTTCACAGAGAAGTGGATTTGACGGTGAAAATTCACTATCAAAAGGTCAACTCGCCTCCGGAACCGATTTTCGCCAGACAGACCTGTATATCTACGATATGATGGACAGTTCCATCACGCGTCTGACCGATACGCCGTGGAACGAAAATTATCCGGTCTGGGCTAATACGAAAAATGCCATCATCTACACATCGGACACGAACGGAATTTCCAACATTTACGTTTATTCGTTCGATACGAAAGAATCGGTTGCGATTACAAACATTTTGACCGGCATTTTCCAACCGAGTCTGAGCAAAGACGATTCGCGTCTGGCCTTTGCCGGATTTGCCGACGGCGGCTGGGATATTTACATGGTTACAAATCCACTGTCGATGACCAGCGAGAAGAAAGAGATCAAACCAACGGTTTACGCCAAGGAAATTGTGAAAAGCTGGAACGAACCGGCAAAATTTGTCATGAAAAAGGATTCGTCCGAAGTCGCCAAACCGACCGTAACTCGCACCGTCAGCGTAGCGCAGAATTATTCGAACTACATTTTTGCTCCCAGCATCGACGCGGTCGGCATGATCCCGGACGAACCGGATACGACGCCGGTGAAAACCGATACTCTTCAGAATAAAACGCCAGAAGGCAATTTTGTCATCAATCCGTATAAAACAAAATTCACGCTGGATATGATCGACAGCCAGGCAGGTTACAATACGTTTTGGGGATTGCAGGGAACGACCATTTTCGCGTTCAGCGATATTCTCGGAAACCACCAACTGTTATTCGGAACCGAGATGTACCTCGATCTCGAAAACAGCGATTACTACCTGGCTTACCAGTATCTCGGCAAGCGCACAAATTATTCCGTCGTCGGGTTTCATTCCGCCAATTTTTGGTCACTGAGTTATTACTACATGTTGCGGCTCAGAAACTACGGCGCCGACTTTTCGGTTTCGAGACCCTTCTCTCATCTTAGCCGGGGCGAATTCGGATTGACCTCATATAATGTCGAACAAAGCCTGATCAATATCCTGACCGGGACGACCGATACCAGCGTTACGATCAACACTCTTCTGCCGCGCGTCGGACTTGTTTTCGATAACACGCTCTGGGGATATTTTTATCCGATGGACGGCTGGCGCGGCCGGTTAGACTTCATGATGAGTCCCAAGTACAACAAGAACAGCATGGAATTTCAGACGCTGACTTTCGACGTGCGTCGATATTATAAGTTGAACAATGAATATTCGTTCGGGCTGAGATTGTCCGGCGGATTGAGCGAAGGGAAAAACGCCCAGCGCTTCTTTCTGGGCGGCGAATCGAACTGGATCAATCAGAAATACAGACGCTACCACGATTATGAAGACGTTGGAGACCTTTACTTCTCGCAATTCGTGACGCCGCTGAGAGGCGCGCGCTATTATGAGCGTGAAGGCACGCGGTATTTTCTGGCGAACCTCGAGTTCCGGTATCCGTTCATCAAATATATGGCGCTCGGCTGGCCGCTTCCGATGAGAATGGGCGGCGTTCAGGGAATAACTTTCGTCGATTTCGGATCGGCATGGGACGGCAGTGATTTTCACCCGTTTGGACGAGACGTGACCAACGGACTCAACATGGATGATTTGGTTTCCGGCGTCGGGTGCGGGATGCGTCTGTTTTTCGGTTATTTTCTCATGAAGATCGACGTTGCCTGGCGGTACGATTTCGATAGGTTTTCCAAGCCAAAATACTATATCTCACTGGGAATGGATTTCTAACCGATCCGGCCAAAACGCATCGTCCCGACTTCCGAATCATTCGGCGGCAACAAAATACTTGGTTTCCATGCGACTGTGGTGTTAGTTTCCGTCCGAGAAATCGTGATTTGAATGATTGTAAAAGACGAAAGCGATGAGCGATAGAAAAACCAAATATCTTCAATTTTTTGTTCTGTGCCTGATCTGGAGTACGACGTGGGGAATGATTAAAATCGGCGCGGAAGAAACACCGCCGATGGTCGGCCTCGCCATCCGGTTTATCATTGCCTCGGTAATCCTTTTTTCGATCATTTTCGTCAAAAGGCGGAAAATTCCCCTCGACAAGTCTTCAGTCATTACCTATCTGATCGCCGGAATTTTCAGCCAGACGCTGAGTTATTACTGCACCTATTGGGGCACGCAATTCGTGACCAGCGGATTGTCGGCGATTCTCTGGGCGACGATGCCGCTGACGGTTGGCGTCTTCGCTCATTTCATGATTCCTGAAGAGCGGCTGAATTGGGTTCGCGTCGGCTCCGTCTGTGTTTCGATTTTCGGCGTGATTCTGATTCTTTCCGACCAGAAATTGGTATTCAACTGGCAGGTACTTGCGGGCGGTTTTATCGTTCTGCTTGCCGTTTTGCTGGGTTCTTTTCCGGCGGTTTATATCAAGAAGAATCAGAAGTCCGTCGATCCGCTGATGTTGACGGCGATGTCGCTGGGAATCGCGGCCGTCTGTCACTCGGTCGGCGCGCTGGCGACAGGTCAGTGGCAAGAAATGAGCTGGGATTTGAAAAACCTCGGTGCCGCCGCTTATCTCGGTATATTCGGTTCGGCAACGGCGTTTTTCATCTATTATTCCCTGCTGAGGAAAATTTCTGTCATCAAACTTTCATTCATCAATTTCGTCACACCGGTTTTTGCCGCCGGATTGGGCTGGCTGTTTTTGAGCGAACTGATCACGTTTCGTGAAATCGTCGGAACGATCGTCATTCTTGCCGGACTCTTTTTCTTTGATTTTCGGAAATATTTGACTTTCCTTCAAACCTGTTTAACGAGAGAGCAGAAATCATGAACGTCAAGACAAAAATTGCCTATGTCTGTACGGCGTGCGGTTCCGTTCAGCCGAAATGGTCGGGAAAATGTCCCGAATGCGGCGCGTGGAATGAGATGGTCGAAGAAAAGGTCGTCAAACGGCCGGAAAAAATGACCGCTGGATCAAGGCGCGAGCCACAGCCGCTGATAGCCGCGACAACGACGAAAATCGAGCGCTCCATGACGGGAATCGAGGAATTCGACCGCGTGCTGGGCGGCGGATTTGTCAACGGCTCGGTTATTCTCATCAGCGGCGAACCTGGCATCGGCAAATCGACGATCATTCTTCAGGTGCTGGAAAAGTTGAAAGGCGACAAATTCCTGTATTTCACCGGCGAAGAGTCGGAAGAGCAGATTCGTCTCCGCGCCGAACGTCTGACTATCCGCGACCCGCGCATCTGGATCGCTTCGGAAAACAATCTGGAAAATATTTTATACCAAATGGAAACTCACCGTCCGGCCGCCATCGTCATCGATTCGGTTCAGACGGTTTATTCCGACGCCTACGAAAACGTTCCGGGAAGCGTGACGCAGGTGCGCGAATGTGCCGGGCGACTGTTGCGAAAGGCCAAAGAACTCGGCATCATCGCCGTTTTCATCGGACATATCACAAAAGACGGAATGATCGCCGGGCCGAAAGTGCTGGAGCATTTGGTCGATACCGTTCTGTATCTCGAAGGCGACAAGCAGAACTTTTATCGTTTATTGAGGTCGATGAAGAATCGTTTCGGCTCAACGAACGAAGTCGGGATTTTCGAGATGAAGGAGACCGGACTGATTCCAGTCGGAAATCCGTCGCATTTCTTTTTGTCCGAAAGACGCGAGCATGTCGCCGGTTCCGCGATTGCGGTCAGCATGGAAGGCACGCGTCCTTTTCTGATCGAGGTGCAGGCGCTGGTGACGCAGACGACGTACGGAACGCCGCAGAGAACGGCGAATGGAATCGATTATCGTCGGCTGGCTATGCTGATTGCCGTCTTGGAAAAGCGCGCCGGTTTCCCGCTCCGCACTCAGGACGTATTCGTCAATCTGGTCGGCGGTTTGAAAATCGACGAGACGGCTATCAACCTCGGGTTGGTCGCGGCGATGGCTTCGAGTTTTCGTGACATTCCGCTCGATCCGATGTCGGTTTTCATCGGCGAAGTCGGATTGGTCGGCGAAGTCCGTAGCGTGCCGTTTATCGAGCAACGCGTGAAAGAAGCGGTCAAGTTCGGCTATCAGAAAATTTACGTTCCCAAACATAACCTCCGCATGTTGAAAAGCGACGGCGATTCCAAAATTTTCGGCGTCGATTCGATCAATCATCTGCTGGGAATGGTGTTGTGATTGGGTTGGATAGGTTGATTGGGTTGGATTAGGTTGATTGGGTTGATTAGGTTGATTGGGTTGGATTAGGTTGATTGGGTTGGATTAGGTAGGATTAGGTTGATTAGGTTGATTAGGTTGATTGGGTTGGATTAGGTTGATTAGGTTGATTGGGTTGATTAGGTTGATTGGGTTGATTAGGTTGATTGGGTTGAATAGTTGAATAGGTTGATTGGGTTGGATTAGGTTGATTAGGTTGATTAGGTTGATTAGGTTGATTGGGTTGGATTAGGTTGATTAGGTTGATTAGGTTGATTAGGTTGATTAGGTTGATTGGGTTGGATTAGGTAGGATTAGGTTGATTAGGTTGAATAGTTGAATAGTTGAATAGGTTGATTAGGTTGATTGGGTTGGATTAGGTTGATTGGGTTGATTAGGTTGATTGGGTTGATTAGGTTGATTAGGTTGATTGGGTTGGATTAGGTTGATTGGGTTGATTAGGTTGATTGGGTTGATTAGGTTGATTGGGTTGGATTAGGTAGGATTAGGTTGATTAGGTTGATTAGGTTGATTGGGACTGTTGGATTTGGGGTAAAGTAGGGTTAATGTAATGGGTAAGGTTGTTTTTGAAGTTGTCTCCGTGATCTCTGCATTCTCTGCGAACTCCGCGGTTAAGAGATGGGTTTATCGGATCGTAGATGAACTTTAACATTTTATCCAAAGATGCCAATTCTCTCGCTCGCGCGTGCCGGTTTGAAACCGACCACGGCGCCGTCGAGACGCCGATTTTTATGCCGGTTGGAACGCATGGTGTCGTCAAGACTTTGACGCCTGTGGAATTGGACGACTGTCGGGCGCAGATAATACTTGGCAATACGTATCATCTGTTTTTGCGGCCGGGATTGGAAGTCATTCAGGGCGCGGGCGGATTGCATCGATTCAACGGCTGGAAAAAACCGATTCTGACCGATAGCGGCGGTTTTCAGGTTTTCAGCCTGTCGCATCTCGGTAAAATCACCGACGAGGAAGTAAAATTTCGTTCGCACATCGACGGAACGGAATACACATTGTCGCCGGAAATCTCGATGGAAATCCAGAACAAGCTCGGCTCCGACATCATCATGGCGTTCGACGAGTGCACGCCGTATCCGTGCGATTACGAATACGCCAAACAATCGCTGAAACGGACGCACGAATGGGAACACCGCTCGAAAATCCATTTTGACAAATTGAAACCGCTTTACGGGCATCGGCAATTTCTATTCGGAATCGTTCAGGGAAGTGTTTATCCCGATCTTCGGCAGGAGAGCATCGAGACGCTGAGTCAATTGGATTTCGACGGATACGCCGTCGGCGGACTCGCTGTCGGCGAACCGAAGGAAAAAATGTACGAAATGCTGGGACAGATTTCGCCGAACCTGCCGGAAAACGCGCCGCATTATCTGATGGGCGTCGGCAAACCGGAAGATATCATTCACGGCATCGCGCTGGGAATCGACATGTTCGACTGCGTTCTGCCATCCCGGAATGCGCGGAACGGAATGCTTTATACATGGAACGGACGAATCGTCCTCAAACAATCGCAGTATCGGATGGATTTCAACCCGCCGGACGAACGATGCGACTGCTATGCGTGCCGCAATTTTTCCAGAGCGTATCTGCGCCATCTGTATATGATTGGCGAGATGACCGGTTTGCGGCTCAATACGCTTCACAATATTCATTTCTTTCTGGAATTGGCGGCGAAGGCGCGCGAGTCGATCCGAAATGGCGTTTTCGGTGAATTTCAGGCGGAGTTTTTCCGCAATTATCCCGAGGAACCTGACCACTGGGAAGCGAATGTCATTCACCGGGAAGAGCGCCGAAAGAAACATCTTGAGGAAAATGCCGACAGAAGTGAGTAAGTTATGGCGATGAAATTTGAAAGTATTTGGAGTTCGTCGAGAGCCAACCGGAAATGAAAAGGCAATTGGTTAAATGGATATAAATGTTTCCTTCCCGCCTGAGGAATATTTCAGGCTGACAAATGAGGAAATCGACGGGCGAATCCTGGCCGCCAAATCGGTACTCGGCGATTCGCTGTTCATTCTCGGCCATCACTATCAACGCGACGAAGTGATCCGCTATGCGGACGCAGTCGGCGATTCATTTGGACTGTCTAAAAAAGCCGCGCAGACTTCGGCGAAATTTATCGTTTTTTGCGGCGTGCATTTTATGGCTGAAACCGCTGACATCGTCACGGCGCCGGATCAAAAAGTTTTTATGCCGGACGTGACAGCCGGATGTTCGCTTGCCGATATGGCGAATATCGATCAGGTCGAAAAAGCGTGGCAGAAAATCAACTTTTTCAATCCGAAGAAAACGATTCCGATCACGTACATCAATTCGAGCGTCGCGTTGAAAGCCTTTTGCGGAAAGAACGACGGCATTGTCTGCACGTCGTCGAACGCCCAAAAAGCGCTGGAATGGGCCTGGGCGCGCGGCGAGCGGATTTTCTTCTTTCCGGATCAGTTTCTCGGACTGAATACGGCTTATCGGATGGGCGTTCCGCTGGAGCAGATTTTAGTGTGGAATCAGGACAAACCGTTCGGTGGACATTCCAAACCGGCGATCGAAAAATCCCGGTTGATCCTCTGGAACGGTTCCTGTTGTGTGCATCAGGAATTCAGCAAGGAACATATCGATTTGCTTCGGCGGGAAGATCCGGCGATTCAAATCATTTCGCATCCGGAATGCAATTTCGACGTCGTGCAAAGTTCCGATTTCGTCGGAAGCACGGAATACATTATCCGAAAGATTTCCGAAAGCCCGGACAGAACGCATTGGGGCGTTGGGACTGAAAAGAATTTGGTCAACCGCCTGAAGAACCGTTTCCCGAACAAGAAGATCGTCTTTTTACAAAATTACGAGCCGTTCTGCGTCTCGATGTCGCAAACGACCGCCGTTCATTTGCTCTACGTTCTGGAGAATTTGGCGAAGGGTAGTTTGATCAATCAGGTTCTTGTCGAAAGCGAAAACCGTGAAAAAGCGCTGATGGCGCTGAATCGCATGTTGGAGTTGGCATGAGTCAATCGGATACGCCATTTCGCGAAACGGATGTGCTGGTGATCGGGGCCGGATTGGCCGGTTGTGCGGCGGCTTTCGCGGCGCAAAAGGCCGGACTAAGAGTCATTTTGACGACCTGTCAGGATGAATTCACCGAGTCGTCGTCGTATTATGCGCAGGGCGGAATCATTTACCGCGGCGAGAACGACTCGATCGAGAATTTGCTGGAAGACTTTCAGCGGGCGGGCGCCGGGATCGTCAACGAGCAGGCGGTCAGACAGATTTATCGATACGGACCGGAATTCATCGAGCAAATTCTCGTCGGCGATCTTCAGATTCCGTTCAACCGAACGGATGACGGGAAAATTGCGCTGACAAAAGAGGCTTCGCATTCGATTCCACGCATCGCTTACGTAGAAGATCATACCGGCAAGGCGATTCAGGAATTGTTTTACAAAAAAATCCGCTCGCTGGAAAACGTCGAAATCCTGACTTCCGCAAGTGCGGTCGATCTCATCACACTTGCGCACCATTCGCTGAATCAGTTGCATATTTACGAACCGAGCACCTGTGCCGGCGCTTATATTTATTTTCAGAAAGAAAACGAGGTGCGCTCGATTCTTGCGAAGCAGACGATTCTGGCGACCGGCGGACTCGGTCGGCTTTACCTGCATTCGTCCAATCCGCATCATGCGAGAGGCGACGGTTACGCGATGGCTTACCGGGCAGGTGCGCGCATCATGAACATGGAATATGTCCAGTTTCATCCAACGACACTTTTTTCCAACGACGACGAGCGGTTTCTGATCACCGAGGCAATGCGCGGCGAGGGCGGAATTCTTCGGAACAACGCCGGAGAAGATTTTATGAAGCGGTACGATTCCGCCGGTTCGCTTGCACCGCGGGATGTCGTCGCGCGAAGCATCATTCATGAAATGAGCAACACCGGCACGCCGTACGTTCTGCTCGATATTACGTATCGGGACGCCGATTGGATCAAACACCGTTTTCCGATCATTTGTCAGAAATGTCTCGAAGTGAAAGTCGATATCACCAAAGAAGGAATTCCGGTCGTTCCCGCGGCTCATTATGAATGCGGTGGCGTCGCGACCGACATGCTGGCAAATACGACGATTCGCCGACTCAAAGCCATCGGCGAAGTCGCCTGCACCGGCTTGCATGGCGCAAACCGGCTCGCCAGCAGTTCGCTTCTCGAATGTCTGGTTTTCGGAACGCTTGCCGGGCGTGATTGCTCCGAACGGATTCGGCAAAACAAGATCGTCACACCGCAGATCGCCAAATGGAAAATCGAATACGAACCGCTCGATCCCGACCTTTTGCGGCAGGATCGGTTGACGCTGAAACATACGATGTGGAATTACGTCGGGATCGTCCGAAATGCCAAAAAATTGGAACGCGCCTACGGAATTTTGTATCGGTTGAAACAGGACATCGATCAATTTTACGCGCACAGTCAATTAAACGATGATTTATTGGGACTCCGAAACGCCGCAACAACGGCGATGTTGGTATTGCACGCGGCCACTTTGCATAAGGGAAGTTGCGGTTGCCATTATCGGGTCGATTGAGTTATATTAATAGTCAATAAAAATGGAGGTAACGTGAATTCAGTACTTTATGCAATGGGTGGAGCCGGTCAACAACAGGGCGCTCCGAGCGGAAATCCGCTTTTGTCTCTGCTACCGTTTTTGCTGATTATCGTCGTGATGTATCTGCTGATGATTCGTCCGCAGGCGAAAAAGCAAAAAGTGAAACAGAGGATGCTCCAGGATTTGAAACCGGGAGACGACATCCTGACCATTGGCGGCATTTATGGCAAGATCGAAGGCGTTCGCGAGAAGGAAGGACTCCTGATCGTTAAAATCGCGAAAGACGTGAAAGTTACGATCTCCCGTTCCGCCGTCGCCGATAAGACAACCGAAAAAATGGTGGCGTAGCGCTTATGTCTCTTCTTAGAATTCAATTGTACGGCAGTCCGATTCTGAATTCGAAGACTGCCAAAGTCGAAACGCTTCCGCCGGATTTTTCGCAAATTCTCGACGATATGTTTGAAACGATGTACGCCGACGACGGTATCGGACTTTCGGCCAATCAGGTCGGAATTCCGCTGAGTTTTTTCGTAGCCGACTTTTCTCTTCACGATGAAAACGGCAGAAAGATGGTCTTTATCAACCCGGAAATTCTCGAATATCAGGGCGAAGTCGCGGCTGATGAAGGCTGTCTCAGCGTGCCGGAAATTCGCGAAGAGGTGATCCGCGCCGAGAAGATCAAGGTTCGTTATGAAAACGTCGAGCGAAATGTTCACACTGAAGAATTTTCCGGTTATTACGCCCGTGTAGTTCAGCACGAGACAGACCACCTGAGCGGCATCTACTTCGTCGATCGCATCAGCCGGTTGAAGCGAAGTTTCATTGCATCCAAATTAAAACGCATCGCCGCCGATGCCAAAAAAGGAGTGACGGTTCAGGTCAGTTAACGCCGGTATGAAGATCGTCTTCATGGGAACGCCAGAATTTGCTATTCCGTCGCTGAAAGCGCTCGCCGAATCGCGTCACACGGTTCTCGCCGTCGTGACCGCTACGGATACCGAAAAAGGACGCGGATTGAAGATTCAGGAACCGCCCGTTAAAACGTTGGCGAAGGAACTCGGCTTGCCTGTCTTTCAGCCAGCGGATTTGAAATCCCCGGAATTTATCGGGCAGATGAAGAATCTGTGCGCCGATCTGTTTGTCGTCGTTGCGTTCCGCATTCTGCCGGTCGATTTGCTGGAGGTTCCGCGGCTCGGTTCGGTCAATCTGCACGCTTCGTTGCTCCCGAAATATCGTGGCGCGGCTCCGATCAACTGGGCGATCATCAACGGAGAGAAAGAAACCGGGCTGACGATTTTTCGCATTCAGGCGCGGGTCGATACCGGCGATATTCTTTTTCAGGAAAAAATGCCGATCCTGCCGGAAGACACGTTCGGCTCACTCTACGAAAAACTGTCCCGGTTGGGCGGCGAATCGCTCGTGCGCATCGTGAATGCGCTCGAAGAAAACTGTCTCGCACCGATTCCGCAGCGACACGAATTGGCGACTCAGGCGCCGAAAATTTTTCCCGAGATGGGAGAGATCGACTGGAAAAAAGATGCTTTTTCGATTAAAAATCAGATCCATGGACTTTCGCCCACACCCGGCGCGTACTCCTTTTTCCGCAAGAAACGCATCAAGTTTTTATCGGCGGCCATCGAAACCGGCGACGATTCAAATGCGACCGGCGCCATCGTCCTCCGTGAGAAAAACCGGCTGGGAATCCAAACCGGCGACGGTGTTTTGTTTCCAAAGGAAGTTCAGGCGGAAGGGAAAAAACCGCTTCCGATCGTTGAATTCCTACGCGGTTTTCCGGGCCGGATAGGAGAAGCATTTTCCGAATGAGAGCCCGAACCGCCGCCGTCGAAATCCTCAATTCGCTTCACAAACAACCGTCAGATTTCGAGACGCGCGTCTCGGAGTTTGTCTCGACGATTGAATTTTCTCAGGAAGACCGCGATTTTATTTACGCACTCGTCAAAGGCGTTATTCAATATCGCAGACTGTTGGACTATATTTTAACCTTTTCGCTGAATCGTCAGTTTAGCCAGATCGAGGTAACGGCGGTAAATTTGTTGCGTATCGGCGCCTTTCAGTTAGTCGTATTGAAAACACCGCCGCATGCGCTAGTCTATGAAACCGTTGAAGCCGCCAAAGAGTTGAAACGTCCCGACCTCGGTCCGTTGATAAACGCCGTTTTGAGAAATTTGCCCGAAGAGGCCGCGTGGCGAAAATCGCTGAGCAGAATCGCGGACGAAACTGAGCGGCTTGGCATCGAGTTTTCGCATCCGGATTGGTTGGTGAAGCGGTGGATGGCCAATTTCGGCGTCGAATCGACTCGCCGGATTCTGGAATTCAACAATTCTTATCAGCCGATTTGCTTTCGGCACAACCCGATCCGTTTTTCGTGGACCAAGACGGAGGAACGCCTTGCGCAACAGAAGCAAACGGTGAAAATCATTTCTGAAAAACCAATCCATTTCTTTTCAGTCAGTCGTCCGGGCATTTTACTGAAAAGTGATTTTTTCAAGGAAGGCGGCTGTTCGGTTCAGGATTACAATCAGGCGCTCGCCGTTCTTTTGCTTTCTCCCAAAGAAGGCGAGACGATCGTCGATGTCTGCGCCGCACCGGGCGGCAAATCGACATTTATCGCTCAGTTGGCGGGTAATCGTTCCGCCGTTCATGCTTCCGACATCAACGAGCAGAAAATGAATCTTGTGAAAAATGAGTGCCTACGGTTAGGAATCGATTCGATAAATTATCATGTGGCGGATGCGAGCCGCGACGCGTTTCCGGAAGCGGATAAAGTCTTGATCGACGCGCCTTGCACCGGCACCGGCGTCCTGTCCCGACGAGCCGATCTGCGCTGGAACCGGACGGTTCATCACATGAAGCAAGTGCGTCGTCTACAGATCGGGATTCTTGAAAATGTCGCGAAATACGTTCGCATCGGCGGCACGCTCGTTTACAGCACCTGCAGTCTGGAGCCGGAAGAAAATTGGGACGTCGTTCGGGAGTTTTTGGCCGGTCATCCCGAATTTTCCGTCCAGCCCGCGCAAAAATGGATCGAGAAAACGTACTGCGACGATTCCGGAGCCGTTCAGATCCTTCCGCATCGGCATAACCTGACCGGTAGTTTTGCGGTCCGTCTGAACAAAACATCGTCCGGCGCATTACATGAAAAATAAATTGTTTTTAGGGTAAAAATATGAGAGTTCGCACGAAAAATTTATTCCGGTTTCTCGCGGCGTTTGCGGTCTTCACGATCGTTTTTGGCGTCCTGATGGATAAACTGATCCTGCCGCTCTACGTCCGGCACGGAAATGAATATGAACTGCTCGACGTTCGGCACAAACCTTTGCCGGAAGCCAGAGCGATTCTGGAAAGTAACGGTATCGAATCGGTTGTGAGCGATACGCTGGAAAATTCGGACTTCCCGCCGCAAACGGTCATCGACCAGCAACCGCCGGCGGGATACATGGTGAAAAAGGGCCGAATCGTCAACCTGATCATTTCCGGCGGAGAACGCTATTTCCCAATGCCGAAACTGGTTGGAAAAGTGCTGAAAGCCGCGGATTTGGAATTGGAGCGCTGGGGCGTCGTCGTCGATTCGGTCACTCATGAATACTCGTCGGACAAACCGGTCGGCGTCGTCAGTGCGCAATCGATCTCGCCCGGATTGATGATTTCGACCAATACGCATGTCTGGCTGACGGTTAGTAAAGGCGCACCGGATAAACAACTGGAGGTTCCAGACCTCTTCGGTCTCAATCTCGACGAAGCTAGGAAAATCATTCGGAAGTCGGGACATCTTCTCGGAAAAATCCGGTACATCCAGAATCCGGATCTGACGCCTTATACGGTCATCGGACAAAAACCGGAAGCCGGAAAATTGATGGACAATCCGACAGCGATCAGTTTGGACATCACTACGATTAGTCAGGAGGAGGAATAATTTTCGGATGATTCAGATCGTTCCTTCACTGCTTTCTGCCGACTTTGCAAATCTTGAACAGCAAATTCGTCTCGTCGAATCGGCGGGCGCTAAACGTTTGCATCTCGACGTCATGGACGGCCATTTCGTCCCGAATATCACGATCGGACCGTTTATCGTTTCCGCGATCCGAAAGATCACGGCGCTTCACCTCGAGTCTCATCTGATGATCGAGAATCCCGAAAAATATATCCCGCAGTTCGTTGACGCCGGAAGCGACACCGTCATCATTCATGTTGAAACGACGAAAGACATTCCGGGCGAATTGGAAAGAATCCGGTCATTGGGCGCCCGAGCTGGACTTGTGATCAATCCGCCGACGCCGTTTACTCACGTTGAACCATTCCTGTCGATGATCGATCACTTGTTGATAATGACGGTCAATCCCGGTTTCGGCGGACAGGAAATGATTCAAAACGCGTTGGAAAAGGTCAGGCTGGCAAAATCCGCCGCGCAAAAATACGGTTTTCCGATCGAGATTGACGGCGGCGTCAATTACGAAACTCTGACGATGGCGGTTTCTTCCGGCGCGGATTTGTTAGTTGCCGGCAACGCCATCTTTAGTGGATCCGATCCCGCGCGCACTTATGTCGACCTTAACAGAAAAGCCAACGAATGAATAAAGTTTACGAAGGTGAATTAGCCAGAAAAGCGATACACTACATTTCTTCGCTCATTCCATTGCTCTATTATCTTTTTTTCCCAAAAGAGACAGGGCTGATCGTCATCGGATTGATGACGCTGGGAATCCTCCTCGCCGAAGTTTTACGCATGACAATTCCATCTTGCAAACGGTTCTATGTTCAGATATTCGGTTGGATGGTTCGGCCGCATGAGAAAGAGAATCACCTGACCGGAGCGAGTTATGTGTTTCTCGGCAGTTTGATCGTGATATACTTTTTTCCGAAGGAAATTGCGACGATTTCTCTCCTCTTTCTAACCATAGGCGATCCGTCAGCGGCGCTTATCGGGATGGCGTTTGGGAAAATCCGCCTTCTCCATAAGAAGACGCTGGAAGGCGCGCTCGCGTTTGTTCTGTCCGGACTCTTGGTGACTTTTTGGATTCCCGGCGTGCCGTTTTGGGTAAAAGTCGTCGGCGCGGTCGCAACGTGCTTCGTGGAGTTGATGTCGTGGAAACTCGACGATAATATCACCATTCCGCTGATCGGAAGCATACTCATGGTTGCTTTAATGAGATAAACAGTAGTGAGGCGGTTGGCTGTTCATGTCCTTCGTTAATCCGTTTTTCCTCTTTTTCCTTCCGCTGGCGGCAATTCCCGTCATCATTCATCTGTTCGGCCGCCGACGGTATCAGACCGTTGAATTCAGTTCCATCCGGTTTTTAAAACAATTGGAAAGCGATGTCATTCGGCGACTCAAACTCCGTCAGATTCTGCTGCTAATTCTCCGAACTTTGCTGATCTTATTCATTGTTCTGGCATTTGCCCGTCCGTATCGGACGAATCTTTCCGGTGGATTTACCGTTCGGCGCGGCGCAACGGTTTATCTGATCCTCGATTGTTCCGCTTCTATGGATAAAACGATTGAGGGTCGGAATCTCGTGGAAATTGTTCGACGTAATCTTCAGGCGGCGTTTTCAGAAATCGAATTTCCCGTGACGGTTCGCCTGATCGATACCTCGGAGCCGACTGTCATTCGGGAGATCGGATTCGTTAAAAATTCCACTCAGTTGACGCGCGCGATCGCCGGTTATTCGGTTAAACCGCTCGCCGGAAAATTGGATGTCGCCCTGCGAACGGCATCGACGGATATGGAAAAACACCCCGAAGCCTCCGTCGCCGTCTGGATCGCCAGCGACTTTCAGAAGAGTTCATGGCAAACAAACGGATCGACAACCAATCCGCTTCAGCCATTTTGGGAAAAACCGGGCGTCCGTTTCCTTTTGCTTCCCGTCAATCGGGATGGATACAACATCGGGATTTCGCGGGTCGAAATTCCCGACCAGATCGTCGAAGCGGGCAAATCGGCGACGATTCGGCCGGTTCTGACGAATTGGTCGCCGGAGTCCGTGGAATCGCCGGTTTCACTTTTCATCGAAGGCGAACGGGTTGGTCAGAGCGTTGTTTCGATTCCGCGCCGCGGTTCGGCGGACATTTCGTTCGAGTGGATTTCACAAAGCGGCGGATATTTAGCAGGCTTTGCCGAAACGCCGGATGACGATCTGCCTTTGGACAACCGGCGCTATTTTGTCATGAACATTCCGGATTCGATCCGGATTCTGATCGTCGGGCAAACATCGGCAGATGCGCGATATTTCGTCAAAGCGCTGGAGGCTAAAAGCGGCTCCTCGTTCGATGTCAGATTTACGATGGAATCGCAACTGCCGGCGGAAGATCTTCGGAAACCGGACGTTCTGCTAATGACCGACATCGCCGGAATCGGAGAATCGTTTCGGGAGAAACTCAACAGATTTATTAATGACGGCGGCGGATTGATTGTCTTTCCCGGCGAACATTGCCAGCCAGAAAATTTTAACCGCGCATGGTCGGAGCCGTTCGGTCTTCCGAAGTGGAAAAATACGCGGAAATCGTCCGGCGATTCTTATTTGAAACTCGGCTCGCTGAAATCCGGGCATCCCGTTTTCCGGGACTTGTGGCAACAGAAAGAACGGTTGGAAAACTCGCCGCACTTCTTTGTCGTTCCGGGATTTCTGACGGACGATCATCAGACGATTCTCGCCGGATTCGAGGATGAAACGCCGTTCCTGATCGAAACGATCGGACGAACCGGGCGCATCCTGACTTTTGCGACGGCGCCGAATTTAAACTGGACCGATTTCCAGTTGACAGGCCTGTTTCCGACGCTGATCCGTCGTGCGGCGCTTTACGCGGCAGGAAAAAACGGTCAACGGACGGATTATTTCTGCGGCGACACGGTTCGGTTTGAAATGGCGGGAACGCAAAATGCCACCGACTTGGTCGTTATTACGCCGACCGGCAGGAAAATTCATCCGCGAAGAGACGAAAGTTCAAATTTTAGTTTTTCCGATTGCGCCGTGGCGGGTATCTATCGGGTCGAATCGGGAGGTCGGCGTGTTTTTTCGTTCGCGGCTAATGTTCCGGAGTCGGAATGTGCCGGAGAATTTTTTAATGAACGGGATTTTCGCGAGATCGGCGATTTTCTGCCGTCGAGAATTGCCGTCTATGCCGCCGAGCAAGGCAGTGAATCCGCGCCGATGAATCTGAACCGTGAATATGCGGTTCTCTTCTTTGTTTTTGCCTTGATGGTTGCCGCGCTGGAAACCTTTATCGGCAGGATCAACCGTGTGAACATTTCAAAAGAGACAAATCTATGATGGATAATTTTTCTGAAAAATCGAATCTGGAAATCGATCGGGCGCTTTTAGTCGGCGCCGTGACCAACAATCAGTCGCAGGAAACCGTTGCCGAACAAATGGAGGAATTGCGACTGCTGGTTCGGACGCTGAATTACGACGGCGAAATCCTGACCATTCCGCTCAAACGGATCGACCCGGCGACATTCATCGGAAGCGGAAAAGTCACCGAGATCAAAAACATGCTCGAAGAACTGAAGATCGGCGAGATCGTTTTTAATGACGACCTGTCGCCGACGCAAATGCGGAATCTTGAACGCGCCTTGGAAATGGAAATCCGCGACCGAAGCGGAATCATCCTGGAAATCTTCGCCAGCCATGCTCGGACGCGCGAAGCGAAAACGCAGGTCGAACTGGCAACGCTCGAATATCTGCTTCCGCGGTTGACGCGACGCTGGACGCATCTCGAACGGCAGATCGGTGGAATCAATGTGCGCGGCGGCGCGGGCGAGACGCAGATCGAAACAGACAAACGCCTGATCAAAGTCCGCATCTCCCGATTGAAAAAAGACCTGCAAAGGATCGAAAACGATCGCGCGGTGCAACGAAAAAGCCGGCACGGCAATTACAACGTCTCGCTCGTCGGCTATACGAACGCGGGAAAATCCACGCTCATGAATCTCTTCACGGGATCGGAAGTACTCGTCGAGGATAAATTGTTCGCGACGCTGGACACGACCGTCCGGCAATGCCAGCTCGATAAATATCACCGGATTTTACTCAGCGACACGGTCGGTTTCATCCGCAAATTGCCGCATCATCTGGTCGCTTCGTTTCGAGGCACGTTGAAGGAAATAGAAGAGGCCGATCTCATCGTGAAGGTCGCCGACATCAGCCAGCCGCAATGCCTGACTCATCTTCAGACCGTTGACGAGGTGCTGACCGACCTGAAAGTCAGCCACAAACCGTCGATCGTCGTGTTTAACAAGATCGATCGGATGGACAAAGAGATTTTTGCGGATGCGAAGCGAATCTATCCGGACGCTGTTTTTCTGTCGGCGTTGAACCATCTGAAGACCGACGACCTCCGGCGCGCCGTCATCGCGGAATTGGAAAAGATGGAAATCCAGTTGACGGTTCAGATTCCTTTAACGGAAGTTCGCGACGTTGCTTACGTCCGGGATCATGCGTTCATCCTGTCCGAAGATTATTCCGATGAATTTGTGACGCTGGAGTTGATAATCAACCGGAAAATTTGGGAACAGATTCGCCGGAAGTTCGGAAAGGCGACCGTCCGACCAATTCTTCAAAAGGAGTGAATCGGCGCTTGACTTTGAATCATTTGCTGACTACCTTTGTTACAAAGGTGAAGCATGAAGATTGACCAGAAATCGATAAGAAAACCTTCCGTTGCAGGCAGGTTTTATCCGGGAGACGCCACCTCGCTTGAAAAAGCCGTTATCCAATATTTGGACTCGGCACCGGAATCAATCATAACGCTGAAGCGTCTGTTCGGAATCATCTCGCCACATGCCGGATTTGTTGCATCGGGGCCGGTTGCCGCCGTCGGATACCGGTTTTTGCAAAAGCACCCGTTTTCAAAAGTCGTCGTAATCGCTCCGAGCCATCACGAATATTTCCGCGGAATTTCGGTTTTTTCCGGCAAAGCTTACCAAACGCCGATGGGCGAAGTTCCGGTCGATCAGAAAATCTGCGACCTGCTGACCGGGCGTGGCGGAGTCGTTTATCGTTCGATGAAAGGGCATCAGGCCGAACACGCGATCGAGGTTCAACTTCCGTTTCTTCAAAATATCTTTCCCGAATTTTCACTCATTCCGGTCGTCATCGGTTCGGTGACCATGAACGAACTGGATGAATTTGCGTTCATCCTGGCGGAAGTCTTTGCAGAGACCGAATTCGTCGTTGTAGTAAGTTCCGATCTTTCTCATTATCATTCGTATCCGGAAGCGGTAAAAATGGACAAACACATTATTTCGCTTTTGGAAAAATATGATTTGAGCACTTTGGAATCCGGTTATGAGGACAACTCGCTGGAAGCATGCGGCCTGGCACCGATCCTGACGTTGCTTAAATATGCCAAAATTTTGGGGAAAGCCAGATGTAAGACGCTGGATTATCGGAATTCGGGCGACACGGTCGGCCTCGGCGATCAGGTGGTCGGATATTTATCGGCGGCGGTGTTTGAACTTTAACCGGCTTATCAGAAAGTTGCGGAAGTGACACGCACTCATCAGACATTCAGTGTTTTTGGGGCGAGCCGCGTCGGGATTTCTTTTGCAAATCATCTTCAAAAAAACGGTCTGATTCCACGGTTTTTGTGGAATCGTTCGCCGGAAAGGCTCAGGCAAGCCGAAAAATGGGTGCGGTTCGAAGCGGCCACGACGCAGATTAGCGACTTCGACGAACCGACGGACTGGTTAATTATTTCCGTTTCGGATGACGCAATTGAATCCGTCGCGCAAAATCTCGCTGAATTGCCTGTGAATTTCACCGGATGTTCAGCGTTCCACACATCAGGATTTCTGAGTTCGGATATTTTCAGTGCGCTCAAAGAACGCGGTTGTCGGATCGGCTCGTGCCATCCGGTGCTCAGCGCGCCGGACATCGCGACGGGAATTCAACGATTTTCGACGGGAATATTTGCATGCGAAGGAGAACTCGAGTCCGAACTGATTCGCTTGACGTCCAAAATTGGGAAAATCAGTTTATCGGTGACGCCGGAACAAAAGCGCTTGATCCATGTTTCGGCGGTTTTTTTAAATAACTACTCGGTTTCGCTGATCGCCGCAGTGAAAAATCTTTGCAGGGAAAAGGGTTTATCGGACGAATTTTCGACGCTTTTACTTAAACATTTTTCCGAGCAGGCGGTCGAAAGCGGCTGGCATCTGCCGTTATCGGATGCGCTGACCGGCCCGGCGGCTCGCGGCGACCGGAAGACGATCGAGAGACATCTGGAATTTCTTAAAAGCGACGAGGACATGAAAGAACTTTACGTGAGTTTTCTGAAGATTACACAAAATTTGTTATCGAAGGAAAAAAGTAAAAATTCCGAAGATCGCGACGATATAAAAAGAATCGATGAGGCAAAATGAAACGGCTGAGTTGCTGGTTGGTTGTTTTCGTTCTGTTTTTAAACGGAACCGCTCAGGAAAAGAAGGTTTTCTGGGATGGGTATGATTGGGTGTCCGTCACAAAAGTAACGCGGGAATATCCGGAATATGCCGTTTGGATCAAGAGCGCTTATCTGAGCGGCTTGCTCGACGGAAAACTTTTTTATGAAATGAAAGCGGTGGCCGTCAACTCCCGGATGGCCGATTCGATATTTACGGATTTGATCCGGTCGGCTCCGTCGCGTGAATTGATCGAAGGATTGGATGAGTTTTATCGTGATGAGACGCGGAAATACGTGCCGATTCCATCAGCGTTGATCGCAACGAGGATGCTTCAATTAAATTATTCAGAAAAAGAGGTTGATCACTTTATCTGCGAAAGCAAAAAATGGATCAACGATTTGACGAAGCGTCTGATTATTCCGTCGGAATGATCTCGTTGCAGTTTGGGCAAACCATATAAACGGTCCGTTCGCCGAAAAACCGAAGATTGGTCACGCGGTAACGCGCCGTGCCGGACATATTCGGACGTTGCGTAACAACGATGCTTCTTTCACGGCTTTTCCCGGATTCCAGCGGCACGTCATGAACGCTGACGACCGACAGACTTTTCTTGTCGATAGTTTTTCCGTTATTGTCCAGGATGTCGATCACACCGCTGATCTCGCCGATCGATTTTTGGGAGATGTTTTCGATCTCGATGGTAATCCGAAGGAGATCGTTATCGAGCTGCGCAACGACGACATCGTTGATCTGGATCGCCTGCTGGGCGAACGCAGTCGTCAAGAGAATCCCGAGAACGAATAAGAATTTCATTTTTTTCATCATGACCTCACAGTCTGGAACCAATTTAGACGATTCTTTGGATATAGTCAAGGAACGGTTGACAATTGGCTGAAAATCCGGCATGTGAAGATCATTCAGGAAGTGCGCGCCGACGTAGTTCTTGATTGATTACCGGTTGTTTAATAACTTCACGGCGTGCAGGAGAAGCGAAAACCAATGAAAAAAAACAGGATGCTGGAGAAGATCGCCCGTTTCTTGCATCACCGGACAAAAATCACTTTATCCGCCGCCGAAATGAGCCGGATTCAGGCGGCGCGTCAGGTCGTTCTGGAAAAAATCCGAGATGGAAAAACCGTTTATGGGATCAACACGGGATTCGGAAACCTCGCTCAGGTCAATATTCCCGCGGACGAATTGGAACAACTACAGATCAACCTGCTTCGCAGTCATGCCTGCGGCGTCGGGAATCCGATCGATCCCGAGATTGTGGCGCTGATGATGTTTCTGAAAATCAAAAGCCTTGCCGCGGGATTTTCCGGTTGCTCGCCGGACGTGGTCGAAAAATTGGCGGAACTTTTAAATAAAAATATTCTGCCGATCGTTCCGGCGCGCGGTTCAGTCGGTGCAAGCGGCGATTTGGCGCCGTTGGCGCATCTTTGTCTGCCGCTGATCGGCGAGGGCGAGGTTTTATATCAAGGACAGAAACGAAACGCAGAGGAATTGATCGTGCAAGGCGTGTATCGACCGGTTCGGTTGGGACCGAAAGACGGCCTCTCTCTGATCAACGGAACGCAGTATTCGACGGCGCTATTGACGGTTGCACTTCTGCGGGCGAGTGACATCATTCTGCTGTCCGAACTCGCGATGGCGATGAGCGTCGAGGCGACGCTGGCTACCGACGTCCCGTTTCGGCAACAAATCCATGAAATCCGCCGGCAGAATGGCGAACAGGAAGTTGCCCGCCATATCCGGAATTTTTTACAGGACAGCGAGATCGTCCGGTCGCATAAAGATTGCATCAAAGTGCAGGATCCGTACAGTTTTCGGTGCGCGCCACAGGTGATCGGCGTAGTCCGGGACGCGCTCCAATTCGTGGAAAATATTGTGGAGAACGAACTCTCTGCTGTGACGGACAATCCGCTCGTTTTTGCCGAAACCGGCGAAGTGCTCAGCGGCGGAAATTTTCACGCGGAACCGTTGGCAATGGCGGCGGATTTTCTCTCTATTGCATTGGCGGAATTGGCGAATATCGCCGAACGGCGGATCGCCAACCTGATCGATCCGGTGATGAGCGGGCTACCGGCGTTTTTGACGCAATCGGGCGGCATCAATTCCGGTTTCATGATCGCTCATGTGACGGTTGCGGCTTTGTGCGCCGAGAACCGCACGTTATCGACTCCGGCGTCAGTGGAAACGATCCCGACGTCCGCCAATCAAGAAGACCACGTCAGCATGGCGCCCAACGCTTGCCTGAAGCTTCTCCAGATCATCGAAAATTCACGGAAAATCGTCTGGATCGAATTACTGGCGGCGGCGCAGGGAATGGATTTTCGCAAACCGCTCACGGCCGGCATCGGCACGCGACTGGGACACGCGAAGATAAGATCGATGGTTAAACACCTCGATGAAGACAGAATTTTTTATCGGGATCTGGAAAAAAGCGAGGCATTGTATTCCGATAGCGCCTTCATTGAATCGATTCACCGGATTTCAATTAACAATTGACTTTTTGAACTTATTCTGTAACGAGGTTAGTGATGAATTTGAAAAAAATTATTCGAGAAGGATTAACATTCGATGACGTTCTGCTGATTCCGGCAGAATCGGATGTCCTTCCCAGACAAGTTAACCTGACGACGTATTTAACCAAGCGGATCGAACTGTGTGTGCCGATCGTCAGCGCCGCGATGGATACGGTCACGGAAGGCGCGATGGCGATCGCTATCGCTCGCGAAGGTGGAATCGGCATCCTGCACAAAAATATGTCGATCGAAGAGCAAGCAGTAGAAGTCGATAAAGTCAAACGCTCCGAAAGCGGAATGATCGTCAAGCCAATCACGCTTTCTTCGGATAAGACCATCCGGGAAGCGCTGGAAGTCATGTCGAAATACGCGATCTCCGGAATTCCGATCGTCGATGATGGTCACCTGATCGGCATCCTGACGAACCGCGATATCCGTTTTGAGACGAATCTCGAACAAAAAATATCGGAACGGATGACGAGTAAAAACCTGATCACCGCTCCCGTTGGGACGACGTTGGAAAAAGCGGAGGAGATTCTTCAACAGCACCGGATCGAAAAATTGCTCGTCGTCGATAAACGGGGCGGTTTAAAAGGATTGATTACCGTTAAGGACATTCTGAAGAAGAAAAAATTCCCGAACGCCGCCAAGGATTCGATCGGTCGTCTTCGGGTCGGCGCGGCAGTTGGCGTCAGTGGCGATTATTTACAGAGAGCCGAGCGTTTGATCGATGCTCAGGTCGATGTTTTGGTGGTCGATACGTCGCATGGACATTCGCGGAATGTGATCGAAACGGTTAGGCAGTTTAAGAAACGGTTTTCCGGCATAGACATCATCGCCGGAAATGTCGCCACAAGCGAAGCGACCAAGGCATTGATCGATTCCGGCGCAGACGCCGTCAAAGTTGGGATCGGGCCGGGAGCGATTTGCACGACCCGAATCGTCGCAGGCGTCGGGATACCGCAACTTTCGGCAATCATGGATTGCGCCGAAGAAGCGGCAAAATTTGGGATTCCCATCATCGCCGATGGCGGAATCCGGTACTCCGGCGATATTGCCAAGGCGCTTGCCGCCGGTGCAAGTACCGTGATGCTCGGTTCGCTTTTGGCGGGCATGGACGAAAGCCCGGGCGAGACGATTCTCTATGAAGGGCGCGTTTACAAGTCTTATCGGGGTATGGGCTCGATCGCCGCGATGGAAAAAGGAAGCAAAGACCGGTATTTTCAGGAATCAGAGGAAAACAAGAAATTGGTGCCGGAAGGAATCGAAGGAATTGTGCCGTACAAAGGAGCGCTACACGAAACGGTTCATCAACTGACTGGCGGACTGAAGTCGTCGATGGGTTATTGCGGCGCCCGAACGATTGCTGATTTGCAGAAATCTGCAAAATTCATCAAAGTGACGCATGCTTCAATTGAAGAGAGTCATCCTCACGATGTGAAGATCAGCAAGGAGGCTCCAAATTATCGAACGTTTGATTAAATAGAAAAAGTTAGACGAATTGCCGGAATGATGAAAAAATCGTCAGGGCAACTTGTTGATAATATCGGCGAGTTTGGACTTTTTGTTCGCGGCGTTGTTGCGATGAAGAACGCCTTTTCCCATGATCGAATCGATGATGGACACGGTTTCGCGATACAGAGGTTCAGCTTCCGCTTTCGTAGCGGCGGCCTTTACCTTTTTAATCATGGATTTCATGATCGATTTATAATGTCTGTTGCGCAGTCTGGATTTCTCAGCCTGACGAATTCGTTTTTGTACACTTCTTTTTTTGCTCATTGAACTCCTTTCAAATATTATCAAAAAGTGAGGAAATTTATTTATAACGATGAAGATTTTCAAATGAAAAAACGGAGAACACGGTGATATTTCTCATGAAACTGCTGGCGACAGTGCTTCTGGCCGTGATTTTTCTCCTGTTTTTGATTTTTCTCACCCGGACGGTCTTTACCGTTCGTCTGGCTATGACTCCGGAGAAAAAGAAATTTTTTACTCGGATCATGTTTTTCGGCGGGATTATCGGCGTCATGGTTGGGTTTGAAGCGGAAATGTTGGAAATCTTTTTGGTTGTAGCGAACCGCAGTGTTCGCATTCTCCGGAAATATCCATCGAAAAAGGAAAAACCGGTTACTGCTCGCCAACCGGAAAAACCGAAAGAAAAGCCGAAGAAAAAACCGCCGCTGTTTACCGTCCGGGAATGGATTTCACTCGGAAAAGAGGTCGTCCGGCGCTTTTTGAAGATACCGGAAGATATGAAAATTGCCGCCGATCTGGAAATCGGTCTGGACAATCCGGCCGCGACCGGTTATTTGATGGGTGCGTACTATTCACTCAACGAATTACTCCCGTTCGCGCAGAAAATCCGGGTCGAACCGTCCTTTATTCAGAAAAAGTTTTTAGGAACAATTGACATAACCGGTTCAATTCGGTTGATTTGCGTTGTAGGAATCGTTATTTTTATTTCCGGAAAATTGATCGTTCAAATTTTTAAGATGAGGAGAAAAAGACATGTTGGAAGGAATCGTTGATACACTGCTGAACCGGCTGAAAGACATCGTCGCTTCGGAAACGGTCGTCGGCAAACCGATTCAGGCCGGAGAAACGACCGTGATTCCCGTTACCAAGATTTCGCTGGGATTCGGCGCGGGAGCTGGTTCGTCGGACAACAAGGAAAAAGGAAATGCAGGCGGAACGGGCGGCGGAGCGGTTATCGAACCGATTGCGATCATCACCGTCACAAAGGACGAAGTGAAAATTCATCACTTGAAAGACAAAGAATCCGGGCTGGAAAAGGTTCTTGAAGCGCTTCCGGATCTGATCGCTAAGTTCACGAAACCGAAAGAAGAGAAGAAGGGAAAAACCGAATAATCGGAAAGAGTTGGTGAAAATATTCCTTTTTTATTTTTTTATGACCGACCATTATTTACAGTGTAGGGAGGGTGCTATATGAACCATTTGTTTTTAAAAAATATTCCGATGTTTTCCGAACTCAAGGATGATATTCTCGAGAAGATTATCGAATTGATGCAAAAACGGACGTACCGGAAAAACAACGTAATCTTGATGGAAGAAGATTCCGGAGACACGTTATTTTTCATGAATAAAGGAAGTGTGAAAATAACCAGACTTAGCGACGATGGAAGAGAAGTCATTCTTTCGATCCTCGGCGAAGGCGATTTCTTTGGCGAGATGTCGATATTTGACGGCGAAAGCCGGTCGGCGAATGTGATCGCGCTCGAAGATACGGAAGTGTTCATTCTTAAACGCGGCGATTTTCTGGATTTGCTGGAAAAACATCCGAAAATCGCCATCGGTTTGCTTCAGGAACTTGCCCGTCGCCTCAGAAAGTCCGATCAGCAAATCGAAGGCCTTTCGTTGAGCGACGCCGAAAACCGGATCGCGATGAGCATTATCCGTCTTGCGGAAGACCTCGGCGTCATCAAGATGGGGCAGGTCGTTATCGAAAACTTGCCGTATCAGCAGGACATCGCAAACATGGCCGGTACTTCCCGGGAAACGGTTTCGCGAATGCTCAACCTTCTTCAGAGAAAAGGTTTCATTCAGAAAAAAGGCCGAAAACTCATTATCACCAACTACGAGGACTTTAAGAAACAATTCAGTTAATGGCGGTTTCCGGGTTAGTACATGGAAGTACGATTATCCCGATTTCGTTTGAGCGATAGGAACGCTTGTCCGAACGGATTTTTGGATAAGCCATGATTTTTAACGTTACGGTATTTATATTTGTGGGCGATTTTGACAGCAAAGCGCGAGATAAAATGGATCCGGATTGCGTGGAAAACGGGACGGCCGGATCACCTAACAGACTGACAACTTAATGAAACATAACAGCAAAGGTTCGTCCGAAGACTCTATCGAGATGGGGTTTTTAGACCATCTCGAAGAACTTCGCTGGCGGCTGATCAAGATTCTAATCGCTGTTGTCATTTTCACGGTTGCCGGATTTTTCCTTTCCGACTTTTTCCTCGATCTACTGATCGAACCGTCCAAAGAACTGGATATGAAAATTCAGGTTCTGAAAGTTCAGGGTTTGCTGATGCTGAAGTTCTGGATAGCGTTTGCCATTGGAATCGTCTTTTCGATCCCGGTTCTCGGTTACCAGCTCTGGGCGTTTGTCGCGCCGGGTCTTTACCAGAAAGAAAAACGCTGGGGCCCGTGGTTAGTCGTCAGCATCACGGTGTTTTTTCTGCTGGGTGCCGCGTTTGCCTACATGGTGCTGGTTCCGTTCGCGCTGAAATTTCTCATCGGAGTCGGTGTGCCGGACGTTCAAAAGAACATTTCTATCGAGTTTTACGCAAAGTTCGTGGCGCAGTTGATTATCGGGACAGGACTGATTTTTCAGATGCCGGTGTTGTCCTATGTCCTGACTAAAATGGGACTTGTATCGCCGCGATTTTTACGCAGGTCGTGGCGCTATGCATTTATGATCATTCTCATTTTGGCGGCGCTGATCACGCCGCCCGATCCGTTCAGCATGATGATCATGACCATTCCGTTGGTATTTCTGTACGAACTGAGCATCATCGTTTCCCGATTTGCGCTCCGTTCGTCGGAGAAAACGGAGGCGATGGCCTAAAGTCGCAAAGGAATCGAACGGATGACAAAACTGACCTTAAAACCATTGCTCAAGCCGATCGAGACAGAAATGCGTCAGTTTGCCGTCGAGTTCGAGTCGGCATTGCGGTCGGACGTCAATTTAATCGAACAAATGGCGCGTTACCTGATCGGCCAGCACAGTAAGCGGATACGACCTGCGCTGTTACTTTTGTCGGCCAAACTTTGCGGCGAACCGAACCGGATTTCCGGCATTTCGGCGAGCATCGTTGAAATTCTGCACACAGCGACGTTGGTGCATGACGATATTGTCGATGATTCCAGCACTCGTCGCGGAGAGCCGACCGTGAACGCCATCTGGAATAACAAAGTATCGGTGCTTTTCGGCGATTATCTGTTCAGCAAATCGCTGAGAAACATGTTGAGTCTGCGGAATTTCGAAGCGCTCGAACTACTGAGTGAAACTTCGGAACTGCTCAGTTCGGGTGAGATTTACCAAATCGAAAAAAGCCTGACGAACGGTATGGACGAGGCTTCTTATTATCGCATGATCTGGGCGAAAACCGCCTGCCTGTTTGCCACATCCTGTAAGATCGGCGCCATTTCGGTGAACGCGACAGACGAACAGGCGGCGCATCTTTTCGAGTACGGTAAAAACCTCGGCATGGCATTTCAGATCAAAGATGATCTCTTCGACTTTTCGGGCGAGGAGCGGCGGATCGGAAAACCGGTGGACAGAGACATCAAAGCCAATTTGATCACGCTTCCTCTGATCTACACGCTAAAAAACCTGCCGGAACCGGAAAGAACGGTACTCCGGAAAAATCTGCGAGAGAATCCTTCCGGGGACGAAATCCGGAATGTCCGGGCAATCGTCCGGCAAAACGGCGGTCTGAAATTCACTCAGGAGAAAATGCACGAATATTCCGCTTCCGCCCGGGCGGCGCTGGATATTTTCCCCGAATCCGACGTAAAAGGATCGCTTATCGGAATGGTCGAGTTTAACGAACGAAGGAAGAATTGAAGTTACGGGACGACCCAAAGAAAATCCTAATCATTCGCCTTTCATCTTTGGGCGACATCGTCGTATTGACATCGATTTTCAGACGTCTCCGGGAACGTTTTCCATCTGCGCAGATCGATTTTGTCGTGAAAAAAGAGTTCAAGAGTCTTGCGGTCGGCAACTCCTTTCTCAGCAACGTGATCGCTTATCAGGCGCAGGCCAGTCTGAAAGGCTGGTTGATACTCTGCCGGTATTTTCGGGAGCAAAAATATGATCTGTTCATCGATATGCACAACAATCTGCGCTCGAAAATTCTGGGCTTTTACCTGCGAAAAACGTTGCGACTTCGGTTTCATAAACCGCGGCTTCGCCGATTTCTTCTTTTTTATTGCTGGATCAATCTGTTTCCGCGCTCGTTCCGACTGATGGACGAGTATTTCAAGACATTGGCGCCGCTGAAAATCAAACCCGACGACGCAAGACCGGAAATCTTACTGCCACAAACAGTCCGGAAACAGGCATGGGATATTTTGAGCCGAAACGCCATCTGCAAACCGTTCGTTGTCATCCTGCCGATTGCGGCTTGGAAAAACAAACGGTATCCATTGCCGAAAATGGAAGAGGTCGCCCGGCGGATCAACGAAGAATTGCAGATGTCCGTCGTTTATCTCGGTTCGGAAAACGATACGTATCTGGACGAACTCCAGAACCTGCCGGCCGGGAAAATCGTGCGGATCACCGGGCAGTCCAACCTCGAGGAATCCATCGCGATTCTTCAGGAAAGCGCCTTGGTCATCGGAAACGATACCGGCCTGACTTATGCGGCGGAGGCGGTCGGCGTGCCGGTGGTGTTGATTTTAGGACCGACTTCGCACGAAACGGGCGCCGGACACTACGACTCGAAGAGCATTTCGATTCAAAAGCAGTTGTTTTGCAGGCCTTGTTCTCAAAAAGGCGACCGGATATGCTACCGAAAACATCGGTATTGCATGGAAACCATAACGAGCGATGAAATTCTGTCCGCCGCCCGGCAAATTCTTACAGGAGAAAAAAAGTGACCATTTTTTGGATCATTATATACAATGTCTTTTTCGTTCCGTTCGCATTTTTCTTCGTCTATATATCGGGACTTTTCAACGCCAAAATGCGGATCGGCGTTTGGGGCAGAAAGCAGACTCTGATCGAAATGGCGCGATTCCGGGATAAATTTCCCCGAAAGGAATTGTACTTGATCCACTCGGCGTCGCTCGGCGAGTTCGAGCAGGCTAAACCGGTGATCCGCGGATTGAAAGCGCTTCGTCCCGACATTCTGATCGTCGCGAGTTTCACGTCCCCCAGCGGATATACCAACGCCGTTCGGATGAAGGAAGTCGATTTGTTCATGTATCTTCCATTCGACACGTTTTTCCGCACGCGGGGATTCATTCAGAGACTGAAGCCGAAGAAGATCATCTTTGTCACCTATGAACTCTGGCCGAATCTGATCCTGAACGCCCAGCGCCATCACGTCAAAACCTATCTCATTTCCGCCAGAATCCGGGACAACAGTCTGAAATGGAAACCTATTGCGCGCACGTTTTTCAGCGATCTATACCGCTCGCTGGATTACATTTATGCGATTTCGGACATTCACAAAGAGTCGGTTCTCAAACTCATCGGAACGGTTCCTATCAAGGTGCTGACGCTCGGCGATACGCGATACGATCAAGTGATCCATCGCGCCCATGAAAAAGTCGCCGCAGTTGTGAGCCGGCTTTTCGAGGACGGATTCGTTTTTATCATCGGGAGCATCTGGCCGCAGGACGCCAAACAACTGATGCCGGCCGTTTACCAATGTATAAAAGAATTCGATACCCTTCGGGTCATTGTTGCGCCACACGAACCGAACGAATACGCGCTGGAAACGCTGGAAGAGGGTTTTTCGGAAAATGGAATTTTGACGCGCCGGCTCTCGGTTTTGGCGGAAAAATGCTCGGAAATCCGTGCGATTCTCGTCGATAAAGTTGGAATCCTGGCGGAACTTTATCATCAGTCGGATTTGGCGTTTGTCGGCGGAAGTTTCCGCGGTTCGATCCATAACGTCATGGAACCGGCCGTCGCCGGAATTCCGGTGCTATTCGGGCCGACGTATCACAATTCCAGCGAAGCGGAATTACTTATCCGGGAAGGCGGCGGATTCTGTTGCGAGAACAGCGAATGTCTCTACCGTGAAATCCGGCGAATGCTGACCGACGCGGAAGCATATCGCCGGGCCGCGGATTCCGCGAGACAGGTAATTTTGAAGAATCTCGGCGCAGGCGCACGAACGGTTCGGGAGATACTGGAGTCCGATTGAGCATTCGATTTGTTGACGTCTCGTTTTCCTATGCGAAAAAGCCCGTCTTTTCCTGTCTGAATCTGGAAATTCCCGAGAAAGAATGGATCGCCATAACCGGTAATTGCGGGACGGGAAAAAGCACGCTGGCCAAGTTGATCGCGGGTATTCTGAGGCCGGATTCCGGGCGCATCGAATTTCCACAGGCGCCGACCGGTGAAGTTCCGAATTTCGGATACCTTTTTCAAAATCCCGAAGATCAGTTCGTTCATTTTTTCATCGAGCGGGAAATTGCTTTTAATCTCGAAAATTGGAATCATCCGATCGAACTGATGACACAGAAAGTGCTGGAAAATCTGGAAAAAATCGGACTTTTGGATCGCCGGAAAGATTCGCCCAATCGATTGTCCGGTGGCGAAAAACAGCGATTGGCGCTGACAGGAACGATGATTTCCGAGCCGAATTATCTCATTTTGGACGAACCGTCGTCTTATTTGGACATCATTGCACAAAACGAATTGATCCGGCAGGTTGAGACGCACCATGCGAACGGCGTCGGCATTTTCTGGATCACGCAGAACGAACAAGAAAAGGCGCTCTCCGAATTCTGCATCGAGGTCGCGGACGGAAATGCAATCGGCTATCCGACGAAAGGTTCATGTTTATGAGCGAAAGTATCCGGATCGTTGCCAAAGACCTCGTTTGCCGATATGAGAATAACGAGTCATTTCGTCTGGAAATTCCCGATTTTACCCAGACGATCGATTCTCCCGTTGGAATTTACGGTTTGATCGGATCCGGGAAAAGTAGCCTCGGCCAGATGATCGCCGATCTGATTCAGCCGACGAGCGGAGAAGTCAGGGCATCTTGGGAACCGACAACGGAAAAGTCGGAGGCTCTGAAAGTCGTTTACCTGCCGCAATTTCCGGAAAAAATATTCCTGGGTTCGCGCGTCGGAGAAACGGTGGAACTCATCGCGCAAATGAATCCGTCCATTCCGGATTTTGTATCGGATATTCGGAAATTATTAAGCCGATTTTCAGTCGATTATGCGGCCATCTCGGAGCGAAACGGATATGAACTGAGCGGCGGCGAACTGCGCCGATTTGCTTTATCGTTGGGAATCGCGCGTCAACCCGATTTACTTATTCTGGACGAGCCGACCATCGGTCTGGGAAAGATCGGCAGAGCGCAGTTGACCGAGATCGCCGGCGAATTTTCGAAAAATCACGCACTGATCGTCATTTCACACGATTTCGATCTGCTGGCCGCGCTTTCGGACCAATTCTGGATCATGGAACAGGGGAGAATTGTATTTCACGGAAATATTTCGGAACTTGCGGCGGATTATTTCCAACGAGAAACAGTCGGATTAAAGTTCTTTAAGGCATTTGCAATAGTGTCAAACTCGAGATAAAGATGGCAAAAAGAGTATCGGTCAAAACAAAAGTCGCTCAAAAGTACGGAGAAATCAGTCCGAACCGATTAGTGACGGCGTCGAACCTGATTTCCATCACCCGCGCCCTGCTGACGTTGCCGATCATTTACTTTCTGCAAAAAGGAAACGGGACGATCGCGCTGATTTTCATTTTAACGGCGATCTTCTCCGATATGCTCGACGGCTGGCTGGCGCGGATCAGCAACGAGATTACGGACATCGGCAAGATCATCGATCCGGTCGCGGATAAGATCGTCATTTTCAGCGTCATTTTATACCTGATCTTAAAAGATATGATGCCTGCGTACTATTTCCTGTTCATGATTTTCCGTGATTTCACCATCTCCGGTCTCGGACTTTATATGTTGAACAATTGCAACGTATCCCCGCAATCCAACAAAATGGGAAAAGTCGCCATCCTTTTCACGGCGCTTTCTGTTTTAGCGTTCATTTATCCCGATTTTTCGGGAAGCTGGACGTTCCCGTTGATGACCGTCGCGCTGGTTTTTATGTCGATTTCGTGGATTCAGTACTGCGCCTCTTTTATCAGGGTGATTCAGGCGCATCGGCGCAAGAAATCGGTCTGAAACGGATTTTCCCGAATGATTCAGAAATTTTTCAACAAAATTGCCGGTAGCAACGATCAATCCAAAGAATCGACGCCGAAAAACCGTCTGGTTGACAGCCTGGCGAAAACGGGGCGCGGGATTGCTCAGCGCCTGCCGCTGTTGGGTAAATTTTTTAGGATCGATGATGACACGCTAAGCCGGATCGAGGAGACGCTTCTCTCCGCTGACATCGGCGTCGCTCTCACCGAAGAACTCATCGAACATCTCAAAACGATCGACAAAAAAGAATCCGCGAACCTGAAAGATATTCTAAAAGAACAACTCCTGACGCTGATCCGTCAGAACCAACCGGTCGCCATTCCTCCGACTAAACCGTACGTCATTCTCATCGTCGGCGTGAATGGAACCGGAAAGACGACGACGATCGGAAAATTGGCGGCGATGTATCGCAGAGAAAATAAAAAAACGCTGATCGCCGCGGCTGACACGTTTCGTGCGGCGGCTTACGAACAGCTCGAAATCTGGGCGAAACGCTCGGGCGCGGAATTCATGGGAAATCCGCAGGGAAAGGATCCGTCGGCCATCGTTTTCGACGCCGCGAAATCAGCCATCGCTCACAATGCAGACGTTTTGTTGATCGATACCGCCGGACGCCTGCACACGAAATCTAATTTGATGGATGAACTCGCCAAAGTCAAACGAACCATCGGAAAAATTATTCCGACCGCGCCGCACGACATCTGGCTGGTTCTCGACGCCGGAACAGGTCAAAATGGAATCGTTCAGGTTCAGGAATTTGCTAAAGCCGTCGGCGTGACGGGATTGATTTTAACCAAACTTGACGGCACGGCGAAAGGCGGCGTCGCGCTGGCTATTCATCATCAAACCAATCTTCCGATTCGGTACATTGGCATCGGCGAAAAGATCGACGACCTCGTCGAATTCAACGCGGAAGAATTCGTATCCGCGCTTCTCGACGCCGGTTCGTCAATCAACGAGGAATGACTGAAATTATGCAACGAACGACTTTTTCGATTATTTCGCTTGGCTGTCCGAAAAACACCGTCGATTCGGAGATGCTAAGCGGCAAATTGCAAAGTCTGGGTTGCGTTTATCGGGCAAATCCGGAAGAGGCGGAAATCGTCATCGTTAACACGTGCGGATTCATTGAACAATCGAGAGCCGAGTCGATCGAAACGATTTTCGAGACGCTGAAGTTGAAGGAAACCGGATCGGTTCGCAAGGTTTTTGTCATGGGCTGTCTGACCCAGCGGTACGGCGATTTGCTTCGGAAGGAAATCCCGGAAGCGGACCGCATTGACGGCGTTCATTCGATCGATGCGATCGTCGAAGCGATTGCCCGGAAAAAATCGTCCTGTGCCGATGAAGAGAGCCGGGCGTTGCTGACGCCTTCTCATCTGGCGTATTTAAAAATCGCCGAAGGTTGTGATAATTCTTGCGCGTTTTGTTCCATCCCGCTGATCCGCGGAAAACAGCAAAGTCGCGACGTAAAAAGTCTCATCAAAGAAGCGGAATATCTGCATCGGAAAGGCGTGAAGGAACTCATTTTAATCGCGCAGGATTTGACCCGCTACGGCTCGGATTTGCCGGGTAAAGTCCGGTTGATCGTTCTGCTGGAAGAACTTTTGCAAACGGACTTATTCCCATGGGTGCGGTTGATGTACAATCATCCCGATTTCTGGCTCCCTGAACTCAACCGGCTTTTTGAAAAATATTCCGCTCTGGTTCCATACATCGACATTCCGATTCAGCATGCTTCCGACCGAATCCTGAAATTGATGAATCGCGGAAAGAATCGGGAAGAGATTCGCCACGTTTTAAAAACGATCCGAAATGAGGCGCCGCGCGTTGTGCTGAGAACCTCGGTCATGGTCGGTTTTCCTTCCGAGACGGAAGCGGATTTCAACGAATTACTGGACTTTATCGAAGAGATACGGTTCGAGCGGTTGGGTGTTTTTACTTATTCGCAGGAAGAAGGAACGTCGGCCGCGAATTTGCGCGACGACGTGCCGCACGAAGAAAAAGAACGCCGGAAAGAGATCGTCATGCGACTGCAGTGGGATATTTCGCACGAATTTGCCCTGAATCAGGTCGGCAAGACGCTGGACGTGCTGATCGAAGAAAAAAAACCGGAAGGCTACGTGGGACGGAGTGTCTGGGACGCGCCGGAAATCGACTGTTCGGTTTTGGTGAATTCCGAAAATGTCCTGCAGATCGGCGAGATTGCAACCGTCGCGATCGACGAAGTGCAGGAATTGGATTTGATCGGGCATGTTGTCGGAAAAATCCAAGATCGGACTTGATTTTGCTGGGATGCTTCTCTAAGTTTCCTGCGGAAATTGATTTTTACCCGGAGTTCTGATTAGTTGGCTGTAACTGCAATTTTTGAATAGAAGGGAAAAGAATGAAAGCGCTCATTACGGCAGGCGGACACGGCACGCGACTGCGTCCGATTACACACACGCAAAACAAACACCTGATTCCGATCGCCAATAAACCCATTTTAAACTACGCTCTCGAATATATCCGCGATGCGGGAATTACGGACGTCGGCATCATCACGAATAAAGAAGGTTCTGAAGTCAAGGACGTTTATAAAGACGGCAGTCAGATGGGGCTAAACATCACGTACATTCCGCAGGAACGTCCTTCCGGACTCGCCGATTGCGTCCGCATTGCGCAACCGTTTCTCGGCAATGAGTCTTTCGTCTTTTACCTCGGCGACAATATCATCGTCGGAGGAATCGCCCGGTTTATCGATGAGTTCCGGAAATCGGGCGCCAATTGCCATTTGGTGCTGGCGCGCGTGAAAGATCCGGAGCGTTTCGGCGTTCCCGAACTGAAGGACGGACGGATTCTCAGCATCGAAGAAAAGCCATGTAAACCGAAAAGCGATTTTGCTGTTACCGGAATTTACATTTACGATTCAAATATTTTCGAAGCCGTCAATGCCATTTCTCCCAGCGCACGCGGCGAGCTGGAAATCTCGGATGCGCATCAGTATTTACTGGAAAAAGGATTTAAAGTGACCTATTCGGAGATCACTGGCTGGTGGAAAGACACCGGCAAGCCGGCAGATTTGCTGGAAGCGAATCGTCTGGTGCTGGACAGTTTCGAGACGCGCGTCGAAGGAACTGTCGATGCGCAAAGCAATCTCGCCGGACGTGTCGTGATCGAGCCGGGCGCCGAGATTCGCAACAGTAACGTCCGGGGACCGGCGATCATAGGAGCCGGAACGAAGATCGTCAACTCGTATGTCGGTCCGTACACTTCTATTGACAAAAACTGCGAGATCGTGAATTCCGAGATCGAATTCAGCATCGTTTCGTGCGGATGTCTGATCCGGAATCAGAAAATACGGATCGAATCGAGTTTGCTCGGAAAGGATGTTCATATCATTGACGCGGATTCCAAACCGTTCACCAATCGGTTTATCGTCGGCGACCAGAGCCAGATAGAGATTCGGTGATGACGTTCGGAACTTCCGATCGGAAAATATTTTTCTTTTTTTAATTCACGCGGCGTCTGCTAAAATACAGACGCTTTTTTACGGAAGTTACTTGGAGAAGCGACCATTGGAAGACAGGAAATATTTCATCGGTATTGCTGGAAATATCGGCGTCGGGAAAACGACGATGACGGACATCATCGCCAAGCGATTCGGTTGGCGTGTTTACTATGAATCCGTTATCGACAATCCGTATCTTGAAGATTTTTATGAGAACATGAAGCGCTGGAGTTTCAATCTTCAGGTCTATTTCCTTTCGCATCGTTTCCGGACGCATAAAGAGATGACCGATGCGCCGGGTTCAGCCATTCAGGATCGGACGATTTATGAGGACGTTGAAATTTTCGCCCGGAATCTGTACGATATGGGAAATATGAGTCAGCGCGACTGGGACAATTACCGCTCGCTCTTCGATATCATGACTTCATATCTGAAAAAACCCGACCTGATTCTGTATCTTCGCGCGACGGTCGATACACTCATTACCCGTATCAAAAAACGCAGTCGCGATTTTGAACGGGAAATTTCACCGGAATATATTTACATGCTGAATCTCTCTTATGAAAGATGGATTCGTGAAGAATCGAAGCGCAACCGGATTCTGATTGTCGAGACCGACAATTTTAATGTTTTCGAAGACGAAGAGAAGCTGGAAGGAATTCTTCAAAAAATCCGTGAATTTTGCCCGCCTGTGCCCAAAAAATAATTCTTCAATATTTCTTTCCGACTCAATTGCTTATCCTTATTTAAATAGATAAATTTGCGTGTTATTTTAACTGAGGAAGAAAACAGTCATTTTGAAACGTTTAGCAGTTTTTGCTTCGGGCCGCGGATCGAATTTTTCGTCAATCTTGGAACGGATTCAAAGCGGGAACATTCCAGCGAAAGTGGTTTGCGTAATCAGTGACAATCCTCAGCCGCCGGTTTTTTCCATCGCTTCGTCCGTCGGCATTCCAACGCATTGGATCAACCGAAAACAATTTTCCAACGGAAACGAATATGCCGGTTTTTTACTCTCTTTGTTGGCAAAGTATGAAACGGATCTGGTCGTTTTGGCTGGTTTCCTGAAACTCATGCCGGCGCCGGTGGTCAACCGGTATAAAAACGCGATGATCAATATTCATCCGGCATTGTTGCCGAACTTCGGCGGGCAGGGTTATTTTGGCATGAAAGTTCATGAAGCAGTTCTTGCTTCGGGCGTCAAAACCACAGGCGTTACGGTTCATTTTGTGGACGAACGTTATGACACCGGCTCGATCGTTTGGCAGGAAAAAGTTGACGTCCGGGCAGGCGATACGCCGGAATCGCTGGCTCACCGCGTGCTTGCGGTAGAACATCGGATCTATCCGATGGTGATCAAGGCTTTTTGCGAAGGACGAATCAAACATTTAAACGGAAGGATCGAAATCGAGAATGAATGAATTTAACATCCGTCGAGCGATTATTAGCGTCTGGGACAAGACCGGAATCCTTCCGCTTTCCCGTCTATTGGAATCCCGCGGCGTGGAGATTTTTTCGACCGGCGGCACATTTACCAAACTCAAAGAAGCCGGAATTCGCGTTCGGAAAATCGAAGAACTGACGCAGTTTCCGGAAATACTCGGCGGCAGAGTGAAAACACTTCATCCGGCGGTTTTCGCCGGCATTCTGGCCGATGTCCGCGATCCGTCGCATGTTGCCGATCTTGAATCGACGTCCGTCCAACCGTTTCAGATGGTCGTCGTCAATCTGTACCCCTTTTCGGAAACATATCATTCCACGGAGAAAAATCCCGATCAGATCGTCGAGATGATCGACGTCGGCGGGCCGAGCATGATCCGCGCCGCTTCCAAGAATTATCATAATGTCATCGTCCTTTCCAGCCCGAATCAATATGACGAATTCCGCGAACGGTTGGAGAAGAACGAAATCACCACGGAATATCGCCGGTCGCTTGCCGCAGAGGTTTTTGCCGGAACCGCACGTTACGATGCAGAAATCGCCGAATTTTTTCAGGGCAAAACTCCACCGTCGGTATCTCCGCGTCTGACGCTGGATTTTACGCAGTTGCATTCGCTTCGCTACGGCGAGAATCCGGATCAGGCGGCGGCGATTTATGCGCCAACCGGCGACCCCAACTGGGAAGCCTTTCATCAACTTCAGGGGAAGGAAATTTCGTACAACAATTACATCGACTGCATGGCCGTCTATCGGATCATTTCGGATTTTGAGGCTTCGGCGCCTGCCTGCGTCATCGTCAAACATACGAATCCATGCGGTTTTGGAACGAGTCACACGCTGATGGACGCTTATAGACGCGCGGTTCAAACCGATCCCGTCAGCTATTTTGGAGGAATTGTCGGCGTCAACCAACCGGTCGATGAGAATCTCGCCGAAGAGTTAGCAAAGACATTTTTAGAGTGCGTCGTCGCGCCGTCATATTCCGAAAAAGCGCTCGAAATTTTAAGTAAAAAGAAAAATTTACGACTGTTGATTCCTGTTCAGGCCGATTTGAAATGCGATTGGGAATTTCGGAATTTCGGCCGCGGACTCATCACGCAGGCGGCTCAGGTCGCCGATGAAAATGAAGCCGCATGGCGCGTCGTCACCGATACCAAACCGCCGTCGCAACTCATGACATCGATCCGCATCGGCTGGAAACTCGTTCGGCATGTCAAATCGAATGCGATCGTTCTTTGCAACGAATCGGGAACGATCGGCATCGGCGCCGGACAAATGTCGCGGGTCGAATCGTTGAAAATTTCAATCAGCAAAGCCGAAGAAGCGGGACTTTCCGTCAGCGGTTCGACGCTGGCTTCGGACGCCTTTTTTCCGTTTCGGGATTCGGCCGATCTGGCGTCACGATATGGAATTGCAGGAATCGTTCAGCCCGGAGGAAGCATCCACGATCAGGAAGTCATCGACGCCTGCAACGAGCACGGGATGTTCATGATCTTTACGGGAAAACGGGTTTTTAAACATTAACGTTTGGAGATATCATGCCATTTAAATTTTTCAATTTTTTTACCGGCGACATTGCGATCGATCTCGGAACCTCCAATACACTGATCTACATGAGGGGGCGAGGCGTCATCCTCAACGAGCCGTCTATCGTCGCACGATCGTCGCATAACGGCGAAGTCGTTGCCGTCGGAAACGATGCCAAGGACATGCTCGGCAAAACTCATCGCGACATCGTCACGGTTCGTCCTCTTCGGGATGGCGTCATTGCGGACTTCGAAATGACCGACAGCATGATTCGCAGTTTTATCCGGAAAATCAATCTGAGCCGCATCGCCCGCCCGCGCATGATCATCGCCATTCCTTCCGGGATCACCGAAGTCGAGAAGCGCGCCGTTCGCGATTCCGCCGACCGCGCCAACGCCCGGGAAATCTATTTGATCGAAGAACCCGTCGCCGCCGCCATCGGAATCGGAATCGACATTTCCAAGCCGGTCGGCAATATCATCGTAGATATCGGCGGAGGAACGACGGAAATCGCGGTGATCGCACTGAATGGTATCGTCACCAAACAGGCGATTCGCGTCGCAGGTGATGAGATGGACGAGGCGATCATTCAGTATTTCAAGAACGAGCACAATCTACTCATCGGCGAACGCACCGCAGAAACGATCAAATGTACGATCGGCTCGGCTATGCCGATGAACGACACGACGATATCAGTCAAAGGACGCAGTCTTGTCGCTGGGATTCCCAAGACGATCGAAGTCTCGTCGGTCGAAATCCGCGAATGTCTGAAAGACACGATCGATCTGATCATTCAGGCGATCAAACAGGCGTTGGAACAGACGCCACCGGAACTGTCTTCGGATATTTTAGACCGAGGAATCATTTTGACAGGCGGCGGAGCGTTGCTCAAGGGGTTGGACCAGCGAATCCGCGTGGAAACCGATCTGCCTGTGAATGTCGCCGAAGATCCGCTGTTATCCGTAGTCAAAGGAGCCGGAATCGTCATTGAAGACATCGAGAAGTTCAGAGAGGTTCTTTTTTAATCTGAATGTGGGAAAAATTTCTCAGCCTCATCGTTTCCTTTTATGAATATATCCTGTTTCTCTTCTTGATCGGGATTTCATTTGTCGTCCTGCTGTTAAATGAAAATCCGCAAGTCCGATCGCTTCAGGGCGATGTTTCGGATGTTCTCTCGTTCGTCAATCTTCCCAAAATTTGGATCGACGACCTGTCGAACGTCGTCGAAGAAAATGCGAAACTGAAAGAGGACAATCTCCAACTGACGCTTTTGAATATTCAGATGAAAGAGGCGTGGCTGGAAAATCAGCGTCTGCGCAACGATCTTGGATTTATGGACACGACACGGTTGGTCGTTGTTCCGGCAAAAGTGCTGAATCTCGGCATTTCGCCGATCTGCAATTCTATCCTGATCAATATCGGAAAATCGCAGGGCGTTCGCCCCAACATGGCTGTGATTTCTACGAAAGGGATCGTCGGTAAAACGGTTTCGGTCGGAAAAGAGACGACGCTCGCGCAGATTTTTATGGACGTCAATTTCCGGATCAGCGTCAGGTTTCAGGATTCGCGCGTCTTCGGAATCATGCAATGGAACCCGAACGGTTACGCCGAAGTGCGAGAAGTTCCGAAGACCGTAAACATCATACCGGGAGAAAAGGTCGTCACGTCCGGTTACAGCCAGATTTACCCACCGAATATTTGCCTTGGCGAAGTACTTAAGACGAAATCGTCGGACAATGTGCTGTTTCAGACGGTGACCATCAAGCCAAGCGTCAACATCAATGAGATCGAGGAAGTCTTCGTCATCTTATCCAATTCATGCTACGAAAACTAACGAATATTACCTTATTTAGCCTGACTGCCATTCTCATTCAGGTTCTGTTTGTCCCATGGATGACGATCCGAGAGATACGCCCGGATTTTATCCTGCTCGTCGTGATGTTTATCGGCAGAACCGAGGGGCGGATGGTCGGTCAGACATACGGTTTTATCATCGGCTTGCTCGTCGATGCGCTGGGGATGGGCTCGTTCATGGGGCTTTCGGCGTTGATCAAGACATGTGTCGGATTTTTCTCCGGCTGTATGAAAAACCAGCGAAACAAACTGTATCCCTTTTATTACCATGCCGTTCACGTGGCGATCATCCTTTTTTCCTTTGTCATTTTCTATCTTGTCCACTATAAGGGAACGGAATTCTCGTTTCAATTTATCATGCTTCGATTCGTCCTGCCTTCGACGCTTTACACACTCGTTTTTTACATTTTGCTCGATTATTTCATGTCTTCCGGAAACGACTGAGGATGTATTATTCTCAGAATAACATTTCTGTTGCCCGGAAGAATTTTCTTCTGACTGTAGTGGTCAGTGTTTTTTTTATTATCTTGTGCAGGCTCTATTATATTCAGATCGTCGAATATAGTCGGTTCAAGGGAATCGCCGAGTCCAACCGAATCCGAATTATTCCGCTCGAAGCGCCTCGTGGTGCGATTTTAGACCGGAGAGGACAGATCATCGTCGATAACAAATCCCAGTACAATATCAATGTGATCCCTTACGAAGCTAGTCAATCGAAAGAGACCTATGAGACGCTGACGTCCCTTCTGAATATTTCTTCGGATGAACTAAATAGACGGATCAAGCGACACTCGCGCGGTCTCTTCGTTCCGGCCAAGATCGCGGACGATATCGATTTTAAAACTTTATCCTATCTGGAAGAACACCGCGTCGATCTTCCGGGCGTGTTGTATTCTTTTGAACCGGTGCGATCCTTTCCATCAAAGGCAAATCTGTCTCAGGTCATCGGATATTTGCGGGAGATCAACAAACAAGACCTGAAAAACATCAAACAGTTCGGATATAAGCAGGGCGATTTGATCGGATGGAAAGGCATCGAGCGGGAATATGAACCAATCCTGCGGGGCGCCCGCGGTTATAACTATATTCAAGTCGATGTTCTGGGCAGAGAGGTGGGAACGCTGAGGAATAAGGATAAAGTCCTGCCGGTTCCCGGTAACGATCTGTATCTGGCGATCGATCTGGATATGCAGATTTATGCCGAATCGTTGATCGGAGAAAAACGCGGCGCCGTCGTCGTGATGAATGCGCTGACGGGCGAAATCCTCACATATGTCAGCAAGCCGGATTATGCGCCGGGACTCTTTTCCGGAACGGTAAAGGCGGAAGTATGGCGGGATTTGATCACGAATCCAAGTCGCCCACTGTACGACCGCGTCACACAAGGAACTTACCCGCCCGGCTCGACCTTCAAAATTGTCGCGATTCTCTCGGCATTGGAGAATAAAGCGGTCGATCCGGAATGGTCGATCTATTGCAACGGCAAATATCGGATGGGGCGTCGCGTCTATAAGTGCTGGAAAAAGGAAGGACACGGCCGGATGAACATGCACGATGCCATCGTGCATTCCTGCAACGTCTATTTCTATAACCTGATCCGGAAAATCAACATCGACGTTTGGTCTAGAAACGCCTCCAATTTTAAGTTCGGTCGCAAGACAGACATCGATCTGTACGGCGAATCCGCCGGCACACTCCCGGACGCGAAGTTTCTCGATAAGAAATATTACGGAATCGGCTGGACGGAAGGCACGAAACTGAATCTCGTCATCGGTCAGGGAGATTTGCTGGTGACGCCTATCCAGATGGTCCGTTTTGCCGGCGCGCTCGCAACACGCGGGAAAATCGTACAACCGCATCTCGGATTGAAATTCCTCCGTCGAAACGATTCTCAATTCTCCATTTTTGCCGTTCCGAGCGATACGATAACGAGTTATTCGCCCGAAGCCTGGGAATTTATCGAAAATGCCATGTTCGATGTCGTTGAATCCGGCACTGGCCGTGCAGCCAAGGTGAAGAATGTGAAAATTTTCGGGAAAACCGGAACGGCGCAAAATCCGCATGGAGATGACCACGCATGGTTTATCGGTTGGAGCAAACCGGAACAGGGTGCGCCGCTCGCCATCGTCGTGATGATCGAGAACGGCGGATCGGGCAGTGGAATAGCTGCTCAGATGGCCGGTAAGATTTACAACTTTTACTATAACCCTTCAATGCAACAGATGCTGGCGGATCGTCATGGAAACCCGTAAGTTCAGTCTCGCAAACGATTTTACAAAAACGCTTTCGGATAATAACCGGATATTGATCATCGTCGTCGGTTTGTTGAGTTTGATAGGCTTAAGCGCTCTTTTCAGCGCTTCCATGCACATCGATCTGCCTTTTTTACAAAAAGTGATCGGCCGACAGTTGATCTGGATGCTGTTCGGCGTCTTGTTGATGACGTTGATTTTCTTTCTGCAGGGCAAAATGTTCTTCGACTCCGCCTACATCATATATTGTGTCGGCATCGTCTTTGTGATCCTGCCATTTTTTCTGGGAAGAGCGACCTCCGGAGCCTATCGCTGGATCGGATTTGGCGCGTTGCGTTTTCAGCCGTCGGAATTTATGAAACTTCTCGTCATTCTATCGATCGCTAAATATTTATGCCGCACCGATCTGCCGATCACCCAATTCAAATCGCTGGTACCGCCGCTGGTGTTCGGATTGTTGCCGATGGTGATCGTTCTGTCGCAACCGGATCTCGGAACGTCGTTGGTGTATTTTGCGGTCATTTTTCCCATGTTGATATGGGCGGGCGCACGGACATTTCATATTTTCATTCTGCTCGCGCCGATCCTGAGCGTCGTCACCGCCTTCAATTTTTATACGTTTTTTGTTTGGGTCATTCTGCTGATCGTCGTGTTTTACATTACCCGCGAAAAACTCTGGCTCTCCATCGTTCTTTTTATATTTAATCTGTCATTGGGCTATTTGACGCCGATACTCTGGAATCATCTGAAACCTTATCAGCAAAATCGGATTTTTACGTTGTTTAATATCGAGGCAGATCCACAGGGCGCGGGATATCAGGTTCTGCAGTCGCAAATTGCCATTGGAAGTGGCGGACTCATCGGCAAAGGTCCTGGCAGAGGAACGCAGACGCATTTGAAATTTCTCCCGGAACAGCACAACGATTTTATCTTTTCCGTCGTTGGAGAAGAATACGGTTTTATCGGAACGGTTGTTGTGTTGATCTTGTTTTTCTTTCTAATTATCGTTTTCATCAATTCCGCCTTCCGGCTGAAAGACCGATTCGGATCGCTTATCATTATTGGCGTAGCCAGTGCACTTTTTTTTCATGTTGCCGTTAATATTGCGATGACGGTCGGTTTTATGCCGGTGACCGGTATTCCTCTGCCGTTTTTGAGTTACGGAGGTTCTTTCATCTTCACCTGTTATGCGGCGATTGGAATGGTCATGAACGTCAGTACGGAAAAACCAACCGACCGATCCCGACTTTAGATTTTGGTTTGATTTTCCTTTGGAAAATCTTAGCTTACGGCACCTTATGCTGTATGTTTGGATGAGATTATGAAAAAGATGATTCGCACTATTCGGATCATTATCTGCTTTTCCACTGCAGCCGGTTGCTTTGTTCCAAACCACAATCTGAACGCCTTTCCGCAATCGAAAAAATCCTCTCAATCCGCGGCTGAAAAATTGCAGACGGTTGAACAGGAAATCGCTAAACTCAAGGAACGGATGAATTCAACCGCAAGGGTTGTGAACAAACTGTCGAAGAATATAACGAGAATAGACAGTGTTCAAACCGCATCGCGCGAAGATATTCAAATGCTTAAAAATTCCGTCGCCCAATTGCAGGAAGTCGTGAAATCGTTTAATACGAGTTTGGAGAATATCCGCCGGATCAACGGTATTTTGGAAGAACGCGTGGTTTACGCCGATAGCGTGAATGCACAACTCCTGGCGCAATTAGTTTCTCTCGAGAATCGGATCGTCAGCCTGAGCGCGAGCGTCGGAGAATTCCGGACGGTCAGTGATTTCGGGGCAGACGAAGTCGCAAATCTGGCGGCGGGCGATTCTTACAGAGAACGCTATCTGAAAGCGCTGACACTGCACCAAAAAAACCAGCATCTCGAAGCGATCGACATTTTCCGTCGGCTCGTGAACGAAGATAGAACCAACGAACTCGCCGACAATGCACAGTACTGGATCGGAGAATGCTATTATTCTCTGAAACAATCTCAGAGGGCTGTCGTTGAATTTGAGAAAGTTCTTTCTTTTCCGAACAGCAATAAGGATGATGACGCGCAATTTAAAATCGGACTATGCTACATGGCGCTTGGAAATAAGACGAAAGCAAACGAACAGTTTCAACTGCTAATCGAGCGCTTTCCACAGAGTGAATTCGTACCCAGCGCCAAACAATACATGAAATGAGACTATGATTAAAAGAATTTATTTTTTGACTTCAGAGATCATCCCGTTTGCAGAGAACTATTCGCTTGCGAATTTTTCCAAAGAAATCCCAATTGTTTTCAACGAGCGGAAATTCGATTTCCGACTGATGATGCCCAAATATCACTTTATCAGCGAACGCCGGTATATCCTTCGTGAAGTGATCCGTCTGCGCGAGATGGATTTGAAGTACCGGAACGTCGAGATTAAAGCGTCGGTCAAGTCGGCTTTCATTCCGAACACAAAGGTTCAGGTCTATTTTCTCGAACACGAATCGTTTTACTCCTGCGTTCAACCCAGCGCGCTGTACAAGCAGGAAGACGATAAAATCGAGACTTTCAATTCGATCCGGAACGGTTATTTTGCGGCATCTGCGCTCATCACCCTGAATTATCTCCGCTGGAAGCCCGAGGTCATTATCCTGAACGATTGGCAAATGAGCATGATCCCGCTTTTGATCCATTCCGACCTGCTGAACAAAGAATATTTCGACGGTGTTAAAATTCTCCAAATTCTCCATTCGAAAAATCCGGCATCCGCATTTTCCGTATCCGAATATGCCGAAATCGGATTAAACGTAAGTGACTCACCATCAGTTAAGAACGGTAAACTGGATTGCGTCGCGGCGGCACTTCCTTACTGCGACCATGTTATGATCTCAAATGGCGAAGAAAACCTCATCAGGAAATATCAGGATGATCCGGTCTTCAAGGATTTATTCGCCCAAAATAAGAAAAAAATTTCGACCTGCAATCTAAAAGGCGGATCGCCCGAAGAGTGGCAGAATATAGCGGATGAAATCATTAAAATTATCGAGCGCCTATAACGGGAAACATCAAATCAACATGGATAAATTCAAATCTCTCTTTCTTACGACTAAGCGGATTTCCGTCTTTTCCTTCCTCTTTTTGCCTTTTTTTCTGAACACCTGTGATGAAAAAATGCCCACTTTACCGCTTGATGTCGTGCCGGTGGAATTCAACGAGTGTCGGATCGAAGCCGAATCTATGACAGACACCACGCAGGTAGTAACTGCGCGGCTCGGCTCCAGCGGCAGGTTGTTGGTCGGAAAAAACAGTAATGCGACTGCTTTTGCGCTCCTCCGCTTTGAAACGTTCAGCACGATTCCGGATACCTTCGAAAATTTGATCGATGTCCGGCTGAGACTCATCAGCGCGACGGAACTGCCGTATGATTCGAATAGCGTCGCCGGAACCGAATTGGTCGTCGAGTCACTAAAAGCGTCTGATATTACGGAATGGGTCGAAGACAGTACCGATTATACGAATTTTAATCTGAACGATTATACCCGAACGGAATGGGGTCGGAAATTCGCTTACTCGAATTACGATACTTTTTACGTTCCTCTCGATACGGCTTTACTGACTTACTGGGAAGGAAATCCGTACAAAAATTACGGGTTGGTCATTCGGCAGGCGGACGACGCCGTGCGGACTATTCAGACCTTCTACTCCAGCGAAGCCAGCTCGTATCCGATCATCCTCGTGCGATATGTTGACGGTGTCGATACGCTGACCGGCTCCGTTTATCCGGCTGACGATGTCTCGGTGATCGCGTTCAATCAGACGAATTTGAATCCGGAAAATCTGACGATCAGCGCGGGCAGAGCATCCCGCTCATTTCTGAAATTCTCGGTGGAAAATACTATAACCGATCCGAATCAGGTCATTGCCAGCGCCAAATTGCATATTAAAATCGATACGACTCTGACGCGAAATTACGGTGAAAATTTTTATCTGTATCTGAACCTACTGGACTCGACGCAGGATTGGAACGATCCGGATTTTACGCCCAGCACCAGTTCATACAAAGCGTACGCCGCGATCGAACCCGGCGACACATCTGTCGTTTTTTTGATCAGCAGTACGATCCAGAGTATTACGAGTCAGTACAGCGAAAATTTCGGAGTTGTCCTTTGGCCGTCCACTTCCAATGTGGGATTATCGACGTTGTCTTTGTACGGTCCCAAAGCTTCCGATCCGGCTTTGCGTCCTTATATGGAAATCTTAACCATGAAAGAAAACTAACATAGATGAAAAAAGCAATCTTTCTTCTGCTCGTTTTTTCCGCGTCGTTATTCGCTCAGAATTCCTTTTACACGGCTTACGGATTCGGCATCGAATCGCCTTCCGCGCCGGCGAGAAATCTAGGAATGGCGGGAACAGGCGCCGCGATGACCGATTCCATCGCGCTGAATACTACCAATCCGGCTTTGTGGACGAATTTTTTCACGACGTCGCTTCAGGGACAGATTTATTCTTCGAACTTAGCCGCTACGCAGACTTCTTTCGCCAGCAATTTAACACGTTTTGAAGGTTTTGCTTTTAAAGTGCCGATTGGAAAACGCATGGGCTTTGCGCTGGGAATGTCGCCGAAGACGCGCTCCGTCGGTAAAATGTCGTTCACCGATTCGACGAGTTATGCCGGAACGATGGTCGATTATCGGTCGGTAATCAAATCCGTCGGCGGTATTTCCTCCTTTTATCTGGGCGGCGGTTACCGGCTCAATCCGAATTTATCGCTTGGCGTGAAATTGGATTTGCTGTTCGGCAGTTACCTCGTCAAGACGGACACCGATTTCGGAAATGACGACGAATGGGATTCTTTCTTCAAGAAGGAAACTTCGATCAGCGGTTCACAGGTCGGCCTCGGATTTCTCTGGAGCTTTCCGAAGATCGGCTTAAATATTGCCGGCGTTTATGAACATCCACTCGGTTTTAAATACACTCAAATCCTCAATTATTATTACGGTGAAGACGATACACTTCCAACGCAATCGCTTGAATATCCGTCGTCGTTACGGCTGGCGGTGAGCCAAAAGGTTCTCGAAAATACCAGCGTCAATTTCGACGTTCAGATGGGAAAGGTTTCGAGTACAATCTTCAAAAAATTTTACCTGTTCAAAAAGTCCGATGCGAAAAACCCGGTTTATGTCGGACTTGGCGTTGAAAAACGAAGCGAGCCGTACGAGATGAAAAACATATGGAAACTAATGGCATTTCGCGGTGGAATTTTTTACCGCACCGAACCGTTTTACCAATCCGAATCGGTTCGTGAGACGGGCGTGAGCTTCGGGGTAGGATTTCCTTTCAACAGAAATCAAAATCGCTTAGATTTTGCGGTGGTTTATAGTAATCGTGATGGTTTTTTAAATCAAGAGATCGGAACTGAAAAAGTATTGGATTTTCATTTCAGCGTTACGACGGGTGAAATGTGGTTCCAGAGATTTTCAAGACGTTAACGTAAGGGGTTATTGGATGAAATTGGATCGCACTTTTCCTGGAATGATGATTTTAGTCGCTCTTGTCTTCAGCGTTGCACTCGTCAGTTGCGTGCCGCCGACGGATACGGGCGAGAGTCAAAAGGTCAAGGCCGCCGCGCCGGTTGCAGACCACAGTAAATGCGACCTCCATTTGAGTTTTGCATATAGTTACTATCAGAATCAGAACTGGAATGGCGCTATTGAAAATTACAAGAAGATGATCGAATACGGATGCAAGGAAGAATATGCTCAGGATATTTTTACCTATTTTGGCCGTGCCTATCAGCAATTGGCCAAAGACAATCCGGATTATTACGACAGCGCGCTGTTCGTGTTCCTCGAGGGTGAACAGTACCTGCCGAAGGATATGTTCCTGCATAAAAATATCGCCTACATCTATCATCTTCAGAATAAACTGGATCAGGAAATTCGCGAGTACGAAAAGATGATTGCACTGAAGCCGGAGGACATTGAACTGTATCGTTCCGTCATTAAATTATACTTCGCGACTCAGCGTTTTAACGATGTATTATGGGCGATCGACGGTGTTCTGGCGCTCAATCCTAACGACGATCAGGCCGTGAACGACCGGTTGACCGCTTATGAAAAACTCGGCAAAGACATCACCGATGTTCAAAGAGAACAATGGGAGAAAAATCCGAACAACCTGCGTTACGGGCTTCAGTACGCGAAGGTTTTAACTGACAAACGCGACTTTGAAAAAGCGATCGAAGTTTATAAAAAAGTCACGTTGTTGGATGATAAAAACCGTGAGTCGTGGGAAAATCTTGCCGATCTGTATTTGACGATGAACAAAATCGATGATGCCGTGAAGACCTTTACGTATATCGGTAGAAATATTGCACCCAGAGACCTGACGATTATCCAGAAAATTATCCGCGCTTATACGGCACAGGGCGACTTCGCCAATGCTTATTCTTGGGCGCAAAAAGCGGTGGAAATCGGCGGATCGAGCCTTGCGTATAAGATTCGCGGCGATTATTACTACGCGGTTGCCGAATTCAATTGCAGTTCGAAACAGCTCAATTTTGAAGACCGGTTGGTTTATAAACTGGCGTATGACGATTATCAGAAAGCGCTGGAAATGGGCGATGTCAGCGTGAAAAACCTGCTCGACCATATGAAAGAATATCTGATTCCGACCAAGGAAGATTGGTTCATGAACCGTTTTGACGAAAAAGGCCTGGAGCGGAAAAATTTTCGTCCAAAATCTACCTGTTACAACTTTATTCAGGTCGATGTAAAGAAAAACTAATGAAGATTTCGTTTGGCGCCGACCATGCCGGTTTCGCTCTGAAAATCGCGCTCATTGAATTTGCCAAAAGCCTCGGATACGAGACGACAGACCGCGGAACCAACGGAAGCGACTCGGTGGATTATCCGGATTACGCGCAAAAAGTCGCGCAAGACGTCACTCGGCGAATCGCGGACTTCGGCGTTCTAATCTGCAAGACGGGCGTCGGGATGTGCATTTCCGCCAATAAAGTTCACGGGATTCGCGCGGCGTTATGCTACTCGCCGGAAATTGCCCGGCTGAGCCGTCTGCACAACAACGCCAACGTGCTGTGTCTCGGTGCGAGTTTTACAGAACCTGAAGCGGCGAAACAAATTTTTCAAGTTTGGATAGAGACGAATTTTGAAGGCGGCAGACACGAAAAGAGAATCGAAAAAATGATGAATCTGGAAAGTTAGTCAAATGGATTTTCCGTTTTTGCGTCAACAGGACCCGGAAGTGTTGTCAGCCATTTCGGGCGAACTCGAAAGAGAACGCTGGACGCTTGAACTGATCGCTTCCGAGAATTTCGTCAGCCCGGCTGTTCTGGAAGCCGCCGGGTGCGTCATGACCAATAAATACGCCGAAGGTTATCCGGGAAAACGCTATTACGGCGGTTGCTCTGCGGTCGATCAGGCCGAAAACCTTGCCCGCGATCGCGTCAAGAAACTATTCTCCGCCGAATATGCCAACGTTCAGCCACATTCCGGTTCGCAGGCGAATATGGCGGTTTACTTTTCACTTTTAAAGACGGGCGACACCGTTCTGGGAATGGACCTCGCTCACGGCGGACATCTGACGCACGGCAGTCCTGTCAATTTTTCCGGTAAGTTGTTCCACATCGTTTCCTACGGCGTGAAAAAGGAAACGGGAAGGATCGACTTCGATCGGCTTTCAGCGCTGGCAAAAGAGCACAAACCGAAAATGATCATCGCGGGTGGCTCGGCTTATCCGCGGATTCTCGACTTCCCGAAATTCCGTGAAATCGCCGATAGCGTCGGCGCATTTCTCGTCGCCGATATCGCGCATCCCGCCGGGTTGATCGCCGCCGGTTATCATCCCAGTCCGATGCCGTTTTGCCACGTGGTTACTTCCACGACGCATAAAACATTGCGTGGTCCCCGGAGTGGTTTGATCCTGATGGGAAAAGATTTTGAAAATCCGTTTGGAATCGTCGCAGGAAAGTCCGGCCGGAAAAAAATGATGTCCGAAATCATCGACTCGAATGTCATGCCCGGCATTCAAGGCGGACCGCTGATGCACATCATCGCGGCAAAAGCCGTTGCTTTCGGTGAAGCGCTACAGCCGTCGTTTCGCGACTATGCGCACCAGATCATTCTCAACGCCGCAACGCTGGCCGAAGAACTGATGAGACGCGATTTTCACCTGATTTCCGGCGGAACGGACAATCATCTGATGCTCATCGACCTCACCAACAAAGGCATCACCGGTAAAGCGGCGGAGCAAGTTCTCGAAGAATCCGGCATCACGACGAACAAAAATATGGTTCCGTTCGATACGCAAAGCCCATTCATCACGAGCGGAATTCGCATCGGAACGGCGGCAATGACGACACGCGGTATGAAAGAGCCGGAAATGAAAATCATCGCAACGCTCATCGATCGCGTTCTGTCCGATCCTGAAAACATTCAAACGCGACAAACCGTGCGCGCCGAAGTCCGGCAACTCTGCGCACGTTTCCCGCTTTATCCGGAGATCAAAGCAGAGGTGAATGTATGAAGTGTCCATTCTGTTCTTCGTCCGAGTCCAAAGTCGTCGATTCCCGCACCGCGCAAAAAAACAATGCGATACGCCGCCGCCGGGAATGTCTCGATTGCGGACATCGGTTTACAACCTATGAATATGTGATGGAATACCCGCTGACCGTTATCAAAAACGACGGCAGGCGGGAAGAATATTCGCGGGCAAAACTGCTGAACAGTATGAAAATCGCCTGCAATAAACGTTCGATTCCGATGACAAAGATCGAGGCTGTCGTCATGGACATCGAAAAAGAGATCGAAGAACTGGCGGGAGGCGAGATTCCTTCCAGCCGGATCGGCGAATTGGTAATGAAAAATTTAAAAGACCTGGACGAAGTATCCTATATTCGTTTTGCGTCCGTTTATAAAAAATTCAAAGGGCTGGATGAATTTGTGAACCATATCGAAAGCCTCACTAGTGACGAGGCCGGAACAGGAACAAATTAATTTTCATTCCGTTTGAACTGTTGTTTGAATCATAAAATCATGCGCGTCATACCCGGAAAGGTGGAAGATGCTTTCGACTGAATTATTGGAAATATTAGTCTGCCCTAAGTGCCTGAGCGAGTTGGAATATGACACGGCCAATCAAAAACTGATTTGTCAGAAATGCCGGCTGAAATATGAAATTCGGGACGATATTCCGATCATGCTGGAAGACGAAGCGGAACATTTTTGAACGCGATGAAATCCGGATTGACCGATTGACAGCGAACTTGAAATGATAATCAAAGAGGTAAGACCGACAAAATTGTTAGCCAATTGAAGTTCAATTAGTTCTAAAGATTGAGTTTTATCACCAATTTTATCTTTTCGTTGTTTATATTAACCGAAGTGATTCGGTTTTTTCTATCTAAGGGAGGTCTGAATGAAAAAGTGCGTTGCCATCATCGGTGTTTTGATTAGCTTGAGCGCTTTCGCGTTCGCGCAGAGCGAAGCGGGAGCGATCTGGTTGCTAATCAACCCGGGGGCAAGACCGGCGGGAATGGGCGAAGCAGGAGCCGCCATTGCGGACGATGCATACGCCAGTTACTGGAACCCGGCGGGATTGGGATTTCTTCGCGGACGGGAAGCCGCGCTGACCCACACCAACTGGTTGCCGAATCTTGCATCGGATATTTACTATGATTTTTTAGGATACAGACAATTTATTCCTAATGTCGGAACGGTAGGCGGACATATTATCGTCATGAACCTTGGGGAACAACAAAGAATGGACGAGCGTGGGATTTATCTCGGCGATTTTACGTCTTACATGATGGCGGTTACCGGTTCCTACGGCACGGCGCTCACCCGTCGTTCATCCATCGGCGTCAGCATCAAAATGATCTATCAGCATCTGACCGATCAGGGCGCAGGCGCGGAAAAAGGGAAAGGCTATTCGACCAATTTCTGCTTCGATTTTGGATATTTGAAGAAGCAGTTCCTGCTGAAAAACCTGACTTTCGGCGCGAGCATCGCCAACATCGGTCCCAAGATTTCCTTTATCGACGTTAATCAGGCCGATCCGTCGCCGACGAACCTTAAAATGGGATTGAGTTATACTTTCGGAAACGAGTACAACAAAATCACCATCGCCTACGACGTCAACAAATTGCTTGTCGCCGCCTATCCTGCCCGCGATATCGATGGAGATGAGCGCGTTGGTTATTACAACGAAAACGGCAACTATGTCGGAGCTTCCGGCGAGTACAACAAAGACGGACAACGCGAGACGGAATATACCGATGAATGGTACAAGGGAATTTTCACGTCGTGGATAGATGACTGGTTTCTGTTAGGCGATTCCAAAGTCGATGGAATCGGTAAAGATCTAGGCGGCGGAAAGAATAAGTGGGGCGAAAAGGCGGACGAAGACGGCGATTTGAATGATGGTTCCTTTGCCGGAGAGTTCGAGAAATTAACTCACAATTTCGGAATCGAATACTGGTATTCGAATCTCTTCGCAATTCGCGTCGGCTGCATGTACGACAAGACCGGGAAAATCATGATGAAAGACAAATATCCGGTTCCCACGTTCGGCGCCGGACTGCGATATGCCGGGATGGGATTCGATTTCGGGTACACTGCCGGCGATGCGGGACATGCGCGTCAAAACACCATGCTGTTTTCACTGAATATGAAGTTTTAAGCGTGCCGGATCCATCGTCTTAACGCCCAATCCTTCGAGAAGTTACCTGATGAAACAAACACGCCTACTTTTAATGCTCCTGCTGTTGACCTTGCCGGTTTTTGCGCAGTCGAATCCGGCGATAACACCTATATTAAAAACACGTTCTCCGGAGATAGAAAAATCCCTGTTCCCGGCTGATCTGAGAATCTGCGCGCTTCGCGTCTCTTTCCAGCGGGATGATAACGACGCGACGACCGGCAATGGACAGTTTCTCGCCTCCGCTAATCCGCCTTGCAGCGACATGATCGTCGATCCGCCACCGCACACGATCGCCTATTTCAAGGACCACATCGAAGCGGTATCGAACTATTATTCTCACGCGTCAAACGGAAAGGTCAACATCGACTATGCCAATTCGGATGTTTATCCGACGATCGACACGGTTACTTATCTCGTCTCTCACACGATGGATTATTACAACCCGTTTTTGGAGAAAGACAGCATCGATCTGCGGCTGGCGCAACTCTTTGTCGAAGCCGTTCGTCTGGCAGACGCGGATGTCAATTTTAAAGATTATGACTTGGTCGTTTTGTTCCATGCGGGCGTCGGACAAGATTTCGATCTGTTTTTAGACCCAACCCCGAACGATATTCCATCCGCTTATATGAATCAGGCGGATCTCGCCGCTTACCTCGAATCCGAGAATCCGGGAACGACTCAACTGCTCGTCGATGACGGAACGCACTCTATTAGCGGCGGCATCATTTTACCCGAAACCCAAAATCATCTCCTTTTCCCCAATTGGAAAGAAGTGTTCGGAAGTTATTCGACGCCATGCGATTACCAAATCGGCTTGAACGGTACGTTCGCTTTTATGATGGGATTCTATCTCGGACTGCCGGGACTTTACAATACGGAAACCGGCGAAACCGGAGTCGGAAAATTCGGGTTGATGGATCAGGGCTCGGCGAATTTGAACGGACTTGTTCCATCGTTTCCGTCCGCCTGGGAACGTGAGTTCATGGGCTGGACTCAACCGGTCATTGCGAAGTCCGAAAACAATGTAAAACTTTCATATGCCGAATCCGGCGCCGATTCGACGCTCTGGAAAGTGCCGGTGAACGACAACGAGTATTTTCTCGTCGAAAACCGGAATGCGCATGTTCGTCCGGGCGTCTCGTTAGACAGCATTCAATACAAGATTTATACCGATAATGGCGAGGATGAATGGCCTTCGCTTCTTCCGCTCATCCGCGATTCGATCGACGCCGTTTTCTCGCCGCGCGGCGTATTGCTCTCCGTTCCGAAATATGATCTCGGCCTGCCCGGCAGTGGACTCCTCATCTGGCATATCGACCAATCAGTCATCGACGAAAATCTCGCTAACAATAAAATTAACAACGATCGCGACCGTCGTGGTGTCGATCTCGAAGAAGGCGACGGCGCGCAAGATCTCGGCTATACGTCGCAGTTGATCGGCGCGAATGTCGATATCGGCTGGTATTTCGATCCATGGTTTGCGGGAAACGAAGGCTTCTGGGATTTGAATCAGGATTACACTGCCGATGCGATCAAGAGCGTCGGATTTACGGACGATACAAATCCATCCGCCAAGACCAATGACTTCGCACGAACGGGTATTAAAATCGATCACATCGGAAAAGCCGACAGCGTAATGACGTTTCAGATCAATCGGACAAATACATATTTTGACATTTCAGGCGACTGGTATTATCCAAGGCAAATGAGTTCTTTTCCGCCGGTCGCAATCGATTTGGATGAAACCGATTCTCAACAGGAATTCGTCACAATTCTGGATAGCATTTATCTATGGAACAGTTCCGGAAATCTGATCAATTCTTTAAATGTTGTGAGTGGACGTCGACAAATGGATCCTGTCTGGTCCGAAGTCGGAGACACAAATCTAATATTTGCGTCGATCCGCCCAAACGAGATCACTTGCTGGAGTATCGACGCGTCCGGAGGAATTCGGGAAGAATTTAATCGATATGTTGCAGAATTTGATATTGTAAAAAGTAAGTGTGTTTGGGGAAAAAATCTTCTGATCAGTTGTGTAGATTTAACCTCGGATCGATTTTTATTAATAAAAGTAACACCTGAAACCGATGCGGATAGCGTCACGATTCTCGAGACAAATGCAACGTTGAACTTAGTAGGTAACAGTCAAAATACTTTTGGGCTGACGCGATCCGGTAAGATTTATCGGATTACCGATTCACCACTTAGCGCCGCATTGCTTGTCGAAATTCCGAATTTTCCGACGGAAGGTTACTATGAGTTTGTTGCCGGATATTTAAATAACAACGACGAACCGGATTTAGTTATCAGCTGCTTGAATGGAATCATCGAAGTTCTGGATGCCGCGACCGATTCCTGCTTAGTTCGAACATTACCGACCTTTTATCCTTACTTAGCCTTATCCGACATCGATGGCGATCAGCGTGTCGAAATCATCGGGATGAATGGCGAACAGATCGTCGCTCTGACTGATGAGTTGGTCGTGGAAGCCAATTTTCCGATTGAAGTTCCGCATCTTTATCAAAATGAATCGGTTTTTGGCACTCACTTATACACGTCGGATGTGGATGGCGACGGCATTCTCGATATTCTCGTTCGGCTTGAAGGCGTCGGAATTCTCGCTTTCAATTATCATGGCGAACTTATACCGGGATTTCCGATTGCCGTCCCGGGTATTTCAGGATCTGAACCAACAATTCTGTTAAATTCTGATGATGGATTGTTGGAAATTATCAGGAAGAACGACTTCCATTACATCGGAACCCTCTTAAGTTCGCAACCGCTTTCGGAAAATGCCTGGACGACAAGCGGTGGAAATTCGAGCCGCAACTATTTTTATCCGGTCAGATCCACGCAAACGACGATCACGGATAAATCGCTCCTGAACCATAAGAAGACATTCAACTGGCCGAATCCGGTCAAGGGAACGACGACGGCTATTCGGTATTTTCTGAATCACGACGCGAACCTGACGGTCAAAATCTACGATCTCGCCGGCGATTATATCACGACGCTTTCCGAAAATAATCCGGTCGTCGGCGATCCGGGCGAGATTTCATGGAACGTCTCAAGCGTCGGAAGCGGTGTCTATCTTGCAGTCGTCGAGGCGAAATCGGGTGGCAAATCCGACAGCGTCATCATCAAAATTTTGGTAGTGAAATAGTGCGGAAAGATTGGCGCCTTCATCCTCATTTCCCGACAACACGGATTTTTAGTTTCTTGACTGTTTTCTTTTTGGCGAGCCTCACCTCCGCACAGTTTGAATCCGCATACAACCATCCCGAACTGAACTGGCAGTCGTTCGAAACGGCGCATTTCCGGATTCATTTTCACGACGGAACCGATTGGACTGCCCGGCGGACGGCCGAAATCGCCGAAACCGTTTACGAATCGGTCACGCAATTTTACAATTACGAACCGGATGACAAAACGGATTTGATCATCAAGGACGTGGACGATATTTCCAACGGCGCGGCATATTACTACGACAACAAGATCGAAATCTGGGCGACGCCGCTGGATTTTCCGCTCCGTGGCAATCATGACTGGTTGCGCGATGTTATCACGCATGAATTTACCCACATCGTCTCTATCCAAAAGTCGATGAAATATTCGCGGAATCTGCCCGCGTTTTATTTTCAGGTTCTTTCTTACGAAAAGGAAAAACGGGACGACGTCGTTCACGGTTATCCCAACGTCATCGCCTCTTATCCGATTCCCGGAACGGTTATTCCGATGTGGCTCGCCGAAGGCATGGCGCAATTCATGTTTCCGGGGACGACGAACGATTTCTGGGATTCGCACCGCGATATGCTTCTGCGCGACCGCGTCATTCATGACAAAATCCTGTCGTTCGACCGGATGGGAACTTTCGGGAAACGCGGCATCGGCAACGAGTCGGTCTATAATCAAGGCTACGCATTTGCGCGATATTTAACCGAACGCTTCGGCGATCAGACACTTCCGAAAATAGCTGAAAAGCTGACTGCGCCCGTCAATTTTTCACCTGCTTCGGCAATTAAAAAAGCGACCGGCGTTTCCGGCGAACAGATTCATCGCGACTGGGTCAAAGATATTAAGGAAAAATATACAAGCCGCCTGAGCGTCATCCGGCAAAATGAAATCTCCGGAGAAATTCTTGTCGGTGACGGAACGACGCAGTTTTATCCGGAATTCGCCGGCGACTCGCTTCTTTTCTATTTATCGAACAAAGGCATGGATTATTACTCGCAGACGTCGCTCTATTTGTACGATCTGCGAACGAAAAAATCCGACCTCATTCAACCGAAAGTCCGGTCGAAAATCGCGCTTTCGCCCGACGGTAAAATCGTCTATTATTCCAAAAGCAGTAAACCCAATCGCCACGGTTCGGTTTTCTACGACGTCTATTCTTACGATCTGAAAAAGCGCAAAGAGAAACAGATCACCAAATTCGCCCGCGCCTACAACCCGGCGGTTTCGCCCGTCGGCAACCGGTTGGTTTATGTCACAGGCAAGGATGGAACGTCGAATCTGATTTTACTGGACATTCAGACCAACAAGACGCGCGCGTTGACAAATTTTAACAATGGTGAAGAGATTTTCTCCGCGAATTGGTCGTCCGACGGCAAATCGCTGACATTCGATTTTGTCACCGCGCACGGGCGGGACATTTCCATCGTCGATGTCGAGACCGGTTCGCTCATTTCCGTCGAAAACGAACCTTACGACTCGCGGAATCCCTGCTTCAGTCCCGACGGCAAATGGCTCTATTTTGCCTCCGACCTGACGGGAATTTTCAACATATATCGGAAATCGGTCAACACAGGTGAGACGGAATTGCTTACCAATGTGTCCGGCGGCGCGTTTATGCCAACCGTCAACGCAAACGGTGAAGTGGCGTATTCGTTGTTAAACGATTCCGCATTCAAAATCGCGATCATTCGGCAACCGGCGGCGATCGATCCGGCGAAGGCGGTTTATTCGGATTATGCGGATCGAATTCCCGGAAACATGCCGATCTCGTCATTGTCGCTGGCAAAGCCCACGAAATATACCGATCGGTTTTCCAAGATATTCGTTTCGCCGCG
>Ga0265296_1000337_pt1 | contig 78831 bp, 83 predicted proteins | sample MunlanPumphouse1_FD_189073 | JGI IMG/M metagenome (GOLD analysis project Ga0265296, IMG submission 189073) | Groundwater microbial communities from a municipal landfill in Southern Ontario, Canada - Pumphouse #1 | ecosystem: Environmental > Aquatic > Deep subsurface > Groundwater | place...
GGCGGCAATAACGCCGGCCACACCGTGGTCATCAAGGATACCACCTTCAAACTGCATCTTATCCCTTCGGGCATCTTTTATCCCAATGTGATGTGCCTGATCGGCAATGGGGTGGTGGTGGATCCTGCGGTCCTGCTGCAGGAGATCGAATCGCTCCGAACTCAAGGCCATTCCGGGGACAATTTGCGCATTTCCGGCCAGGCCCACGTGATCTTCCCTTACCATAAAGACCTGGACGCCGCGCAGGAAAAAAAGGCGGAGGCCGGCCGTATCGGCACTACCTCCCGGGGCATCGGGCCCTGCTACGTCGATAAATACAACCGCCGCGGCATCCGCATCTGCGACCTTTTTAACCAGGAGGTTTTCAAAGCCAAGCTCAAATGGAACCTGGACGAAAAATCGTGGATCTTGAACAATTACTACGGCATGAAGGCCTCCTACGACCTGAACAGCATCCTCAATGAATACCTGGGTTACGCTCATGCCATAAAGAAACAGGTGGTGGAAGAATCAACCACTCTGGTGCAGGAAGCCATCGATCAACGCAAGCATATTCTAATGGAAGGCGCCCAGGGCACCATGCTCGATGTGGATCACGGAACGTACCCTTATGTCACCTCCTCCAATCCTATTTCGGGTGGGGCCTGTGTGGGAGCGGGTTTTTCTCCCCGGGCTATCGATGAGATCATCGGCGTCACCAAGGCCTATGTGACGCGGGTGGGAGGCGGGCCTTTCCCCACCGAGATCGAAGGAAAACTGGGAGAAGAACTGAGGGAAAAGGGTGGAGAATACGGCGCCACCACCGGGCGGCCCCGCCGCTGCGGCTGGTTTGATGGTGTCGTGATGAGGCATGCCAGCAAGATCAACGGCTTAACCTCGCTGGCGGTCACCAAACTGGACGTTCTGGATTCTTTCGAGAAGATCGACATCTGCACGGCTTATCGCTTGAACGGTAGGGAGATCAAGGACTTCCCGACCGACATGGCCAAACTGGAGAAGTGCGAGCCGGTCTATACTGAACTTCCCGGCTGGAGGGAAACCCTCGGCAAGATCACCGATTATTCCCATTTACCTGCGAACGCCAAAAAATACCTGGATAAGCTGGCGGAGCTGGCGGGATGTCCCATATCCCTGGTCTCGGTAGGGGCGGAGCGGGGACAGATCATCAAGCTCTAACTATATTTTTACTGAAATTTCACCTTCCTCAAGCCGATAACCTTTCGGAGGTTTTTATGGCTATCACACCAAGCGAACGTATCGTTGGACCAAGAAGGCGTCATGAGGTCGGAGGCGGAACATCGACGCGGGCGATCAACTTTATCAGTTTGGTTTCGGTCTCCAAAAACGGGATCGCGGTATTTCGCAGTATCGCCCCCAAGGCGGTCTGGCCGGCGGCGGATGACTTAGTGCGTTATAATGATCCCCAGCTCCGTGAGCGGGGGATCGTTCAATTAAAACGGATCACCTTCAACGGCGACGCTGGAAAGGCATTTATAACCGTCAGAGAAGCCGAAACCCTGCGGCGCGAGCTCAAATTTGAAAATATAGAAGAGTTATCACGCGCGCAGATCATCGGGGTCAGGAATGGCTGTACGATGTGGAGCGTGGTCGGCCGCAAGGCCCCGTCCGTCGACGCCGAAACGCCGATCAGCGCCCGTAAGGCCTGGACCAATCAAGGACGCGCTTTTCTGGTCGGCAGAGGTGAGGATCCGGGCTCAATATTAGTACGGGTCAATGCCAACGGCGAAGTTCATCTTTTTTCTAGTGTATTCCCCCTTAGTTCCGTTAAGAATATCCTGGTGAGAGTTAGTTTGGAAAGGGAAGAAGACGGGCAGGGATTTCTGGTCGTGAAGCATCCCAACGGAAAGCCGGTCAGCGATAAGCAGTGCAATAATTTGGGAAAGATCCTTTTTGCCCAAAACGGGACGATGATCCCCTTGCGGCACTTCTGGTATTGATCTATAATTTCCGGGTGATCAAATTCACGCACGTTGACGGCGACTCCACCAAAAAAGTCATCCTCTACGCCTTATCTACCTGCGGCTGGTGCAGGCGCGCCAAAGAGCAGTTGAACAAACTAGGTGTGGCCTATGATTTTGTGGATGCCGACCTGGTGGATGATAAGATGAGCAAAGAGATCGAGACCGAGGTCGTCCGCTGGTGCAATAAAGAAATGTATCCTACGGTCGTGATCGACAATAAAGAGGCCTTTATCGCCACCGACCTCGATCATTTGAAAAAAGCGTTGGGCAAGTGATGGGAGAAATTCCGACCACAGAGATAGATAAATTGTACGATCGGCTGAACCGGGAAGCGGAATCCGGGGGCTACCACCTCAATCCCGATGTGGAATTCACCAAGGGTCTGGTCCGGGGCTTGCTTACAAACGAAGGCCGCTACGGATATTGGGCCTGTCCCTGCCGCCGCGCTTCAGGCATCAAAGCCGAAGATCTCGATATCATCTGCCCCTGCGATTACCGCGACCCCGATCTTTTAGAATTCAATGCCTGCTATTGTGCGCTCTATGTTTCGGATAAAGTTCTTAAAGGCCAGGCCACCTTAAGCCAGATCCCCGAGAGAAGGCCGCCCAAGGAAGACCGGCGGGCGGTGGCGGAAACCGTTTCCCGTTTATCGCTCCCCGTGTGGCGTTGTAAGGTTTGCGGATATCTTTGTGCCCGGGAACATCCTCCGGAGATCTGCCCTATCTGCAAAGCCCGTCAGGACCGTTTCGAAAAGTTCATGTGATGAAAGCCGTTGTCCTCCTTTCCGGCGGACTGGATTCCTCCACCGTCCTCTATTACGCCAAATCCAAGGGATATAAATGTCACGCTTTGATATTTGATTACGGGCAGAGGCATAGGCGGGAGTTGCGTTCAGCGGTTGCGGTTGCCCTTCGACTCCGCTCAGGGCAAGCTTCGGGCGAATCGGTGGAGTATCGAGTCGTGCGGATAGCTTTACCGTGGAAGGGGAGCGCGTTGCTGGATAAGAAGATAAAAGTGCCGGTTAAAAGGAAATTTTCCGGCATACCATCCACTTATGTTCCCGCGCGTAATACTATTTTTCTAAGCTTTGCCTTATCCTATGCTGAAGCCATCGGAGCGAAGGCAATCTTCATTGGGGCCAACGCCATCGATTATTCCGGCTATCCCGACTGCCGTCCGCAGTTTTTCAAATCTTTCCAGAAAGTCATCCAAACCGGCACCAAGGCCAAAAAGATCAAGATCATAGCTCCACTTTTACGCTTGACCAAGGCGCAGATTGTACGGCTGGCGATGAAGCTTAAAGTGCCGGTCGAGCTTACCTGGTCTTGCTACCAAGGCGGGAAGGAGCCCTGCGGGGTGTGCGACTCGTGCCGGTTGAGGGAGAAGGGCTTTTCATTATATAATAAGGCCGCATGAGCCCACTTATCGTTATTTGCATATTCACCGGAATTATCCACTTTGCGGAATGTACGGCTTCTTCCTTGAGATTGGCGGGGGTCCGCACCAAACAGATCGCCACATCTTTATCGTTCGTTAACGCGACCTTGCTGGTTACCCGCCTGTCCAATATGCTGCAGGCGCCCTTTCTGGGGGGCATGGTGGACTATGCGATAAATAAAGGGGATATCGCGCATTTGGCTGCTGATTTCCGCTTTGTTATCTTCGCGGCTTTTATCGGCAATTCGGTCGCGGCCGTATTAACTCCCTTTTCGGTCTCGATCTTCACCAAAGCCATTGAGCGGTTTGAGACCGGGGGATCGGTTCCGCGGTTGATCGTTTCGGCCTTCCGCCCCAAAAATTTAAAAGCCATCATCAAAAAATTCCGCCTTCCCAGCCGGGCATCCCTGTCCAGCTTATCGTTAAAAGGCATGCCGCAGGGATTTCTCTGGCTTAATCTATTGATGGTCTCGATCTACGCCATCGGCGTGCTGGCCGCCCTTTATGCCGGGGCGATGGTTCCGGAATACCGAGTAACCGCCACCCAGCTTTCCGCCATCGTCAACGGCCTGGCCACCATCCTTTTAACTTTGATGGTCGATCCCACCTGCGCTTACATCACCGACCAGGCGGTGAGGGGCAAAAGGAAAGAAGGGGACGTGCGAACCATGGTCTTCTACATTATATTAGGCCGCGTCGTGGGGACCCTCGTCCTTTCCCAACTGCTTTTCCTGCCTTCCGCGGAATATATCAAGTCCGTGACATTGATGGTCAAGACCATGTTCGGACATTAAAATGAGAGCTGTCGTCGCCCTGGGCACCTTTGACGGCGTGCACCGCGGTCACCAGCGGATCATCAAAGATACCGTTTCCCTGGCCCGCAGGATGAAATTGCCCTCGATCGTTACCACCTTTGATCCTCATCCCCAGCAATTCATCTGTCCGGAGCGGGGATTGAAGCTTTTAACCACACTGACGGAACGCAAAGCCCTGCTGAAAGAACAAGGGGTTGATCGGGTGGTGGTCTTTAAGTTCACCAAAAGTTTAAGGCGGTTGAGCCACGAAAAGTTCGTCGTCAAATACCTGGTTGAAAAAATAAAAGCCGCAGTGGTTTTAGTGGGCTATGATTATGCGTTCGGTCTTGATCGCAAGGGAAATGTGAGCGAACTGCGCCGGCTGGGGAAAAAATACGGCTTTGCCGTCAAGATGGTTCGGCCGGTAAAAGATGGCGGCCATATCATCAAGTCCAAACTGATCCGCGATCTTTTAAGCCGGGGGGAATTCAATCACGCGGTCCAGCTTTTAGGGCATCTTTATCGCATTACGGGAAAAGTCGTAAAGGGAACGGGAAGGGGAGGGGAAATTGGATTTCCCACCGCCAATCTTTTAGTTGACCCGCATAAGCTGATCCCGCATCACGGGGTTTATGCCGGGCGGTGGGGCAATAAAAAATGCGCGGTGAATATCGGCGCGCGGCCCACCTTTGGGGTGGGGGGAGTGGCAGTGGAGGTCCATGTCCTCAAGTTACATAAAAAGCTCTATGACCGGACCCTGGCCGTAGATCTTTTTAAAATGATCAGGGAGGAGCGGCAGTTCGCGGACGTCAAGAGATTGCGGGAGCAGATCGGCAAAGATGTTGCAATTGCCGGAAGGGCCTGATATAATTACGGAGTAATTAATCAATGGTAGAAAAGAAAACCGCAGTAATAGAAGAACATAAAAGACACGAAGGGGATACGGGATCTCCGGAGGTCCAGGTAGCGCTGATTACCGAGCGCATCGGGCAGTTGGTCGACCACCTTAAGAAGCACAAGAAAGACCACTCCAGCCGCAGGGGACTGCTGATGCTGGTGGGCCAAAGAAAGCGGCTTATGAATTACCTGGAACGAACCGACATCAAACGATTCGAAACCCTCTGCGATCACCTCAAATTAAAATGATAAAAACCGTAGAATTTAAGCTCGCCGACGGGCGAGTGCTCTCGCTTGAGACCGGACGCGTAGCCCGGGAGGCCGGGGGATCCGTGATCGTGCGCCTGGGAGACACCATGGTCTTGGCCACCGCCACCATGGCGACCACCCCGCGCGAAGGCATCGACTTTTTCCCCCTGCTGGTGGATTTCGAAGAAAAGCTTTATGCCGTGGGCCGCATCCCCGGCGGATTTTTCAGGAGAGAAGGCCGCCCCACCGAAAAGGCGATACTCAACGCCCGCAAGGTGGACCGTCCCATCCGTCCGCTGTTCCCCGAGGGTTTTATTAACGACGTGCAGATCGTAGTGACCCCGCTTTCGTATGATCAGGAAAACCCGGCCGACGTTTTGGCCATCTTCGGCGCCTCGGCCGCTTTATCGATCTCCGAGATCCCTTTCCACGGCCCGATAGCCGGAGTGAGGGTGGCCAAGGTGGAGGGCCAATTCATCGTCAACCCCACCACTTCACAAATGAAGAATTCGGACCTGGACCTGGTGATAGCCGGGACCAAAGATGAGATCTTGATGATCGAGGCGGGGGCCGAGGAGGTCTCGGAGGAAGAAGTTTTCGAAGCCATCAAGGCCGGGCATATGGTCATCAAGCAGTTGATAGAACTGCAGGAGAAGCTCGTCTCCCAGGTGGGCCAGCCCAAATTCAAGTTCGAGCCCCGCAAGATAGACGAGCGGATCGAAAAGATGGTCCGCGACCTGGCCGGCCCCAAGATCGAATCCGCTTTAAAGATAACCGATAAAGATAAACAGACCGAAGAAGTGGCCAAGATCCAGGTGGAAGTCACCGAAAAGATCAAACAAAACGAGGAACTGGCTAAGATCATCGAAAAACATCGCGGAGATGTCAAAACCATCATCGAGGAGCTAGAGTACGAGGGCATGCGCCGCCGGGTGATCCAAGAAGGCAAGCGGCTGGACGGCCGAGGACCCAAGGATATCCGCAACATCAGCTGTGAGCTCGGGGTTTTGCCCCGCACGCACGGCTCCGCCATCTTTACCCGCGGACAAACCCAGGTCTTGACGGTCGCGACCCTGGGATCGGCCGGTGAAGAGCAGAGGCTCGAAGGTTTGGACATCGAAGAGACCGGCAAACGCTACATGCACCATTACAACTTCCCGGCATATTCGGTCGGGGAGGTCAGGCCTCTTAGAGGTCCCGGACGCCGCGAGATCGGCCACGGAGCTTTGGCAGAGCGTGCTTTACTTCCGGTTATCCCTCCCGAAGACAAATTCCCTTATACCATAAGATTGGTTTCCGAGGTTTTGGGCTCCAATGGATCGACCTCGATGGCCTCCACCTGCGGCTCGACCCTCGCCCTGATGGACGCGGGGGTGCAGATCGACGCTCCGGTGGCCGGCATCTCTATTGGCCTCATCTCAGAAGGGGACAAGCACGTCACCATCACCGACATTCAGGGATTGGAAGATCACCTGGGCGACATGGATTTTAAGGTGACCGGGACTAGGAAAGGTATCACCGCCATCCAGGTGGATATCAAGCTCAAGGGATTGTCTTTTGACATCATCAAGCAAGCCCTGGCGCAGGCCAAGGAAGGCCGGCTGTACATTTTAGACAAGATCGAGGCGGCCATTGCCAAGCCCCGCGCGGAACTTTCGCCCTATGCCCCGCGGGTGATCTCGTTCAAGATCAATCCCGAGAAGATCGGCGCCGTGATCGGTCCGGGCGGCAAAATGATCCGCTCGATCACGGAAGAGACCGGCGTGCAGATCGATATCGAGGATGACGGCACGATACTAATTACCACCGCCGACGCCGAAGCCGCCAAGGTCGCCAAGCAAAAGATCGACGACCTCACTTTTGAGCCCAAGGTCGGGGATGTTTTTTCCGGCAGAGTAGTGCGCATCATGAATTTCGGCGCCTTTGTGGAACTGCCCGGCGGCAAAGACGGCCTGATCCATATTTCCCAGCTGGCAGAGAGTCGCGTGGCCAAGGTGGAAGATGTGGTCAAGATGGGCGATGAAGTGATCGTCAAGGTCGTAGAAAAAGACGACATGGGCCGCATCAATTTAACCAAAAAAGGCGTAACCGAAGAAGACCGCAAGCGCATCCATCCTTAAAGGTCGCAAAATGCGACCTTAACAATTTATGGTCCCTTCTGAAATAGTTCTTCAATTAACCTGAAATTATCGGTCATTATTACGATACATAAACAGGTGAAATAATGAGATTTTCAGGGCCATATCTGATTGAAAGGACCAAGACGATTCATCCGCCGGTGCATGGCGGGGGACGGACGAAAATCAAAGTGTCCCGCAAACTTCTAAGCCCGGCGGCGGGAGATATATTCGGCATACTTCATATTAATGGGACCCAAATCTATATCCCCAAAGACAGGCAAATCACGATTGGTAGCCGAAGAACTTGCGATATTCAAATAATTGATAATTTGATAGATAGCCAGCATGTCCTGCTAACGCCTCATGAAAAAGGTTTTGATATTACCAACTTTTCTCATCGGAGAGTGGCGGTCAAAATTGAGGGGACAAATGAGATCACAACTTTGGCTTTTGCAGAGGCAGCCGATTTTCAAATATCTGAAAACGCCGGTATTTATATGGGATTATCCGGGGTTGGATCGGGAGGACAGAAAAGATTGCTGGAGATGAAATTGGAGATACCAAAAAGGGACGTTACTGAAGCTGTCCGGAAACTGTTCGAAGCCAAACCGGAAATCATGAGAATAGAACCCGAACAGGCTATGGCCAAGCTTGAACCAGGTCACTTTATCATGGAAACAATTGCATTGAATGAGAGTTTGGTGGCAGAAACGGAATTGCGCGAAGCGACGACATTGGAGGATGCCTTCAAGATCTGTTTTACAAAAATCGCCGACAATAATCGCCAAACTATTGTTAAACTTTCACTTTTTGGAATATTATCGACTATCGGCATTGCCTGTGGCGCGATGGCCGGTTCAATATTTCTTATAGAAGCCGGTCTGATATCGATCATCGCATCTGCCATAAGATATACTATATGGTCCAAGAAAGATAAAATAGTAGGGCAGGTCAAGGATTTGATGAAATACTTCAATGCCCAGGAAATTGCCAAAGCTTTACCTAGACGAAGCCAAAGAGAAATAAAAGAGATCTGTCTCTGGCTGGAGTGCGGAAGCGATCATCTAAAGGCCATGGGAATCAGGGAAGAATTAAAGAAAATGTATGATCGAATCGATGCCGCGCCGCAATTAGAGCCGCGCAAACCCTAGCTCAATTACATCAGAAATGATAGAATAATTCTATGACCGAGCCGCAGGTCTATCGTGAACTGGGATTAACCGACGCCGAATACCAGAGAATACTCGGTATTTTAGGCCGGGAGCCGTCGTCCACCGAACTTGCCATGTTCTCGGTGGAGTGGTCGGAGCACTGCGGCTATCCGCGCTCACGCAAATACCTAAAGCTTTTTCCCCAAACCGGTAAATATCAATCATTGGTAGGCGAGGATGCCGGCGGCATCATCTACGACGGGATGGCCATCGTTTTTAAGATGGAATCTCACAATCATCCTTCTCAAGTAGAACCCCGGGAGGGCGCCGCTACCGGAGTGGGCGGGATCATCCGCGACATTTTTACCAGCGGCGCCCGTCCCATCGCCTGCCTCGATTCCCTGCGCTTCGGCGATATCAGCAATCCCTTTAATAAATTCATCATGAACGGGGTGGTGGATGGCATCCAGTTCTACGGCAACTGCGTGGGTGTGCCCACCGTGGGCGGCGAGATCTATTTTAATAATGCTTACGCGGGCAACTGCCTGGTGAACGTGATGTGCGTCGGCATTTGCAAAAAAGATGAAATGGTCCGGGCGCGAGCGGAGGGTATCGGCAATTCCATCATCTATGCCGGCTCCCGCACGGGGCGCGACGGCATCGGAGGATGCTCGGTTTTGGCCTCGGCGGAATTCAAGTGCACCGATGAGGAAAAAAGGCCCACGGTCCAGGTGGGCGATCCTTTCACGGAAAAATGCCTGATCGAGGCGACGCTCGAATCGCTCAAGGCCGGGGTGGTCACTGGTATCAAGGATATGGGGGCCGCCGGGCTAACCTGTTCGAGCTCCGAGATGGCGGCGGCGGGCGGGGTGGGGATCGAGTTCGACCTAAAAGATATTCCACTCCGCGAAGAAGGCATGGAGCCCTACGAGATCATGATGTCGGAATCGCAAGAAAGAATGCTGCTTTGCGTAAAAGCCGGGCAGGAGAAAAAGATCATTGATATTTACACCAAATGGGGGCTCGAAGCGGTGAAGATCGGCACGGTCATCGAAGGCGGGCTTATTAAGATCGCCAATAACGGGGAGCCGATCTGCGAGATCCCGGTTAAAGAGTTGGCTAATGCTCCTTTGTATGAACTCCCCTGGGAAGAAAATAGAAAATCGAAAATAGACAATAGAAAATTGGCAAAACCTAAAGATTTGAACAGGGTCTTACTAAAACTTCTGGCTTCTCCCAACATTGCCAGCAAAAAAGCGGTCTTTGAGCAATACGATCACATGGTGCAGACCAATACTTCGGTCTATCCGGGCGGGGACGCCGCGGTCTTGAGGATAAAGGGCAAACCCTGGGGATTGGCGGTGACCTCCGATTGCAACGGCCGTTACGTCCAGCTTGATCCTTACCGGGGGGCGCAGATCGCGGTAGCTGAGGCCTGCCGTAATCTAGTGGTAAGTGGGGCGGACCCGGCCGGGGTTACGGATTGTTTGAACTTCGGCAATCCCGAAAAGCCGGACCGCTATTTTTACTTCAAACGCGCGGTGGAAGGCATTGCCGATATCTGCCGGCAAATGGAGTTGCCGGTGGTCTCCGGCAACGTTTCTTTCTATAACGAAAGCCCCAACGGGGCCATCTTCCCCACGCCTACCATCGGCATGGTGGGGATCGTAAAGGACATCAATAAGCGCTGTTCGGTCCCGTTCAAGGATCGAGGAGATCTCATCGTCCTGCTGGGGAAGAACAAGGAAGAACTGGGCGGATCAGAATACCTTTCAGTAATCCATGGGCAAGAAGCCGGCGATCCTCCGGAATTGGATCTGGAGCTCGAAAAGAGAGTGCAGTCGGTATGCCTTACCGCCATCGAGGTGGGGATCGTCAAGTCCGCGCATGACCTGTCAGAGGGTGGATTGGCGGCGGCTCTGGCGGAATGCGCGATTTTAGGTAAAATGGGCGCCTCGATCAGGTTGAAAGATGAATTCCGTGAGGACGCTTTGCTTTTCGGGGAATCACAATCCCGCATCCTTTTGACCATCGCTCCCCAGGATATTTTTGCCCTAACCGACATCGCCATGCTCTTTGCCCTGCCTTTTGAGATAATAGGGAAGGTGGGAGGGAAAAAACTGGCCATTGAAGGACCGAAAAAGAAATTGCTGGATCTACCGGTCGCCAAGCTTGCGGATACCTATTTCAGCGCATTGAGGTGATGAAATGGACGGAACAGTAGCAACCGCCGTCATATTGATCTTTGTTTTTTCGATCCTGGGCGGGGTGACGGGAAAATCTCCCCGGGTGAATAAACCCAGCACCCCGGACTACACGGTATCAACCCCCGCTTATCCGACCGGAACACTCCATAACGAGGTTACCGCCGGCGAGGTTCCCAGCCCGTTTTTTTCTGCCGGATACACTGCCGACTCGGTCAATGTCTTAACTTCTTTCATCGGCAAATACGCCAAAAAGATCGATAACTGGGAGGCGCAATCCATTTCCGAAAATCTAGTAAAATACGCCCAGATGTATGACGTAAATCCCAAGCTGATGTGTGCGCTCATTGCCCGGGAGTCGCGCTTTAACCGTTTTGCCATCTCCTCATCCGGCGCCCAGGGTTTGGGCCAGCTTCTGCCTTCGACCTCCCGGGGGTTGGGAATAAACGATCCTTTTGATATCGAGCAGAACGTGATGGGGACCACCCGATACATGAGGTCGCTGCTGGACCGCTTTAAGGACCAGCCCGACAAACAGGTAATATTTTCCATCGGCGGGTATCTCGAGGGCCCCAATGCTTTAAAGCGCAACGGGGGCTTTACTTCCGCCACCCGCGGTTATATAGAAGACATCCTCAAGCTCTACTATAAGATCTAGGCGCGGTTGGCATCATAATTGCTGCTTTCCGACTATGAAGCTCACGGATGAGCATAAATTAACCGTTATTGGACTGCTTGCCGCGGTCATTATCGGCTCCCTGGTCTACGCTTACAACCACTTCCTGATACCCTCATCCCCTTCAGAAATCCTTGATAAACCTGAAAAAATCTTTGCGAAAAGCCCGCTTTTCGGCGGCGTAAAGATCCACGTCAGTGGAGCGGTAAGAAGGGAGGGGGTATATGTAGCGAAAATTGGCGACCGTGTAGTGGATGTTATCACTTTGGCGGGAGGTTCATTGCCTAACGCGGACCTGTCGGCGCTAAATTTAGCTGAAGAGGTTAAAGACGGACAGAAGGTTGTTATACCCGCCAAAGAATATCAGAGTATCGGCAGATCAGTGGGGAGAGGATCAGATGATCAGCGGATCAGGAAATCAGAGAGAGGGCAGAGAATAAATATCAACACGGCGACGGCGAGCGAACTGGATGAGCTGCCGGGCATAGGGCCGGCCACTGCGCAGAAGATCATCGAGGCCCGGCCTTTTTCCAGACCCGAAGATCTGGCCAGGATCCCGCGGTTCGGCAAAAGCAAGCTCGAGAAGATCAAGGACAGGATAAGATTGTAATGTTCAAGCGGCCGATCGTGGCGATCGCAATATTTTATGCGGCGATCCTCATTATCCTGCGCCCACTGCTCCCCGTTCCCAATGAGACCAAACCCCAAGAAAGCCCAAGCTTTCCTTTAAGCGTTCGCTTCATGGAAGTCATTCAAAAGACAACACCTGCGCCTTATGATGCCCTGCTGGGAAGCATTGTTTTTGGGACTTCAGTCTCTCCATTAGACCCGGATTTGAAGGACAGCTACAAGAAAGTCGGGCTGGCCCATCTTTTAGTTGCTTCGGGGACGCAGGTTTCCATATTGATCGGGGTATGTTTGGCGATCATACGAACTTGCCGTATACCAATCGGCCTCGGGTTGGTCGTGACCACAGGCATAAATATTTTATTCGCCGTAATGACCGGCCTGGGGCCTTCTATTTTACGTGCGGCCGTAATGGGGGAGATCACGCTGATAGGGGTGGGATTGAACCGGGAAGGGGAGATCTATAATTCGCTGGGCTTAGCCGCGCTTATACTAATGATCTTCGATCCTTTGGTTATTTTTGGTCTAAGTTTTCAGCTCACCTTTGCCGCTACCTGGGCGCTGGTCTATCTAGCGCCTCACTTGGAGAAGAAATACCGGCTACCTTCTCCGTTGGCCATCTCCCTGGCCCCTATCTTGGCCACAATCCCGATCACACTGTATAACTTCAACCAGTTCTCGGTGGCGGCCCTTTTGGTAAATGTCATCGTGATGCCCTGGGTTGAGATCTTAACGGTTTTGGGATTTGTCTCGACCGTTCTCGGAGCCGTTTTTCTTCCCATTGCCGCCATCTTGAACGGAACGCTTCTGCTGATACTTAAGCTCTTTAATGAAATAGTGTATACTTTTTCGGCTATTCCCGGCGCCTGCCTATATTTTCCCGCGCCGCCTTTCGTCGTCATCCTTGCTTATTACGCCGGGCTGGTGATGTGGGTCGAAGGATTTATGAATAAAAGAAATCTACTCAAGTTTTCCCTGCTTTGTTTGGCGCTGTTCATCTGGGCAGCGGCTTTCTCGCCTTCGGTTGCCATCAAGGGACTCACCATCTCGGTAATAGATGTAGGGCAGGGGGATTCCATTCTGGTCGAAAGCCCGTCCGGCAAGTGCATGCTCATCGACGGCGGGCCAAAATACAAACGGGGCGATGCGGGACGCCGCTATGTTCTGCCGTTCCTGCACAAAAAGGGAATCAACAAACTCGATATCGTGGTTTTGACCCATCCGCACGACGATCATGTGGGCGGATTGCCTTCGGTTTTAAAAGACCTGCCGGTGGGCCTGATATTCGATTCGGGGCAGGCGCACACCAGCCGCGCTTATTTGAATTTCCTTCAGATCATCGACCAGAAAAAGATACCTTACAAATTGGGCCGGGCTGGGCAAGTGATCGACCTGGGAGGAGGGGTGAAGGGGGAGATATTGAACCCGCAGGAGCCGTTCATCGAGGAATCCGCGCTGAACAACAACTCGATCGTGATCCGGCTAACTTACGGCAAGTTCGCGGCCATGCTCACGGGGGATATGGAAAGGGAGGGGGAACGGAGGGTCTTGAGTATGGGGACAGTAGTAAGGTCCCAAATATTGAAAGCGGGGCATCATGGGAGCCGCACTTCCAGCTCGCTGGAGTTCTTAGAAGCGGTCCAGCCCGAAGCCGCCCTCATTTCGGTCGGTGTAAAAAATAGATACCACCATCCGCATCCTTCCACCCTGAAAAAATTCGAGGAGCTGGGGATCAAGGTCTATCGGACCGATCATGAGGGCGATCTTGTAGTTACAACTGATGGGGAGAGATATTCAATCAGTCAAGGCTACCAAGGCAAACAGGGCATACAGGGCTATTGGGGCAACAGGGGTAAAGGGCTAAAAAGGGAACAGGGCAAAAGGGTTCCGGAAAGGAGGAATTAAAATGGATGAAAAGCTTTATGGTCATAAGAAGATGATCGTGTGGCAGATGGCGGACAAACTTGATGGTTTGATTCAAAATGTTTTGGGTAAAATTCCCAGGACAGAATTTAAGCTGCGCGAACAGCTCGATTCGGCAACGGATTCGGTCGGGTCCAACTTTGTGGAGGGGTATTACTCAAATTCTCTCAACGAGTATATCAGGTTCTTGCGGTACAGCAAGCGGTCGCTGGGCGAAGTTCAGCAGAGGATGAGAAGAATATTAAGGAAAAAGTATATTTCCGAAGGCGAGTATAAAGAAGTTGACAGCAATGCTGGGCGAACCATGTACTTATTTGATAGGTTAATCGATTCGCTTGAACGCAAGCGGGCCAATACGGAAATGGCTAAAAAGGCAAACAGGGCAGATAGGGCTAATAGAGCAACAGGGGAAAAGGGCTAATATGGGAACAGGGCCACAAGGATGACATAAAAAAGAAAACCCTCCTTTGCCGTAAGCAGAGGAGGGTCTTACATAAGATTTCTCAGATTATGCGCTTTGTGATATTTCGACTAAATTATTATAAATAAGTTCCAGAGCCGCGGCTCGATATTGTTCTCTATTTCCTTGTGCTTTCCGCAATACTTCCTCTCTGAGGCTGGTTATCATTTCGTCAGTCTCCATACCAGGCATAAAGTTATCGGGAATTGGGATGCAAGATGTAAAGCGAACACCCGGTTGCAAAGCCATTTTTAATCTTGCCGGGACGACTTCTTCATTTAGTCCAACTTCTACTACTGATTCAACAGCAAACCCACAAGAAATAACTCCGGTTCGAGAACCAAAACGATCTACCTCGGCTACATTATAGGGGCGTTTAAATGCATGAAAAACCGGGTTTCCGTAGTATCTTGATAAAGCATTAAGAGTTGCTTCTCTGCCAATGCTAAGAAAGGACCTTGCGGCGACAATTTCTGCTTGATCCAAATTAAATAAATGTGGTCCCCTATGATATGAATGTGCTCCCATGGGGTGCACAAACGCAGCTCTCATCTCAGTCATCTTTTTACTCCTTCGGGGTTTTCCAACCCTCACTATGTATATATCGGCAGTTTTGGGATGAAATTTCAGTTTGGAGGAAAACATTTTTTGTTCACAGGGCTATAAAGGCAAGCAGGGCAGTCAGGACTACCGGGGCAACAGGTGGAAAGGGCTAAAAAGAGAACAGGGCTATAAGGGCACACAAACTAATCCCCTTGATTGCCTTGAATGCCCTTATAGCCCTGAAAAGAAGATTATCTCGACTCAAAAGTAGGCACGCCGGTGATGCTCAATGGGGGCGGGACGACCTCCGGTGGGATTTTGCCCAGGTTCCAGAAATCATCCACTTTTCTCTGGATGGAGGGAACGCGATAGAGGACCTCCGCGGCCTCGGCCCGGGTGAAGGGCCGGTTGGACTCGAAATCCTTGCCCTCCAGATATTTCAGCATGCCGATCTTTTTGGCGGAGCTGATATGTTTGTTGGCCCAGAAGTCTGCCTTGAGGTCTGGGAAGGACACACCCGATCCTTCGACTAGATTAGCGAAGCGCGCCAACACCGTGATACCCTCTGCCCGTGACAGGGTCTTATTAGGTTTAAAGGTCTTGTCGGGGTAACCCTCAACTATCCCCAGGTCCACGCCCATATTGACGAAAGGCCGGTACCACTGGTTCGGCTTAATATCCGTGAATTTATTTTCCTGCTCGGTGATGGCCCAGCGGGAAGGATCGATGGTCGAGGTCCTAACCAATACCGCGGTCAATTCCGCGCGGGTAATGCCCTTTTCCGGCCGGAAGGTCAGATCCGGATACCCCTTGATGAGCCCCAGGGTGGAGGAGAGATAGATCGGGTCCGCAGCCCAATATTCGAGAGTGGCATCCACATAAGGAGTGACCCTCAAGATCCGAGCTTCGGCTGTAATATTGATATATTCCGGCGTGGCCAGGCCGGTCACCCGGATCACGTTGCGGCCGATAGCAAGATTGGCCAAGGTCTCGACCGAGCCCGCTGCCGTCTTGACCGGGTATCCGCCGACCCGCACATCCACCAGGTTGGCCAGCTTTGAGATCTCACGCACTTCTTGGGTGGCCGAGAGCACCGGCACCGTCCAGACGGTCTTCTGATCATAAACTTCGCTATAGCGGGCGGTGAAAATAAGCGGCAGGGCAGGGCTATCGGTTATAGTGCGGTCTTTGGGTGAGATGAATCTTACGGCCGATATCTTACGCTTGGGCTTTAAGAAAGTTTCGAGCACCCGATCTCCCACGTATGACATCGAGAAATAGTGGGGCGAATCACCCGCGATCCCCGGACGGGGCGCGTAGGCGTAATCAAAACGGAAAGCGGTGTTCTTGAATCCAACGCCAAAAGTCAGACCCGTGCCACCCGTTTCTTGGTTCAATCCCGTTCTCAATATGATGTCCTTTATAGGGGTCCATTCCAATCCTAGATGGAAAAGGGTGCCGGATTGCATTACGTTTCGCGGTATATCCAGATCGAGGGCGGCGACCAGGGGGGAGGAATATTTATAAAGGGCTTCAGCGGTGGAACCTAGAACATTTACCGCCACGCCCAGTTTGTTGAAACCGCCCAGCTTTTCCGTAGCATTGCTCCAATTTAAACTCCCGCCCAGGATGTTTTGCAGATTCCCCGCCACTGTCATATAGTGCAGGGGCCGGTATTGGGCCGAAAGGTCCAAGCTCATGCCGGTGCCGCGGGCCAGCTCGCCGCCGCCCACGATGGATTGATTGAAGAATTTGAGATTCCCCCCGATCGAGACCTTTTGCCAGGGCAATTCGCGGGCATAGGTTATCAGGAGGACGCTGTTCTCATAGCCGACAGCTTCCAAGCTGGGATTGACTATTATCCGGCTGGTGCCCGGATCGCGGGTGGTGGGGTAGGAGCCGCCCACCGCCGCCCCCGTGTATCCCACGCCAATCGTTCCCCAGGGGGTGGGGAAAGCGGCGCTTAAAAGTGAATAAGTGGTTTCTTCCAGGAAAAGTTTTCGGGACAATACGGTGGCGGCGGGGAAATTGAGTTTGCTTAATCCCGCGGGATTGAGGAACAGGCCTTCACCGTCAGCTATCAAGGCCATCCCCGCTCCGCCCATGCCCAGCGTGCGGCCGGCATAGATCGTCCTGCTGGGGTCTATGGTAGTGCCTGTATCAGCATGTAAAATCCCAAATCCAAAATCCAAAATCAAAACAAGGAATAGAATTATAATATAAATACATTGTTGAGATTTTTTCATTTGGATTTTGAATTTCATTTTTTAAGAACCGTAACTTTCCCTCTGCCGATCGGTTTTCCATCTGCGATGATAAGGTAAATGTAGATACCGTTGCCCACCATGTCTCCCGAATCGGACTTTCCGTTCCAGGTGACCTCGTTATAGCCCACGCGGCCGCCGTTGGTATTTATGAAGTAGGTCTGCTTGACCAGCTGGTTGCCCATAAGGTCATGGATGGTGAGGTTTATGTTAGAGGCCTTGGAAAGGGTATAGGCAATACTGGTGGATGTGGTCTCGGGATTGAAAGGATTGGGGTAATTGAGCGCCAAACCCTGGACCGAAGTTCCCGCCGCGGATTGCACGATCAGGTTGTTGGCTTCGAGCGTGCTGACCGAGCCGGCGCTATCCACCACCTCGTATACTATACTATGCAGTCCATCGTTAAGCTGGGGGCTTATAAAGGCATAAGTGATCTTGGCATTGTCAGGATTGATGCCGGTAAGCGTCTGGCGGGTGCCGCCGTCGAGGGTGTAGTAAAGAGTAGTAAGGGAGCGGGTGGGGGCCACGATAACCGTCACCTCGAACGAGGGCGCGGCTAAAATGGTGTCGCCGTTTACTGCTGCTCGGCCGTTGATGTTCAGCCCCATCTCGGGACGATCGCCGATAATGTAAACACTGTATGAGGTAAAAGTTGTGTTGATATTTCCGGCGGCATCGGTGGCGCGGACCTCAAACCGGTGCGACACGGTATCCCGGTCGAGCGCGGTCGATTCAAAAGTAAAAGTGGCGGTCTTGCGGTCGGCTGAAAATCCGGAAAGGATGGCGGTCGCAAAGCTTCCTCCGTCCACCCGCCATTCCACCCGGCTGATCTCGGACTCGGTATCGGTCGCCTCGCCGCTTATTATCGGCTGGTTGTTGGTCGAAATGTCAAAGGCCAGGTGGTTGAAAGTGCACGTCGGTGCTGTTGAATCCGCCACGGCGGGAATAACCAATAACCAAGATACAATAACCAAGGAAATTCCAATTACCAATTTATTCATTTAAAACCTCACGCTCACGGTTACCGTACTGATCCATTTCGCGATAGAAAGGTAATCGTTCTTGTTAGAGGCCGCCGAATAAGCGGCTCCGGTAGCCGCGGGATCGAGAGTGTTCTGGTAAGTCACCGACCAGTCCGCCGCGCTCTTAAAGAAAAGGTTATAGTAAGCCGCCCGCCCGAAATCGTCGCTTAAAGTATCCAACTGGATCATGGAGGTGACTGAAGTGACCGAAAAACCGGTCGCTCCGCCGATCTCATAATCTCTCACCTTAAAACTGCCGCCCAGGTCCAGTTTTAACGGCAGGGCCCGGTACTTAAAGGCGGTATTAAAACTATCGAGAGTTTTGGCGTCCGCGCCGGTGAGGGTGGGTTTGATCATTACCGTCAATCCGCCCCGCAGCCAAATGGGAAGCATTAAGAGCTGGGTCTCCATCCCGCCGCGCACCAGGCGAATATTGCTGATGACCAGGTCGTCCCAGGTGTTGTCCGCTTTTTGGTAGCGAACGGTGATCGGATTGCTCTGCTGTTCGTAATCGAGCGTTATCAGGAAAGGGCGGCGCAGGGTGGCCCCGATCCTTACACGCTGGGGAAGAGGGATCTTGGTTTCGGCCGCCATGCCTATGCCTTCGGTGCCGGCCATCGGGGAAAAGGTGTCGGTGAAGGGGCTGTAGGATTCGGTGCTGGCCGGATCGAGCAGGGCCGGTACCTCGGCGGTGCTGACCCGGGATTGGACGTAGGAGACCAATCCCGATCCTTTAAAATCCAATTCCGCGGCGGTGGCGTTGTCGATCGACGCTCCTACAGAAAAATTTTCGTTGAAATCATAGATCATTCCCACATCGATCCGTTGAGCGCTGGCGGTGAAAAATCCCTTGTACCGGGCTTCCAACACCGATTCCCCCGCCGGGATGCGGATATAACGCTTATTATAGCCGTCGTTAAGGTTGGCGTAGCGGCCGGCGTTCGACATCCAGTCGGCAACATCGGCCTGGTTGTTGGGATCGAAATTGGGGAGGTAGAAGAACGGGTCCGCGGTATCGCTTTTAACCAGCATCCGGACGGTATTATCGACATTATAGGTAGCCGAGAGGGGAGTGACGTTCACTCCCACGGACAGCTTTTCCCACTTGGCGGCGCCGCTCAAAGTGAGATTGGACTGGACGTTCAAGTCGTTATGGGAATCGGAAACGGTCTCAAAAGGGATGCGGCGGGTCTGACTCAAGAAGTCACTGCTGGCGGCGTTGGAGCTGGTATAGGTATATGAGGTACCTCCGGCGTTGTAAGTGTAGGTCAATTTTCCATCAGTGCCGATCGACATGCCGGAATTCATGAAATTGCTGATACCCTTAAGAGAAATATCCGTCTTATATTGCAGGTCGGCGGCACCGCTTAGATCTATTGCCGCGCCGGTCTCGCCACGGGAGATTACTCCGAAAGCGAAATTGTTCCCGACTCGGATAGCCTGCTTAAAAGTAGAACCGGTCGGGTAAGAGGCGTAGTCGGCGTGCCCTGTCCAATCGCGGGTTAAGAGAGTATTGGCGGTCAGATCCCCGGTATAGAGGATGGCGCTGGTGAAGCCCGCATTGCCGGAACCGACGGTAAAAGCGGTATCCGTGGTCTGGTAAACTTTATTATAGGGTTGGGGTGGCGCGGTAGTGGTGGTGCCGAAATCGAATTCCGCCGAGCGGGTCTTCATCAATCCCGCCGGGTTCCAGAGCGCAGTGCTTATCCCGTCGCTTAGCGAAGCGAACCCGGTTCCCATGCCCGGGAAGGGATCTTCCTGTCCGGGAAAACGTAAGCTGATATTGCTGTAGGGAAAATCGTTCGCGGCGAGAGCAAGCGAAGAAAAGACGAAGACAACCATCAACGCCGAAATAAAAAACCGCATCGCTGGTATCATAGGAAAGTTTTGCTATAATATCAAGCACATATATGATAATCGGGTTAACCGGGCCGATGGGGGCGGGGAAATCGGAAGTCGCCAAGATATTAAAGCGGCAAGGATACTTCATCATCGATGCCGACCAGGTCGCCCACCAGCTTTACACTCCGCAGTCCCCGATCTGGAGCGAGCTGGTCAAGGCCTTTGGCGCGCGCATCCTTAACCGGGGAGGGAACATCAATCGCAGGAAGCTGGGGGAGATCGTGTTTGCGGATAAGGATAAACTGGAACAATTGAATAGGATCGTGCATCCGGGATTGAGGGAAGAAATTAGAAAATTGACAATAGAAAATAGAAAATTGAAAATAGGAATTAATGCCGCTCTTCCGGTTCTGTTTGAAGGATTAGCGGATAAAGTATGGGTCGTCACGGCCTCTAAAGAGAAACGGCTGCGGCGGCTCGTCAAAAACGGATCGACCAAAGCACAAGCCCTGAAAAGGATGAGATCGCAACTAAACCAGTCGGCTTATTTAAAGCTGGCGGATGTGGTGATCAAGAACGAGGGGACCCTTAAACAATTAGTCCAGCAAGTCCGTAATGCGGATAAAGCCGTAATATCGTAAATAACCGATTGTGGCGTGTAAAGCGTCTTTTTCGCTCCGTCTAGAGATAACCTCCAGGCAATTTTCGGCTGGAGGAATCAGATCTATAGTTGGTTTCTTTAATTGCTTTTCCCCCCAGGACTTCATATTTCCCAACAGTATGCCGATGAGCTCTTCGCCGCATAAATTGTAAGTATTCACGAGTTCTGGAAGGGCGAGCATCCCTCTTTCGGTCTGAAGCAGCGCCAGCAAGGCGCTTTTGGCGATCGATCTCCAAATAGGCACCTGAATAGTACAGGCCTTCTTCAACGCATTGGTAAAATCAGCTTCCAGAAGATGAGCAGGCGTCTGCTGGTGGAATACCGCCAGGAAGGCGGCCACGGGATCGTTTAGGTCGAGGCTTTCAAGTCCCATCATAGGATGATAGAGACCTATGAATTTTGCGGCGGCTTCAACGATCCGGAGATCCGCCCCACGGTTGACCAATCGATCCAGGTAAATCATTTTTTCATCGAGGGCTTTGGCCTCAATAATTTCTCCGAGAGTTTGTAGGTGAGGATTGGAAGAGGCCCTCAACGAACGACTTAGCTCAAGGGTTTGTTCATTTTCCAGCTGTGGCTGGCAGGACGTGATGCTTATGCCCAGCGGTATGGTGGGACTGTGGTCCATATCGCCGTTTGTTATTTGCTCCTCGGTGTTCCTTATCTCAACATAGAGCTTGCCGGGAATAACGGCCGAACCTTGGGTTATTACGATCAAGGTGATTTTTTCGGTTCCGGGTGAAGGGGCAAAGGATACCGGGGCATGTTCCAGGATTTGGCCGTTTCTAATTAAAGGCGTTGCCCGGATAGCTCCCTTCTCAACCATCAGGATCTTTGCCTGCTCCGGAGGCCGAGCCCCGAAATTCGCCCGGAATTCGCAGTAGAATTTATCTTCCACGCGGGAGATGGTGCCGCTTAAGAAAAATGTCGTTCTTTCCAAAGCATTATTCAGCCCTTTTTTATATAGAAATAATTTTTCCACCCTCAAGCATGCGCCTGAACGTATGTTGCTTAAGATAAGCGGTTCTGCACGGCGGACACCCGCGCCGGGGAAAGATGCCCTCAATCGCAATACCACTTTTCTTGCCGGTTCTTCCATGATGGATTGTTATCGCAAGAACCTAGAAAAAATTTCACTTTGGGATGATATAATTTACTTGACAATGTCGAAATTCAAACTCATCTCCAATTTCAAGCCCGCGGGCGACCAGCCGCAAGCCATCAAAAAGCTGGCGCAAGGCCTGGAGAAAGGTTTTGATTTTCAGACCCTGCTGGGGGTTACCGGATCAGGGAAAACCTTTACCATGGCCAATGTGATCGAAGCGGTGAACAAGCCCACTTTGGTCATCTCCCACAACAAGACCCTGGCGGCCCAGCTCTGCCAGGAGTTCCGCTCGTATTTTCCAGAGAACGCCGTCGAGTATTTCGTTTCCTATTACGATTATTATCAACCCGAGGCCTACATGCCCACCACCGATACCTATATCGAGAAAGAAGCCACCATCAACCAGGAGATCGACCGCCTGCGGCACTCGGCCACCATGTCGCTTATTTCCCGGCGCGATGTGCTGGTGGTGGCCTCGGTATCCTGCATTTACGGGCTGGGCACTCCCAAAGATTATCTGGACGCCATGGTCGCCCTGCGGGTCGGGCAAAAATATAATAGAGAAGAAATACTCCGCAAGCTGGTGGAGATCAAATACGAGCGCAACGATTTCGAGCTTAACCGCGGCAAGTTCCGGGTGAGGGGAGGGGTGATCGAGATCTGGCCGGTGTACGAAAAGACCATTGTGCGGATCGAACTCGAGGAAGAAGTTTTATCCGGCATCGCCGAGCTTGATCCCACCACCCAAAGGGTCTTAGCCCGGCCGGATTTTATCTCAATCTTCCCCGGCACCCACTTTGTCACTTTCCCCGAGCGGTTGGAGACGGCCCTCAAATCCATTAAAAAAGAACTGGATGTACGGCTGGATGAATTAAAAAAGAAGAACAAACTGCTCGAAGCCCAGCGGCTGGAACAGCGTACCCGTTATGACATGGAGATGATGCGCGAAGTCGGCTATTGTCACGGTATCGAAAACTATTCAAGGCACATGGACCAACGCCCCGCCGGCACCCCGCCCGCCACCCTGATCGATTATTTCCCGAAAGATTACCTGCTGTTCATCGATGAGTCGCACGTAACCCTTCCCCAGGTCCGCGGGATGTATGAGGGGGATAAATCCCGCAAGGATACCCTGGTGGATTTTGGTTTCCGCCTGCCTTCCGCTTACGACAACCGGCCGCTCAAAAACGAGGAATTCCTGAAGAAACTCAATCAGGTGGTCTTTGTTTCGGCAACGCCGTCACCTTACGAGCTTAAATTATCCAAGCAGGTAGCCGAGCAGATCATCCGTCCCACCGGCTTGATCGATCCGGAAGTGGTGGTCAAGACCGCCAAGGGGCAGGTAGAGCACCTGGAAGCAGAGATCAAAAAGCGGGTAGAGAAGAAAGAAAGGGTGCTGGTTACCACCTTGACCAAGCGCATGGCCGAGGACCTGGCTGAATATCTGGATGAAAAGGGATTTAAGGTCCGCTATCTGCATTCGGATATCGAGACCCTGGATAGGATCGAGATCCTGCGGGGCCTGCGTCTGGGAGAATTCGATATTCTGGTGGGCATCAATCTATTAAGAGAAGGGCTGGATCTGCCGGAGGTCTCGCTGGTAGCGATCCTGGATGCGGACAAGGAAGGTTTTCTCCGTTCCGAGACCTCGTTGATCCAGACGATAGGGCGGGCGGCGCGGAACGTGGCGGGCCAGGTCTATCTTTACGCCGAACATGAAACCGAATCAATAAAAAGGGCCTTGCGCGAGACCAACCGCCGGAGAATTGCCCAGATGGAATATAACCGGAAAAACAAGATAATTCCGCAGACCATCGTCAAAGAGATCGCCGATATTTCCGACCGCATCCGGGAGGGCAAGCTGGCGGAGATCAAGCGCCTCAAGGATTTTGTGCCGCAAGACGAGATCCCCGACCTGATAAAGCATCTGGAAGACGAGATGCAGGTGGCGGCCACCGAGCTTGAATTCGAAAAAGCCGCGGGGATCAGGGATAAGATCAAGGAATTGAAGAAGGCCTTCGGAATTAAAGCTTGAACGGCACCCGGAGGCCCAGGGCGGCCTGGTGGAGGTCGTGGCCGTTGAGGTCGTTGAGCCAGGTGTATTCCAGGAAAAAGCGCGGGGTGTAATTGGCGAATTCAAAACCGGTGGTAATTCCCAATAGATTTTCTGTCTCCGGTCCCATTAGATTCCTGATATAGGTTAAAGCCAGCCGGAGGCCCACATTCGTTTTGCTTTCTTCGGAGAGAGTATTGATGATCGTAACTCCCAGGTCTTGCCTTAGTCCTAAACTCATATCTTCCTCATGGTCATCAAGAGCGTCCAAGCCCTGTATTGAGAGATTGTAGTTCAACTCCAGGTTGAAAAAGGGACGATAATGGATGCCCAGGCCGCCCCCGATCTCCAGATTGTGGTCTTCGTTGTGCAGATAGCCCATCTGGACCGCCGCAGAAACATCCACCACCGGCGGATCGGTGACCAGTTCTTCGTTCTTCACCGCCTCCCTCATCTCCTCCTGCTGTCTTTCCGCTTCTTCTTCCTCAAAGGTCAGCAGGGTGGGAGGGGATAACCTGAAATTGGGGACGCCGGTGATCTGCATAGCTTTTTATTTACCTTAGGTCCACCAAAGTAGAATCGAATGATTGGGGTTTGACATCTTCGAGCAGGGAATGGCCGATTTGCTGCCCGCCGATCCGGCAGAATTTTAAATTAGTAAGCAATTCCGCTTGAGCTCTCTTCTCTTCCGGCGTGGGCAGTTCTCTCAATCTTAGGGAAGCGGACAATAGGTCGGATATCCTTTCGAATAGAACGTCCGGCCGGGGGCTGAAAAATAAACGGAAGCCGCAGCTAAAAAGGTCATGGGGCGGATCCTGGGTCTTGTGCCCGGCGATAACGGCGAAAGGGGAGGCCTCCAATCTTTTCGAGAAAGCCAAAACACTTTCCTGGAATCTCCGGAAAACCCCTTCTGCGTCCTTTAGATCTTCGATCTCGGGCAGGAGGCAGTTGATGAGCGCCGAACCTACGGGAACTTCGGGGGCATCTACCCTGGTCAGCGCCACTTGCGATCTGAAGGAAGGATAGTTGCTTTCCATTGGGTCTAGATAAACCGAAAAGGCGGTCTCGGTTTGGCCGCGGCGTTCGACGCGGACCTTTAGGCCGGCCGCGGATACAAAATCCTGCGCATCAGCCGATGATCTTAGCTCCGCCATCTGCCGGGCAATATGTTCCGGAACGGCTTGAGCTTTGGGCAGCCAGCTTAACCTGGGATGGGAATTCGTAATTATCATGTCCCTTATTTATCCTGCATTATAAGAAATAATTTCACTGATTTATATGATATAATTTATCCAGGAGGAAGAAATATGATCGACCTGGGACGCGTTATGACCGCCATGGTCACGCCTTTTAAGGATGACCTGTCGGTAGATTATAAAAAAGCGGAAGAATTGGCTGTTTATCTGGCCAATAATGGCTCCGATTCCCTGGTCGTCCACGGCACGACCGGCGAGTCCCCTACCTTGACCCACGAGGAGGAGTACGAGCTTTACCGCGTGGTCAAAGCCGCTTTAAAAGGCACCAAATGCAAACTGATCGCGGGGACAGGATCGAATTCCACCGCCACGACCGTTGCTTCCACCAAACAGGCGGAAAAGATCGGCTGTGACGGCGCCATGGTCGTGGTGCCTTACTATAACAAACCATCGGCGGAGGGGCTATATCAGCACTTTAAAGCGGTCGCCGAGGCGACCGGATTGCCTCTCATTATATATAACATTCCGGGAAGGACCGGTATCAACATGCTGCCGGAAACGGTGGCCCGCGTGGCGCAGATCAAAAACTACGCCGGGCTCAAAGACGCCGCCGGCAATCTCGACCAAACCTCGGCTACCCGGGCGGCCTGCCCTGAAAGATTCCTGATCTGGAGCGGGGACGATTCGCTAACCCTGCCGATGCTCTCGGTGGGGGCGGTGGGTGTGATCTCGGTCGCTTCGCATATAGCGGGCAAAGAGATCGCCGAGATGGTTAACGCTTATCACGCGGGCGATATTGCTCGCGCGAAAGAATTACATTTAAAACTTTTGCCCTTATTCAAAGTGCTGTTCATTACCGCCAATCCCACACCGGTCAAAGCGGCATTAGCTATGGTGGGCAGGCCGGTCGGGATACCGCGGCTGCCGCTTATCGAAGCCAACGATAAAGAGAAAGACCAGATCCGCTCGGTCCTGAAAGGACTAAAACTGATCTAATGACCAGGCTGTTACTGCACACCTGCTGCGCGCCCTGCACGACTTATGTCTATAAGTGGTTCAAGGAGAGCGAGTTCGAGGTGGAAGGTTTTTTCTACAATCCCAATATCCAGCCGGCGGAAGAATACCAAAAGCGGCGGCGCTGTATGGAATATTATTCGGCGCTCTCGGGGCTGATCGTGACCTATATCGAGAACGACTGCGAGCACGATCCGGGTAATTGTTATCTCTGCTACGAGAACCGTTTCCGCCACGCCGCCCAGTTCGCCAAGGCCAACCGTTTTGACCTTTTTACCACCACTCTGCTGGTAAGCCCATTCCAGAAGCACGATCTCATCCGGGAGATCGGCAAGAAGATCGAACGCGAAGAGGGGATCGGCTTCCTTTACCATGACTTGAGAGAAGGGTATTATAAAGGGGTGGAGATGGCCAAACGTTTCAACCTTTACCGCCAGAAGTATTGCGGATGTTTTGCCAGCATTCCTTCGGAGGTTAAAAAATGAGCAAGCTTTTAAAGATATTAAAGGACAGGCCCCTGACCCTGGTGGTGCATCTGCCGGAGAACAAAGTGGAGCTGGCGCAGGCGGCGGAAGCGGCGGGAGCCGAAGCCCTGATGATCGACCAGGGATTCGATGAAGATAAGATACTCAAAGCGGTCAAGATCCCGGTGGGCCTAAACGCGGCCGATAAAGTAACCGGAGAAAATAAGTACGATTTTGTCAATTTCCCGGCGGAGGCGCTCCCGGAATTCGGCAAATTAAAGAAGATCGCGCGCATCGCGGAACTTAATGAAAGTTACACCCTGGACAAGTTGATGAAGGTGGTGGAGGGGACGATCGACGCTTTGGACGCCGCCATCATACCGCTGCATCAGTTCGGCAAGGAACTGCAGATCGGCGATCTCCAAAACTACATCGCCATCGCGCTTTCCTCTAACCTGCCGGTGATCATCCCCACCCAGCGGCACATCAAGCCGTCGGAAACGGCCATCATCTGGGATACCGGGGTGAAGGGGTTGATGCTCACCCGCGTGGTGCTGGGCGAAACCGCTAAATCGCTCGAGAAGGCGGTCAGGGAATACCGAATCGCTATCGATGACTTGGGCTAAGCTCGCAGCGCTGGCCCTAGGCCTGGCGTTGTTCAGCACACAGGCATGGGCTTTTACTTTTGCGGTTTTCGGCGATAACCGGGACGGAGAAGAGACCTTCAAACTAATCCTCAATAAATTAAATGCCGATCCGCCCGCCTTCGCGGTGAACACCGGCGATTTTGTTTCCCGCGGATCAAAAGCTGAATACGAACATTATATAAAACTGATCAAAGGCGCCAAATTCAAGGTTTATAACGTGATGGGCAATCACGATGAGGTCTATGGGGGAGGAAAGTGGTTCGCCAAGTATTTCGGCCCCGATCATTATTCTTTCGATTATGAGAATTCCCATTTCATCGTGTTGAACAACGCCTTCAAGGGCGACTTCGATAAAAAACAATATGACTGGCTGGTCGCCGATCTCAAAAAGAATTACGGGAAGAACATTTTCGTTTTTTTCCACAAGCCCATCTTCGACCCTTCCGAAACCTATCCCAATTATGTGATGTCGGAGAGGAAGACGGGGCAGGAACTGATGGAGCTTTTTAAAAGATATAAGGTGCGCTACGTCTTTACCGGCCATATCCACGGTTATGCCCGGGCGGAGAGGGAAGGGGTCGTTTATATTGTAACCGCCGGCGCCGGCGCACCGCTTTATCTACCCAGATGGATGGGCGGGTTTAATCATTATGTTAAAATTACTGTTGACGGCGATCGCATTAATGAAGAAGTTGTAAAGATCTACGATTAGTATTTTATCCTTCGCTTATTAAAAAATCATCTGAAATTTCCATAGAATAGTCCGATAAATGAACATATGGGAGTTCCGGCAATTACACTAAGATTATGCCCTCGGACGCGCGGCGCCGTTCCTAAAGAGCAAACGCTTCGCGCCATTGCCGGCCGAATGCTGAACGTGGGCGGCGGGTCGTTCGATTGTAAAGGAACAAATGCCACCTTGAACCGAGTGCCAAGACTTGGAGCTTTAATTCCTTTCGGAATTGAGGCAGTAACGGTACATCCGGAATTCGCCATGGCCGATATCAGGAAGCAGACCTTGGCGGTTTTAATGGATATTTTTCAGATCGCCATACAATCAACGAAAGGGTCGTTGGCTGAAAGATTATCAAAAGCGAATATGGGTATGGATATTAAGTTGGAAGGCAGTGGGGTTCAGGAGACAAGGCCGGCTAGAGTTCGTCCGGCTCCGGCTGCCGTCGCTCCTCCTCGGGTCGTCGCCAAAGCTCCTAAATCAGCTGTTATATCTGAAGCAAAGTTACCACAGATCCAACCGGGGAAACATAAATTCACTGCCTTTGAAAAAATTTCGCTTCCCCTGGCCGGTTTAAGTACTATCGCCGGATTGATCGGAGGGGAGATCCTGTATTATCTGGGCGCGTCAAAGCTGTTTTTGGCCCTTGATTTTGTCGGCGCGGGGGTGAGTTTTATTTTCTTTTGCGCCTTGGCGGGGATGGCCAGCGCACGCCGCAGTAACATTATGCTGAAAGGATTAGTATATTTTAATGATAAGGTCTTTGGCGAGAACAGCGAGGCCATGAAACAGGGACTGATCGAGATCGGCGTGGGGAGAGGCGTGCCGCTTGAAACCTTTCGCGATATTGAGGGCCGGGAGCGAATGGTAGCGCGTCGAGAAGAGCAAGACCAAATAGATAAATTATTTAAAAAGTATCTGCCGGGTACGTGGATATCGAGTAGGGTTGCATCTGATGCTGACGGGTACCATCGCGATATATTATACTTTAAAGAAAATTACGAGAACGGCTATCGTCAGGTTGACCTTTTAAGATTGAGGGAAAGATTCTTATAAGTGTAACGTTTCCTCGCTAATCCTGTCATTAATTCTTGCCTGCCAATTTAAATCTGCTACAATAAAATAAATGAAAGCCATTAAGGAGCGCAACCGGCTGACTTTGGCGGCGTTGGAGCTGGCTAAAGACAAAAATTTCCACCGCATCAGCGCTGATGAAAGAGTGCGGGTGATGAAAGAGGCGCTCAAGATCGGCAACGAGGTGGCGAGCTGGGCGACGGCCGAATACGAAACTTCCGACCCCAGGAAGATCGCGGAAAAAGTGGGGGCTAAGATCTTCGGCGGGGACAAAGGCAGGTTAAAAGCCAGCGAATATAGGAAGGGCGCCCGGGAGATCGTAATCTTCCGCGACACGCTGGACCGCCTGACCAAAGAAGTGACCCAGCCCGATCTTTCCGAAAGATTACTGCGCTTGCTGATCGCCCACGAACTTTTTCACCATCTGGAAGAGACCCGGATAGGTCCGGTCTATAAGCGCTTTAAGTTCCCCGGAAAATGGTGGACCAGCTTCTATATCAAAGGGCTTTCCGAGGTGGCGGCACAATCCTTTACCCAGACCCTGCTCGAGATCGAAATTTCTCCGCCCATCTTCGATTATTTAACCTATATCCTGTACACCTCGGCACTTTAACCGAAAAGGTCGGGCCAAATCCGAGAATATATATCTTGATTTTCAGGGAAAACTTCGAATAAAAATGGAGCTTTACTGATCCCGGTGATGATCCGAATTAAAGTTTCGGGGGCTTGGTAGCCCCCCAGTTTATCAAAAAGTGCGAGCAGAGCTAGTACCTGTTTTTGGGGAGGCAGGGACTGGATCAAATCCACTTCTTCCGCTATGAGATTTTGGTTTTTAAAATAAATGTCCGGAGGAAGGAAATCCCCCAAAATGGCTAAAAGATCTCTTTTAATCGGATGGGAGATGTTTCTTAAAAATGCTCTCGTCTTTTCGTCAACTTCGGAGCACAAGCCCGCATCGATAAAACTGATTGAGATCCTCTCGCCTTCCCGACGGACAAAAATATTCCCGCTATGAGGGTCGGCGTGGAAAAAGCCGTGATCAAAAAGTTGCTCTAGAACCGCCCTCTGCAACAGTGGTTTCACAACCGAGGCCAAATCGGCCTGGGAAGGGTCGTTTTCCAGCTCTTTTAAGGAGGCCCCGGGAGCGATCTCTTCAATAATAGTATTGTGATTGGTGAGGTCTGGAACAAAAAACGGCACCGTCAGGGAATAATCTTCGGCAGATGATAAGTTAAGGGCCTGGCGCAAACGGACCATATTATCCTTTTCTTGTGCAAAATCGACCTCTTCGCCTATCCACCCGAAGATCCGCGCGGCATAATCGGGGAGATGAGTTACCCCATAGATCGATCCCAGTTCGGGCTCAAGTGCGGAAAGCAATTTCCGCAAACACCCCTCTTCTTCATTGAGGTCTTTGTAGACCGCCGGACGGCGAATTTTGAGGATATATTCCCGGCCTTCGATCTCGACCAATAACACGCCTTTGATGGAAGCCGAACCGATCGGCCGTATAATTCTCATACCGCGGGCAACCAGCCGGGGATTGGTATAGACCGCTTTCAGGGCTTCTTCCATGGTCATCGGGTTGGCGTTATCCTTTAGTTCGCAAAGCCGGCGATAAAGTTCCGGATAATGCTCTTCCACTTCTTTGCGGGAAGCCAGGATCTGGGCAAATTTTACTCCCGCGGCGCCGTAGGACCTTAAGAAAGCCGCCACCAAAACATCCAGGGAGAGGTTTTCCTTATGCTCGATCATCTCACCGATCAAAGCCAGCATTACTCTAAGCTTGGTTGGAGTGGATGCCAGGTGAAAGAAATCCCGCAAAGCTTTTCCCGCAAAGCGCTTAAGTTTTGTTATTTCCGGCGTGTCCTCCGGGCGGACCTGAAGAAACTCATGCATTGCGTTGTCAAGAAAATTATCAAGATGCTGCTGGTGGGCAGGCAAGAAAAGACCTTGGTTCCCGGCAAATAAATTATCGATCAGCTCATCGCGGAACGGCTTTGAGGTTGAAAAGAGCTCCTTGATCTCATCGAGGTCGGCAAGGACCTCCCGCTCCCGTCTGCTGATCGCAAATGGTTTTTTGGCCTTCCCCAGCAGCCATAAGACGATCTCGGCCTTATTATCGGCTTCTTCATTATTGAGAGCGGCCCCCAGCGTGCCGAGCGCGATGCTCTCTTCTCTTTGAAAATCCCGTGAATTGCCGGAAAAAAGCGGATTAATGGTTTTGCCGTATTCCTCAACGGTGAAGGAGGAGGACATCAGTATTTCGTTAAGATATTGATCGCGGGCAGGGGAGGGTTTGGGGAAAAGAAATATCAAGAACTGGAGCTTTTCAAAAAGTCCGGAAAAGGCCGGGAGATGCCGCTTATAACATTGAGTCTTGAACCTAAAGGCCCGTTCCTCATGCAGAAAAAGAGAAATGATCATTTTTTGGTCTTCCAGGGAAAAATGGTCGAAACCTTCGCGGAAAAGCTTGACAAGGACCACGTCGCGATAGGAACTCTTTTGCGGCCAGTATCTAGTGAGCCAGGTCTCAAGTTCAGGCAGTGAGAGTTTTTGCAGATCGGCCATCCCCCGCTGCCGGAAATAGGTCAGATAAACCTGATCTTGATGAGTGATCCTGGGGCCCAAGCTCTCACTAAGGAGCGGCAGTTTAGTATTTTGGGTTTCCGAGAATATTCCAAAATGAGTATGGTTCCCGGCCGCCAAAGCGGCTTCGCGCAGTTTTTCTTCATCAAATCTATTTTCCTTGATCAGTTTATCAAGAAAAGCGGCGATCAGAAAGGTTTTAATTGAATGGTCGGCATGTTTAATTAAAAGCAAAAACATTTCATCGGAAAGTTTCCTTTGGTATTTATTATAACTAATTGTCCAAATCTCTGACCAATTCCAATTCTTTGCTGTGATCGGCTGGAATGAATTGATGGTCTGGGATTTATTGCGCTCATAATATCGATCACGAGCGCCGTCAGGCAACTCCATCGCGATATCGGCAAAAAAATAATCGAGCTCCAGCCGAGATAAAATCTCACCAACCACTTTTTCGGCATTTAAACCATCTGCAAGGTCGGCGTCATTTACTATCGAGTGATCAAAGGGAATTATTTTCAGAAATTGAACCAATTCCTCTAATTCAGCAGTTTTAATAATCTTCAGAAGAGAAAGATCGAGCGCCGGGAATATAGCAAATATTTTAAGACACTCTATTATGGAAGGTTTATCCGATCTGGCCAATGATCTTGATAGGGTCATAGCCAGTTGTTTTCGCGCTTGGCCGACCGTCTGGGGATCTGATATACGTTTTCCTATGTTTTCCAGTATCTCCTCGATCTTTTGCCAATTTATTTCATGCCAGGGGGGATTAGAACATTCAACCACTTTAAGCCAAAAGGGGGATAATTTATCGGATAGTAGAATCCCTTCGAGCGTTCGCCAGGGCATTACTTTTACCGCTTCCGCCGCGGCAGGGTAGGAAAGTAGAGAGCTTTGTTGAAGGAACAAGAATATTTCCTCATCATTTAGGACCTGGGCCAGAGAATCGGGAGCAAGCCGGTTGAGCAAAAAGGCGATCGTGTGTTGATCGTTGGCCTCGATCAAAGCACGTAAAGCCGGAAGCAGAATATCAGCCGGGTAAGCAAATAATATTTCATCCCTTTCTCGAAAGAAACGCTGGCTAAGGGGAATTAAATTGAAAAAGGCAAGAGAAATTAGTTCCAGCGTGTCCCGGCAACATTGGGTATTATTGCTGTCGGCAACGACAGCTCGAACCACTCTTTTTGCCAGTTCTTGATTGATTACCCGTAAAATCGATTCGTAAGGAAGAAGATATTTTGAGTGCTGGTTGTCCATAGAAAGCAAGCAGGGCAGGGCGCGCAGCAGCTCTAATATAACCCCTGGATCGCTTGCCGAATGGGAAGAAAGAGAAGACTCCCCCAAAATGCCGTTAAATATATTTATTAATTCTTTTTTTATTTTATCCGGCACTTCAAGGGATGAAATGACGGCTTTAATTGTTCGTTCGGAGGATTCAGCAATCCCGGTTCCCTGAATATCAAATCGGCTTTGTAGCTGACCAAAGCGGCGCTTACGAAATTCTAATCCTTCCACAAGCGGGTATTGCTCACGAAGTTCTTGGGAAAATGAAGCACGATTGATGTGAATTATGAAATAATACCAAGCAAAGTTTTCAAAATATTCATATTTGGGATCATTGGGGAAATGTTTGGAATAACCCCTTTTCAAATTGTCTTCGTTGGTATCCCCGACTTCATCACGGATCGCCAAAAAGCGGTCGAAAGCGGCGCGTAAATCGGGATCAGGCGCTATCCGGGCCAGCTCTTCCGGATCGGGCTTCGGCCGGGCGTCCTCTCTATAAACCAACTCGTCGACAGCGGTCACAGATAGATAATCCACTAAAACGTTAAAACAGCGCAATAATCCCGTCCCCAAGTCCCTGGCGTCGGGATTTTTCTTGCGCTCCAGGCGAATCTCGTCGATTTCTTCGCTTGAAAAAGAAAAAGACCTTTCCGCCGTAACATCCTGATACTTTTCAGAATAACCTTCTCTTACCAAATCTTTTATGGCCCTGCTTCTTGCGTAAAGATTGGGATGCGATGAAATTAGCCCAAGATTGGTTGAATCGGGAGAGATTTTTTTGTCCGGGAAAAAATCGAAACCCGCGAAACGAACATTGAAGCCGGCCCGGTCCATCATTTTCAACGCATCCCGATCGCATTGGTTTTCCATATCGTGTTGCCCGTGCGCCGCCGCCGATCCGATCTGCTCATTAAAAATTATATGGGATACTTCATGAGCGATAACGAACGCGATCGTATCCCAGCAGGCCAATTCGGGATGACGGCTGATCAACGCGTCAAATATTCCCAGAGCAACATAGATCGCCCGGGTTTGGGGATTGGTATGCGCATTGATCTCATATGATTCCAAAAGGTGGATCTTAAATGGCGCCCGCTTGAGGATCGCGATGTTGGCCGCATATCTTTCCTTCTCCGGCGAGGGAAGCAGGGAAGTGTCGGCGGCGCAGTAATTGGCGGTAAGCCGATCTAAGATCGAATTAAGTTTTTGCGCAAGCAGAGGGCGGTCAGAGCTGATCAGGATATCCAAGGGGGAATCTCTATGCGATCCGGATCCTGCCGAGATGGCTCGCAATGGTGGTCTTCCTTGGGTGGGGAAGGACCAACCTGATCGATCGGTCATCGGTCGTTTAGGCAGCGGCCGCCCGGCAAAGGGAAATCTGCCGGTTCGCGCCCCACGATTTGTTTCAGTTGTTCTATCGACAATCATCTATGTTATTATCGATAGATTTTGGCTACAATTTCAGTTATTTTTATGATATAATTTTCTTAAATGCCGGCTGATCTTCACATCCACAGCAAACTTTCCGACGGGACAGAAATGCCCGGGGAGCTCGTAAAGCTGGCCAAGTCCGGGGGCCTTAAGACCATCGCCTTGACCGACCACGACAACATGGACGGGATAGAGGAGGCGATGAGCGAAGGCCGGAGGACGAATGTCGAAGTGATCCCCGGCATTGAGCTCACCTGTGAAATCCCGGGATGTGAGGTCCATATTCTGGGTTATTTTTTAGATACGGAACAGCCCGCCTTGCTGGAGGAGCTTAAACGAATCCAGGAAGGCCGAGTCAAGCGGATCCATAAAATATGCGAGAAGCTTAAGTCCCTGGGGGTCGACCTGCGGCCGGAAGAGGTCTTTAAGTTCTCCGGACAGAAAGCTCCCGGCCGGCCGCACGTGGCGCGCGCGCTGGTCGAAAAAGGCGTGGTTAGCAGTTTCAAGGAGGCCTTTGACCGATTTTTGGAATATAAAGGCCCGGCTTATGTCAGCCATTATAAGCTGGCGCCCCGGGAAGCCATTAAAATTATCCGGGCGGCGGGAGGGATCCCGGCCATGGCCCATCCGGCGGTCAGCGGAAGAGATGAGATCATAGAAAAACTGACCGGTGAGGGGCTCCAGGGCCTGGAGGCCTATTATCCGACCCACAGCCCCCAACAGACCGAACATTACGTGAATTTGGCGCGCAAGCTGGGGCTTATCCCGACCGGGGGTTCCGATTATCACGGGAAGAACTCGGGCCGGGACAATCGGCTTGGAGATTTCAGCATCCCGGACGAGGTTGCGGAAAAATTGAAAGATGAACACTTACGCAGAAATAGATCTTGAAGCGATAAAGCGGAATATCGGCGAGATCCGCAAGCTGATACCTTCCTCCACTAAATTTATGGCGGTGGTGAAGGCCAACGCCTACGGTCACGGAGCGCCGGCGGTGGCCCGCGCGGCCATCTCGGCCGGAGCAGATTATCTTTCGACGGCCAATCTCAAGGAAGCGATGGAGCTGCGCGAAGCCGGGCTCATCGATCCCATCCTTATACTTACCGAATCGCCCACTTCCGTGATGGACGAGATCGTCCAATATCAACTGACGCAAACCGTTTATTCTTTTTCCGAGGCCAAAGCCCTTTCGGACGAGGCGGTAAAACGGCATCAGACGGCTAAAGTGCACGTTAAGGTGGATACCGGGATGGGCAGGGTGGGAGTTGCGCCTTCCGAAGCCGCCGCGCTCATCCAAAAGATCTCTTCCCTGCCCAATCTTAAGATCGAGGGGATCTTCACGCATTTTGCCAGGGCCGAAGACCACGACGACAGCTTTACCAAAGAACAACTTAACAAATTCCAGCAGCTGCTTCCTAAATTTCCCGGCATTCCTCTTAAGCACGCCGCCAATTCCGCCGCGACACTGTATCACCCCGAAACCCACCTGGACCTGGTGAGGGTGGGGCTTTTGATGTACGGCATTTTTCCCCACGGCGGACGTCATCGGCCCATAAATCTCAAGCCCGCGCTGTCTTTCAAGAGCCGGGTGGTTTACATCAAAAAAGTCCCTCCCGGAACGCCCTTAAGCTATGGCGGAATCTTTAAAGCCGATAAAGAGGCCTCCATTGCCACCCTGCCGGTGGGCTACGCGGACGGCTATTCCCGGAGGTTGTCCAACCGCGGAAAAGTTTTGATCAACGGCAAGCGCTATCCGGTGGTGGGCCGCGTCACCATGGACATGGTGCTGGTCAATGTGGGAGAAGATAGGGTGAATGTCGGGGACGAGGTGGTCTTGATCGGCACGCAGGGGATCGAATCGATCACTGCCGATGAGCTGGCGGATTTGGACGATACCATTTCCTATGAGATAATCTGCGGGATCGGGAAAAGGGTGCCCAGAATTTACAAATGAATTATATTTCATTATATAGGAAATGGCGGTCACAGGATTTTACCGAGATCATCGGGCAGGCGCACATCGTCCAGACCCTGCAAAACGCCATTACCCAAAAACGCATCAGCCACGCTTATCTTTTCTGCGGGCCGCGCGGCACCGGCAAGACCTCGATCGCCCGCATCTTCGCCAAAGCGCTCAACTGTGAAAAGGGTCCCACTCCCGATCCCTGCGGCAAATGCGCTAACTGCACCAAGGTCCGCGACGGGCACGCGGTGGATGTTATCGAGATCGACGCGGCCAGCAACCGCGGCATCGATGAGATCCGCGATCTGCGCGAAAAAGTGCGCTACGCTCCGGTGGAAGGCCGTTATAAGATCTACATCATCGACGAGGTTCACATGTTGACCAACGAGGCCTTCAATGCCTTGCTTAAAACCCTCGAGGAGCCGCCGGCGCAGGTCATCTTTATCTTGGCCACGACCGAATCCGGCAAAGTTCCGCTCACCATTGCTTCCCGCTGTCAAAGATTGGATTTCGCCCGCATCCCGCTTTCCCAGGTAAAAGGCCGCCTGCAGGCGATCTGCAAAGAAGAAAAATTCGAGGTGGAAGATAAAGCGCTGGACCTTATCGCCCGCTCGGGGGAAGGCAGTATGCGGGACTCCATCTCGCTTTTAGACCAGGCGGTATCCTTTGCGGGAAACAAGATCAGCTTCGATAAATTGGTGGTACTTTTGGGCTGTGCGGACGAAGAACTGCTCTTTTCCCTGGCCGATGCTTTGGCGGCAGGGGAAGGCGGCAAGCTTCTCGAACTTCTGCGCCGGGGAATAGACGAAGGGCGCAGCGCTTCCCAGGTCGCCAAGGACACAATCCACCATTTCCGCGACCTGCTTTTTGCCAAGGTGGGGGCGGGGGCGGCGCTCGAGCTTACCGCCGAGTATATGGCCAAGGTCCAGGAGCAATCCCAAAAATTTGATTTTGCCCGCATCCGCGATATTTTACGCGCGCTTTCCCGCGCTGAGTTGGATATGAAGTGGCACCCGCAGGCTCGCTTGGTCCTGGAGGTTGCGCTGTTGGAACTGCTAGAAGAGCGTCGTGAGGTAGCGGTAGCGACGGGCGAATCGTCGGGCGAATCGCGTTCTGCGTTGGGAAAAATAAAGACCAACTGGAATAAAATATTGGATGAGGTAAAAAAGAAAAGCTTATACGGTTACGTTTCTCTCCACGAGGGGCAATTGCTGGATTTGAATGATAAAGGCCAGCTGATCATCGGCTTCCGCAAGGGCTACGCCTTTCACAAGGACCGTTTGGAAGAAGAAAAGAACCGGAGCGTGATCGAACAGGTGGTATCCGACCTGACCGGGGAAAAGGTGAAAGTGGCGGGGGTGGTGGAGGGAGCCGTGGCGGCCACGACAGTTAAACCGGCCATCAGCGTGGATGTGGTCAAGGATTTTTTTGAAGGGGAGTTGGTGTAAAAATGGGATTATTCGGGAATTTGGGAGAGATGGGGGACATGGTCAACAAGGCCCGGGAGATGCAGAAAAAACTGGCCAAGATCAAGGACGAGCTCAAACATCTGACCTACACGGGGGAAGCGGGCGGGGTAAAAGTGGCGGTGGATGGGGAGATGGAGATCAAGAAGATCGATTATGATGTAAACCGGGTGGCGCCCGCGCAATTGGGCGATCTTTTCAAGGAGGCCGCCAACCGGGCCCTGTCCCAGGCCAAAGACGATGCCGCGGAAAAGCTCAAACAGGCGGCCGGAGGATTATCCCTGCCCGGGCTGACTTAACATGGCAGAATACGCCGAATCGCTGAAAAAACTTATCGAGGAATTCAAGAAACTGCCGGGCATCGGCCCCAAATCGGCCCAGCGCCTGGCTTTCCATATCCTCGAGGTGTCGGCGGATGAGGTGCGGAAGCTGGCGGCTTCGATGCTCGAGGCCAAAAAGAACATCCGCCATTGTTCGGTGTGCTTCAACCTGACGGATAAGGATCCCTGCGAGATCTGCGCGGATAAAAGCCGGGAGACCAGGGTCATCACCGTGGTCGAGGAGCCCAAGGACCTAATCGCTCTCGAGCGCACCGGTTTTCGGGGGTTGTATCACGTGCTGGGTGGGGCCATCTCCCCGCTCGATGGATTAGGCCCCGAAAACCTGCGCATCAAAGAACTGCTCAAACGCATAACTTCCAAAGTGTCCGAAGTGGTGCTGGCGCTCAACCCTTCGACCGAGGGAGAAGCCACGGCCATCTACCTGCACAAGCTGCTCCAGCCGCTCCAGGTAAAGATCACCCGCATCGCTTACGGCCTGCCGGTGGGGGCGGACATGGACTATGCCGATCCCATGACCCTGACCCGAGCCTTAGAGGGAAGGAGAGAAGTAAATGTTTAAAAAATACTGCGATCTATTTGTCCTCATTTGGTTTAGGCCCATCTTATTTTTCTCCCGCTTGCCCCAAGGTGAATGGACCGGAGAATCGGTGACCTTTGCCGGGGTTGTGGCCTGGATATTGGCGGGGCTTATTGCGGCGGTGGTCTTTATCACCCAATATATCCCGATCGGCGGCGCCCTGTGGGAAGGGGTCCCGGCCGGAAAGCTCATCCTGGTGGTGCCGGTCATAGCACTGCTGGGCGCGATGTTCTTTTTTATAACTTTCATCATACTGGGCGGCGTGTTATTGGCCCTGATACTCGGGCTGTTTTATGCTCTGGGCGCCCTGCTTTTTTGGTCTGCCAAACTTTTAGGCGGCCAGGGAAGTTTTCACGAAACCTTGAAGGCCGGCAATTACAGCAGCGCCATCCTACTCATCTTTATCCTGCCTATTTTTATGATGATCGCAACCAAGCGGGGAATTTTGGACTTTACAAATTTCAGGATTGGGTTTAATATAACTTGTTCTTTTGCGGTTTTGTACCTTTACGGCCTGCAGGCCATCATCAGCCGCAAGCTCTTGGGATTGAGCCGACCAAAGGCCTTCACCGCCGCGCTGGCCACCGCAACGGCCTTGGCGATCCTGTTCTGGGTGATCAATATCGCGATATTGCCCAAGATCGCACCATGGATCATGTAATATGAAACAAGAAATACTTGAAATTCGCTGGCACGGAAGAGGAGGGCAGGGCGCCAAGACCGCGGCTTTGCTTTTCGCGGATGCGGCTTTGACCTCCGGCAAGTGCGTGCAGGCCTTCCCGGAATACGGTCCCGAACGCATGGGAGCCCCGGTGGCGGCCTTTAACCGGCTTTCGGATAATCCCATCACTCTGCATTGCAGTATTACCGAGCCGAAGATCGTGATCGTGCTGGATGCAACCTTAATGGGGAAGGTTAACGTGATCGAAGGCCTCCCTAATGACGGGATCTTGATCGTCAATACCACGGACGCCCCGGCCAAGGTCAGGGAAAGCTTAAAGTTGAAAGGTTCCCGGGTTTTCACCGTTGATGCTTCCGGTATTTCCAAAGAATCGATTGGCCGCGACATCCCCAACACCCCCATGCTGGGGGCACTGCTTAAGGCCTCGGGGATATTGGATTTTTCGGCAACTTTGGCCGAGACCGAGACCAAGCTCAAAAAGAAATTCGCGTCCAAACCTGAAGTGGTGGAAGGCAATCTCAAGGCCATCCGCCGCGCGCACGAGGAGGTTAAGGGTGAGTAAATTAATGTCCGCCAAGGAACTTTTGCCCTGCGACATGCTCGCCGCCGGCTCCGCCGCAGAATTTGAGACCGGCGACTGGCGGCTGGGTGAAAAACCCGTCTGGCATCCCGAAACCTGCATCCAGTGCCTGATCTGCTGGATCGCTTGCCCCGATGTCGCCGTCAATGTCAAAGACAGCAAGATGACCGGTTTCGATTATAAACACTGCAAGGGCTGCGGCATCTGCGCCCGCGAATGCCCCACCAAGCCCAACAAAGCCATCACCATGGAGAAAGAAAAATAAAATGGTAACACTAGCCAAGACCGGCAATGAGGTCATGGCCGAGGCCATGCGCCAGATCGATCCCGATGTGGTGGCCGCTTATCCCATCACCCCGGCCACCGAAGTGGTGATGATCTTCGCCCAGTTCGTGGCGGACGGCCTGGTAGGCACCGAATATATCCCGGTTGAATCCGAACACTCCGCCATGTCGGCCTGCGTGGGAGCGGCCACTACCGGGGCCCGGGTAATGACCGGAACTTCATCCCAGGGATTGGCATTAATGTATGAGATCCTGCCCATCGCCTCCGCCTTGCGTCTGCCTATCATCATGTGCGAGGTCAACCGGGCGCTTTCGGGCCCCATCAATATCCATTGCGACCATTCCGATACCATGGGCTGCCGCGATTTCGGCTGGCTGCAGATCTTTTCCGAGAACTCGCAGGAGGCCTACGACAATGTTCTCCAAGCCGTGCGCATCGCGGAAGATCCCCGGGTACAGCTTCCGACCATGGTGACCACCGACGGGTTCATCATCAGCCATTGCATGGAGAAGGTAGAGGTGCTCGAGGATAAGGTAGTCAAGGATTATGTGGGGGAGAAAAGGTCCCCTTATTCGGTGCTGGATGTGGATAAGCCCGTCACCATCGGGGCGCTGGACCTGACCGATTATTATTTCGAGCACAAAATGCCGGTGGTCCAAGCCATGAAGGATGCCCGCCAGGTAATATTGGAAGTGGGAGAGGATTTCGGCAAAAGGTTCGGTCGTCCTTATAGATTTTTTGAAAAATATAAGCTGGACGATGCGGAGTTCGCGATCGTGGCCTTGGGCTCCACCTGCGGCACGGCCCGGGTGGCCATTGATGAATTGAGAGAGAAGGGGATCAAGGCCGGAATGCTCAAATTGCGGGTCTTTAGGCCGTTCCCGGCGGAAGAGATCGCCGAAGCGCTTTCCAAGGTCCCAAATATTGCGATATTGGACCGCTCGGATTCGTTCAACGCCCAGGGCGGTCCGGTCTTCACCGAGGTCCGCTCCGCTATGTACAACCTGAAAGCGAAGATCATCAACTATGTTTATGGATTGGGTGGCCGCGATATTAACGTTGCCCAAATTAAAGAAGTGTTCAACCAATTGGGCCAGGCGGATAAAATGCCTTTGGTAAATTATCTGGGGGTAAGAGAATAATGGCCGGCTTAAAGGATCTCTCAAAAAGAAAAGACCCTCTAACCGGAGGCCATCGCGCTTGTTCGGGCTGCGGTTTCCCGCAGATTGTCCGCATGGTCTGCATGGCATCGCAAGATCCGGTGGTGGTGGTTTCCGCTACCGGCTGTCTCGAGGTCACGACCACTATTTTCCCGTATTCGGCCTGGACCACGCCTTTTGTTCACAACGCCTTCGAGAACGCGGCGGCCACCCTTTCGGGGATCGAAGCCGCCTACAACGCCTTAAGCCGCAAAGGCAAAGTGAGCAAAAAGATAAATTTTGTGGCTTTCGGCGGGGACGGCGGCACGTACGATATCGGCTTCCAATCGCTTTCCGGTGCCATGGAGCGCGGGCACAATCTCCTCTACGTCTGCTACGACAACAATGCCTACATGAACACCGGTGTGCAAAGGTCGGGAGCCACCCCCCGCGGCGCCAATACCACGACCGAGCCGGCCGGAAAGGTCAAACAAGGCAAAACCCGCTTCCGCAAGGACTTAACCGAGATCATGGTTGCGCACCGGCTGCCCTATGTGGCGCAGGCCTCGGTGGGCTACTGGGCCGACCTTATCCGCAAGGCCGAGAAGGCCTTTGCCACCCCCGGCCCCAAATTCATGAACGTTCTCCAGCCCTGCCGCCTGGGCTGGGCTTATCCCCCAGCCGAGACCTTTGCTATGGGGCGCCTGGCGGCGGATACCTGCTTCTGGCCGCTTTATGAAGTGGAGAACGGCAAATACAAGATAACGCTCAAGCCGCGCGAAAAAAAACCGGCTGTTGAGTTCTTCAAAGCCCAGGAGCGTTTTCGCCACCTCTTTAAGCCCAACAATGCGGGCTTGCTTGAGGAACTGCAAAAAGAGATCGACCAGCGCTGGGAAGAATTGTTAGCCAAGGAGGCCAAGGCATGAATAAAAAGCAATTAGCCGGGAAAGTAGCCAACGATTTGGACATCACGAAGGCGGAAGCAGAAAGGATAATCGACAACGCCTTAAAGCACATTACCGAAACCCTGGTGGCCGGCAAGAAAGTGCGCCTGGTAGGATTCGGCAACTTTTTTGTCCGCACCCGCGCGGGAAGAGCCGGCCGCAATCCCCAGACCGGGGAGAAGATCACCATCTCTCCCACCAAATCCGCGGCCTTTGTTCCCGGGATCAACCTGAAAAAAGTCATCCGCAGCAAATAGGGAGATAAATGGCCACGGCCAAGACCGCCGATGAAGTAAAACAGCTGCTCGAAGTGCTGCCGCCCCGCATCGTGGCCCTGCTTTCTAAAAGTTCGGAGCTCCCGCATTTGATCGAAGTTATTTTAGACCTGGGCAAATCGACAGAGGTGCGCACCACCACCGGCAAAGTGATCTATCTTAAAGAATCCGGCCCGGTGACCCGCGAAGACCTCGACTACGTCATCTCCAAAGTGGGGCAGTTCACTTCCGACAACCGCGCCGGCATAGAGCGGACGCTCCACCGCATCTCGGCCTTGCGTAACCGCACCGGAAAGATCATAGGACTCACCTGCCGCATCGGCCGCGCCATCTTCGGCACTATCGACATCATCCGGGATGCAGTGGAATCCGGCAAGAACACGCTCTTTTTGGGCCCGCCCGGCATCGGCAAGACCACCAAACTGCGGGAGGCCGCCCGGGTTTTGGCGGATGAGTTCGACAAGCGCGTAATAGTCGTCGATACCAGCAACGAGATCGCCGGGGACGGCGACATCCCGCATCCCGGCATCGGCCGCGCCCGGCGCATGCAGGTGATCACGCCTGAGCGCCAGCACGCGGTGATGATCGAAGCGGTGGAGAACCACATGCCCGAGGTGATTATTGTGGATGAGATCGGCACCGAAGCCGAGGCCGCGGCCTGCCGCACCATCGCCGAGCGGGGGGTGCAGCTCATTGCCACTGCCCACGGAAAGATCTTAGAAAATCTGGTCTCCAATCCCACGCTCTCCGACCTGGTGGGGGGAGTGCAGACCGTGATCTTGGGCGATGAAGAAGCCAAGCGGCGCCGCACCCAGAAAGCGATACTCGAGCGCAAAGCCCCGCCCACTTTCGACATTCTAGTTGAGATCCGGGAGCGGGATTCGTTCGCCATCTACCACGATGTGGCTAAGGCCGTGGACGCTATGTTGCGCGGCAAGGTTCCCCAGCCGGAGATGAGGGTTAGGACCAAAGAAGGCAAGATCCAGGTGGAGAAGGCCAAAGAAGAGATACCGGAGCCCACCTTTGAGGAAGCTGAAAAGATAAAAGCCGAAAAAGAAAGCGAACTTTTGCGCATTTATCCTTTCGGAGTGAACCGCCAGGAGCTCGAGCGCGGGATCCGGGTGCTTAATCTTCCAGCCATCTCCACCACCAACCTGGATGAGGCCGACTTGATACTCACCGTCAAATCCAAGGCGCGTCCCGGCACCAAGATCATGCTCTCCGCCGATGAGAAGAACCTGCCGGTGCACGTCATCAAGAAGAACGTATCGGGACAGATAATGAAGTTTTTGAAACTCTATTATAGGGTGGGGGGGCGCGAGGAGGCGGAGGAGCTGGGGGTGGCGGAGGCGGAAGCGGCGGTCGAGCAGGTGAAAAAGACCGGTAAATCAGCAGACCTCAATTCCCAGAATTCTTATGTGAGGCGGCTCCAGCATCAGATCGTCGAGCAAGCGGGACTCCGATCCGAATCGGTGGGGGAAGAACCCAACCGGCGGTTGAGGATCTATCCCGCTTAAGGAGGAGATCATGGGAAATTATGAGCGGACCGTGGCGCTGTTTTTGGCCGTAGTCATTACCTCACTGGCGTTCCTGATTATCCGGCCGTTCATCGTGGCCATACTTTCGGCCGCGGCTTTGGCCTACATCTTTTATCCTTTCTATCTCTACGTCCTCGATCGCCTCAAGCATAAAACCGCAGCGGCGATAGCAACCTGCGCCATAATCGTGCTTTTAGTCCTAGTTCCCACGATCTTTGTGACCACCGTGCTCACCTATGAATTGCGCGACGGTTATCTTTTCCTTGAGACCTTTATAACCTCGCCCGGTTGGCATCTGCCGAAACTCCCGGCGCCTTTTGGCGGCCTGATGGGGGACCCGACGCAGGTAAAGGCCTTGATAGGGGATGCGGCCGGCCAATTATTCTCCTGGCTGCAGGGGGTTTTAAAGGGGATCCCCCACATATTCTTGAGCATCTTCATCACCGTTTTTTCAACTTACTATTTCCTCAAGCACGGCAAGGATATCTATAACTTTTTCATGGGGGTCTTTCCGCTCCCCAAGGGCCGCCACGGACAGATACTTAAGCGTTTCGACGACCTAAGCCGGGGGATGGTCCTGGGGCAGATCGTGGTGGGGGGGGCGCAGGGGCTATTGGCCTGGGCGGCGTTCTGGTTTTTGGGTGTGCCTAATCCCGTTCTTTGGGGATTTTTCACCTTTTTAATATCCATCATCCCGCTTTTGGGCGCGGCCCTGGTGTGGGTGCCGATCTGCATTTATCTTTTTATCAGCGGATATCTAACCGGCGAATATTGGCGGGCGGTGACGCTGCTGCTTTACGGGACTTTTGTCATCAGTTTAATAGACAACGTCTTAAAGCCCAAGATCGTGGGGGAGCACGCCAAGATCCATCCGTTGGTGATATTGTTCGGGATCCTGGGGGGAATCCAGCTTTTTGGCATTCCCGGGATACTCATCGGGCCGCTGGTCTTGACTCTGTTCGACCTGATGATCGAGATCTACCGCGAAACCTTATAGACCAGGTGGCGCTTCCAGTTTAGGTCGTCAGGCATGGGGAAATCACTGCGATAGTGAGCTCCCCGGGATTCCTGACGGTCGAGAGCAGCCCGGGTTATCAGTTTGGCCACCAACAGCATATTCTTCACCTCTATCTCCTCGGCCGATTGTGGGCCAAAGTTCAGGTCTTTCTCCATCATTTCCAATTTATGCTGGGTGACGGTTAAGCTTTCTTTCGAACGTATGATCCCGGTCCCGTTCCACATTGCGGTCTTGATGATCAGCTTATACCTCTGAATTTCATTCGGTTTCAAACGGGGACTAGAAACCCTCACCCCCTTCGATTCCCCCTCTCCCTTAGGGAGAGGGGGACAGGGGGTGAGGGCTTGAGCTGTCAAAGCCGCCCGGTGTCCAAACACCAATCCCTCCAGCAAAGAATTGGAAGCCAATCGATTAGCGCCATGCACACCGGTGGAGGCGCATTCTCCCGCGGCCAAAATTCCCGGAATATTGGTCTTCGCCTCGATATCGGTCTTGATGCCGCCCATAAAGTAATGCGCGGCGGGAGCCACGGGGATGCGATCTTTAGTGATGTCGAGGCCCCGCTCCAGGCAGGTCTTGTAGATCAGGGGGAAGCGGTTCTTGATCTTTAGAGGATCGAGTGATGCCAAACTTAGAAATACATGGTCGGTCTTTTCCTTCCGCATCTCATCGAATATGGCGCGCGACACCACATCCCGCGGGGCCAACTCCGGGACGAAGCGTTCTCCTTTTTGGTTGAGCAGCTGTCCGCCTTCGCCCCGCACCGCCTCCGAGATCAGAAACTGGGGCAGGGCGATCAAATCCTCGAATTCTTTGCTGTGGACTAAGGAGGTCGGGTGGAACTGCACAAATTCCATATCCGTTAATTCACAGCCGGCACGATAGGCCATGGCCACTCCGTCCCCCGTGGCAAAAAGCGGATTGGTGGTATAAAGATAGGTCTGGCAGACGCCGCCGGTCGCCAGGATCACGGCATCGGCCGGAAAGTTCTTAAAGGCATTGCTGTTAAGGTCCAAAGCAGTGACCCCCGCCGCCCGGCCGTTCTCCATCAAAAAGTCCAAACTCACGGTCTGCTGGAAGATCTTGACCTTTTTCTCGGCCATCACCCGTCCGGCCAAGGTCTTTTCGATCTCCAGGCCGGTAGAATCCCCGGCGTGGAGTATCCTTCTATGTTTATGGGCGCCTTCGAGAGCCAGGGCGAACCCGCCTCCGGCTTCGGTTTCGGCCCGGTCAAACCGGGCGCCCATCTCGATCAGCTCGCGGACGCGGTCCACGCCTTCCTCCACCAAGACCCTAACAGCCCGCTCATCGCATAGCCCGGCGCCGGCCTCCAGAGTGTCCTCAAAATGGTATTCGGTGGAATCTTTGATCTGGTCGATGGCCGCGGCAATGCCTCCCTGGGCTTTTTCGGTGGCGGTCTCGCCGATCTTGCCTTTGGTCAACACCTCAACCTCGGCGAATTGGCCGGCAGTGAGCGCCGCGCGCAATCCCGCGATGCCTCCGCCGACGATCAAAATTTTCATATTTTCATTATACGCTCGTTGACTTTTGCTTTCAATGATGGTTAAATCTCCTCACATGGCGGAAAGAATCGTCCAGTTTACCAATTTCAGTCCCATCTTTAAGGGTGGGGGAGTCGTCATAGTCGGCCTGCTGGCCTTGCTGTTTGCGCTCTATATGAAGAATCGGCGGCATGAGCCGGCCACGCTTGCTTATAATCTTTTTCTGGGCCTTTCTATTTTTGTGATCTTGTACGGGCTTTTTATTTTAATTGTCCGCCCCGCCTGGTGGGTGCTGCCGTATTGATCGATTTATTTAAAGCCCTCATCCTGGGGGTGGTAGAAGGGGCTACCGAGTTCATCCCCGTTTCTTCCACCGGCCATTTGATAATCTTCAACCAATTTCTGGGCTTTACCGGGCCATTAGCCCAGACCTTCGATATCGTGGTCCAGCTGGGAGCCATATTGGCGATCGTTTATCTTTATTTCGGGGTGTTCAAACAGCCCCGCATCTGGGGGCGCATCTTGGTGGGGATCCTGCCGATCTTAACAGCCGGTTTTCTCTTCGAAAAGCGGATCAAGCATTATCTTTTTAATCCCCTGACCGTGGCGCTGGCTCTTTTGGTTTTCGGGATCATAATGATCTGGGTCGACCGCCGCAAGAACCCCGAGAAGGTTTCCGACCTGTTTGCCATAAGCTACCAAACGGCCTTTATCATAGGGCTGTTCCAGTGCCTGGCGCTGTGGCCGGGGGTCTCGCGTTCCGGCGCCACCATTGTGGGCGGGCTGCTTTTGGGTCTGACCTATATGGCGGCCGCTCAATTCTCGTTCATCATGGCGGTGCCGGTGATGGTGATCGCCACGGCTTATGAGCTCATCAAGGAGTTCTCTTCTTTTTCGGCGGCCGATCTTAGTGTTTTGGCGGTGGGATTGGTCACTTCGTTTATTTTCGCCGTGGTCTCGGTTAAGGCCTTTATGAGCTGGCTCAATCGGTTGAAACTTACGCCTTTCGGCATCTATCGGATAGTGTTGGCCGCAGTTTTGCTTTTCCTCTTAGGGGCCCATCTCCTCTAGCAGGGGACCGATCACTTTAGCGACTTCTTCCGCCAGTTTTTCGTATCCTTTGGAATTGGGATGGAGTTCATCCGCCATCAAACTTTTATCATCAAAGATTTTTCCCATCACACCCTCGATTAAGACCGCGCCGTGCTTTTTTGCCAGGTCTTTATAGCCGGATTCGTAACCCGGGCCCAGCGGCATGGATATTAAGACCACCACGATTTTTCTCGCCTGGATCTTTTCGATTATAAGCATCAGATTGTCGAAGGTTTTAGAGGAAGGGAAGCGTCTGATATAATCGTTGCCTCCCAGCTCTACGATCACCAGGCGGGGATCGTGTTTGAATATCTCATCTATCCGCAAAAGTGCGCTTTCGGTTGTGTCCCCGCTCCGGCCAAGATTAATGACCGGCAGTTTCACCATTTGGCCAAGCCGGGCCGGGTAATCCTCGCCCGTCACCGCGCCGTTGCCCGCGGTTATGCTGTTGCCGAAGCAGACGATGGTAGTTCCTTTGGCATCATAGAGATTTTTTACTCCAACGAAAGGGGAAGACGGCGCACAGCCCAGAAGCAGGAAGGGAAGGACCAGCCAGGCGAATTTTCTCATTGCCTGAAATTTTACAGGAGACCGCTCGAAAACACAATGTATGGCATGCAGAATACCACCGCTTAAAAGCCCACGTCTGCGACTTGCTGCTGCCGTCGGCGGGCAAACCAACCTGGATTTTGAACGGACAGAAAGGGAACACGCCGATCTTTTTGGGGCGGTTCGCAGGGTGGTGGGGACATACCGGCAAGCTGGACCAGCCGCCCTGGCCGCGGTTCCTCCATTGATAAGAATGGGATTCCACGATCAACAGATCGTCCAGCTAATTACCGCCGTCAGCCTTTTTTACTCGGGATTCAGGAATGCGGAAGTGCTGGCAAGGGAAATATATTCGGCGTTGCCGGAAACAGCGGAGGGATTGATCAAAGCCCGGCGGACGACCGAACAAGTTTACGATCTTATAACCACGGTGATGCGCAAGGCCTGGAATTGCGACGGGTTTAAAATGACCGATCTGGTCCCTATGGCGAGAAGGATGTCAAACGAAGCGATAATTGACTTTTTCAGCCAGCCCGGAAAAATCGAATTGCAGTAAAATCATCCCCGCGCTATAATTCCCGCATAGATAAAAAAGGAGGCGGGTTATGTCCGGAATAAAAGAAGAGTTGATCAAGATGCTGAACCACGCGCTGGAACTGGAACATGCGGCAAGGATCCAATATCTGGCTCATGCGGAGCTGATAAAAGGAGAGGATGCGGAACCGATCATCGAGCGGATAAAAGAGATCGCGGGGGACGAGGGAAAGCACGAAGGAATATTCCGCAACCTGATCGGCAATTTCCTTGGCGGCGAACCGGCCATGACCCTGGCCGAAACCCACCGGGCCGCGGAGAGGAAAAAAATATTTGAAGTGAACCTGAAAGGGGAAAAGGACGCTATCGACTTCTATAAACAGATCTACCAGAAAGTGACGGACAGCAAAAAAGACCTCCCTTATGAATTTGAAACCCTGGAGCATGACATCCGGCATGTGATATTGGACGAGCAGGAGCATGTTTCGGAGCTTTCGCTGTTGCTGGGGCTCTAAAACTTTACCGCATGCCCCAGCCAGAACACCAGGGGTAGGGCGATAAGATGCAGTATCCACCAGCCCGGTTTGTACAATAAAAAAGCGTTCATTTCCAGAACATCACTCCTAATGTATAAACTATCGACCAGCCCGCAAGATGCACCAGCCACCAGCCCATATTGGGATATCTAAAATAACGTCCCTGGGGCATCACATCCTTATCGGTGTTCAACAATTCAAGATCGAACAGCGCCTTGCCGACCGCGAACTTCCCCCACAAGATGGCGATATCGGCCAGTAGGGTGTTCAACAGCAGATTGGGCAGGGTCCAGATGCCGTTGAAATAATAAATGGAGAAATGGGCCATCACGATGGTGCCCAATATCACGGTAAAGCCATTGATGACATAAGCGTAGGCGAAAGTAGGCCTGAAGAGGAAAAACAACGGAACGATAAAAACGCTCAATATCCCGGAGAAAAGCGGCACCAGCCCGAAGCGGACCATGAAAGGCGAATGAATTCTTAGGTGTAAGAACCAGCCCCCAATCGCCAAAACGACAAGGCCAAGGATAAGCGTGTTCTTGATATATTGTTTGCGTGTCATTTCACGATCAGCTTCCCTTTCATGCCGCCGTGTCCCAATCCGCAAAAGACAGAGCAATGGAAATCAAAGGTGCCGGTCTTGTCGGGAGTGAACTCCACGATGGTCTCTTTGCCCGGTTCGATCTGGTTATCGATCCCGAACTCCTTAATTGCGAATCCGTGAGTTACATCCTCGCTGGTCAAAACAAGGCGGACCGGACGACCCGCATTGACCTCGATGGTCTGGGGGATAAACTCATAGCGCTTGGCGACGACCTTTATCTCCTGAACGGGTCCGGCTTGAGGGGCGGGGACCACTTCCATCTTGAGTATCTCGACCTTGTAATTTTCCTTTTTCGGCGCCGATCCCATGGCCCAGGCGGAGTTGAATAAGAACGATGCGGCGAGCAAGACAAGCAGCAGCTTTTTCATAGTGCCCTCCTTATAACGGAAATATTATAAGGCGGATGGGGAAGGGATTTCAAGCGTATTTCATTTACAGGCTTCAGATACTAGATCATGGTCTAATTCGGCTAAAAAAGGCAGCCAATCAACTTGAGGTGCGAATCGCACCCCTTGAATTTGATTTCTATTAAAGGGATGTTCGATATGGTTAAAATTCCTGCACAAAGGCAGCTTTCTGCTGTCTGCTGGATCAAGAAAATCGAGTTGGCCCCATAATTCAAGCCCGATCCCCGGTGATTGGGTAAAGGCCAAGCTTACCTTCCCCACCGTCTTTTCATCGGCAAGGCTTAGGATCTGATGGACTTGCCAGGCGGTTAAAGTTGCCCCCGGCAAAACCGCATTCCTTTCCGGATGACATTGATCTTCAATGGTGATACCGCCAATGCTTCTTCGTGATTTGATCAAGTTTCTTGCTTCGGTATCTGCCCCGAATAACTTTGCTATTTCCCCCGGCACATATGTTTCGCGATCTTTTGCGGTAATAAGAAAGAGACTTTGTCGGACAACCAGCATCCACAATCTTTCATCTTTTAAAACATCATTTCTCTTTACCATATCGGTTAGATCATGGGGATAATGTCGATGGTCTCTGCTGTTCCAAAGCTGTAATTTGATTTTTCCGGCCGCCGGCGAAGCGAACCTATGATCTATTTCTCCGCTTAGCATATTTTTAGACCGCCTGCCGGTCAAAGCATAAGCTCTCCCCTCAACAAAAGCCGGTTTATTTAATATGGTGAGCATATACAGTTATCGTGTGATTTAGCTCAAAATTTCACGTTGGCAAGGTTATGCTTACACTTTAATCGGAAGGTTTGTGGTCAAAGGAAAGCTGCCGGGCAGGGAATCTCAATGCTCGCCCCGGCAAACCGGAGATGCATCAAGTGGGCAGGATATTACCTGTTTTTACATCTTGAAGCTACTTTGAGAATCTCGTTGTCGCCTTTAATAAGAGCCAGCTTTTTTGTGCGCGACCATCCCTTTATTTGGGCTTCTCGTTTTGCGGCAGTAGACCTAGTCCCGCATATTTCATAATATCGTATTCTCTTTGGCCGGTTATAGCTGGTGTAGTGCCCGCCTTCCCCGGAACGATGTTCGGCAAATCTTCTCTCTAAATCGGTTGTTATCCCAGTATAGAAGGCTTTATTGGAACATTCTAATATATACACATAGTATGGCATGGCTTCGACTCCCCCTCGTCTCTCCCTCGACTCACTCCTCTTAGACACGCTCGGGATTCGCTCGGGGTCGCTCAGCCTTCCTTATCTTGCCCTATGAGAGGGACTTGTTCCGAGCGAAGGCGCGCCGCGCCAGAGTCGAGGAACTGCCGGGCAGGGATTCGAACCCCGATACGCAGCTCCAGAGGCTGCAGTCCTACCGTTAGACGACCCGGCAATCAAGAGTATTATTATATCAGACCGTGCTATAATCGGCGATATGAACCACAACCATTGGCCGAAAAAATCCGCCGGACGCCGGATGACAGACCAGGTGCCGGTGGTGGGGATCGACCTCAACCTTTCCCAGGCCCATTCTTATCTTTCCAAACATGCCCGGGAATTTGAGACCGTCAATTACTTATATGCGGTCAATGGCGACCGCAAGCTAGAAGGGGTCTTTTCGATCAAGGACCTTTTGGCCCTGCCGGGGGAGACCAAAGTCAAAGACCTCTGCCTCGTCCAAACCCTGGTCAAAGTGCATCCCGAGGCCTCCCAAGAGGAGGCCGCCAACCTGGCGCTCAAGCATAATCTCAAGGCGATACCGGTGGTGGACAAAACCGGCGTTTTCCTGGGGGTTCTTCCCAACGACATTATCCTGCATATCCTGAACCGGGAATTCCGGGAAGATGTTTTTCACCTAACGGGCATCCACGCTTCTCATGCCGAGATGGACAATATCATGGAAATTCCGCTGATCTTGGCCGTCCGGCACCGCTTGCCCTGGCTCATCATCGGCCTGGCAGGAGGCATCTTTGCCGCCCAGGTGATAGGCCGGTTTGAGACCATGCTCCAAAAGAATCTGATCCTGGCCGCCTTTATACCCCTGGTAGTATATATTTCCGACGCGGTGGGTACCCAGCTGGAGGCCTTTACTATCCGGGATTTCGCGCTTTTCAAGAAACTGGATTTGTTCGGTTATTTTCTTAAACAACTGGCGATTGTGTTTTTAGTTTGTGTCTTGCTTTCCCTGGTCTTTGTGCCGGTCAGCATATTTTTAGGCCACGGCGTCCGGATCGCGATCGTCCTGGGGTTCACCATCGTGGCGGCCGGAATGTCGTCGCTTTTTACAGGCATAATCATACCGGCGGTCTTTAGGGGGTTCCGGCTTGATCCGGCCAATGCCAGCGGACCGGTGGGGACGATCATCCAGGATATTTTGAGCGTGGCGATCTATTTCTCCATTGCTTCCCGGATATTATAGTAGTATCATCTACCCGTCATGACCTTCGGCTTTACCCTATTAGCCGGTATTTTCATCGGTCTGGTCTTGGCTTTGATCTTCGGATGGATCGGAGCTTGGGCCATTGCCGGTCCGGTCACAGCTCTGCTTAAAGGCGTCAAAAGCATTGAAGAAGGCCATTACGGATATAAGATCGATTTAGAGCGCCGGGGTATTATCGGAGACCTGATTTCGGATTTTAACCGCATGTCCGACAAGCTGAGCGAGGTAGACAAGCTAAAAAGTGATTTCATGTCGGTGATCTCCCACGAGCTGTATACTCCCTTAACCCCGATCAAAGAGGCCGCTTTCCAGCTGAAGGCCGATCCCCGCCTGGCGGATTCCGCCAAATCCCTGGTCGGGATCATCGACCGGCAGACCGCTAAAATGCAGAACCTGGTGGATGAGGTGCTGGATTTTTCGTGGCTGGAGATCAAGGAATGGAAACTGAACCTGGACCCGGTAAATCCGCGGATCTTGGCACAGGAAATAATACTGGAAAACAATGAAAAAACCGCCAAAAAGAAGATAAGGATAAAAGAAAAGGTCGGCGAAAAATTGCCCACAGTTAAATTGGATAAAAAACGCATAAAGCATGTGCTTAATATACTTTTGGATAACGCGATCAAGTTCTCGCCCGAAGGATCGGAGGTCGTCCTGACCGTGGATAGGGTAGGAGGGGGAGTTGAATTTGCCGTCTCCGACCAGGGGGTGGGTTTGAAACCGCATGATATCGAAAATATCTTTAAAAGCTTCACCCAGGTGGAAGACCACATGACGCGCACCCGCGGCGGGATGGGATTGGGGCTGGCTATCGCTAAAAGGATAGTCGAGGCCCACAACGGCACCATCTGGGCCGAGTCCCCGGGCTTGGGCGAGGGCAGTCGTTTTATCTTTTTGCTTCCCATGGGTTGATCCCAAAATAGTACTTGACAAGAATTTGGCTTGTTGATATAATGTCGAGTATGAAGATAGGATATATCGACAATGAAAATATCATTTAGCGGGGATTATGCCTTAAAGGCCATCCTGGATCTGGCACAGCGTTATAATAATGGCTTAAGCCGGATACAAGATATTGCGAAACGCCAGGATATCCCTTTAAAATATTTGGAGCAGATCCTGCTCTTGCTCAAAGGGGCCGGCTATGTAAAGAGCCAAAGAGGTCCAAAAGGAGGTTATTATCTGGCAAAAGATCCCGGCGAGATAATGATAGGGGAAGTGATCCGGCTGGTAGAGGGTCCGGTATCTCCCATCACCTGCGTAAGCCGCAGTTGTTATCAGCGCTGTCGGGAGGAGGGGAGCTGTGTTTTCCGCCCCATTTTCGACCGGATCCGAATCCTTACCGAAAATGTGGTGGATAAGACCAGTTTCGCCGATCTGTGTAAAAAGTTACCCAAAGAATCCAGTATGTATTATATTTAAGGAGGAGATAAAAATGACCAAGAACGAAAGTAAGCTGAAGACCGAGACCCTGGCCCTGCATGGAGGACAAGAACCGGACCCGACCACCGGCTCGCGGGCGGTGCCCATTTACCAGACGACTTCGTACCAATTCAAGAGCACCGAACACGCCGCCAACCTTTTCGGGCTCAAGGAGTTCGGCAATATCTACACCCGTTTGATGAACCCGACCACCGATGTTTTCGAAAAACGGGTGGCGCTGCTCGACGGTGGGGTGGGAGCCCTAGCCGTGGCGAGCGGACAATCCGCCATTACTTTAGCCCTGCTCAATATAGCGCAAGCGGGCGATGAGATCGTCTCATTAGACAATCTCTATGGCGGCACCTACAATCTTTTCCATTATACTTTCCCTAAACTGGGGATCACGGTCAAGTTCGTTAAGTCGAACGACTTGGAAGCGACCAAGAAGGCCATCACTAAAAAGACCAAGGCCATCTACGCAGAGTCCATCGGCAATCCCAAGCTGGATGTGGCCGATCTCGAAGGCCTTTCAAAAGTGGCGCACGATAATGGCATCCCGCTGATTTTGGACAATACCGTTTCTCCTTATCTTTTAAAGCCGATCGATTTTGGGGTGGACATTGTGGTCTATTCCGCCACCAAGTTCATCGGGGGGCACGGCACCTCGTTGGGAGGCGTGATCGTCGATTCCGGCAAATTCGATTGGACCAACGGCAAGTTCCCGCTGATCGCGGATCCGGACCCGAGCTACCACGGTATCAATTTTGTGGATGCGCTCAAACCACTGGGAAATATCGCTTACATTATAAAAGCCCGGGTAACCCTGTTGCGCGACCTGGGGCCGGCGCTTTCTCCTTTCAATTCTTTCTTATTCTTACAGGGATTGGAGACCCTGCATTTAAGGCTGCCCAGGCATTCGGAGAACGCCTTGGCGGTCGCCAAGTTCCTAAAGAAGCATCCCAAAGTCAGCTGGGTCAACTATCCGGGGCTCGATGACAGCCCGGAAAAAGAAAGGGTCAAGAAGTATCTGCCGAGGGGCGCGGGAGCCATTTTGGGCTTTGGTATCAAGGGGGGTCTTGAAGCCGGCAAAAAATTCATCGACTCCCTGCAATTGATCTCTCACCTGGCCAATGTGGGAGACGCCAAGTCGCTGGCCATCCATCCCGCCACCACCACCCACCAGCAGCTTTCATCCGAAGAACAGCTGGCCACCGGGGTCACACCGGACTTTATCCGCCTGTCGATCGGGCTGGAACATATTGATGATATAATTGCTGACATCGAACAGGCGTTAAAATGATCTACGAAGATATTACCCAAACCATCGGACGCACGCCCTTGGTCAAGATCCATCGCCTCTTCCCCGATTCCCGGGCGATCATCCTGGCCAAGCTAGAGTCGTTCAATCCGCTTTCATCCGTGAAAGACCGCATCGGCGTGGCCATGATCGAGGATGCGGAAAAAAAGGGGCGGTTGAAGAAGGGCAGCACCATCATCGAGCCGACCAGCGGCAACACCGGAATCGCGCTGGCTTTTACGGCTGCCTCCCGAGGTTATAAATTAGTATTGACCATGCCGGAAACCATGAGCCAGGAGCGGAGGCAGCTGCTTAAGATCTTCGGGGCGGAGTTGGTTTTAACCCCGGGAGCCGAAGGCATGAGCGGCGCGATAAAAAAGGCGGAAGAGCTGGTCAAAAGCACTCCCAATTCCTTTATGCCCCAGCAATTCAACAATCCGGCCAATCCCGAGATCCACCGGAAGACCACCGCAGTCGAGATCTGGGAAGATACCGACGGAAAAATAGATATCCTGGTTGTTGGAGTCGGGACCGGAGGGACCCTGACCGGCGTGGCTGAAGTCATCAAAAAGAGAAAGCCGGCTTTCAAGGTGGTAGCGGTAGAACCTGCTAAATCGCCGGTTTTGTCCGGAGAGAAACCGGGCCCTCATAAGATCCAGGGTATCGGGGCCGGTTTTGTTCCCGGGGTCTTGAAAGTTAAATTGATTGATGAGATTATTAAGGTGGAAGACGAAAAAGCGGGCGAGACCTCGCGAGCCCTGGCTAAATTAGAGGGGATCCTGGCGGGGATCTCGAGCGGGGCGGCCCTGTGGGCGGCAGGCGAGGTCGGCCGGCGCCCGGAAAACAAAGGGAAAACGATCGTGGTTATATTGCCGGACACCGGCGAAAGATATCTTTCCACCTGGCTTTTTCAGGAGTGATTTATTGGAATATTTTAATTTTGAGGAATTGAAGCTGGAGAGCGGGGAAAAGCTCTCCCCGGTGGTTTTGGCTTACGAGACCTACGGCCGGCTCAATGCCGACAAATCCAACGCCATATTGATCCTCCATGCGCTTTCCGGGGACGCCCACGCGGCGGGCCCGGGAGGATGGTGGGAGAAAATGATAGGGGCGGGAAAGGCCTTTGATACCGGCAAGTATTTTATCATCTGCTCAAACGTCTTAGGCGGCTGTCGAGGTTCGACCGGCCCGTCTTCCATCAATCCCAAGAGCGGAAAACATTATGGATTGGATTTCCCCATCATCACCATCACTGACATGGTGAACGCGCAGAAAAAGCTCATCGATCACCTAGGCATAGAGAAACTGCTCTCCGCGGCGGGCGGCAGTATGGGAGGCATGCAGGTTTTAGAATGGCTGGTAGGGCATCCCGAGCGCCTGCTCAGCGCGATTCCCATTGCCACGGCCGGCCGGCACTCACCGCAACAGATCGCGTTCGATGAAGTAGGGCGGCAAGCCATTATGGCCGACGGCAACTGGAACGAAGGCAATTATTATGAGGGTCCCGCGCCGGAGAGGGGATTAGCGGTGGCGCGTATGGTGGGCCATATCACCTATATGAGCGACCGGTCCATGGAAGACAAGTTCGGCCGAAAATTCCGCGACAAGAAACAACTTCTAAGGAAGTTCACGGCGGAGTTCGAGGTGGAGGGCTATCTCCAATACCGGGGCGACAGTTTTGTGAAGAGATTTGACGCCAACTCCTACCTTTATATCACCAAGGCCATGGATTATTTCGACGCTTTCCATGGTAAAAGCGTCTCCGAAGCTTTTCGAGGGGTAAAAGCGAAGGTAATGGTTTTGGCTTTCAAGTCCGATTGGCTCTATCCGGCCCATCAATCCCAGGAGATAGTTAAGGCCTGCAAATTGTCCGGGATCAAGACAGCTTACTGTGAGATCGACAGCAAGTACGGCCACGACTCCTTTTTGGTCGAAACCGAGGAAGAGACCCACTTGATAAGGAACTTCTTGAAAAATGTCAAAGCTGATTGAACAAGAATATAATGTGATATCCAAAATGATTGAGCGAGGGGCGACGGTCCTCGACTTGGGCTGCGGACCTGGAGATCTTTTGGCGCTTTTGAAGGAACAAAAGGGGGTCAAAGGGCAGGGGATCGAGATCGACCAGCAGGCAATTTATGACTGCGTGGGCAAGGGCTTAAGCGTGTTCCACGGCGACATTGATACTGGACTCCCGGAATTTTCCGACCGGGCTTTTGATTACGTCATACTCAGCCAGAGCATGCAACAGGTTAAAAAACCCGACATAGTATTGACCGAGGCACTGCGGGTCGGGAAAAAAGTGATCGTGAGCTTCCCCAATTTTGCTCATCTTTCGGCGCGCCTGCAATTAGGGATGTTCGGCCGGGTGCCGGTCAATCCTTCCCTGCCTTTCGAATGGTACAACACGCCCAATACCCATTTTTTGAGTTTTCACGATTTCAGCGCATATTGCCGCAAGCGGGGCATCAAGATCGAGAAACAGGTCTTTTTGAACGACCGGGGAAGGATCCGCTTTTTGCCGAACCTCCTGGGGATGGTCGGAATCTTTTTGATCTCAAAATAGTTTAACATACTTGACAAATAATACAGGTCTGGTATAATAACGACTAAATCGATAGATGTATGCAAGATATATATCGATCATCTCGATATATATTAGAGAGGAGTTGATCATGAAAATATCGGTAAAAAGCGAATATGGTTTGAGAGCCATGCTGGAGTTGGCGCTGATCCATGGGAAGGGCACTTCGAATATTTATGAGATCGCCAGAAAACAGAGCATTCCCAAGAGATATCTTGAGCATCTCCTATTGGCCCTGAAAAACTATGGATTAGTGGATAGTTTTCGGGGGAAGGCCGGCGGTTATCGCTTGGCCAAGGTTCCCGGAAAGATCAGGGTGGGGGACATAGTCAGGGCGATCGAAGGCGGGATCGATATCCTGCCGAGGGGTGAAGTGGTTTTTGGGGTTTGGGCGTCCGTCCAGAAGGCCGTGGAAAAGGTTTTGGATTCGATAACGCTGGAAGATCTGGTGGCCGAAAAACAAAAAGACGAAAAGAACCTGATCTACATTATATAAGGAGGCGGGGAAATCATGGGTTTGCTGGAAAACAAGGATGATCTGAAAGTATTGGTAGAGAGCTTGAATTTTAAGGAAAAAGTCGACCGCTCGCTGGCTTTGATAGAAGAGGCCTTCGAAAAGTTTGGCGACGGATTGGTGGTGGCGAATTCCCTGGGCAAGGATTCCGTGGCGGTGTGGGACCTGGCTAAAAGGGTGAATCCCACGATCAAGGGCTTTATTGTGACGACCCGCTTTAAACCGGCCGCGACCAAACAGTTCATGGCCCAAGAAACGGCTCGCTATCCGGAGCTAAAGGTTTTCGAAAACCAGGCGGTGATCCCGGAGAAGCTTTATGAGACCGATCCCGATAAATGCTGCGATATCTTAAAAGTCCAGCCGACCCGCTGGGCAGTTGAAAAATTGAAAGTTAAATGCTGGGTCACCGGCCTGCGCTGTACCGAAGGCCGGACCCGGACCGATTATAAGGAAGTTGAGGAGCGGGACAAAGGGCTCATCAAATTAAACCCGATCTTGATCTGGAAGGAGCGCGAGGTCTGGCAATACCTGGCGCTATATGGGGTGCCGGTCAACCCGCTTTACAAAGAAGGGTACCGCTCCCTGGGCTGCGCCCCCTGCACCAAAATCACCAGTGATGACAACGAAAGGTCCGGCCGCTGGATCGGCACCAGCAAATGCGGCGGGGAATGCGGCATCCATACCCGGCCGCTGATAAATGTGAAAGGTGATGGCATTTAAATTTCTATTATTAATAGGCATTGCGGTCTTTTTTGCCCTGAACATGGGGGCTTCGGGCATCGCGCCGTCTTTTGCGGCGGTTTTTGGCGGGAAATTGATTTCGCGGCGGGCAGCCGTGATCTTATTTACGATCTTCGTGATTTTGGGAGCGCTGACCTTTGGAAGCCGGGTGGCCAAAACCTTAAGCACCGGTCTAATTCCACAGGAGTTGTTCACTTTTAATGTGGCTTTGATCGTCTTGGCCAGCGCAGTGATCAGCTTGTTCATAGCCAACCTTTTAAAGGTACCCCAATCCACCAGCTGGGTCACGGTTTTTTCGATCCTCGGGGCCGCGGTGTATTTTAACAGCTTGAATTGGGCGACCATGCTGCGGTTGGTGGGGATGTGGATCATCCTACCGCTTATCGCTTTTGTTCTGACACTCCTGTTTTTTAAGGCCATCTATCCGCCTAATTTCAAGAACCTGTGGTTTTATGAGAAGGCGCACCTTTATAAGAAGCAGATCCACGCCCTGGCGCTGGGCTCCAGCTGTTATGTGGCGTTCGCCATCGGCGCCAACAATGTGGCCAACGCGGTAGGCCCGCTTTCGGGCGCGAAATTGATCGATCCCTTACTCGGTCTTTTGTTGTTGGCCCCCTTCTTTGGGGCGGGCGGCTGGCTGATCAGCGATCGCACCATGAGAACCATCGGAAAGGAGATCGTACCGTTGGGGCTTATCACTTCCACCCTGATCTCCTTTATCACCGCCACCCTGCTGATCTTTGCTTCGGCCATGGGGATACCGCAGTCGCTGGTGCAGCTGAATGCGCTGGCCATTATGGCGGTAGGCACGATCAAGCACGAGCATGTCTTGGCCGTCAGGCAGAAAGCGGTCCAGAAGACCTTTTTGGTCTGGCTGTTCGCGCCGGCTCTTTCCGGGGCGCTGGCATTTTTACTGCTTACCATAGGAAGGATCTAAATGCTATTGATGAATATAGATAAGAAAAATGAAATTATTCAGCACGCTCGGGAGGCGCAGCCCCGCGAGGCCTGCGGAATCCTGGCGGGCAAGAACGGCGCGGTCGAGAAGGTTATTAAAATGAAAAACATCTCCGACCGCCCGGAGGACTGTTATTTTATGGACTCCCTGGAGCAGCTGAAGATATTAAAGGAGATCAGAAAGCTGGGGCAAAAAATGCTCGGCATTTACCATTCACACCCCAGATCCTCGGCCTATCCCTCGGCCCGGGACGTGGAGCTGGCTTATTATGAGGACGTATCATATGTAATCGTCTCGCCGACGGAGATCAAGGCATATAGTATCGTGGGGGGAAAGATCTCCGAAGAGGAGGTTAAATATTTATGAGCGGTAAACCGGACCTCGAACAGTTAAAGCGAGGGGGAGTGGTCAAGCTCAAGGAAAAGGACCAATTCTCGGTCTGGGTGAGGGCCGTCTGCTGTAATATGGATGCAGTCAAATTCCGCAAGGTGGCGGAACTGGCCGAGCGTTACGGTCGCGGCATTATCTTGCTGACCACCCGGCAATTCCCCATTATCCCGTTCGTGCATTTTAACGACCTGGAAGCGGTGCAAAAGGAGCTCAAAGAAGTAAACTTAATGCTCGATCGCTGCGGAGCCCGGGTGCGGAATTCGGATGTCTGCTACGACTCCAATATCTGCCCATTGGCGGTCACCAATCCCTTGACGCTGGGGGAAAAGCTGGATGAATTCTGGCAGAAAGACCCCGGCGGCCATAAGATCAAGACCTCGATCGTCGGCTGTCCCAAGCAGTGCACCTCTCCCCGCGTGCTCTCCGACATCGGCTTTGTGGGAGTCGCCCCCGGCCGTTTTGACGTCTATGTGGGTGGGCGGCTGGGGTTGCGGCCCTTTATCGGGGAAAAAATGGCCGAGGGCCTGAATGAAGAAGAATGCGTGCGGGCAGTTAAGAACCTGCTCGATTTTATCCACCAAGCGGGCCGGGAAGGCGAGCGGAGCGCGGACCTTATCAATCGCCTGGGAGCCGAACAGGTAAAGCAGGAGATAACCAAAGACCTGGCGGAAAAAGTCGCCTACGAACCATACCCCTGCGACACCAGGCAAAGCAAGAAGGTCCAAGGGGTCATTTTGAGAATAAGAGCTACTGCCGGAGAAGTGACTTCCGCCCAGGCCCGAAAGATCGCGGATACAGCAGAAAAATACGGGAAAGGTTTTATACATTTTGCGGTAAGGGGATCGGCTGAAATTCCCGGGATTAATGAAGCTCTCATCCCGGAAATCAAGGCGGAGTTGTCCAAGGTTGGTCTGGATATCTTGGATTCCGGCATTGATAACCTGCAAAGTTGTTTTGGTGAGTACTGCACCAACGGTATCGTTGACGCCCAGGGTTTGCTCAAAAAAATAGAGAAGATCATTGCGCGGCTTGGTCTCGACGATCGGGATATCAAGATCTCGGCGGCGGGCTGTCCCAACACCTGCGCCATTTCCCCGATTTCGGATATCGGTTTCTGGGGAGTGATCGAGCCGATAGTGGCCATGGAGAAATGCAACGGCTGCGGGATCTGCGCCAAGGCCTGCAAGGTCAACGCCATCGAAATTAAAGAAGGTAAAGCGGTGATCGATTATAAAAAGTGCAAATGGTGCATGGATTGCATCAACGCCTGCCCGTTTGAGTCGATCGAAGGCGGGCGGCGGGGTTATGCTGTGGCGGTGGGGGGCCGCGGGGGCTATTCTCCTTTTGACCGCCGGGGAGGAGAAACCCGGCTGGGCAAAGTGGTCGCCGAGTTTTTATCTGAAGCCGAAGCCCTGGAGCTGGCGGAAAAACTCCTCTTAAAGATCAAATCAGGAGAAGAAATATGAGCATAAACGTGACGATCAACGGAAAAAAGGAAAAACTGGATTCCGAGGGCTCGCTTGGTCGGCTCCTTGCGGCAAGGAACATCCGGCCCGAGGTGGTGACGGTGGAACTTAATGATAAGATCATCAACCGGAACGACTTTGATTCCATCACCTTAAAAGAGGGCGATCGGTTGGAATTCGTCTATTACATGGGCGGGGGGGCGGTGGCCGACCTGATCGGGAAAACGCCGATAATCAAGCTGGAGCGTCTGACGGATGATCATGCGGCTTCGGTCTATGCCAAGCTGGAATTCTTCAACCCGGGGGGGAGCGTGAAAGACCGCATTTGCCGGGCCATGATCGAGGACGCGGAAAAGCGCTGCCTGCTCAAGCCCGGAGGCACGATCGTGGAGCCGACTTCCGGCAACACCGGGATCGGCCTGGCCCTGATCGGCGCTTCCCGAGGTTATAAGGTGATCTTAACCATGCCCGAGACCATGAGTTTAGAGAGGATCTACATTTTAAGATCTTACGGGGCGGAGGTGGTCTTAACCTCCGGATCGGAGGGCATGACAGGTTCCATTAAAAAAGCCGAGGAATTGGTCAAAAAGACCGGCGGTTTCATGCCCCAGCAATTCAACAACCCCGCCAATCCAGAGGTCCACCGCAAAACCACGGCCGTGGAGATATTGGAAGCCCTGGGCGAAAATATAGACGCTTTGGTGGCCGGCGTGGGAACGGGCGGCACTCTTACGGGTGTGGGCGAGGTTTTAAAAGCGAAAAATCCCGCCGTCAAGATCATTGCGGTGGAGCCGGCGGCCTCGGCAGTTCTTTCCGGCGGAAAAGCCGGACCTCACAAGATACAGGGGATCGGGGCGGGTTTTGTTCCTCGGGTCTTAAATCGGGGCTTGATCGATGAGGTCATAAAGGTCAAGGATGAGGACGCCTTTCAAACCGCCAAACGGCTCGCCCAAGAAGAAGGTCTTTTTGTGGGAATCTCTTCCGGGGCTGCTGCCTGGGCCGCGCTTAAGGTGGCCCGCGATCTGGGGCCGAAAAAGGTCGTGATAACGATCTTCCCCGACACCGGAGAGCGCTATTTCAGCATGCAGCAATTTTTCGAGGGGTAATAAAATGCATAAACTGGACCTGACCGGCGTGCCCTGTCCGCTTAATTTTGTCAAAACCAAGCTGAAGCTGGAAGAGCTTAAGAGCGGCGAACTTCTGGAAGTTGTTTTGGATGACGGCGAGGCGATCGTCAATGTGCCGCGCTCCGTTAAAGATGAAGGGAACAAGATCCTCAAGGTCGAGAAGCTTAAGGAGGGCAATTATTCGTGTCTTATCTTAAAGGGTTAAAATGCCGCGAATGCGGCCGGGAATATCCCAAAGAAGCATTGTATGTATGCGAACATTGCTTCGGCTCGCTGGAGGCGGTCTATGATTATGAAAAGATTAAAAGCCGGCTTACCAGAGAGCAGATCGTCGCTCGTCCAAAAAATCTCTGGCGTTATCGGGAGCTTTTGCCGATCGAGGGAGACCCGACCGACGGCCTTAATTCGGGCTTTACTCCTCTACTTAAAGCCAAGAACCTGGGCCGCGTCCTCGGAGTAAAAGAGCTTTATCTCAAAGATGATTCGGTTTGCCATCCCACCTTGTCTTTTAAGGACCGGGTAGTCGCGGTCGCGCTTTCACGGGCAAAAGAATTTGGTTTTGACACGGTGGGCTGCGCCTCTACCGGGAACCTGGCGAATTCGGTGGCCTCCCAGTCCGCGATCGCCGGCTTAAAGAGTTACATCTTCATTCCGGCGGACCTCGAAGCCGGCAAAGTGATCGGCACCCTTATATATCGTCCCAATCTGATCGCGGTCGAAGGCAATTATGACGAGGTAAACCGTCTGTGTTCCGAGATCGCCTCCAAGTACAAGTGGGCTTTTGTCAATGTCAACATTCGCCCTTATTATGCCGAAGGATCAAAAACCTTCGGATTTGAAATAGCCGAACAGCTCGGCTGGCAGGCCCCCGCTCATATCATCGTTCCCTGCGCGGGCGGCTCCCTGCTCACCAAGATCTGGAAATCCTTTAAGGAATTCCACCGGCTGGGGCTGATCCCTAAGCCCCAAACCAAAATGTACGCCGCTCAAGCCGAGGGTTGTTCTCCCATTGTGTCCGCCATCAAAGAAAAATCCGACGTCATCAGGCCGGTCAAGCCCCAAACCATCGCCAAGTCCTTGGCCATCGGTAATCCGGCCGACGGCTATTACGCCAAGGATGCGGTCCTGGAGTCGGGTGGTTGGGCAGAAGCGGCGACTGACGATGAAATCGTGAAGGGCATCAAACTTTTGGCTTCGACGGAAGGGATTTTCACGGAAACGGCGGGAGGCGTGACAGTGGCCGTGGCGAAAAAGCTCATTGAACAGGGTGTTATCCCAAAGGATGAATCGATCGTGATCTCAATAACGGGGAACGGCTTAAAGACCCAGGAGGCGGTCCAGAATCATATCGGCAAACCGATCAAGATCAAGCCATCCCTGAAAGCTTTCGAAAAAGAAGTAAATTTATGATGGATGTAAACAGCCAAAATTTTGAACAAGAGGTTCTCAAGCAGGGATTGCCGGTGCTGGTTGATTTCTGGGCGCCCTGGTGCGGGCCCTGCCAAGCGGCTGCTCCGGTGCTTAAGAAAATTGCCGATGAATATGCGGGGAAGTTAAAAGTGGTAAAAGTAAATACCGACGAGGTCCCCGAAGTGCCGGCCGAATATGGGATCATGAGCATTCCCACTCTTATATTGTTTAAAGGCGGGAAGGAAATTGAACGGGTAATTGGTTTTAATCCGGGGAAAATAGAAGAAATGATCAAAAGGGGAGTGTCCTAGTATGATAAAAGTTAGAATTCCGCAACCCCTGCAAAAATTGACCCAGGGGAAAGAACTGGTGGAAGTTACTGCGCAAAGCGTAAAAAGTATGGTGGACGGTCTCGAAAAAAGCTATCCGGGGATAAGGGATAGGATCTGCGACGAATCGGGCAAGATCAGACGTTTTATCAATATCTATGTCAACGAGGAGGATGTGAGATTTTTACAGGGTGAAGCCACTGTCTTGAAAGAGGGAGATGAGGTTTCCATCATTCCCGCGATCGCGGGAGGAGCTCAATGAGCTTAAGTGAAGAACAAATAGAACGGTACAGCCGACAGATACTTCTTCCCAATATAGGGGGGAAGGGACAGGAGAAGCTTTTGGCCGCCAAGGTACTGGTGATCGGGGCCGGAGGCCTGGGTTCTCCGGTTGCGGCCTATCTGGCCGGGGCGGGGGTGGGGACCCTGGGGGTCGTTGATTCAGACGCAGTGGAATTAAATAATCTTCACCGCCAGATAATATATTCTTCAGAAGATATCGGGAAAAGAAAAGTTGCGGTTGTAAAAGAACGGCTCCAAAAAGTAAATCCGGACGTCAAAGTGGTTCCTTTCGATGTGCGTCTGACCTCGAAGAACATTATGGAGGTCATCAAGGATTACGACCTGATCGTGGATGGGACGGACAATTTCCCTACCCGTTATCTGGTGAATGATGCCTGTGTCCTGGCAAAGAAGACCCTGGTCCATGGGGCGTTTTTCCGTTTCGAAGGTCAAGCCATGGTGATTAAGCCGGGCGAGGGGCCTTGCTATCGTTGTTTATTTTCCGAACCGCCGCCTCCGGGGGCAGTGCCTTCCTGCCAGGAAGCCGGGGTTCTGGGTGCCCTGGCGGGAGTGATCGGTTTGATCCAGGCCACCGAAACGCTCAAATTGATTCTGGGTATCGGCGAGCCGTTGGTCGGGAAACTCATTATTTTTAATGCGCTGGAGATGGGCTTCAGGAAAGTTAAGGTTCCCCAAGACCAGCATTGCCCGATCTGCGGTGAAAACCCGACCATAAAAGATTTGATCGATTACGAATGGTTTTGCGGATTGAATAAGGAGAAAAATATATGATATGTTTAAGAAATATCCTGGCCCCAGCTTTACTGTTATTGTTTCTATCGGCGGTTGGCGCGCAACCGGCTCTAGCCGACTGGAAGCCCTATGCCTTTTCGTATTCCTATCGAACCATCGGTCAGGGAATTCGAGAAATTGAGTTTTACACCGACTTACAGACCAAAGGCGGTAATTATTCATTAAAAAATCAATTTGAGTTGGAATATGGCATAACGAACTCATGGATGTGTTCGGTTTACGGGGTGTTCAGCGGCAGCAGCACGCAAAGTTATAAATATTCGGAAACAAAATTACAAACCAGATATCGTTTTGGCGAAACCGGACAATATTGGATGGACCCGGCGGTTTACCTGGAGTTGAAAATACCGACCAGCGGCAACCAGGCAGTTGAATTCAAGGAGATCCTTTCTAAGGATTTTGGCGAATATAATATTACGACCAATATTATTTTTGAAAAAGTATTGTCGTCCGGTTCAGAATTGGGGAAAGGATATTCTCTGGCGTTAGGCAGAAAAATTACCCCAAAACTTAGATTGGCGCTTGAAGCTAAAGGGGATTACGGAACAGCCAATCCGACATTTTACGTCGGGCCGAGCATCTTTGCGCGTTTGGGGCCGGTAAATTCAACCTTGATAGTCAGTTTCGGCCAGACCCCAGCCAGCAATACTTTGTATATCAGGAACATAATAAGCGCCTTATTTTAATAATAGAGTAAAAGAATGTTTACCAAGAGCTTTAGAATTTTACTGATCTCGACATTGGGCCTGCTGGTCGCAGGCTCCGCCTTGGCCGGTATATGCCAGGCCGTCGAGCGCCCGGCATGCTGCCCGCAGGAGAGTTGCGACATTCTCCAGAGCGTAAGTCCTACCGCGCCTACCATTTCTGTTCCCGCCCCGCAGACTTTAGCGGAAGCAGTTCCTTCTCCGCTTTCTTCTATTTCACTTCTTCCTGTCCTTGAAGTTTCACCTGCCAATTTTTATCTTATAACCCTCCAGTCCCATCCCTCCATAGCGCCGCCCTTAATTTAGCTGTTTTTTCCCTTTTTCCCATAGTAAAATAGCGCTAACGCAGGGAGGTGTTCCATGCGCGGCAAAATAATCGTCTGTCTAATCTTAATAATCTTTTCGATGACCGGGGCTTTTGCGGTCTCATTGAACGAAGTTGTAAAGACCGCTTTGGAGCACAATCCCGAAATCGCCGCCGCGAAAGCCGATTGGGAAGCGGCTAAAGCTAAAATACCGCAAACTTTGAGCCTGGATGATCCCCGGATAGGTTTAGAATACGAGCAGATACCCTCCGGCTCCCGCAACCCGGAAGAGGGCATGAAGATGTACACTTTTGAACAGATGATCATGTTCCCGGGAAAGATCTATGCGGAATGGGCAATGGCGAACCAGGAGGCCGAAATGGCCCAGGCCCGCTATCTTAAGAAAGCCCGTAAGATATTGGCGGAGGTCAAAGCCGCGTATTTCGATCTTTTCTTTATCGACCGGTCGCTTAAGATCAATGCCGAAAACCGGGAGCTGCTCAATAGGTTGAAAAAGTCGGCCGAAGCAAAATATTCCGCGGGGCAGGTGACCCAGGCCGATCCTTTAATGGCGGCGGTGGAGGCGGAGATGATCGCCAACGAATTGTTGAACGCGGGCAATGAAAGAAAAGCGGCGGAAGCTAAACTTAAGGCCCTGCTTAATCGGCCCGCCGAAACCGCACTGGCGGCGGACGAGCTGCTCGCTTGGCTGAAAGTTTTGGACGCGGCCGCTTATGAGAAAACCGCCCTGGAGGAAAGGCCGGAGATCTTGGAGATGAAAGCGGAGCTTAATGCGATCGACGCCGCCCATCTAAAAAGCAAGATGGAATACTTCCCCGACACGATGCTGGGGGTTAAAAAGAGGGTGGATGACGGCTGGGACGCAATGATATCGATATCCATTCCGCTTTACTTCTGGAAACAATCCTACGGAGTATCCGCGGCCGGGCTAAAACGTGAAATGGCAGAATCGGCGTTAAATAATATGAGGAATATGACGATCGCCGAAGTTAGGGAGACCCAAGCGATGGCAGAGAACGCGGAGCGAACGGTCAAGCTTTATGCCGATCGGCTTTTGCCTTTATCCGCCCAGGCCGTAAAGATCTCCCAGGCGGCCTACCAGACGGGCAAAGTCGACTTTATCACTTTTTTAGGAGCGCAGAGAAACTACCGGGACGCGCAGTTAAAATACGCCGAGAATCAGGTTAAACTCGGCAAGGCCCTGGCAGAACTCGAAAAAATCATTGGAGGAGAAATAAAATGAAGAATTGGTTATTGGTTTTTGGAATTATTCTGGTGATGGGGATTTATGTCGCGGGATGTGCCGGAACCAAGCCCGCTTCCGCCAAAGTAGGCGATTTTTACGTTACGGTCGCGGTCCAGCCCGATCCGCCCCGGGTGGGGGACAACACCCTCAAGATCAAGGTTTTTGATGCGGCGGGTAAGGCAGTTAAGAATGCAGCCATCCACTTTACTTTAAACATGCCCGCCATGGGGGGGATGGGAGCCATGAGCGCTCACGGCGGGGCCGACCTGAAGGGGGATGCTTATGAGGGGCCGCTTTCACTTTCTATGGACGGCACCTGGGACCTGCGGATCGAGTTGCACATCGAGGGCCAGCCGCACCTGGTAGCGGATTTTAAGGTCACCACCGGGACCCGGGGAATTTCATTTATTTCCAGTCGGGCGGAGAAGATGGACGAATCGATGTTGCCGGAAAAAAACACTATGGTCCGGCTTTCCGCAGACGGGGAGAAAAAGATCAACGTTAAAACCGAGCCGGCGGCTTTCCGCCGGCTCACCAAAGAGGTAAGAACGGTGGGGGTGGTGGCTTACGACCCTGAGCTCTACGTGGCGCAGGAAGAATATATCGGGGCGGCGGGCCTTAAAGATGAAGATTTGCTGAATGCGGCCAGGAGGAAATTAAAGATCCTGGGAATAAGCGAGGAGCAGATCGAAGCCCTAAAAGAACGCGAGGATTCGCTGCTGGTCGGCTCAATCGACGGGACGATCTGGATCTACGGAAAGATATATGAGAGCGAAATCCCGCTCATCCGGCAGGGTCAAACGGTAAAGGTGACCTCAAAAAGCCTGCCCGGCATAATGTTTGAGGGGGAGATCGCTTCGATCGGCACGGTGCTGGATGAGGTGACCCGCAGTTTAAAGTTGCGCGCCGCGGTGCAAAATGAAAAAGGGTTGTTAAAACCGAATATGTACGTCGACCTGCTGGTCGAAATACCGCTGGGTGAGAATCTCGCCGTGCCGGAAGAAGCGGTGATGGATACCGGAGAGAGGCAGATCGTTTTTGTCGATAAGGGGAAGGGCGAGTATGAACAGCGAAAGGTGACGGCCGGGCAAAAAGCGGAAGGTTATGTGGAAATTATTGAGGGCTTGGAATCCGGCGAAAAGGTCGTAACGAACGGCAACTTCCTGATCGATTCGGAAAGCAAATTAAAATCGACCGGCTCCGGAGGGCATGTTCATTGATCGAGCAGATAATCGAGTTTTGCGCTAAAAACCGTTTTATCGTCTTTCTGCTGGTAGGGGCAGCGGCGTTAACCGGTTTTTGGGCGCTGCGCAACGTGCCCCTGGACGCCTTGCCCGACCTTTCCGACACGCAAGTTATAATCTATTCACGCTGGGATAGGAGCCCCGATATCATCGAGGACCAGGTAACTTATCCGATCGTTTCGGCCATGCTCGGCACTCCCAAAGTTAAAAGCGTCAGGGGCTTTTCTGATTTCGGTTTTTCCTATGTTTATGTGATCTTTGAAGACGGCACCGATATCTATTGGGCGCGCAGCCGGACGCTGGAATATCTAAATAAGATCCTGCCCCGCTTGCCGGAAGGGGTCCAAACCGAGATCGGGCCGGACGCCACCGGCGTGGGCTGGATATTTACTTATGCTTTAGTGGATAAGACCGGAAAACATTCCTTGGCGGACCTGCGGGCTTACCAGGACTGGTACCTTAAATATCAATTGCAATCCGTTCCCGGAGTGGCCGAAGTGGCCGGCCTGGGGGGCTTTATCCGGCAGTATCAGGTCAATGTCGACCCCAACCAGCTTTTGGCCTATAACATCCCACTTATGAAAGTTATTGACGCTATTCGCAAGAGCAATAACGACGTGGGCGGGCGGCTGGTCGAATTTTCCGGAGCGGAATATATGGTGCGGGGACGCGGGTATATTAAGAACCTGGAAGATCTGGAACAGGTAGTGGTCGGCGATGACGGGCATGGAAATCCGATAACGGTAAAAGATATCGCGAACGTTCAATTCGGGCCGGATTTGAGACGGGGGATCGCGGAGCTGGATGGGGAAGGTGAGGTCGTGGGCGGGATCGTCGTCATGCGCCATCAGGAGAACGCCCTCGAAATCATTAATAAGGTAAAAGCAAAGCTCGAGGAAGTGAAACCCTCCCTGCCCAAAGGGGTGGAAGTCGTCGTCACTTATGACCGCTCGGACCTGATCAAGGAAGCCATGGGAACGGTCAGAGATACTTTGATCCAGGAGCTGGTCATTGTGGCGGCGATGATCTTAATCTTTCTGCTTTCTTTTCGTTCGGCGCTGATACCCGTCATCACCTTGCCGATCGCGGTCCTGATCGCTTTTATCCCCATGTGGGGTCTGAAGCTTACGACCAATGTCATGTCGTTGGGAGGGATCGTGATCGCCATCGGCGATATGGTGGACGGCTCGATCGCCATGGTGGAGAACGCGCACATTCGGCTGGAACAGCTGGCCCAGGGCCTGCGGAAAGGCACGCGGGAGGGCGTATTGCTCGAAGCCATGAAAGAGATCGGGCCGCCGCTTTTTTCTTCGCTTCTGGTTTTGGCGATCTCGTTTATGCCGATATTTACGCTCGAAGCCCAGGAAGGGCGCCTGTTCAAGCCGCTGGCCTTCACCAAGAACTTTTCCCTTTTCTTTGCCGCGATCTTGACCATTACCCTGGTGCCGGCCTTGATGATGATCTTTATCAAGGGAAAAGTCCGCGCCGAAGAGGATCATCCCATTTCAATGTTCCTGCGCCGCCTTTATGAGCCGATAGCCCGCTGGGCGATCCGCCATAGGGCCTGGGTCTTGGCGGGGGCGGTGGTCATGGTGCTTTTAACCATTCCCGTTTTCTTGAGCCTGGGATCGGAATTTATGCCGCCGCTCGAGGAGGGAAGTATTTTTTACATGCCGACGACCTTGCCCGGGCTTTCGGTAACCGAAGCGCAAAAACTTTTGCAGGCGCAGGATAAGATATTAAAATCCTTTCCGGAGGTTGAACGGGTCATGGGCAAGGCCGGCCGCGCAGAAACCTCGACCGATCCGGCGCCTTTTTCCATGATGGAAACCACGGTCGTTCTTAAGGATAAAAAGCTTTGGCGCCAGGGGATGACCTTTGAAAAACTGGTCTCGGAGATGGACGCCAAAATGCAGTTCCCGGGGGTCGCCAATGCCTGGACCATGCCGATCAAGGCGCGCATCGACATGCTGACCACCGGAGTAAGAACGCCGGTCGGGATCAAGATCTTCGGGCCCGACCTCAAAAAAATCGAGGAACTCGGCGGGCACCTGGAAATGATCTTAAAATCGGTCAAAGGGACGCGCAATGTCTATGCCGAAAGGGTGGCCGGCGGATATTTCCTCGATTTTGAGCTAAAAAGAGAGGCGCTGGCCCGTTATGGCCTGACGGTGGATGACGCGAATATGGTCGTCATGTCGGCTATCGGCGGGGAAAATATTTCCACCGTGATCGCCGGCCGGGAGCGCTTCCCGATCAACCTGCGTTACGCTAGGGATTTTCGCAGCGATCTGGACAGTTTAAAACGAGTGCTGGTCCCGACCATGGGTGGAGCGCAAATTCCGCTGGAGCAGATCGCCGATATAAAGATGGTTTCCGGCCCTTCCATGATCCGCGATGAAAACGGAATGCTTTCCGGCTACGTCTATGTCGACTTGGCTGGCCGCGATCTGGGCGGTTTTGTGAAAGACGCCAAGGCGGCGGTCAAGAAAGAACTTAAGCTTCCCACCGGATATTCGCTGGTCTGGAGCGGACAATATGAATTTATGGAGCGGGTCAGAAGCCGGCTGTTGATCTTTGTGCCGCTTACGATCTTTATAATCTTTGTGCTCTATTTCTTTACTTTTAAATCCGTGACCGAAACCTTGATAATTATGCTTTCGGTCCCCTTTGCTTTGGTGGGCGGGATTTGGTATCTCTTTTTATTGCATTATAATATGAGCATTGCGGTTTGGGTGGGGTTGATCGCCCTGGCCGGCATCTCCGCCGAAACCGGCTCCATAATGATCGTTTATCTCGACGAGGCCTATAATCGGTGGAAGGCGGAAGGCCGGATGAAGAATATGTCCGACCTTTACGGAGCGGTAATGGAAGGCGCGGTCTTGAGATTGCGGCCCAAGCTGATGACCGTTCTGGCCAACATCCTCGGACTGCTGCCGGTGATGATCGCGGCGGGCACGGGGTCGGATACCATGAAGCGGATCGCCGCACCCTTGATCGGCGGCTTGACCACTTCGATGCTGTTGACCCTGATTGTTCTGCCCGCGATTTACACCATCTGGAAAGAACGGACGGAAATAAGCAAAGGATGAAATTCACGGCTCTTATTATATTTTTATCCGCTTATACTTTATTCGTGTTTCTCCCGAATCGAAGAATGCACGTTGCGGCGCTTTCGGCGATCGTCCTCATTTTGCTGGGGGCGATCTCTCCGCTTGAAGCCTTTTGGGCGGTCAACTGGAACGTGATGGGAATTTTCATCGGCACCCTGCTCATCGCCGACGCTTTTATGCAGAGCCGCGTGCCGGCTTACATTGCAGAGATCATTGTCAATCAGGCCAAAAATACTGCCTGGGCTATCATACTTATCTGTCTTATGACCGGATTTATCTCCGCTTTTGTCGAGAATGTGGCTACGGTCTTGATCGTTGCTCCTATCGCGCTGTCGCTGGCGAAAAAACTTAAATTTAACCCGGTGAACATGATGATCGCGATCGCGGTCACCAGCAACCTACAAGGCGCCGCCACCCTGATCGGGGACCCGCCCAGCATGCTGCTGGGGGGATTCGCTAAAATGAATTTTATGGACTTTTTCTTCTACCAGGGAAAGCCGGGAATCTTTTTTGCGGTGGAGCTGGGTGCGCTGTTTTCTCTGGTGGTGTTATATTTGATATTCCGCCGGCAGAAAGAAAAGATCAATCTGGTGAGGGTCGAGAAAGTAAAATCCTGGTTTCCAACAATTTTGCTGGTGGCGCTCATAATTCTTCTGGCCTATTCCTCTTTCATTGATAAGGGATTCTCCTACGGCGCAGGCCTCCTGTGCATGGGATTCGGCTTGATCGCCGTCCTGTGGCAAAGCGCCGTAAATCGGGCCTCGATATTGAAAGGCCTTCGGTCGCTGGATTGGGAAACGACTTTTTTTCTCATCGGAGTGTTCATTCTGGTGGGGAGCGTTACCATGGCGGGATGGATCGATTGGTTATCCGGTTTTATGGCGGGCCTGATCGGAAATAATCTTTTTGCCGGCTATACCTTGCTGGTGATATTTTCTGTTGTCGTGTCGGCGTTCGTTGATAACGTTCCTTTCCTGGCGGCGATGTTGCCGGTGGCTATGGCGATGGCGGACAAATTGCAGATCCATCCCGCCCTCTTCCTTTTCGGTCTTTTGATAGGAGCAAGTTTGGGAGGGAATATCACGCCCATCGGGGCCTCGGCCAATATTGTCGCCTGCGGCATTTTGAAAAAAGAAGGTTATACCGTTTCCTTCCGGGAGTTCATGATGATCGGCGTTCCCTTTACGCTGGCGGCGGTGGTCGCCGGCTATCTTTTCATCTGGTTCGTCTGGAGGTAAATTTGCATTAGGTCCCGCAATTTTATCCCCGGTTATTACGATATATATATAGAGGATTGCCATGAGAGCAACAAAGAAGTTAAAATTTATAGTCAAATTGGCGGTATTAGCACTGCTTTTACTGCCTATCCTCACTTTGGGCACTTCGGCCAGATACAGCAGATACAATATCGCCTGGAGCGGATCGGTCCAGGCCACTGCTTATAATTCCATGGAAAGCCAGACCGATTCCACCCCCTGGATCACCGCCTCCGGCACCCGTTGCCGGGAGGGGGTCATCGCCAGCAACTTCCTGCCGATGGGCACCCAGGTCTTAATTGAGGGTTTTGGGGACAGGGTTTTTGTGGTGGAAGACCGCATGAATAGAAGGTACAACCGCCGCATCGACATCTGGTTTCGGGATTACAGCGATGCCCGCCAGTTCGGAGTCCGCACCATCAAATACCACGTTATAAAAGCATAGCCATGATATAATGCCCCAATGACGCTGACCTTGATAATCGCAAGCACGGTGGTCATCAGTGTGCTTTCTCTGGCCGGAGCGTTCGCTCTAGTCCTAAAAGATGAGGTACTTCAGCAGATACTGCTTTCGGTGGTAGGATTCTCGGCGGGGGCTCTGGCGGGAAGCGCCTTTCTGCATCTTTTACCCGAATCGCTCGAGCAGATGTCTCCCGGTTCGACTTTTACCTACGCGCTGCTCGGCTTTTCTTTCTTTTTCCTAATGGAGCGGATATTTTACTGGCGCCATTGTCACGAGGAGAAATGTGATGTCCACGCTTTTACTTATCTTAATCTTTTCGGCGACAGCCTGCATAACTTTATCGACGGGCTGGTGATCGCCGCCAGTTTTATCGTCAGTTTGCCGCTGGGGATCGCCACCAGTATCGCGGTCGCCTCGCACGAGATTCCCCAGGAGATCGGGGATTTCGGAGTTCTGGTGTATGGCGGTTTTTCCAAGGCCAAGGCCTTGCTTTTTAATCTGTTGACGGCGTTGACCGCGGTTTTGGGCGGAGTGATCGGTTATTATTTGTCAACGGCCATATCCGGCCTGGCTCCGATCCTCTTGCCGGTGACCGCCGGTGGATTTATTTATATAGCGGCTTCAGATCTGATACCGGAGTTGCATAAAGAGAAGGACAACCGCAAAGCCAATCTGGCTTTTATCCTCTTTATCCTCGGCCTCCTCTTTATGTGGGCGATGACCAAGGTTTAACGGCGCCGCCGTCGCCGCGGGCCGAAACTTCTTACCACTGGAGCATAAAACTCCGCAGACCTCACTTCGGGGTGCCTAACGACCGGCAGGGTTTTCTTCATCACGCTTTCGATTGAGCGCACATCTCCCCGCTGTTCCGGCGTGGCAAATGAGATGGCGCGGCCCTCGTGTCCGGCCCGTCCGGTGCGGCCGATGCGGTGAACATAATTTTCCGCGTCATCCGGCAGGTCGTAATTGATCACCAACTCGATCCCCTTGACGTCGATACCCCGGGCGGCGATATCGGTCGCCACCAGTATGCGGTATTTGCCGGTCTTGAATCCTTCGAGCGCTTCGCGGCGCTGGGCCATGGAGCGGTCGGCGTGGATCTCGGCCGCGGAAAGGTTGAGCGACCGGAGCCCTTTGGTGATGCGGGCGGCGCCGCGCTTGGTGCGGCTGAAGAGCAAGACCGTCCCGCGGTACTGCTCCAAAATCTTGATAAGCAGCTGGTTTTTCTCCTCTTTCTTGATGATGAACAATTCCTGGATGACGTTCTTGGCGGCGGTGCCCGAAGGGGCGATCTCCACGCTGACCGGCAGTTTCATGTGCCGGGCGGCGATATTGACGATCTTTTCCGGGATGGTCGCGGAAAAAAGCATGGTTTGCCGGTCTTTGGGAACATGCGGCAGGATCTTTTCGATCTGCGGGGCAAAACCCATATCCAGCATCCGGTCGGCCTCGTCCAGCACCAAAATCGAGACATCGTTTAAGCGTATGGTTCCCTGTCCGAGATGATCCAGCAAGCGGCCGGGAGTGGCGACGATGATGCGCGGCCCGCGGCGGAGCGCCTGCACCTGGTTATACATCGAAGCGCCGCCGATCAAAACGGCCGTCCGCAAGCCGAGCGGTTGGCCGACCTTGTTTAAGGTTTCTTCGACTTGTAAAGCCAGCTCCCGGGTGGGCACCAGCACCAATCCCCGCTTTAATCCGGGGGCTAGGCGTTGGACCATGGGCAGGCCGAAGGCCAGGGTCTTGCCGGTGCCGGTCTGCGCGATGCCGACGATGTCCTGGCCGGCGATGGCGATGGGGATGGCCTTGTACTGGATGGGGGTGGGGACCTTGAACTTCATCCGGTCTACGAGCTCCAATAATTTAGGAGCTAGGCCCAGTCCGTAAAAGCTGTACTGCTCACCTTGATTGGCATTCATCTGTTCGCCTGTTGTTTTTCTCTTTTCAGCGCGCGTTTTTCCTTAAGCGTATATTTGGCGACTTTCTTGACGTTCTTCTGTCCGCCTTGTTCCTTATTAGCCATGCTCTCACCTCCCGAATTTGTAGTATATCATTAAATAATATATTATACACTCCCATGAAGCATTTCTTGGTAACGTTCGTTGCTTTTTTGCTTCTGACCTCATCCGGATGGGGGATGGGGGAGAAGCCCCCGGTGGACGATTTTGTCCTGCCGGACCTTGACGGCAAACCGGTTATGCTTTCCGATCACCGGGGGAAAGTGATCCTGCTCAACTTTTGGGCCAGCTGGTGCCCGCCCTGCCGCGAAGAAATGCCCTCCCTGCAGAAACTATATATCAAGCTAAAAGGCAGGCAATTCCAATTGCTGACTATTTCTCTTGATGATGATAATCCGGGGGCCATCAAGGCGTTCATGAGGAAAAACGGCTATTCTTTTAAGGTGTTGCATGATCGAAATGGGGAAGTCGCATCGCGCTATCAGATCCACGCCATTCCCACCACTTTTCTGCTGGATAAAAAAGGCAAGATCGTTGAGCGGACCGTGGGCTCCAGGGACTGGTCGGAGCCGGGGATGGTTAAAAAGATAATAGCGCTAACGGGAGTCGAACCCGTGTTTCGGCCTTGAGAGGGCCACGTCCTAGGCCACTAGACGATAGCGCCGCGATTCTTATCTCAACTGCTCCTGCCTGAACATTTGTTCGCGGATGAAAATATTGCGCACGGTGGATTCCAGCGCGTAGGACAATAAGAATAGCACGATCACTCCTGCCAGCACCCACCAGCCCAGGTTGTGGTGCCGGATCCATTTTACGGTGATATAAACGGTGATGACCACCATGGTGAGGGTGAGCGCCAGGCCGGTTAAGACCAGGAGCGTGGTCACCAAAATGGGCATGAAAGGCCGCAAAAAGATCACCATCAAATAACAGCTGTTGGCCCACACCAAAAGCATGAGCAGAAGATTGAATACCGTAAAATGTTCTTCTTCGATGTCGAATCTCATAATATTTCTCCTTTTAGCAGATTGAAATTTTCGGATACCACTGCGGCCGATCTTTTAAGAGCGGCAGCCTCGTCCGCGGTCAATTTAATTTCCTCGATCTCTTCCACGCCCGAAGCCCCCAACTTTACCGGGACCCCGATATATACCTCCTTTAATCCGTATTGGCCGTTCAAATATGCCGAACAGGGAAAAGTTCTCTTTTGGTCAAGCAATATGGCCTCCGCCATCTGCGCGGCGGCGGCGGCCGGAGCGTAATAGGCGCTTCCGGTCTTAAGCAGATCCACGATCTCCGCTCCGCCGTTTCTGGTCCTCTCCACCAGGGAAGCGATCTTCTCTTTCGGTAAGAGTTCGGTCAAAGGTTTACTTTTTACCAAAGTTAAACGGGGGAGGGGTACCATGGCGTCACCATGGCCGCCTAAGACCATGGCTTCTATTTCACGGGGTGGAACTTTAAGTTCAAGCGAAATAAAAGCTCGGAATCTTGCGGCATCGAGGATGCCCGCCATACCCATTACGCGGCGGGGCTCAAATCCCGAGACCAGGAGCGCCGCTTGGCACATGATATCCAGGGGATTGGTGACCACAATGATGATCGAATCTGGAGAATGCTTTTTTACCTGCTCCGCGATGGACTTTACGATTTGCGCGTTCTTTTTTAAAAGATCTTCGCGCGTCATGCCGGGCTTTCTGGCTAAGCCGGCGGTGATCACGTAAAGGTTGGAGTTTTTGGTGTCGGCATAGTCATTGGTTCCCAAAATCTGGCCGTCAAAACCCTCAATAGGGGCGGCCTGCAGCAAATCGAGCCCCAGTCCCTGGGGGAGGCCTTCAACTACGTCGAGTAATACTATGTCTCCCAGGTTTTTGGCCGCAATATTGTGCGCGCAGGTTGCTCCTACATGCCCAGCCCCTACCACAGTAATTTTTTTACTCATGGGTTGTGATATAATACCACAATCTTTTATCTATGAACACTTTCTCTGGCGGGCTGCATTTAAAGTACAATAAGGAATCGACCGAATTTAAGCCGATCAAGGAGTTGCCTTCACCTCAACGGGTGGTGATCCCTCTTCAGCAAAACCTGGGTTGCCCCAACGATCCTTTGGTCAAGGTGGGGGACGAGGTTTTTGAAGGCCAGAAGATCGGCGATTCTCCCAAGTTCGTTTCCGCCCCGGTGCACACCTCTATTTCCGGCAAAGTGATCAAGATCGAGAAATTACCTAATCCTTGCGGCTTCGACGTGGCTTCGATAGTCATTGAAGCGAAAGATG
>Ga0265296_1000338_pt1 | contig 78739 bp, 74 predicted proteins | sample MunlanPumphouse1_FD_189073 | JGI IMG/M metagenome (GOLD analysis project Ga0265296, IMG submission 189073) | Groundwater microbial communities from a municipal landfill in Southern Ontario, Canada - Pumphouse #1 | ecosystem: Environmental > Aquatic > Deep subsurface > Groundwater | place...
ATCCGTGAATTCTCAAAGCAAACGGTTTATCGTGAATCTGGAGGACGAAACTCTGGACATCCTCAACATCATGGGTCCCGCTTTTAGAAATTATTATTTCGTTAGGGAGTCCTGCGAAATGTAGGATACCATCTCACTGCCCCCGGCTATGGTGATCACGACTTCGGTACTGACCGGGCCCTTCTTGACTGACTTCACGGTGCCATCCTCGAAATATGTTGATATTAATCGTTTGACCATTCCCCGTTTCAAGAAATGTCATCAATTAAAAACAAATTGTTGATATCTTACAATAGTAAATTTAATAATATGAACACACCTCCCGACTCCACTCCCGCACTCACATTCCGCGAGAAGTGGCGAGCGCTGAAACTGGCACACTGTGCCATCCCGAATTACGGCAGCTCCCGCCAGTTCTGGGGCAGTAAAAAGAAGATTGATTCTGTGTACGCAAAAAGGGATACCGGCCATGAGGGGATCACGGAGGCCCGTCTCGCGGCGATGCAGATTCCGGATGGCTCCCGTGTTCTCGATATCGGCGCCGGGCCGGGAACGTATGCCATCCCGCTCTCAAAGAGGGGCTGCAATGTGACCGTTGTCGAACCCTCCCCTGTCATGCGGGAGATGCTGGAAGCACGGATTAAAAAAGAGAGGATAAAGAACATCACCGTAATCCCGAAGCGGTGGGAGGATGTGGTGCCGGCAGAGCTCGGCGCCCCGTTCGATGCGGTCATTGCCTCGTTCTCCTTGACAATGATGGACATGGAAGAGGCACTCGGGCGGATGCATGCCTGCTCGAAAGGAACCGTACACCTGTACTGGTTCCTGACATCCCCCACGTGGGCAAAAGTCAATGCGGATCTCTGGCCCCTCCTCCACGGGGGGTGTTTCCCGGGAGAGCCTACCGCGGACTGGCTCTGGCAGATCCTGTACGAGATGGGAATCCACGCAGCCATCCAGCCGGAATCGCAGGTCTCCTTTTCACGGTACGCGACCGTGGATGAGGCAGTTGAAGAGTTCCGGCAGCGACTCAACTGCACGACCCCTGCCCATGAAGAGACCGTCAGAAATTATTTCCATTCCGTCCTGCGGCAGGACGGGGATGGCTTTATCCTCGGGTGCGGGACACGCAGTGCGCATATCTGGTGGAAGACAACAGATCAGTGATACCCACAACCGTGACAAAAAATCCTGAAATCTGGTGAAAAAATGAGCGAATACGAGATATTATTCAACAAGGCAAAAACGTTCCACGGGCATGTCTGCCCGGGCATTGTGCTTGGAACCCGGCTGACGATAGCCGGCATGCGGGAACTGGGTATGGACCCGCTCGTGCCACCGCGTAACCTGATTGTGTACATTGAGATCGATCGCTGTGGTTCTGATGCAGTGCAGGCAATAACCGGGTGCTCGCTTGGACACCGTTCCCTCAAGCACAAGGACTTTGGGAAATTTGCTGCAACCTTTGTCGATCTCGCGACACGGAACGCAGTACGGGTCTCGGTCCACGAGAAAAAGAGAGCGGAACATGACAAGCTCGATCAAAAAGACGTTATCAGGGTTCTCGGTGAGTGCCCCGAAGAAGAGATCCTGAAGATCGAGCGCGTGAAGATCGATGTTCCCGAGGATGACATCCCGGGATTTCCCCATGGAAAGGCAATATGCAGCATCTGCGGCGAGCAGGTCATGGATAACCGGCACATCCTGGTAGATGGGAAAGCGGTGTGCAAAAACTGCCATGCGACTTCGTATTATTCGGTAATTGCGCCGTAACGGGTTCTTTTTACGATGACGGATTCATCTCATTCCTGCAGGGATCTGGATATATCGTCCCCCACGTACTGGCGGGACCGGTGGCAGCAGATGAAACGTGCGAGGGACGCGGATCCGTATGTTGCGAGCGCGGGTGAGTACTGGAGCAACCGGAAGAACGTGACCGAGCTCTATGTAAAGAGTCGTACCCGGCAGGCCTGGACGGGGAAAGTGGACGCCCAGTTCAAAGCCATGAAGATCCCCCCCGGTGCCCGCGTCCTTGATATCGGGGGAGGGACCGGGACCCACGCGGTTCCCCTGGCTGCAATGGGCTGTGACGTCACGGTGGTGGAACCCTCAGGGGCCATGCGGGAGGAGCTGGAAAAGAACCTTTCCTCATCCGGGGCAGGAGCGATCACCGTGATACCCACCCGGTGGGAAGATGTTATCCCCGGCAAGATGGGGGGCCCGTTCGACATCGTGATGGCCTCCTATTCGCTCTCCATGGAGGATATCGGAAACGCCATAACAACGATGCAGGCCTGCTGCCGGGGTTTTGTCCACCTCTTCTGGTTTCTCACTCCCCCGTCATGGGCCCGGGTAAGTTATGATCTCTGGCCCCTTTTGTACGGCAGAAAATACCCTGGCGATCCCCTTGCCGACATTCTCTGGCAGGCATTATACGAGATGGGGATCTATGCCGATATGACGACAGAGAGAAAGAAAGAAACCGTTTACCCGGATGTTGGCGAGGCCGTGCAGGAATACTGCCAGCGCCTGGACATCCCGACCGGCCCGCAGGAAGCTGTCCTGAAGGAATATTTTTCACACAAGCTCCGGCCCTGCGGCACCGGGTTTGTCCTTGACGGGGTGTCCTGCAGTGCCCACATCTCATGGGATGCCGGGGCCATAACGAATCCTTCACGAACCGGATTATCCGGATCCTCCGGGGGTGGTGTCCGTTAGTTTTTACCAACAATGTTACCAGAGATCTTTTATTTTTGCCCGTAAACGAATGGTATATCCGGGCCGGTGCTCTGCAAAGATGCCGGCTGTTTTTCCCAGAGGATTGTTCGCCCATGACATCGTGCTCATCTGATCCGGTCTCTCCCTACCCCGGCTGGGAACGTCATGTTTACCGGCTTTCCCGACCGGTGACAAAAGAGGATGTTGCAGCCTTTTTAGGAAACGAGGAGCTCTTCGTGCGGGACACGGCAGCCGGGCCGGTCAACATCATCCACAAATATGGCATCCTTGAGATCCATGGCATCATCGGCAGCAACACGATCGATGTCTGGTCCGATCCGGCGAAAGGGGGGTATCCCTCTGAATACCTGGATGCCCTGCTCATGACCCGGTTTTAACCGGATCGCGTTTAAAAAAGGGAGTATTAATCGGTTCCTACCATCACTTCGGAAGCCTTCATGATGGCATAGACCGTCATGCCTTCCCGCAGGTTCATCTTTTCTGCAGAATGGGTTGTGATGGACGAGACAATCTCGTTTCCACCGGGAATGGCGATGACAACCTCGGTGCTGACCGGTCCCTTCTTCATGGTCTTTACCGTTCCCTTGATCTGGTTTCGTGCACTGATCTTCATGGTTTTCACCAAGCATACTTCATGCATGATCTATTTCAAATTATCATTCCTTCCGGAAATGTCAGGTACGGTTCAATGGGATATGGCAGAAATTCTGCAATCAGTACCCAGTTCCGGCGTGGTAAACCGGAGTGCGTTTTAATTCCGCGAACTGTGCACCCCCTTGTGGGATGAAAAGTGAGACGCTGTGAAACCGGGCCGGTTTTAAACCGATGGTGCCGGCTCCAGCCGGAGCAGGACAATGTCCCCGTCCTTTCGTGTTGATACGATCACGTGGAGATCCTCTTCCCTGCCCTGGACTACCCGGGTGAGTACGGCCTGCCTCCCCGAGACCGGCGTACCTGTTGAGTACGTCCCGGTGACCGCATTCCTGATAGTACAATCGGGGCAGGAATCCGTCTTTCCGCATCCTTTGGGGAGGAACGAATTGATACAATCCAGGACTTTCCCGCAAAGGCTTCCCCGGACCTGAGCAAACGGTGCCTTCACATATGCAACGGCAAGGGAATTTGCTGCAAGGACATTGGCATCGCCATCGACAAGAAAGACCGGGGCATCGAGCAGGTCCAAGTATTTTCTGGTATTGAACCTGTGCTCGGTAAGAATCCGTTCATAACAGGATTTGCAGACCCCGTGGCTGATCGGATCGTCAGGGGCTGCCCCGGGACTGATGACCGTTTTGCAGAAGGAGCAGATCGTTCTCATGATGAATCCTCTGTACGATCATGGGAATTCGTGCTTTATTAACTATCATCACCGGGTGCGTTATATCCGAAAACCGCGGAGAACATAAAAAAAATGCCAGCCCTCCCCCTTTATCTCTCTCAACTTCACAATCTTTCCTTTGGAAAAAGCATGCCACCGGAATTCAGACTCACCTCATTTGTCCTGCTCGTGAACGATGTTGAAAAATCAAAGGAATTCTACCGCAACCTCTTAAAGCAGGAGATCCTGATGGATATCGGGATAAATGTCGGGTTTGCAGGCGGCCTTGCTCTCTGGCAGAGAGACTATGCCATAAACGTTATCCACGGGCCCGGGGTGCAGATCCGGAAGGGAAACGATGTTGAAGTTTATTTCGAGACCTCCGACATCAGCGAAGCCTGGGAGACGGTCAGGCGTCTTGATACCCTCATCATCCACGAGCTCCGCGAGCAGCCCTGGTGCCAGCGGGTGTTCCGGATCTATGACCCGGACCAGTTCGTTGTCGAGATCGCCGAGCCCATGGAGGCAGTGGTCAGGAGGCTTAACAAGGACGGCCTCTCAGAAGAGGAGATCGTGAAACGATCGTTCATGCCGGCAGCGATGGTCCGCCGGATCCTTGGCTGATGCAGGAATGATCATGAAAGGAAAGCATATCACACCGGACCGGGAATATCCCCAAAGGACTGCACCCCATGACGATTGAACTTGTCCCCATCGGCTATGTCAAATCTCCCTATAGGGAACGCAAGGATGCACCCCGGCAGGGCCGGCTCTCCGATACGGTATCAGAAATTATCATCAAGGACCGGTTCCTTCCCGGGCTTGCAGATGTTGAGAAGAAAAGCCATCTGATAGTCCTTCTCTGGTTTGACCGGGCAGACCGGGCCGTGCTCCGTGCAACGCCACCCGGCACATCTGCTGAACACGGGGTGTTTGCCACCCGGTCACCGGACCGCCCCAACCCGGTGGCGTTCTCCGTAGTCGACCTCATCGAGCGGGAAGGAAACGTCCTGCGGGTCCGGGGCCTGGATGCCCTTGACGGGACGCCGGTCATCGACATCAAGCCCTGGCTTCCGGATCTCGACGGCCTGAACCGGTGAGGCTTCGGGTATCCCTATCAGAAATACATCGGTGTACTCTGGGGATTCGGGTTTTCCGCTGTGGGTGTCATGCCGGCAACAGAACCGGTCCGGACATCGACCAGAACATCGAGTTGTGCCATCGGGGTATTGGCACTCCGGGAATAGATCATTTTTCCGTTGTTGTAGACTTCAACCGTCAGGATATTACCGGTGTTGTCCTGCTTCTGGATGGATGCCTGGACAAGCCCGTCATTGTACTGGACGGGGAAGAACGAGTCCCCCTTCCCGGATACGACTTTCATCCGGCCCGGGTTCCCTACTTCACCGGCAAACTCCCCGGTGTAGATCACCCGGAACCCGGCACCCTGGGCCGGGATGGACAGCATTGCCGGTGTAGTGGTTGGCTGGACCGTCAATACGGGGGTGGTTGGTGTGACCGGTGATCCCACAAGATTCAGGGGATTGAAACTGACGACTAGGACAATTGCTCCCGCCATCGCCAGCAATGCCACGATACCAAGGATGATCGAAACCGTTCTTCGTTCCCCGCTGCCCCTTTCGGGAGCTTCCGGTTTGCGGGAAATCTGTTGTGCAACCGGTTCCCTGCCGGTACTCTCTTTTGAGACCCGATCGACTTCGGTGCCTGGTTCAGCGTGGAGTGCAGTTTCCGAATCCTTCCGCTGGTGAGCGGAAAGGTTTCCGGAGGGATTCGTGACGGGTTCAGGCTCTCCTGTAAGGGAGGTCTCTTCAATTGCCGGATGAGCAGTCTTTTCTTTCCCTGATACTATCTCACCCACCGGTTCAGGGATCGGATGCCCGTCCCCATGTGCCGGAACAGGCCCGGCTCCGGGCTGGTTCCCGCCATCCGTGACGGCTTCTTGTGACGTGTCGGAAACTTCCGGCGCCTGTGGAACAGCCACTTCGTCCTGCGTTTCCCGGGTTTCTTCCTTTGGCGCGAGGGATTGCGCAGCTGCAAGGATTGTTGCCGCCGGTATCCTCTCCGGTTCTTTTTTGGCCTCTTCTTTTGGTGAGGTGAGACCCGTGACCGGTGCGTTTACAGGAACAAATGGTATGACAATTGTATGGAATTTCTGGAGCGCGTCCTGGTCCGGCACCGGGGCGGGAGTGGTTACGCGGGTATCGTCCTCGTCCTGTTCGCCGTAATCATAGTGTGGAGTTGCCATGTTCGCTTCTGCGGGAGGGACGGGGGTGATGTTCTCCGCCACCACGTAATCCTCTACCGGGTCTGAATATACATCTTCAGGAACCTCTTCCGGCTCTCCGGGTGCTTTGCGTTCAAAGAGAATGCCCTCATCATCGGGAATGATCGTGATCTCAGGAGGTGCCGTCTCTTTCAGCGTGTACGGGGTGTGGAGTGCGATCCCTTCCGGGGCAACCCAGCGACGGACGAGGGGTTGCATCCCGTCCGTTTCAGCCGGGTTTTCTGCGGGCAGACCGGGTGCGTCCCGCCCGGCAATGATCGACTCCATGAGCTTCTTTACCCAGATATCCCGCTCCCGCTTGCGGTGCTCGCCGGGCTGCTGCAAGAAGATGAGGTTCATCTCCCGTCCGATATCATCGGCATCCGTATAGGTCAGGATGATGACCGGCTCACTGCTGGAAGCAGTCCCGCTCTTCACCGTGAGGATATCTTCAAATGCGATCATCAGCGGCTCGAACCGGGAATACCTGCTGTCAATAAGGGTGAGGCGATGCGTTGTGAGCATCACGTCGTACGGAACGGAATCGACACCAACCCGGTGGGTTGTCATCGTTATGGATTCACCGCTGCTCAGGTAAGGGCTTCCCATGGTTCTATGGCTCGTTATTTTAGTTCGTTGTTGAACAAGATATTCTTTTTAGATAGATCCTGTTTTATCGCTCGTATATCTATTCATTGGATTGCCCGGGTTAGCTCAACGGTGCGGAAGGTATGCCCGGGTTCTGTTGGGGGAAATACACTTTTCCCCCATCCGACCCCCCATCAACACGGAACCTGCTACTTCAACATATTACGATGTGAAAATGGTTATTTTTACCAAAAAACCGTGTGGGTGAATGGGGGGTCGGGCACTGTTTTTTGTACAATTACCGATTTTTGTGTGATTGCGCGATGAAGATATTACGACAGGATTTTTGTATTATTATCTCCTGGGATGAAAACCATTTTTCCTCATCCGACCCCCCGCTTCAGGCAGTGCACTCACTCCGGCCATAAATCCGGCCTGGTGCAGGACCGGTACCTGATGGGTGCCTGTATGTGTGGTGTTTGACCGTGGGTAAATATGCCGGACCTGCAAAACGCGGGATTTGCCAGCAGCTTCCTATGGAGCATCCTTAAAAAAAACCGCCCGGAAACACGGTAATTCCAAACGAGCCGGTTTATTTCCTCATCATCCGTACCGTACAGCACAATGTCCCGGCTATTCCGAGGGCAGCGACCGGCAGGACCGGGGATTCCGGGGATTCGGTAACGGGGATTTTCGGCGGCTGGAATGCAATGGTGGTAGCAGCGTGTTCGCCACGGTTGAAGTGCAGGCCGTCGACCGGCATAGTGACCACGTGGATCGTGTAATTCCCGGGCCTGAGCGTTCCAAGGATAACTGACGTGTCCCAGGAATAGGTCCACGTCCCGTTGCTCATATGCACCGGTGCGGTAGTAACAAGCCCCCTCCCGGTGGGGATATTGAGGTTGTCCAGGGTCGTGCCCCGCGGGTCAAGACCGGGTCCCGTGACAAAGAGAAATACGGCAATGGTGCTGAGACCGGACACGGTCCCGTTAAGGGCTATCACGTCCCCGATATGCGGCCCGGCCGGGGTGGCTGCGATGGTCAGGTTCACGGCCCCCGACACGGGAAAACAGATGCCTAAAAGGGCACATGCAAGGATCGCCAGACACACCCGTCTCATATCTTAGTAAATTGTGCGTTACGGGGCTAAAAGGGTATCATGGACCGATCAGAACCGGACCACCATAACCGCCTCTTCTTCTTTTGTGAGCTCTCCTTTGAGGTGATCGGCATCGAAATCATAGGCATTTGCGGGATTGTAGTCCTCGTAGAGTTCGCATTTGTCGAGGATATCCGTGAACTCTTTTAGGAAGATCCTCGGGATGATATCCACCCTGCCCCCGAAGCGGGAGGTGATCTTACGGATCATTGCCCGGATGAAGCGGTGGGAGACGCGCTCCCGGTCCGGCTCGGAATAGGCCTGGGCGTACACGTCCATCACCTTGAGGGCAACGAGCTCCAGTTTCCCGGTATCGAACTTCGATAAGATGATCTGGGGCTGGCGCGGGTTCCGGAAATTATCATCCTGGACTACGCTGATCCGGTCGTAGAGCGGCGGGACGGACCGGATCCCCCTTGAGCCGTCGTACAGGGCGGGTGTTCCCGTGAAGAGGAAGTAGCAGCGCGGCATCTCGCCCCGGTCCAGCGCATCGATGATCTGGACAAGTGTCTGGTAGCCCTTCTCGCGCTGGGCCCGCTGGAGCCCCTGCGTGGTCTCCATCTCGTCGACCGCAAGGGCAAGCCCCCGGTATCCTGCACCGTGGATGACCGAGACTAACCCCCGCAGGAAGATGAACGCGATGGTATCGTCAATGTCGCCCCGTATCGCCGCTTTCTGTTTGAAATCACGGCCGATATTCGGTTCGGCCGAGAGCCACCCGAGCGCGGCCTGGGCAAGGTGGAAATCACCGTTATTGTTGGACCGGTAATAGGTGCGGAGAGCCGCGGCAAGCGAGGAGTTCATCTCGGAGATGGCGGAGAGTGCGGCCTCGATCTCCCGTTCGGTAGCGGCTTCGAGTGCTGCATCGGATCCATCCCCCGGCGTAACCGCAAGAATTCTCTCCTCGATGGCAAAGAGCCAGTTGTCCACGATCGTCTTGAGGGCATGCTCCTCTTCATTTGTTCGTAAGTTTGCGCAGACCTGCTGGTAGATCCCCTTGAGCCGGTGGAGTGGGGTGGATGAGGAGATAACCACGTGGGACGTGACAAAGCCCCGCGCCCGTGCGATCTCAAGGGCCCGGGCAACAAGGAACGTCTTGCCACTCCCGTACTCGCCCCGGATGAACTTGGTATCGCCCCCGCCCTCGGCAACGTAATCGAGCTGTTTTGCAATAACGCCTTCCTCAACGTCAAGCCCTACCGCTATCCGTTCAAGGCCGCCGGCAGGCACCGTCCCGCGCCGGAGTGCATTGATGATGTTGATGCTCTCCATCCTTCGCCGGTCCATCCGTTCAGGTTCCGGTATATTCATAGATCTCCCCGTCCTCCCCAACACCTTTCTTCTCTATCAGTGACAAGCCCTCGGCAGCTGCCCTCTGGATGATCCGGTTGACCACGCCAACCACACGCCTCGTGCCAAGCAGGGTGCGCAGGTCCATCTCGCTTGCCTTCCGGTGCGAGCGGAGGAACGCAACTATCTTCTGCTCCTGCTCCGAAAGCCCCAGCTGGTCGGTGATGACCTGGGCCTGCGGGATCTTCTGTGTCCGTTTCTTAGCGAGAGCGGAATGCATGATCGGGCGGTCGGCAACGGACTGTTCCTTGCACGTCCGGATCAGCCGGAGATAATCCTCGAGCTGGATGGTGCGGGAATGGTGGGGCATGACATCCATCCCGCAGAGGCAGCAGTACTTGCACCCCGCATAATCTGCTTCTTCCAGAGCATTGGTGGCCATGATGAAAAAGGCAATGGATAAGAGTTCCAGCCCTTCCGAATCGAGGGTGGTGCGCCGGTCGGACAACTTCTGGATCAGCTGTTCCATCAGACGCCGGTAACGGTACATCCTGCAGTCTTCGTCAACGATCACTGCTGCTGTGCGGATGAGATCGGATCCTTTCCTGACATTTCCGAGGATATAGAGCATCACTTTCTCGCATTCGCGGTCATCCCCGTGGGCCGAGAGGAAGCGGGCATAGGCAGGACCCCCGGCAAGGAAATCCGCCCGGTACGCCCGGTAGTACCACGAGCGGGCCTCATCCTCGTTTTTCAGGTCTTCAAAGAAGCGTGCGGTTTCAAGAAGACCTGCAACGCTGACATCCTTTGAGACGAGATCGAGGAACCGCTGCCGGGCGTCTTCCGGAGAAAGGGCCTCTTTGAGAAACCTGCGGTACCGGCAGATGATGCGGGAGCTGGCGCCGGGGTCGTTTCCTGCTGCCAGTTCGTCCCGGACAAGGTTTTCGTACGCTGCGAGCGCCCGCGGTGTATCGTTAAGTTCTGCAAGGATCTCGCATTCGAGCAGCCGGCCGGCTGCAAGCCCGCGATCGGAGGAGAGGAGGTTTCTTGTGAGGGCAAGCGCCTCACTGAACCGGCTCTCCGTTTTGAGGAGGAGGATATAATCGCAGATGGTCCCGGCATGAGGCGGGTCTTTCGCGTCTGCGAGATAACCGGCGTACATGTCGAGGGCAGCGGGCAGGTCGTACCGGGATAGTGCCTCCAGGTAGGTTCTCCGGATCTCCAAATCCCCCGTCTCGCGGTACAGCCGGAGGCCGGACTCGAAGGCTTCCCGGTAGTTTCCCGACCGGACTAACGCATCCAGGTATTCATGGGACAGGTCCGGATCGTTCTGGGCTGCGTGGGTGGCAAGGGCTTCTCCGGGCTCACCGGTCTCGATGAGCGCCCGCATCAGGTTTTTCCGGTCGGCCTGGGTAGTTCCTGCCTGCAGAAGCCGGCGCAGGACCGGCAAGGCTCCCCGGTAATCCCGGTGAGCGATCAAGTATTCGGCATAACTCCGCAGGGCATCCTGGTTGGAGGGGTCGAGGTGGACCGCGGTTGAGTACTCGGCAATAGCCCCTTCATCCCCCCGGGCTTCCAGCACTTTTGCCAGGTAACTGTGAACGTACGAGGACTCGGGCATCTTCCGTGCAAGGTCGCGGAAAAAGACCTCTGCGTCTTCGAGCCTGCCGGCGTTGTAAAGATTTGTCGCGGCTAAAATCTCGATGGCCGGATCCTTTTCCCCGTCGAGCAGTGCTGTGCAGAGAAGAAGCGATTCCTGGTACTGCCCGCTCTCGAAGAGCCGGAACGCCTCTTTCTTTCTGTCGTTTTGCAGTTCACTCATGTCAGTCAGGATTGAACCGGATGGCAAACAGGCCGCGGAGCATCCGGATCATGTCCCGCTTCTGGACCCGGGAATCCCCCATGTTCTGCCATTCGATGGGGACTTCGGCAATCGTGCAGCCGGCATTATGGATTCTCCAGAGGAGTTCGACATCGAACTCGAATCCCCGGGATTTCATCCGGGGCAGCAGGGGCCCGATGGCTGACCTGCGGAAGACTTTTGCCCCGCACTGCGTGTCATGGAACGAGAGGCCGAAGAGAACCCGGATGAGCAGGTTGAAGACCCGGCTCTCGAGCCTCCGCAGGAGTCCCTGCCGGATCACGAGGTTCGAGCCCGGTACCCAGCGCGAACCAATGGCTGCCTCAGCAGAATCGAGCATGGCAAAGAGGCGCAGCATCTCCTTAATGCTTGTTGAACCGTCGGCATCAAAGTACCCAACCCTGGGAGCCGTTGCCGCGGAAAGGCCGGCAAGCACCCCACCGCCCTTTCCGAGCCGGTGGTCGAAGCGGAGGCAGCGGATGTTAAGGTCAGTGCGCTTGCCGGCTATGGATTCGACAACGTCAGCGGTCCGGTCCGTCCCGTCACAGACAACGATGAGCTCCCCGTTAAACCCGGGTATTGCTTCGAAGAGCCGGGTTATCCGTTTCTCTTCATTATACGCGGGGATAACGAGACTGTACGGGATCTCGGGGGAAGGTGTCATGGCGGGCATATTCTTTTTGGTGTATTGCAGTTCTGTTGTCCCACGTGCGGTTCAGATGCCGGCAGCTCAAAAAACCGTGCGGGCTCCTTACGCGCACGTGGCACATATCTCCAGTATAGTTTGCCGAGTTTCAAAATAACGTTACTGGTGTTCACCCAGGTGCCGGGCCAGAACGCTTCCGGGACGGTACTTCTCTGCCATGGCAAGAGCGGTCTTCCGGAGTTCGTGGTGCTCGGCAAGGCAGCTGGCCGGGGGGGCGGTTTTCCGGAGTATGGAGGAGGTGTTCTCGGTTATCTGGATGAGCTCGGTTGCTATGATCGCGTTGAGCCAGACAAGGTCCGCCAGCATCTCTTTGGTCTCGTTATCCTGCATAAGGATTGTCGCCCGTTTTGGGATATTAAGTGTGGGGAGGTAAAAGCGATAATGCTGATTTGGGGTGGAGAAGGTTTATTCTGGCATCAGTCTGACATACTGGCATGAAACAGATCCTGCTCATCCTTGTTGTAATCCTGGCCTGTATCCTTGTGTGCGGCTGTACCTCCAATCCTGCAAATGTACCTTCTCCTGCGCCGGCAACCCAGCAGACCCCGGCTGCACTGCCCCCGCCGACCGCACTGCCGCACCCTGCTACCCCCGGACCGGTCCAGACGGTACCCGATTATGAATCCGTGAGTGTGACGGTGAACCGGAACGTTGTCTCTACGGATCCGACACTCACGGTCACCTATAACGGCGGGAAGGGTCTTGGCATGACCACCCGGATGGACGTTACGGTCATCCGGTCGGACGGGGTTGTGGAGACCGCGTCGCGGGAAGACCCGGTGATGGGGACCAGCATTACGCTGATGGGTACAACCGGCAGCGATCGTGTTATTGTTTCCGTTACCATGACCTCGGGCAGCCAGTACACCATTATCGACAAGTACTACCCGTTCCCGGGCAGCATGGTTCCCGCCGTGTAGTAAGCAGAGCCTCATCCCCTCCTGCACTTTTTTTAGAGAAATGAGAACGAATGCAGGATAGTTCCGGCATGAAAAACAACAATCTTAATCCCCTCTCATTTTAAGAAACAGATTAGGAAATTATGAGTTATCTGGACAATATCAGAAAAGACGGAAGATCCGCCAATCCTTTTTTTTGTTGTATGGGAATTGAGATTGTTACATCCGGGCCGGGAAAATCTGTGCTGAAAATGCCGGTCCGGCCCGACATGCAGAACGGGGTTGGCTGGCTCCAGGGGGGCCTCCTCGTTGCGCTTGCGGATGAGGCAATGGTCCTGGCTCTTTACCCCCTGCTCGCACCGGATGAGGGTATTGCCACCATCTCGGAGTCAACGAGTTTTGTCAAGGGAACCCGGAGCGGTGTCATTGTTGCGGAGGGAACGGTTCTCAAGAAAGGGCGCCGTGTGGCGTTCTGCGAAGGGGAAGTCCGGATGGAGAACGGCGAAAATGTCCTGCTCTCCCGCACAACCGCAGCATTCGCAGTTACTTCCCTCTCGAGAAATTAACAAAAAAGAATTGATAGGCAAAAATCTTTTTTTTGTTCATTTTAATTCTCCTCCCGTGGGTGTGACCCCTCGCTCCCAAGGATGAAGAGGCCCCCCGGGGTGAATCTGCCGAACCCTGCCATCTTTTAAGAATAGTATCCCCCCCTTCCTGAGTGACAGGCATTTAGGGAGGTTCACGTTTGCGGGGGCGCCAGTTATCAGGCCCCAATGAGTGTATATACAACAATTCCGCTGCTATGAGCAGAGTAAAAAAAAATTATTTCTTTGATCTCTTCTCTTTCTTTCCTGTCGCAGCTTTGCTGTCGGCAGGCTTCCGGAACTTTACATACCAGATCACAATGCCGAGGGCAACGATGACGATTACCGCAAGCACGATAGTGAGTTTCGTTGCAGCGGCCTGTGCTTCAGCAAGGCCTGCTGTTGCATCCGTGTTGCCCGGGTCGAGTTCGAGAACCTTATTGAAGGCACCAACCGCATCATAGGGCCGTCCTGCCGCGTTTAAGGCGATTCCCTTGTTGAGATACCCCTTGAGGTAGGTAGTGTTCTGGGCCTCGGCTGCACTGATAGCATTGGTATATGCGCTGATTGCATCGTCGTACTTACTCTGTTTGTAAAGCGCGTAGCCTTTGTTATTCCAGAGGCCGGGGTCCTTTTTATACAGTGCAAGACCCTGATCAGCGGTTTTTACTGCCTCCTCATATTGCCCGAGATCAGTGAGCACTGCTGCCTTGTCCTTGTAGATATAGGTGAGCGTGTCAGACTTGGCAACAAGGGAAGTATTCGAGGCGAGCGCCATATCGAAGTATACCAGTGCCCGTTCGAAATCTCCCCCGGAAGCGGCCAGGGAGCCCCGGTTGTAATAGATCGAAGCATTACTGGTATTGGTATCCATTTCAGCCAGCACCGGCTGGACGACACAGGCAATCATAGCAAGAATTGCCAGGACGAGAACAATACGCCTGTATTTCATACGGTACAGATCTGGTGTTGTCCCAGATTAAGGTTGCTTTGAACCATAAAACCAGGACGCCTGCAGGATATGGTGATTCACGCCGGTAAGATAACACTATTAGGGATTGTGAGCAAAATATAGTGCATTCGGGGAGATCGTACGTGAAGTATATTATTATCACCGGGGGTGTGATGAGCGGGCTTGGAAAGGGCATCACCGCTGCATCCGTGGGCCGCATTCTGAAAAACCGGGGCTACCGGGTAACCGCGGTCAAGATCGACCCGTATCTCAACATTGATGCAGGGACGATGAACCCGGCCCAGCATGGCGAGGTTTTCGTATTAAAAGACGGGAGCGAAGTGGACCTCGACCTCGGGAACTACGAGCGTTTCCTTGACATCGAACTCACGGCATCCCACAATATCACCACCGGAAAAGTGTACCGCACGGTCATAGAAAAGGAACGCCGCGGTGATTTCCTTGGTGAGACCGTCCAGATCATCCCCCATATCACCGACCAGATCAAGAAATGCATCCAGCAGGCTGCCGAAGAGGAGTTCCCGGACGGGACCAAAGCCGATATCTGCCTGGTGGAAGTGGGCGGTACCGTCGGAGATATCGAGAGCATGCCGTTTCTTGAAGCGGTCCGCCAGATGCATGGCGATTTCCCCCCGCACGACTTTATCCTGATCCACGTCACCCTGATCCCCGAGGATACCATGGGGGACTTCAAGACCAAGCCCACCCAGCACTCGGTCAAGGCCCTGCGGGAACTGGGTCTCCACGCGGACATCATTGTGGGCAGGAGCGACAGCCCGATGGGGGCCAACACCAAGCGGAAGATCTCGGCGTTCTGCGATCTTCCCCAGAGTGCGGTCATCTCGGCAGCAACTGCACCGGATACCTACGCGGTCCCGATGGAGATGGAAAAAGAGGGAATTGCCGACGTGCTCTCCGCACACCTCGCGCTTGACAGGACCGAGGTCGATACTGCCTGGTACCGGATCGTAAACAAGGAGTACACGAACCGGGTCACCGTTGCCATTGTGAGCAAATATGGTATCGAGGACGTCTATATCAGCATCAAGGAGTCGCTCAAGCATGCCGGCCGGGCGCTCTCGACCGAGGTCAAGATTGTATGGCTGGACGCGGAACGGTACGAGAAATGTTCCCTTAAGGATTATGACGGTATCCTGATCCCGGGCGGCTTCGGGAAGCGGGGTATTGAAGGGAAGATCGAGGCTATCCGCTTTGCCCGCGAGAACAATGTTCCTTTCCTCGGGCTCTGCCTCGGGTTCCAGCTGGCTACGGTGGAATATGCCCGGTACAAGGCCGGCATCGGGGATGCCACGAGCGAGGAGTTTGGCGAGGGCTCGCACGTGATCGCCATCCTTCCCGAGCAGGACGGGGTCAGCGACTTAGGCGGGACAATGCGCCTTGGGAATTACACTGCAGACCTGCGGCCGGGAACGCTTGCCCACAAGCTCTATGGTGAGGACCAGGTTACCGAACGGCACCGCCACCGGTATGAAGTGAACCCGAAGTACATCAAACCCCTTGAAGAGGCAGGCCTGGTCTTCTCGGCAACGAACCGGAACCGGATGGAGTGCCTTGAACTCCCCGGCCACCCGTTCTTCTTTGCCACCCAGTTCCACCCCGAATTCAGGTCCCGGCCAACCCGGCCGTCCCCGCCCTACCTGGGTTTTGTCGAAGCATGCAGGGCGAACAAACGGACGAAATAACAAGGAGTATTCTATGGTCAAATGCGAGAAGTTCATTCCAAAGGCAATCGAGGAGATAAAAGCTGCTGCCGGTCCGGACAAAGTTGTCATGGCCTTATCCGGCGGCGTTGACAGTTCCGTCTGCGCTGCCCTGGCAGCCCGTGCCATCGGTGACAACCTGATCCCCATCTACATCGATACCGGCCTGATGCGGAAAGGTGAGACCGACCGGATCCGGACCATCTTTGGTAACATCCACCTCCAGATCGTTGATGCGGGAGACGAGTTCCTTGATGCCCTCAAAGGCATCACGGATCCCGAAGCCAAGCGCAAGGCTATCGGCGAGCGGTTCATCCGCGTTTTTGAACGCGAGGCAAGGAAACAGGGGGCAAAGTGCCTTCTCCAGGGGACCATCTATCCCGACCGGATCGAGAGCGAGGGCGGGATCAAGAGCCATCACAATGTCGGGGGCATGCCGCTCCACATGGAGTTCACGAAGGTTATTGAGCCTATCCGCGATCTCTACAAGGATGAGGTTCGGGAAGTTGCCGGGGCGCTCGGGCTCCCGAAGGAGATCCAGCACCGGATGCCGTTCCCCGGCCCCGGGCTTGCCGTGCGGGTGCTCGGTGAAGTGACCAGAGAGAAAGTTGCAGTCATCCGTGAGGCGAACTGGATCGTTGAGGACGAACTGGTTGAGACGTACGGTCCCTGGCAGTGTTTTGCAGCCCTCCTTGGTCTTGGCACCGGTGTCAAGGGCGACAACCGGATCCATGGCTGGATCGTTGCCGTGAGAGCTGTTAATTCCAGAGACGGGATGACGGCCGACCCGGTCAACATCCCGTTCGACCACCTGATGAGAATCGGGTCGAGAATTACCGCCGATATACCGAGCGTTGCCCGCGTTGTCTACGATATCACCGCAAAACCCCCGGCAACCATTGAATACGAATAATTGAAGGACAAGCAATACAAACTCAACAAAACGCAATTTCGTGATTGGAATGCAAACTACCAGCCAGATGAAAGCGCTCGACGAGCGCTATTACATGCCCGCGTTCTCCCGGGAGATCGCGATCGTGAAAGGCGAGGGATCGAAAGTCTGGGACGCGGACGGGAAAGAGTACATAGACTGCGTTGCAGGAATTGCTGTCTGCAGCACCGGCCACTGCCACCCTGCCGTAGTGAAAGCTATCTGCGACCAGGCACACCAGCTGATTCACTGCTCGAACCTCTACTACGTGCCCCACCAGGGAGAGGTAGCAAAGAAACTCGTAGAAGTGACCGGTATGCACAAGGCCTTCTTCTCGAATTCGGGTGCCGAGGCAACGGACGGAGCCCTCAAGCTGGCCCGGGTCAGGACCGGCCGGAAGAAGTTTATTGCGTTCACCCACGGGTTCCACGGGCGTACCATTGGATCCCTTGCAGTAACCCACAAACCTGCAATCCGGGAGCCGTTTGAGCCGCTCGGTATGGTGAAGACCTTTGTCGAGTATGGCGATCTTGAAGGGCTTAAAAAGGCCATTGACAGCGACACCGCAGGGGTCATCGTAGAACCCATCCAGGGTGAGGCCGGTGTCATCATCCCTCCTGACAGTTTCTTTGAGGGAATCCGCGAGATTTGTGACAAGTCGGGGGCACTCATGATCGTAGACGAAGTCCAGACCGGGATGGGCCGGACCGGCAAGTGGCTTGCCATGCAGCACACGAAGGTTCAGCCGGACATCGTCACCCTGGCAAAAGGAATAGCGAGCGGGTTTCCGATGGGCGCACTTGTTGCCCGCGAAGGCCTTGAGTTCAAAAAGAGCGAGCACGGCAGCACCTTTGCCGGAGGTCCGCTTGCCTGCGCAGCAGCGCTGGCAACAGCAGGTGTTATCGAGAAGGTTCTTCCGGAGGTATCCCGTAAGGGTGAACGGTTTGCGCAGGGTCTCGCACCGTACAACCCCCGTGTACGGGGGCTCATGATTGGCGTAACCCTCGGTGACAGATGCCCGGAGGTCCAGAAGAAGTGCGCCGAGGAAGGTGTGCTTGTCAACTGTGCAGCGGATGGCAATCTCCGTCTCGTCCCCCCGCTCACGATCAGCGATGCCGAGATCGATTCTGTAGTGAAGGTTATCAATGGAGCACTTGGTTAGATCCTGCTATAAGAAGAAGAGCGGCTATGTCTTTGCGAAGAAAGCAGAGGATATTGCCCGCGAGTACGGCATTGACCGGATAGCCCGGCTTGCGAGCAACGAGAATCCCGAACCCCTCTCACCCGCGGCGCTCAGGGCAGCAGAAGCCGCCTTAAAGACCGTGAACCGGTACCCTGACGAGAAGGTAAATACCTTAATGAACGCCCTGCGGGCACATTACGGGGATTACCACTTCGTAACCGGTGTCGGGATGGATGGTGTGATCGAGACTATCATCCGGACCCTCGTGGAACCGGGAGAGCAGGTGGCCATATCCACGCCCACCTTCTCGTTCTACACGCTTGCGGCAATGGGACAGGGAGCAGAGGTCATCACGGTCCCCCGCGAACCGGATTTCTCCGTTGATACGAAGAAACTGATCAAAGCCGCGAAGACTGCCAAGGTCACGGTACTCTGTTCGCCGAACAATCCCACCGGGAACGCGACTTCGATCGATGCGGTTGTTGAGATCCTTGACGGGATCGAAGGCCTCCTTTTCCTTGACAACGCCTACACAGAATTCTCCGGAATCGATTATCTGCCGCTCATGAAAAAGCACGAGAACCTTGTGCTCGGCCGGACATTCTCGAAAGTGTACTCCCTTGCCGGCCTCCGGATAGGATATGCCTTCACCCCCCGCTGGCTGCCGCCGTGGTACCAGCGGGCAGGCACGCCGTTTACGGTAAATTCCGTCTCGATGGCCGCAGCCGCGGCCTCCCTGTCCGATACCGCCCACGCGGAGCGGTACCTTGCTCAGGTGAACCGGTGGAGAAAACGGTTCGCAGCCGAAGTAAAACTTCCGGTCCTCCCGTCAGATGCAAACTTTGTCATGATCGATGTTGCCCCGAAGAAGAGCGACGAAGTGGTAGAGGAACTGGCCCGGCACGGGGTTGTTGTCCGCTCCTGCCGGAGTTTCACCGGTCTTGAGGACCATTATATCCGGGTAAGCGTTGGCGAAGACTGGGAGAACGAGCTCTTCGTGAAGGTGATTAACTCCCTATGATGTGCGGCATCACCGGAACCCCCGGCACCGGCAAATCGATGATAAGCGACGAGCTGGCAGAGCGGGGGCACCGGGTTGTCCACATTACCGATACGGTAGGCCCGTATGTTGTTGGCGACGATGAGGAGCGCAATGCCCAGGTCATTGATGTGGACCGCTGGGTTGAGGAATTCAAACCCGTGGACGGGTTTGTCGAGGGGCATTTCGCCCACCTGCTTCCCTGCGACCGCATCGTGGTTCTCCGCTGCCGCCCGGACGAGCTGAAAACCCGGCTTGCCCGGAGAAAATACCGGAAGGAGAAGATACGGGAGAATGCCGAGGCAGAAGCGCTCGATTCCTGTCTCATTGAAACCGTGGAGGAACACGACCCGTCCCACATTTTCGAACTGGACACGACCGGCCGCAACGCAGCGTACTGCGCCGACCGGATCGAGCAGTTCGTAAACGGCGCAATACCGGCGGATTTCGGCCATATCGACTGGTCGGAATACCTGGAGATCCAGCCATGACCCTCGACCAGTACCGTTCCCATGCCAAAGTGTATTTCGACCCGCTTGTTGCCATCGCGATCCGGTGCCGGCTCACCCCGAACTTCTTCACGCTCGCGGCGCTCGCGGCCTCAGCCGTTGCCGGGATCTTCTTCTACCTCCGGATGGAGCTCTGGGGTGTCCTTGCCGTAGCCGTCAATGCCTTCTGTGATGCCATGGATGGTGCCGTTGCCCGGGAGATGAAATGCCAGAGCAAACGCGGGGATTTCCTTGACCATGCGGTTGACCGCTTTGCAGACATCTTCATCATCACCGGTATCTTTGCCGGGGGGCTTGTCTCGTGGCAGATCGGGGTCTTTGCGCTCACCGGTGTCCTGATGGCCTCCTATCTTGGAACCCAGGCACAGGCCGTTGGCGTGGGGCGGTATTATGGCGGGATTCTCGGGCGGGCTGATCGCCTGGTCATGATCATGGTGGTCGGGATCATCGATATGCTGGTTCCCTTAAGCTTCTTCGGGCTCTCGCTCCTTGGCTGGATGCTTCTCCTGTTCGGGATATTCGGCTATATCACCGCATTCCAGCGGTTTGCGTACGTGTGGCGGAAAGTGGAGTAATCCTCCTTTCTTTCTGACCCGGATATCCGTTTCGTAGTATCCCCTTAAATTCCATAACCTTTTATTCATCGGGTCAGATAATTTATATCTCATGTCCCGGTGCCCGCGGTGCAGATCTGAAGTTGCTGATGAACTGACGCACTGCCCGGTCTGCCGTAAAGAGTTATCCGGGTGTTTATATGCCCCCACCGGCCCGGGCGGGAGAACCGGCTCACCGGCTCCCGATGTTTCGGGCAGCCGGATCGGGTATGCCGGGTTCTGGCGGAGATTCTGCGCAACGATTCCCGACCTGGTTGTTGTGGGAATTGCTGCAATTCTGATAAAATATACCCTTGAAACGTACAGGATGCCCTATCCCCTCCTTGCGACCCTCTTCCTTTCCGGTGCGTTCTACCTGCTCCTGTACTCGCCCTTCTGGTTGAGTTCCCGGTACCAGGCAACGCCCGGCAAGCTGCTCTTTAAGGTCATGGTTGTGTACGACAACGGGCGACGGCTCCCCTTCACCCGGGCCCTGATCCGGGAACTGGGGAAATATGTCTCTCTTCTCCCCTTTGGCCTCGGGTTTTTCCTGATCGGTTTTACGAAAAAGAAACAGGGGATCCACGATCTCCTGGCCATGACCGTTGTTGTGAAGCGGTCGGACAGCCACATCTACGAGCGAACGAACATCCAGAATCCCGTTGCCGTGAAAAACCGGATCAGGGCTTCCGGCCTGATAATCTGTATATGCCTCGCCTGCACCCTTGCTCCCATCGCCTACCTGGGAACCCTTCCTGCAAAAACCGTGACCCCGCAGTTCTTCGCGGCCCAGGGCCTGAGCTCGGCCGCCGATACCATATCCGGCTCAAAATACCCTCAATACTCCCTTGATGTCTATGATACCGCGATAGAACTCCAGCCGGAGGATACCGCGATCCAGATAAAAAAGCTCTATGTGCTTGACCGCCTGGGCCGGGTGGACGAGGCGCAGGTGTACCTGGAGGAGATGATAGTTCTGCACCCCAACGAGACAACACCGGTCATCTTCAAAGGGGATCTTGCGCTCCAGCAGGGAAAATTTTCCGAGGCCCTGACCTGTTACGAGTCGGCGCTCGCAGCAGAACCAAAGAATGCCAGGATCTGGATCAAAAAGGGCGATGCACACCTTCTCATCGCCGTGACCGGGATGCAGGAGATGCGGGACATGTACCGGAATCTCACAGCTCATACGGGGAAGCCCGGTACTATTCCGCGTGCTGCTCCGGTTGATGCCTTCCAGACAACCCAGCCCTACCAGGATGCCGTAAAAGCGTACAACAAGGCGATCGAGCTCGACCCTATGACCAGCGTTGCCATATCCGGCCGTATCCTCTCGTCAACAGGAAACCTGGTCAATACCTACCAGGGAATCCTGGAGGATATGTAGCGGGGCGGGCGGGTCTTTTCCCCTCTCCTTTTCCTGTGCACATGCAGAACGCAGGAATTAAAAAAAACCGGCTATGGGGCCTCTTCTGCCCCGGTAATTCCCCGGATATATTCGAGCGCAGCAACCGCATCCCTGCGCTTCTGGTCAACAGCATGGGTTTCCACCCACGTGAGAAACCGCTCGCCGGTACCGCCGCTCACTGAATCGCCGGCCCGGGTAACGATCGAGCGGTATGTCCGCTGCGGGTAGAAGATTGCCCGGGCCGCGGCAAGCAATGCTTCGTGTTCCGCTGCATCAAGGATCCCCTCCTCCTGTGCATGGATGAGCGTGAAGCGGATATTGATGAGCGGTTCCGAGAGCGACATACCCGAGACCGGGTCGAAAACAAGGGCCACTTCGTCATCGGAGATGAGATCCCCCCTTTTATACATCCGGTAGATCTCGCCAATGCCCACCATCCCGAGCGTATCCATCTCTGCTGCCCTGAGGGCTCCCATGCTCGACGAACCGACAACGCGGACGCCTTTTTTTACTGCGGCGAGGATCTCCCGGTGGGCAACGGCGCTCTCCTGGTGGAAAACGCCATCGATCAGTCCGATGATTGCGGCTCCCTCCTCTGCTGCCCGGAGGAGGTCGCCCCTTTTTGCGGGAGGACGAAAGTCTGCCGCCAGGATTGTTTCTGCGGCTGCCAGATCAAGACTTGGCCCGAGAAAGACGATGATCCCTTGCATATTTCACCCGCTCCCCTTTCCGCTCCGGATCCATGGCATATGCTTCAAGGCCCGGCACGATCACCCGCACAACCGGAACACCTATCTCTTCCCGGGTCAGGTCAACGACAATGACCCGGTCCAGGCCCTTATCTGCCAGGCGCTCAATGATGAGCTGGATGTCCGTTGCGAAATCATCGCTGTCTGCCGATGGCACGTCCCGGTACGGGACGGTCCCGTTGTCCTTGTACCAGTAGCCGTTGATCCGCTTTGCCCGCTCGTAGCCCATCTTCTTCCGGAGCTCGGCAAGGGTGGTATCCTCGCGGGCCCCGTGGATCTGGGTGAGCCGGCTCTGCGCAACCTCGGTGAGTGCTCGCATGACTGCGATCCGGGCATTGGTGTGCGTTCCAATCCCTATGGTGAGAAGCGAGGGATCTTTCAGGAGCACATCGTCGGATACCGCGGCAATCGTCGGGATCCCGATGTCGCTTGTGATATCCCGCACTTTGACCTCGACCTGTGCATCGGCAAACTTTTTGAGCATCTCCGCAAGCGCCGGGTCGTCAATGTCCGTGAGGCAGGGTCCGGTATCCCGGCAGGCCTCGACCAGCGACCAGGCGTCCCGCTCGATCACTTCCGAGAGGGCATGGAAGATCGCCTCCTCGATCGTGTTGCCGGAGGCAAGGCCGTTGGTGTTGGTGCGGAAGAGCCCCCGGTAATTGTGGGGGAGGGGGTGGAAGACCGCAAACGAAGGTACGAAGATCGCGTGATCATTGGCTATATCATATCCCTCTGTCCACGCGATGAGGCGATCCGTATCCGCCCCCTCGGGAAGGATCAGGTCCTTTGGATCGAGTACCTGCCCGTGGGCATGCATCTGCTGGAACGGGGCAAGGACGGTCCTGCGGTCGTGGAGTTCGGACGAGTACCGTTCGATCCCCTCCATGATAGCGGAGATCCGCGACTCTTCAACGGTTGCCCCTTTCCCGTTATACACCGTGATGGCCCCGGACTCTGCGGTCGGGCGGATGCAGGAGAAGACCGGAATGCCGATGCGGTCGAGGCTCGTGATGTCAGCAACCCTGGTGATACCGGCTGCCGGAACCTTGGGTTCGATCCGGGCAAGCGTCTCGCCAAGGGGAACTGCCCGCTGCGTCTCGTTATAGTAGGTCTTTTTGCAGGAGTGGATCTGCATGGATACTCTCTTAAGTATAACGTGAACGCTGCCGGTGTTTATAGGTGATTATTTCCGGATGCCGTATTTCCTTATGGTCAGGATTTCGTGAAGGGTCTGCCCGGTGGATCCCTGCGGGAATCTTTAAAGGGGAATTTTTCTGTCGGAAAAACCATATACCCATGACGTCCAAGAGAAGCATATCCAGAACAGGCCGGGTGGAGCAATGGCGGATGACAATTCAAAGGTTCCGGAGGATCTGACCCCCCTCACCTCCCCGGTCTCTTACCTTCAGGTTGTCCTGCTTGCCGGAGTACTTGTAGCCCTCTATCTCATCAGTACGGCAAATTACCTCCTCTTCCATGGTATTGTTGAACTCGCGGGTATCGCGGTTGCCTTCTCGATCTTCATCATTGTCTGGAACACCCGCCGGGTGATCACGGACGGGTTTTTCTTGATCATCGGGATCTCCTTTCTCTTTTTCGGGAGTATCGATCTCGTCCATACCCTCGCATACAAAGGGATGGGCATTTTTCCCGGCAACAGCTCGGACCTTCCCACCCAGCTCTGGATTGCGGCACGGTATTTCCAGAGCATCGCGTTCCTTGCAGCAACCCTCTTTATCGGGAGATCCATAACGAAAGACCGGAAATATGATGCCGGTATCATCATTGCAATCTGCACTGCAGCCTGTGCAATCCTGTTCTCCAGTATCTTTGTCTGGCAGAACTTCCCTGCCTGTTATGTCGAGGGAACCGGGCTTACCCTGTTCAAGATCACAAGCGAATACATCATCTCGCTCATCCTCATTGCCACGATAGTTATCCTGTACATGAAACGGGAGCATTTTGATCCCGTTGTCTGGAAACTCATCATCGCAGCCCAGGTGTTCCTCGTTCTCGGGGAACTTGCGTTTTCTTCGTATGCCAGTGTATTCGGGTTCATGAATATGCTCGGGCACCTCTTCCGGCTCATCTCCGTCTATCTGTTCTACCGGGCATTTGTTGTGGTGGCATTGACAAGGCCTTATCATCTCCTCCTCCGCGAACTCAAGCAGAACGAGGTGACCCTGCGGGCGGGCGAGAAGAAGTACCGCACACTCTTTGAGAATATGCTGGAGGGGTTCGCGTACTGCCGGATGATCTACGATGTGGAGGGCCGTCCCGTTGACTGGACATATCTTGATGTGAATACTGCGTTTGAACGGATGACCGGTCTAAAAAACATTGCCGGAAAACGTGTCCTTGAGGTAATACCGGATATTCGCACATTAACGCCTGAACTTTTTAACACATACGGACGCGTTGCCTCAACGGGAAAACCGGAGATATTCGAGATCGATTTCAAACCCATGGGCATGTGGCTGAAAATATCAGTCTTCAGCCCGGAAACGGGGTATTTCGTTGCGGTATTTGAGGATATGACAACGCGTAAAATCGTGGAAGGTGCGCTCCGCGAAAGCCGGGAGATGTACCGCGAGCTGGTCGAGAATATCAGCGACGTGATCTTCTCACTTGACCTGCAGGGTAATTTCACCTATATCAGTCCGGCTATCGAGCGGCAGTACGGCTACACTAATGAAGAGATTATCGGGAAGAATTTCTCGAAGTTTGTTTATCAGGGGGACCATACAGCCTGTCTTGAGGCCTTCAGGAAGCGGCTGGACGGAGAGTACGGCCCAAGCGAGTTCAGGGTTGTAACAAAAGAGGGCAGAATCCAGAACGTCATTGTCTCACAGCATCCTATCTTCAGTAAAAACGGCACGGTTGCCGGGTTCAATTATATCATGACCAATATCACGGAACGCAAGATCGCGGAAGATGAGGTGAGGAAAGCTCGGGACTTCTACTTGAGCGTTCTCAACGATTTCCCGAACCCGATCTGGAGGGCCGGGGTGGATGGGAAATGCAACTACTTCAACAAAGACTGGCTTGCATTTACCGGGAGGAACCTTGAGCAGGAGCTCGGTGACGGGTGGGCAGAAGGTGTCCACCCTGACGATCTTGACCGATGCCTGAAGATCTATCTCGAAAATTTCAATGCCCGGAAACCTTTCGATATGGAGTACCGGCTCCGGTATCACGACGGTACCTATCGCTGGCTGTACGACAGCGGGAAACCAATCTCTTCCCAGAACGGGGAATTTGTAGGGTATATCGGATCCTGCTATGATATCCATGACCGGAAGCTGGCGGAAGATGCCCTGCGGCAGGCCAACACCAAGCTGAACCTTCTCTCCAGTATCACCCGGCACGACATCAACAACCAGCTCTTCTCCTTAAAGGCATTTCTCGAACTTTCGAAGGAGACGTTAAACGATCCGGCAACGCTTTCGGAGTATATTCTCAAGGAAGAGCGGGCGGCAAATGCCATCGAGCGCCAGATCGTCTTCACGAAGGAGTACCAGGATCTGGGAGCGAACGTCCCGACCTGGCAGAATGTGGGAGCAGGGATCAAAAATGCGCTGGCGTTGCTGCCCGTGCGGGATATCAGGATCTCAGAGGATGTGGACGCGGTGGAGGTGTATGCCGATCCGCTCTTTGAGAAAGTGTTTTACAACCTGATCGACAATGCCCTCCGGTATGGCGGACCTGCCATGACCATGATCCGGATTACCTCGCAAGAATCAGGACCGGGCCTTATCCTCTCCATTGAGGATGATGGAGCCGGTATATCTGCACACGACCGGATGCGAATCTTCGAGCGGGGATTCGGGCACAACACCGGCCTTGGTCTTTTCCTTTGCCGCGAGATTCTCGCAATTACCGGTATCACGATTACTGAAACCGGTGAACCCGGCAAGGGGGCACGGTTTGAGATCACGGTACCAAAGGGAGGGTACCGGTTCACTGGAGAACGCACCTGAATGGTACGGGTCTGCATCCGCCCGGGCCAGCCTCTTGGTGCGGGACCGGCCGGCTTTGACCGTTCAACATTTTTAAGGCATATCAGAACTCTTTTGAGTGGATAAGCACCCCGTCCAGGTCGAACGTGGTTTCAGTCGCTTACGATCTCTCATCCCTCGCATCCGGCAGGGTGAACCGGAAGGTTGCGCCTTTTCCGGGCCCATCTGATTCCGCCCAGATCTTCCCTCCGTGTACTTCGATGATCCGCCGCACGATCGTCAGGCCGATGCCGGTACCGTGCGTCGAGACATCGAGCCGTTCGAACAGGTTGAAGATTCGTTCGAGATAGCGGGGCTCAATCCCGATGCCGTTGTCCTGCACGAAAAAGACCGGTGTTGTCCCGGACATGTCAGCTCCTATCCGGATCACCGGATCCGGCCGGCTCGCGGTAAATTTGATCGCATTCTCCAGGAGATTTACCATGACCTCCCGCATACGGGCATGATCAACGCGTACCACCGGCAGACCGGGTGCGATCTCGACCTTGATGTTCCGCTCGGCAAGCGGCCCGGCAAGCGGCCCGGCAAGGAGATCCACAGCATCCTCTGCAATCCTGTTAAACGCGATCGTTTCCGGCGGATTGACAATCTTCCCGATCCGGGCCAGTTCCAGGACATCCGCGAGGAGTTCCTGCATGGTCTCGGCCGCTGCCATGATGCGGTGAAGATCTTTTTTCAGCTGGAGCGGGTCCCCCTGCCGGACATCCTCCTCAATGAGCCCGGCAAATCCCTTGATCGTAATGAGCGGGCTCTTGAGGTCGTGCGAGACGGTGTAGGTGAAACGTTCGAGCTCGGCATTCTTCTGTTCGAGTTCTTTTATTAAGTGTTCCCGAAGTACCTCGGCCAGTTTGCGATCGGTCACATCTTCAAATATCGTGGCAAATTTCCCTGGTCCAGGGGAATAGGCCGATATTGCAAAGTGTTTTTTTAACGGGACAAAATACTCTTCAAACCATGCCGGCTCGCCGGTGGCAGCAACCCGGGCATAGATATCCAGGTACGGGGGAGTGGTAACCTCGTACACCTCGCGGCTGGTTTTTCCGACAACGGCCTCGCGGCTGATCCCGATGATGGACTCAAACGCCGGGTTTGCATCGATAATCCGGTAATCTATGGGATTACCGGAAGGGTCATACACCATCTCGTGGAGTGCACTCCCTTCTATCATCCTCGTGAAGAGCACACGGTATTTCTCCTCGCTCCGTCGCAGCGCATCCTCTGCCATTTTTCGTTCTGTAATGTCCTGTCCCTGAGCGATCGTTGAGATGATCTTTCCTGCCGGATCAACAATATTTGCCGAATTCCAGAGTACTACCCGGGTCTCTCCCGATACATGGAGGATTGGAATTTCAACAATCTCCCACCGCTCTCCGGCAAGGGTTTTTCGTATCTGCTCAAGGGATGCAGCCCGGCTCGTTTCCGGGAAAAGTATTTCGAGATGCCGGTCGATGACTTCCAGCTCGGTCCTTCCGGTCAGGCGCTCGAACGCATGGTTGAACCGGGTAATCCGTAGCTCCGGGTCCCAGACGATAATCGGGGCATTGGCATAATCTATCAGGTTTTTGAGGTAATCGTTGGTTTCGCGGAGCTGCTTCTCGGCCAGCCTTCGATCGGTGATATCCCGTATATTGCACTGGATGACGGTGGTGCGGGAATCAAGCGGATAGACGTTGCTGACAAATTCAACGTCGATCCTCCGCCCATTTCTGGTTTCGAGCGGGAGATCTTCGTACCGGAGGTATTCCCTGGTCAGCAGCTCTTCAAAGGCAACTTTTGACAGGAGCTGATCCTTGAAGAGTCCGATATCCCAGAGATGTTTTCCGAGAAGGTCTGGCGTCGGATACCCGAGCAGGGTCGCGATGAACGGGTTGGCATCGATAATCTCCCCGGTATCATAGTTCAGGATCAGGATCCCGTCCTTTGCAGATTCAAAGAGGCGCCGGTAGCGGGTTTCGGAGGATTTCAGATATTCTTCCGACTCTTTGCGCCCGGTGATGTCCAGCACCGTCCCGACAATGGCGATGAGATTGCCATTGGCATCATACCTGCCCTGGAACGTTGAGTGATAATAGCCAATGGACTTATCCGGCCGGAGAAACCGCTGTTCATACGTGCCCGGCTCGCGGGATTCTATCGCTTTTTGTATCAGCTCCCTGTCGCGCTCCTGTTCCCCGGGCCAGGGTGATAATGCAAGGATTGAGTCAATATCCGGATTGAACACGTTTGGATCAAGACCAAATATCCTGAATACCTCATCTGACCATTCGACACGTCCCGTCTTCATGTCCCAGGACCAGAAACCCAGGTGTGCCAGACCCTGGGCTTCCTGCAACCGTCTCCCGCTCTCGCGGAGTACCTCTTCGGTGTTCTTGCGATCCGTTATATCCCGGTTGGAGATCCGTGTTCCGATCCATCTGCCGTTCTCCGCATAGATGGGGCGACAGATATGACCGATCCAGCGAATCGTGCCATCCTTCCTGATAATGCGGAACTCAATCTGTCCCTGGTTTTCCTGATGTTGGAGTTCGGTATGGAGTAAGATATGCTCCTGCCACAGGGCATGGTCCTCAGGATGGATGATGCGGTCGATGAGGAATTTGTCCGCGATAAATTCTGCGGGCGAGTATCCGGTGATGCGCTGAACCGATGGGGAGACATAGTTGATATCCCTGTTCGGACTGATCCAGTACTCCCAGTCATAGGTCCAGTCAAGAATGGTGCGGAACCGCTGTTCACTCTCCCGCAAAATCTCATCTGCATGCTTGCGCCCGGTGATATTCATCGCAATGCCAACGAACAGTTTTTTTGACCCCATTTCCGGTGAATTGACAAATTGTCCCCGCGTGAAAACCCAGGCCCATTCCCCAGCCCTGGTCCGGATACGGTGTTCGCTCTCGTACATCGGTGTCTCACCCCGGATATATGCTTCAGCCTTGGCCATCCAGACCGGGACCTCCTCCTGGTTGTGGAACGGCAGCCATTCCTCCAGCGTGCCGGGAAGTTCCCCGTCCTGGTAACCAAGCAGTTCATGGAATCCTGCATCGAAGCGGACTTCGTTCGTATCAGTATCCCATTCCCATACACCGGCATTCCCCACACCAAGGGCCAGGGAAAGACGGGCTGTATTCTCCCGCAGCAGCTCCTCTGCCTCTTTCTGTGCCGTGATATCGATGATGGTTCCCTCGGCCACATCCCGCCCGGAATTATACCGGGCCGAGAACTGGCCCCAGAAGACTTTCCCGGTACTCTGGTTCCGGAACCGGACGATATGATTCTCGATATATCCTTTTTCCCGGAGAATCCGGCTCACTTCCGTGCGGTCTTCCGGATTGACATAGAGTTTGAGGACATCCTTTCCCAGGGTGTCTTCGACAGAGCCGAACCCGGCGAGATCGGCATACCGCTGGTTGCAGGCAACCACTGCTGCATCTTTGAGGCTCGTCTCAAAGAGCCCGACCTGTGCGAAATGGTACAGGTTCCGGTATTTCCGCTCGCTCTCGGCAAGCGCATGTTCCGCAGTCTTCCGCTCCTGTTCTGACCGGTCAATGGTATCCCCGATTGACCGGGATAATAAGGACACAGCAAAATAGGTGATAAAGAGGGTTGCAAGAATGGTAACCGCCGATGCGAGAACTACCGTGCTGTCAACATTCCCGGTAATAACCGCTTCGCTCCAGTGCGCCAACAATACTACGAGAAGCATCACCGGCAACAGACCGCGCAGGAGCCGGGCGCGGGTCGAATCTCCTGATATGCCTGAGAGGGGCCAGATCGCAGGTCCGGCTGCGGTAACCAGCCCGACACCCAGCACCCCGAATGCCAGAGCCGTGGTAAGTGCAACCGGAATGACGGTTCCGCCATAAAGAAGGGGGGCGCCATACAGGTACCCGATCAGGATAATTCCGCTGATCAGCGTAAGAACCGTACCCAGGAGTGCTGCGGGATCCCGCTTTTTTACCCGGAGCAGATGGATGGCACAGGATCCAAGGAGGAAACACCCTGCACTTACCGGGGACATCCGCCCAACCGGCACCAGACCTGACGTTCCGTTGGCAACAACAAAAAATGAATCGATTCCAAGGTCAATTCCAGACAGAATACCGGCAAGCGTCAGCCCGGCCACAAGGATGCAGGCACTTAAAAGAACAGAGACAACCACACCGGTGGCGCGATGTGAGGGAAGGGCAGTTGTTATGAGCAGGGCAATCCCGAGAAGCCCAACGAGAAGGGCAGTATTGGGAGCCATCGGGATATACTCCATGCGTATTCCGGTGAGGACACGCAGGCCCAGGCCCCACCCCAGAAGACCCAGGGATCCCATTACCATCAAAATTATTCCACATACCCGGGCAACCCGTCCAATACCGATCGCCACCGGACTGTCCGCCTCCATAATGCTCTCACACCCTCCCGGGTTGTTCCTTGTTCCGGCGGGAGAGTATCAGCCGCCCGCGGTATTCTCTCCTTGAAAGAGAAGACCCGGTTTCCATGCGGTTTTTCTGCGGGATTAACGGGGAATAACGGTGGGTGGGACTCCCCGGTAAACCCCGGGACATGTCATCCGCTGGATCACCCGCATGTGGCATACGGTGAACTTATGCAGAACAATTTATAAAACTTGTGCTGATTTTTTTCTCAAAGAGGAATATCCGGGGTACGGTGTGGCAGGGGTCCGGCCCGGTACTCCCCGTCCCGGCTCACAACGTCTGCCGATGTATGGGGAAAACCAGGTTTAATCAGAATATGTGGGGCAGGGTACAACGTTCCGGTTCACGCGGCCTCCTGCCGGAGAAGGATGCACCGATAACGATAATAATGGTAACATATAAGAAAGACTTCTATGGTTGATCTCAAAGGTGAGCCCCTGCATATCCTGCTTGTCGAGGACAATGAAGATCACGCCGAGCTGGTAATGCGGGGAATGAGGGACCAGCAGGTAGCGAACAGGATCCACCATGTGGCGGATGGCGAACAGGCACTTGACTATCTTTTTTCACGGGGGGTATTTGCGGACCCCGGGAAAAATCCGCGACCGAACCTTGTTCTCCTCGATCTCCGGCTTCCGAGGGTGGATGGCCTGGAAGTTCTCCGGATAATCAAGACTACACCGTCGCTCCTCCGCATCCCGGTGGTCGTGCTCACCAGTTCCGATGCCGAAAGCGATATCGTCAAATCCTTCGACTACCATGCGAACAGCTACGTGGTAAAACCCCTCGACTTCAAGACGTTTACGAACCTGATGAAAGATCTCGGGTTCTACTGGCTGGGCTGGAATGCAAAACCTCTGCCGGAGTGAGCCCGGGCCTTCCGGGGACGGGGATGGCCGATGGACAACGGGAAGAAAACCAACACGTTACACATCCTGCTTCTTGAAGACGATACTGCCCACCAGGATCTCATCCTCCGGGCATTCCGGGAGGATCCCGAACCATTCCGGTTGTCCCTTGCAGGAACGATACGGAACGCCCGGGAGATCATCGGGCATGACCCGCCTGACCTGATCATCTCCGACTGGATCCTTCCTGACGGGAAAGGTCTCGACATATTGCCCCGCACGGACGGGAGGGTGACTATCCCTCTTATCATCATGACCAGCTATGGCGATGAACGACTCGCTGTTGAGATCATGAAATCCGGGGCCATCGATTACGTGGTCAAATCCGCAACAGTGTTCAAAGACCTGCCGCATATTGTACGGCATGGGCTGCGGGACTGGGATAATATCCGGCAGAGGAAACAGGCTGAAACAGCTGCCCTGGAATCCCAGAAACGCCTTGCCGATATCCTTAATTTCCTTCCCGATGCCATGCTGGCAATTGATAATAAGGGCCGGGTAATCGCGTGGAATGATGCAATTGAACGGATGACCGGGGTTTCAGCCGGGGAAATGCTGGGAAAAGGCGATTATGCATACAGTCTTCCTTTTTATGGAGAGCGGCGACCGATCCTCATTGATCTTCTGCGAAGTGAACATCCGGAGATCGAGAAAAAATATGATTATGTCCATCGTGATTGTGACCGGCTGACAACGGAAGTGTTCAGCCCGGTTCTTTTTGAGGGGAAGGGAGCGTATCTCTGGGGTACTGCAACCCCGCTGTATGATGCTGACCGCAACCGTATCGGTGCCATCGAAGTTATCCGGGATATCACGGAACGCAAGCTGGCTGAAGAAACCCTCAAAAAACGGGAAGCCACCTTAGAGATACTCCTCAATGCTCCCCATGACACCATTGCGCTCCTTGACCGGCAGGGACGGATCATCAATATCAACGAGAGCGGAGCCCGCCGCCTCGGGAGAACCGTGCCGGAGGTTCTCGGGTGCCCGGTCTATGACCTCCTGCCTTCGGATCTTGCCCGGGCAAGAAAAGGGTTTATCGACCGTGTTTTTGCAACCGGTGAACCCGCCTGTTTTGAGGATGAACGGAACGGGATGTGCCTTCACCATGAGGTCTATCCGGTTTTTGGATCTGATCATGTGACCATCGAACAGGTTGCGATCTTTACCCGTGATATCACCGATCAGAAAAAGACCAAACGGGCTCTTGAGAAGAGCGAGAGCCGGTTCCGGCATGTGTCCGATCTCATCTCCGATTTTGCTTTCTCCTGCCTCCGGCCTGAGACGGGTACTTTCTCCATAGACTGGGTATCCGGTGCAGTCACCCGGATTACCGGGTTCTCCGATACGGAGATCCTGTCTATGGGCTGCTGGCGGGGTATCGTTGCTGAAGAGTACCAGCCCGTCTTCGATGCGGAAATTGCCGGTCTTCTCCCCGGCAGATCCTCCCGGTGTGAACTCAGAATACGGGCAAAAGACGGAACTGAAAAGTGGCTCGTATGCTTTGCCGAATGCATTCCTGATCCCGCCAATCCCCAAAACCACCGGCTGTATGGCGGATGCCAGGATATCACTGCCCGGAAAAACGCAGAACTGGCCCTGCAGGAGAGCGAGATCCGGTTCAGGGATCTCTTCAACAACATGAACGCCGGGGTCATAATTTATGAAATAATGCCGGATGGCTCGGATTTCATCATCCGCGATCTCAACAAGGCTGTCGAGACCATAGAACAGGTTAAAAAAGAGGAGATCGTTGGAAAGAGCATCCTCCAGGTATTTCCCGGTGTGCGGGAGTTTGGGTTGTTTGATGTGCTGCTGTGGGTTGCAAGGACCGGGATTGCAGAATCGCATCCCGTTTCCCGGTATCAGGACAACCGGATAGCGGGCTGGCGCGAGAACTATGTCTATAAACTTCCCTCCGGTGAGATCGTTGCGCTCTATGAGGATGTGACGGAGAAGAAACAGGCAGAAATAGCGCTCCGGGCTGCACGGAAATGGCTCGGGATCGCTCTCCGGGCAGCAAAGGCCGGGACCTGGGACTGGGATATTCCGGCAGGAACGCGGATCTGGTCGCCGGAGTATTTCGAGCTTTTCGGGCTTATACCCGGTACCCCGGCCTCGTTTGAAACCTGGATGGAAGCTGTTCATCCCGATGACCGTGAACCGGCACAGGCAAAGATCGATCAGTCGATTCGGGACCATACGCCCCTCTGGAGCGAGTACCGGATCATCCTGTCGGGAGGGAAGGTGCGCTGGATCGGGGCTGCGGGCAACACCGTCTACAACGATGCCGGCGAGCCGCTGCGCATGAGCGGGATCTGTATTGACATTTCGGAGCGAAAGGTGATCGAAGAGAAACTCCGCGAGAGTGAGGAGCGGTACCGGGCCCTGTTATCCAGTGGGGGTATCGGTGTCGGGTACTGGAGCCCTGACGGTACCCTCCTTTTCCTCAACGAAATCAGCCTGAACCGTCTCAAAGGAACCGCAGAGGAGTTCATTGGTAAAAATATCCGCGAACTTTTTGGGGCGGATGCGGAAAAGTACCTTGAACGCATGAGGATCGCTGCTGCCTCCGCTGACCCGATGGAGTACGAGGATTATATCAGCCTGCCTGTAGGGGAAGGCTGGTACCTGTCGATCTATAACCGGATAACGGGCCCGGACGGGAACGTGAAGGGAATCCAGGTCCAGTCCATGGACATCTCTGAACGCAAACAGGCAGAAGAGATCCGGAAATCCTATGAACTTCGCCTCGATTCTGCCATGGAGATAGGCAGCATGGCCTGGTGGGAGATGGACCTGCCGGACGGTGCGGTCCGGTTCGATGACCGCAAGGCAACTATGCTCGGGTATGCCCCGGCGCAGTTCCGGCATTACACGGATTTCACCTCCCTTTTGCATCCGGAGGATCTAGAACCGGCCATGCAGGCGATGAGAGATCATCTGGAGGGGCGGGAATCGCGGTATCATCTCGATTACCGTATCCGGACTGCTGCCGGGGACTACCGCTGGTTCCGGGATGTCGGTGGTATCACAAAGCGTCACCCTGACGGGACACCGGCAACCGTCACCGGCATTATCATCGACATCACCGCCAATAAACTGGCTGAAGAGAGGCTTCGTACAACCGAGACCCGGTTCCGGGCGCTCATCCAGAACTCCTCGGACATCATCCGTATCCTTGATCCGGATGGCAGGATTGCTTACGAATCCCCGTCCTCCGAGCGTATCCTGGGATACCCCCGGGAATATATGATAAACCGGGATCCCCTGGAATTTATTCACCCGGAGGATCTTGGGCGCGTTAAAGCGGATTTACAGGACGTGATAGACAAGAAAAATCCCGGAACGCCGACCGAATTCCGGATCCGCAAAGCCGATGGGGAGTATATCTGGGTTGACTCTGTCGGGATCAACTTACAGGAGGTTCCCGGGGTGAACGGGATTGTTATTACCACCCGCCCGATCCAGATCCGGAAAGAGGCCGAGCAGGCGCTCACTGATAGCGAAGAGCGCCTCCGGCTTGCCCTGGAAGGTGCCGGTGCAGCCTACTGGGACTGGAACCTCATCACCGGCAAGGCGGTCTTCAGTGACCGGTTCTCTACCATGCTCGGTTATCAGCCCGGCGATTTCCCTGCCACCTACGATGGGTGGACTGCGCTCATCCATCCCGAGGATCGTGCCCGGGTTCTTCCGGATCTCATACGGCAGATCCAGGAAAAATACCCGATCTGTGAGATCGAGTACCGGCTCCGCTCAAAAGATGGCGCATGGATCTGGGTTCTTGGCCGGGGAAAGATTGCCGAGACTGACCCTGCGGGAAATGCTGTACGTTTAACCGGTGTCAATATCGATATCACCAACCGCCGGCTTATGGAATCCGAGATCCGGTCGCTCAATACTGTCCTTGAACAGCGGGTAAAAGACCGTACTGAAGCCCTCTCCCTTGCCAATACCGCGCTTGCGGCGGAGAATGTCCAGCGCATCACGGCAGAAAAGAAACTCCAGGCATCCTACGATGAGAAAGTGATGCTCTTGAAAGAGATCCACCACCGGGTGAAAAACAATCTGCAGATCATCATAAGTCTCCTCAACCTCCAGTCCCGGTACATTACGGATGAACAGACCCTTGCGGCAATACGGGAGAGCCAGAACCGGATCAAGGCCATGGCCCTTGTTCACGAGAAACTCTACCGGGCAGAAGATATCTCCCGGATCGATCTCCGGGACTATCTCGCGTATCTGGGGGCCGGCCTTTTCAAATCCTATGACGCCGCAAGCCGGGGGATCCGGCTCTCTGTGGAAATTAAGGATATCTCTGTGGATATCGATGCCGCGCTTCCCCTCGGGCTCATCATCAATGAACTGATCTCAAACTCGCTCAAGTATGCGTTTCCCGAAGGAAAGAGCGGGTCTATCTTTATTCGCGTGACCCGGGACGGTCGTGCCTTAACGGTCCTGTTCCGGGATGACGGCATCGGGATTCCGCAGGAGCTGGACTGGAGAAATACCTTGTCGCTCGGTCTGAGGCTCGTCAATACGCTCGTAGACCAGCTGAACGGGACCATAGAACTCGACCGGACTTCCGGGACGCAGTTCACGTTCATTATCAATGAGAAGGAATCAAGGGGCCCCGAATGAACCCCACAGTTCATTCGTTCAGGCTGGCTGAACCCTGGTGGCGGGGAATAATCCTTGCGCTCTCGGCAGGAGTCATTCTCGTAACCCTCTGGTGCCTGACGCACGGCATCACCACCATCTTCATGCACATCTACTATTTCCCCATCGTCCTTCTGGCCTATCGTTATCGCTGGAAAGGCTGCGGTCTTGCAATGCTCCTTTCCCTCATCTATCTCGGGCTGGTTATCGCTTTCGATGCCGGAGAGCCGGATGTGATACTCGGGGCATGGTACCGGTTCCTGGTCTTTGTCGGTATTGCGGCAGTCATTGCCTTCCTGTCAGAGCGTCTCGTTACGGTCCAGTCAGACATAAAGAAGATGCAGCAGTTCCAGAACAGCATGATCGAAAATGCCAGTGTCTTGATTGCGGCGCTCGCTCCTGATGGCACCGTACTTGTCTGGAACGATGCTGCCGAGGTTATCAGCGGCTACAAAAAAGCCGGGGTTCTGGGGAAAAGAACGATCTGGAGACAACTCTACCCGGATACTGGATACCGGAACAACGTAACCGTGGAAATACGGCGGATCCTCGCACAGGATACACTCCTTGAAGATTTTGAGACGGAGATCCGGTGTTTTGACGGGAGCTCAAAGACAATCCTCTGGAATACCCGCAGCCTGCGGGACGACGCGGGAGTTGTCACCGGTTATATCGCGATAGGACGCGATATCTCGGCACAGAAAACCGCGGAATCCCAAGCCGCGGAAAGCTCGCGCTTCCTTGCAACCATGATAGACACGCTGCCCATGCCGATCTTCTTCAAGGACACCAGCGGGAAATACCTCGGATGCAATCCCGTGTTTGAAGAGTACATTGGCATCAGAAAGGATTTGCTCATCGGAAAGACTGCATTCGACTTATCCCCCCCGGATCTTGCGGAACGGTACACGGCAGCTGACCGGCAGGTTTTCGATACCCCGGTTTCCCAGCGCTATGAGACCCAGGTACGGTATGCAGATGGCAGCCGTCATGATGTCATATTCTATAAAGCTCCGTTCTTCAACAGGGACGGGTCCGTTGGCGGTCTCATTGGTGCGTTTATCGATATCACTGACCGGAAAGCCACCGAGGATCGCATCCGGGAACTGCTCCGGGTCCAGGACGAACAGATCCGGATCATCAACACGAGCCCGGCAATCTCCTTCCTGTGGCGGGCTGAAGAGAACTGGCCGGTCGAGTCCGTGAGCGAGAACATTACCCAGTTCGGGTATACCCCGGATGATTTCATCTCCGGCAGCATCCTGTATTCGGCGGTCATCCATCCGGAAGATCTTGCTCGCGTGGGAGAGGAAGTGGCATACAACAGCCGCCACCATATCGATGAATTTACCCAGGAATACCGGATCTTCGGGAAAAATCATGATCTTTTCTGGATTACAGATTATACCCATATCCGCAGAGATGATTCTGGAAACATTTCTCACTATGAGGGAATCATCCTGAATATCACTGAGCGCAGGCAGGCAGAAGAAGCGCTCCGTGAGACCAATGCATACCTCCGCAACCTGATCGATTATGCAAACGCGCCTATCATAGTCTGGGATCCGGAGTTTCGGATTACCCGGTTCAACCATGCGTTCGAGCACCTGACCGGCAGGGCCGAACAGGAAGTCCTTGGGCAGCCGCTCTCGCTCCTTTTCCCTGAAGAGAGCCGGACATCCTCTCTGGAACAGATACAGGTTACCCTTGCCGGTATCCGGTGGGAGACGGTAGAGATCCCGATTCTCCATGTTTCCGGGGGGATACGGGCTGTCCTCTGGAACTCGGCAACGCTCTATGCCGAAGATGGCCAAACCGTGATTGCCACGATAGCCCAGGGGCAGGATATTACCCTGCGGAAACGGGTGGAAGATGCCCTGCGGGAGAGTGAACAGCGCAATTCTGCCATGGTTGCTGCAATCCCGGATATCCTGTTTGTTTTCTCCCGTGACGGCACCTATCTCGATTTCCAGGCAGCAGATGAAAACCTGCTGGCAATATCACCGGATCAGATCCTTGGGAAAAATGTTGTGGATGCCGGTTTTGACGAAGATACCGCAAAGGCCATTCTTGAGGCGATCTCATCAGCGCTGGAGACCGGGGCCCTCCAGCGGTTCGAATACAAACATGCTGTGCCTGCGGGTATGTCCTGGTTCGAGGTCCGGTTCGTCAGGCTTGCTGCCGATCGGGTACTGGGCGTTGTCCGGAATGTCACCAATATCAAATCCGCAGAAGAAGCGCTCCGCAACTCACGGCAGTTCTTCATGGATATCATCAGTTTCCTTCCCGATCCAACGTTTGTTATTGATAAGGACGGCGTTGTTCTCGCATGGAACCGGGCACTCGAACTGCTCAGCGGTGTTCCGGCCGGAGAGATCATTGGAAAAGGGGATTACGAGTACAGCCTCTGGCTCTTCAGGAAACGGCGCCCGCTTCTCATCGATCTGGTCCTCACACCGGACAAGGATGCTGCACGGCAGAACTATCTCCATATCACCTGGGATGGAACTACCGTAACCGCTGAAACCGAGTTCCTCCCGTCCGGGGGTGGGCAGAAGATCCCCCTGTCGCTGGTTGCCTCCCCGCTCCTTGATGCACAGGGTAATGTTACCGGCGCGATAGAATCCCTGCGGGATATATCCCGTCTCAAGGAAGCGGAGGCTGAACTGGAGCGGTTCAATGCCAATCTTGAAAAGCTCATCCAGGAGAGGACGCAGGCGCTGAACGATGAGATCGTCCAGCGCAGGTATGCCGAACAGGAAGTGCAGGATGCCCTCAGCTATACGCGTTCGGTTATCGAGGCAAACCCGGACCTCATGGTTGTTCTTGACCGGGCCGGCCGGATCCTTGACATGAACGCTGCCGCGGAATCCTTAACCGGTCTCTCCCGGGAACAGATGATCGGGACACCGTATTCCCTCTACCTTGTGGACAACGCAACCCCTCGCGATATCCTCGACCAGCTTCTGGTTAAGGGTAGTATCGGGTATACCGTCCAGCTCAAACGGGCAGACGGCCATATGACCCCGCTCTCCGTAAACTCCACGCTCTTTCGCGGGAAAGATGGTGCGGCCGATGCCCGGATCATCGTTGCGGCCCATGATATCACCCGCCAGAAAGAGGACGAGGCCATGATCCGGGCAGCTCTCGATGAACAGGTCCTGCTCCTGCGGGAAGTTCACCACCGGGTGAAGAACAACCTCCAGATCATCATCAGCTTAACAAACCTCCAGATGCGCCAGACCGAGGATCCCCGGGTCCGGCAGGTCATGGCCGAGACGCAGAACCGGGTGCGGGCCATGTCCCTTGTCCACGAAAAACTGTACCGCTCCGCAAGCCTCTCCCACATCGACTTTTCCGATTACTCCCGCTTCCTTGCAACCCAGCTCTACTCTTCCTTTGGCACAGATCCAGGGAGGGTACATCTCGATTTTTCCATGGGAAAGATCATGGTGGACATTGTTACTGCTGTGCCTCTTGGTCTTCTCATGAATGAACTCATTACGAATGCCCTCAAGCATGCCTTCCCTCAGGCGAGAGAAGGGACGATCAGCATCAGTGGAAACGATGCCCTGGATCACATAACGCTGGTTGTCCGGGACAATGGTATCGGGATCCCCGCGGACTTTGACTGGCACAACACAACCTCGCTTGGCATGCGCCTCATAACGAGCCTTGTCGATCAGGTTGACGGAACGATTACCCTTGACCGTACGAATGGCACGACCTTTACGATCACCGCCCGGCGTTCTCCTGAAAAAGGGGGCCCGGTATGAACTGCATCCCCGTAAGGATTCCCCTGCTCTGTTTTGTAGAAGGTGGTATGGAATGAGTCCCGATGAACCCAGGGAAGAACCCGGTGGAGCCGGATTACCTGAAACTCAGGATCCCAATCCCGCTCTTCCCCTGAGTGTAGAACAGCTCACCGCTATCCTCCAGGCCTCCCCCATACCGATGTTTGTCATCGACAAGCACCACCGGGTAATCTCGTGGAACCTGGCGCTGGAACAGTTAACCGGTATCGCAGCCCGGCAGATTCTCGGGACTACTGAGCACTGGAAGGTATTTTACACCGAAAAACGGCCCTGTCTTGCTGACATTATCGTAGACGGGGCATATGAGAAGATTAAGGAACTGTATGCCGAAAAATCCCGCAAGTCGGAAACAACGGCGGGAGTTTATGAGGCAACCGATTTCTTCCCCCGGATGGGCAGTGCAGGAAAATGGGTGCACAGCATCGCTGCTCCCGTCATTGACAACACCGGTGTCCTGGTTGGTGCCGTGGAGAAGGTAGAAGATATTACCCGGATCATCGGGGCACAAAAAGATCTCAGAGAGAGCGAGGAGCGTTACAGCGCTCTCTTCTCGAACAACTACTCGGTCTCGCTCTTAATCGACCCGGACACCGGGCAGATCGTTGAGGCGAACGATGCGGCAGTCCGGTATTACGGGTATCCGCATGATCGGCTTCTGTCCCTGGGAATCTATGACCTGAACCGGCTGCCCCGCGAGAAGGTGGTGCAGAACCTTGTCCGGGCCAAAGACGAGAATGCCAAGCATTTCCCGTCGGTCCATTACCGCTCAGACGGGGAGAAGCGGTATGTCGAGATCTACTCCGGCCCGATCCGGGTGCAGGGAAAACCCCTGTTTTACTCGATCATCCACGATATCACGGACAGCCGGCTTGCCACCCGGGCGCTCAAAGAGAGCGAGGAGCGGTACCGGACTCTCATCGACCAGCTCCCCGACTATATCATCGTCCACCGCAACGGTATCCTGCTCTTTGTCAACCCTGCGGGGGCAGCGAACCTGAAATATGATGCGGAGTCCCTTATCGGGCGATCGGTCTTCAGCCTGATTGCCCCGGAATCCCACCGAATTACCCAGGATGCTGTTGTCCGGAGAATGAAGGGCGAGGATGTGCCTCCCTATGAGATCAGGATCAATGCCAATGACGGCACGTATCGCACCGTTCTTGTCCATGGCGGCCTGGTCCATTTTGACGGGGGGCCGGCCAGCATCAATGTGCTGACGGATATCACACCCCTCAAGGAGGCCGAAGCAGTGATCCGGCATGCCAATGAAGACCTCGAAAAACGGGTCCTGGAACGGACCGATGCCCTCCGGAAAGCCAATGAGCAGCTGACCGCCGAGATTGCTGCACGGGCTCTGGCAGAGCAGGAGACCCGCCGTTCCCTTGAGGAGAAGGTCCTTCTCCTGCGGGAGATCCACCACCGCGTCAAGAACAACCTCCAGATCATAACAAGCCTCTTAAAACTCCAGTCCCGGTTTATCGATGATCCCCACGTGCTGGAAGCTATCAAGGATACCCAGAGCCGGGTGCGGGCCATGTCCCTGGTCCACGAGCGGATCTATCGCTCCCCCGACATTGCGGAGATCAGCCTGAAAGAATACCTGACCTATCTGATCAAACAGGTCTTCCAGTTCTATACTATCGATCAGCAGAAGGTAGGCCTGTCCGTGACCATGCCCGAGATCATGGTGGACATCGATACGGTGACACCGCTCGGGCTCATCATCAACGAGCTGGTCTCCAACTCGCTCAAGTATGCGTTCCCTGAAGGGAGGAGCGGGACGGTATCGCTTACCTGTACTCCGCTGGAAGCCGGCCGGCTCCGCTTCGTTTACCACGACACCGGGGTAGGTATGCCCCATGGTCTTGACTGGCGGGCAGCCGAGTCCCTTGGTCTCCGGCTGGTGAACAGTCTCGTGGACCAGCTGGACGGCACCGTTGAGCTCGTGAATGGGGAGGGAACAACCTTCCTCCTGGAGATCCAGAAAAGCGGTACGGGCCGGGCCATGAATGAGGAGATATCCGACAACAAAGGTAAGAAGGAATGAAAGATGAAATCCACAGGAAAAAACTGCAATTTTTCAGGAGGGCCTGCACGTCTTGCCCCCATGAGCAAATGTTTATATGAATTCCCGATAACTGGTTGTCTGGTCAATACGGGGAGGGAGAATGCAACCGGCATCGCTCTTCATTGTTGAAGATGAATCTATCGTGGCAAGTGATCTCAAGGAAACCCTTCAGGCACTTGGCTACGTTGTTGCCGGCATGGCAAAGAGCGGGGAGACGGCTCTTGAAAAGATCCAGGAAGCCCGGCCGGATCTTGTTCTCATGGACATCCACCTTGCCGGCGGCATGGACGGTATCGACACTGCCGGCAAGGTCCATACCCACTATACGATTCCCGTAATATTCCTGACGGCCTATGCCGACAAAGCCCTCCTTGAACGGGCCAAACTCACCGAGCCCTACGGGTATATCCTCAAACCCTACGATGAGCGGGCGCTCCAGTCCACCATCGAGATGGCCCTCTACAAGTTCCGGGCGGATGAGCGTGTCAAGGAAAATGAGGCGCTGATCCGTTCGCTGCTCGACCTCAACCCCGCACCGGTCTTCATCCTCGACAAGGACACAAACGTCCTCTACATCAACACTGCCTTCTCCCTGCAAAAGACGTTCCCGGCCATCCCCCCCTCTCCCTTCCCTTCAGCAAGGCCACTGTCCGATCTCGTAGCATCCGGCAAGATCTCCCCGGCCCTCTTCGATGCAGTCCAGGTGCATTTCTTCGATAATGGCCCCTTCAAATTCGAAGAAGAGTTCCAGGGAACCTGGCTCTCCCACACCATCTCACCGCTTGTTGACCAGAACAACCAGGTGTCCCGGTGTGCTGTTGAGAGTTTTGATATCACGGATATCAAGAAGCGCGAACTCGATCTCACCAGCCTGACCCGCCAGCTCGAGAGTGAAAAGCATTCCCTTGCCCTCTTTGCCGCAATGCTTGACAGCATGGATGACTTTGTCGTGGCAACGGACATGGTCGGCAATATCATCTACATCAACAAGGCGTTCCAGGTACGGTTCCGGTTCACCAATGAGGACATCTCCGGAAAACACATCAGCGCCATAAAAGATCCCGCTGACCCGTTTGCCCTCGATACCAACTCGTTCCTCAATGACAAGAAACAGGTCTGGTCGGGAAGTGTTACGGTAGTGAACAAATTCGGGATCCGGATAAAGGCCCTCCTGAAAAGTACCCCCGTTGCGTTCGAGCGTCAGAACGTGTGCCGGGTCTTTGTGTTCCGGGAACGGCTCGGATGACCGCGAGGGAACGAACAGGGAAGATTAATCAGGATATTCAGAAGAACGGTAGTATACTAGGTGCATAATGGAGAAGCCTGCGATTTTTATTGTGGAAGACGAGGCGATAGTTGCAAACGATATCAAGGAGACCTTGAAAAGCCTGGGATACGAAGTGCCCGGCATTGCAAAATCCGGTGAGATCGCCCTTGAAAAAGTTAAGGAGCTGAGGCCCGATCTCGTCCTGATGGACATCCATCTCGCCACCCAGATGGACGGGGTTGAGACCGCAGGAAAGATCCATGCCCTCTATGATATTCCGGTCATTTACCTGACGGCCTATGCCGACAAGGCGCTCCTTGACCGGGCCAAGGTGACCGAACCGTACGGGTATGTCATCAAGCCCTACGATGAGCGGGAACTCCATTCGGTTGTCGAGATGGCGCTCTACAAGCACCGGATCGAGCGCGAGGTGAAGAAACGCGATACCATCCTCTTTGCGGTCAGTTCCGCGGTTGAATGGCTGCTCCGGATCTCCCGTGGAGATTGTGTTGTCCCCCGCGAATTCAATGCGTCCGATATACGGGATATCCTTGAACCTATCGGGCTTGCCCTCGATGCCGGAGCCATTGGGATCTTCCGGATCAACCCGGAACCCGCCGGTCCCGAAACGGTCAGCCTGATCTATGAATGGGGGTGCGAGAACTACCGCTCCTGCCTGTATAAACCGGAGCTGAAACAGTTCACGTTATCCGCAATGGGCCTCTCCCACTGGAACCAGATCCTGATGAAAGGCGAGGTGATCCAGGTGGCCCGGTCCACGATGACTGAAGAGGAGAAACCGCTGTTCGTCCTCCTCGGTGCTGCCTCGGGGGTCGTGCTCCCCATCTTCATCCGTGACAATCTCTGGGGATTCATCGGGTTCTTCGAGATTGCTGAGCGGTCCCGTTCCCCGGATGAGATCGAAGCGCTGCGCATTACCGCCAACCTGCTGGGAGCGGCACTGGGGTACCGGTAAGTGTCGCACGATCCTGCCATTCCATCGTTCATTCCCTGTGGTGATTGCCCGTGACCAGAACCCCCGTCCTGTTTGTTGTCGAGGATGAAGCGATCGTTGCAGAGGATATCAGGGCAACCCTCATGAGCCTGGGATATGAGGTTTCTGGGACGGCAAAATCGGGTGAATCCGCCCTTGAGCAGATTGCAAAGACACTCCCCGATCTTGTCCTCATGGACATCCATATCTTTGGCGCCATGGATGGTATCGAGACCGCCAGTCGGATCCACGAGACCTGGGGTATTCCGGTCATCTTCCTGACCGCCTTTGCCGATAAAGACCTGCTCGAGCGGGCAAAGACCGCAGAACCGTACGGGTATATCCTCAAACCGTTCGATGAACGGGGTCTTCATTCAGCCATTGAGATGGCCCTCTTCAAACACCGGATGGAGCAGCGCCTGAGAGAGAGCGAGGCAACAACCCGGACTATGGTGAACGCTACCCGGGATTTCATGTACCTCCTCAGCGCTGACGGAAAGTTCCTTGTTGTCAATGAGGCGTTTGCCGAGCGGGCCGGCATGACCCCGGAGGACCTGCTTGGCACAAGCGCGTATAATCTTGTGGGAAAGAAGATCCTCACCCCGAAGATGGCCTGCTGGCAGCTGAACACCCAGAGGGAAAAACAGATCCGGGCCGAGGAGGAGCTGAACCGCGACTGGTATGAGGTCACGATCTACCCGGTGTATCACGCAAATGGCAGCCCGGAAAAGTTCGCCGTCAACATAAGGAACATTACTGCACGGAAACAGGCAGACGAGCAGGTGAGGAACAATGCGGAATATTTCCGGCTGCTGATCGAGGATGCCTCGGAAGTGGTGGTGATGCTGAACCCCGACGGGACGTTCTCGCATCCGAGCCCGTCCTTCAAACGCGCCCTCGGTCTTTCCGAGTTCGAGGACCTGAAACGATCGTTCTTCGATCATGTCAGCATCAGCGACTACCAGCAGGCACAGCAGGTCTTCTCCGAAACCCTTGTCCACCCGGGGATGTCCAAGCCCATCCGCCTGACCTTTGAGAGGAATGACCGCTCATCCTGCATCATCAAAGGGATCATGAGCAATCTCTCCGATAACCCGTTTGTGGGCAGGATCGTGCTGAACGGCTGGGTCGAATAGCAGCGATAACGCCGAAAAATTTCGCAGTCAGATAAACCCATAAATAGCGCCGGGCCCGAAATCTCATGAGATGTGATCCCTCATGAAAAGAACAACCCTCTTTGCTGTATCAGTAATCGGTCTTCTTATTGCGGCCCTTCTCGTTGCCGGCTGCACCACCCCGTCGCCCGGTAACGTGAAGACCCCACCGGTCCCGACTATGTCCCTCCCCGCAGTGACTCCTGACGCGTCTTCCTGCGGGTTTACCACCTGTCATGGCCTCGATCTCGCGTGCGGGGCAAATGCCCCGCAGGTCTGCACCATGGAGTACCGGCTCGGTGACAAGTGCCGGCAGTATGCCCGGTGCGATTCGAGCGGGGGAAGCTGTACGCTTATCACCGACCCTCAGTTCTCAACCTGCAAGTCCTGCGTGGAGCAGTGCGCTGCAAAATCCGGCAGCAATGCGGTGTCGGCCTTTGAGTGCGAAGCCGCGTGCTGACAAGTATCGTCTGTCCCGACTCCCGGTATCCGGGAATGTCGGCCATCCTGTGATGGTCTCTCTCCCCGATCCGGATCCGGTCCGGAAGGGGGGGGTCTCCGGCCTACCCCCCCTCCCCGTTTTTTCAAAACCGATTGGACCCCCCTCCCCCTGCAGGGGGGTGGTATGCGAACGACCCCCCCGCCCGGTCAGGCCCGGTGGACCCCCATCTCATTTTCGGGTAACTGGGAAGAACCTGGCCTCACGCCGGCAATTCCACGCGAAATGCCGCACAGGCGGGTGCACAAAAGGAGTATCACGCACATTTGAAGCGGGGGGTCTTCCGGGGACCACCCCCCTCGTTGTTTTTTAAAACGATCAGACCCCCCCACTGTTGGTTTTTGTAACCGGGGGTAACCCCCCATGATCGGTACGGGGCTGTACGGGAATCCCACGTGGAGATATCGGGTGTTCAGGGAAAACAGAGGGGATTCCGCCGGCAACAAACAGCAGGTGATCCAAACCAGAAAGGATCCGGCCGGTCCGCCAGGAATCCGGTTAAAACCAGCTCTCAAGCGTCTTCTGCCCGGCCTTGACCGTGAATCCTACCATGGCCTTGTTCACCCGGTCTTCTGAAAAGTCGTAGCCATCGCAGAGCAGTTTGCGGATCCCTTCTGGATCCGGGTGGCCGGCAGCAAGCGAATACTCATCCGTTACCGGGGGATGGAGGAACATATCTGCAACCGGGGCAGGATCAAAGTCCGGCGCCTTTTCTTTGAGTTTTGCAGCAAATTCGCCTTTCAGTACAATCTTAAGGGCGGTCTTTGCACCAACGCCGCTGATCCCCGGGTTGAAGTCGTTGCCGACAAGGATTGCAATCTCGATCAGCTGCTCCCTTGTGAGTTTGAGACCGGCAAGGGTCTCGGCGAGCACAATCCGCTCCGGGCTCACCGTGATCTGCCGGCCCCGGATCTTCCGCTTGCCCGAGACCGTCAGGTTCCGGACAAGGGTCGGGGCACCGAAGAGCAGGGTATCGTAGTCCTGCGAGACAACGTACCGGGCATCGCCTTTCGCTGCCATGTAGGATGCCTGCGCTTCCCCCTCCCCGGGCGCCTGTACTACCGGGATACCCATCAGCCGGAGGAGCTCTTTGGAGGTCTCGACAATCGTGGTATCGACCCGGGTGGCGGAGCGGGCCTGCTTGTACGCCTCCTCCTCGTCGCCCCGCTCCACCGCCTCCTTCCACTTCTCGCCGGCAGTGTCGCGGAGTTTGCGCCGCTCGTCAATGGTTGCCTGCTTCAGCGCTGTCGGCTTTCCGTCAAAAACAAAGACCGGCTTTATCCCCTTCTCCATGAAGCTCGCCATCCGGAAGAGGATGCCCGAGAGATGGGAGGTGACCCGGCCCTGGCGGTCCATCAGCGGTGTCCCGTCCGGCTGCCGGATGATCGTCAAGAACTGGTAGAGTGCGTTGTTGGCATCGATGACCGCAATGCCCGGCAGGGACTCCCAGGTGACCGGTGTCTTGTAATCCGCAATGATGTCCCGTAGTGCAACGCCCATGCTCTCACCGGTTGGATCTTTTTTTATTTGTAGGCACGCTTCGCCATCTCTGCCACGAGCTCGTCCAGGTGGGAGATCGCAAGGTCGTACTTGTCCACCATCCGGGTGGAGATCTCTTCAAGATTGGTTCTCAGCATCCGCTCACGGGTGACAACGCTCTGCTCCAGCCGGCGCATCTTGACCTGGAGCGAGAGGAAGAGCCCGCCTATCGAGAGCATCATTAAGCATGCCGCAACCGCGATCGTGAGGTCCTGCCAGAAACGGAGGATGAGAACGAGCGTTGAGACCACCATGATGATGGTGAGCAGGATATCGAATGCATACTCACGTAGGTCCATGCTTTTAGATGATGAGAGCACACTAATTAATCTAACGAATTCACCGGAGAGAAAAGCGTGGAATTAAAAAATATCATCCCCCTTCTTGCAATGCCCCTCCTCCTCATCGCCGTGGAGCTCGGGTCACTCTTAATCTCGCTTCCCGTACAGGCTTCGGGGATCACCGCCTTTGATGACCCGACGTCGATGGCAAACCCGCTCATCTTTATTGCCATCCTGCTCGTCTTCACCGCTTTCCTCCTGATCCTGATAAAGTATGATATGAAAAAAGTGATCGCGGCTATCATCGGGCTCTCCATTCTCTGTACGTTTGCCTACATCTATGCCGCGATTGTCTATGCGGCGATAGGTGCAACGGCTGCGGGAGCGCAGGGCTGGTGGGATGCCGTGATCCCCGGTGTTGTCATCTATTCAATGACTGCCGAAACCCTCATGGCAACCGCCATTATCGTTGTGCTTGCCGTCCTCTCCACGCTCCTCCTCTACAAGTACCCGGAATGGTACGTGATCGATGCCCTTGGCATCCTGATAGGCGCCGGTGTTGCCTCTATATTCGGCGTCTCCTTGGATGTCCTGCCGGTCGTGATCCTCCTCATCCTGCTTGCGGTCTATGACGCGATCTCGGTGTACAAGACCAAGCACATGATCACCCTTGCCGAGGGGGTCATCGATCTCAAGACCCCGATCCTCTTTGTCATCCCCAAGCGCCGCGATTATTCCTTCAGGAAGGAAGGGATCGGCAAGCTGCAGGACGGGGGAGAGCGGGCCGCGTTCATCATCGGCATGGGCGACATGATCATGCCCTCCATCCTCGTTGTGTCAGCAAACGTGTTCATCCAGGGGGCAAAGCTCGGCGGGATCATCAACCTGGCAGCGCTCGGGGCTATCATCGGCTCGATTGCCGGCATCCTCGTGCTCCTGCACTTTGTTATGTCCGGAAAACCGCAGGCCGGCCTGCCCCCGCTGAACGGCGGGACCATCCTCGGGTTCCTTGCAGGTTATGCCCTGATGATGTGGGTCTGATACCTATTCCATCCCCTTTTTCCTGAGTCATCCGGACCTGAAAAGTCCCCGAAAATAAATTCCTCTTAAAACGCCCCGTTTGCCAATCGGAGCCCGATTTGAAAATACGGTTTTTTGAGAGTCGCACTTTCTGGCGAATTATACGACACGATTTTTAAGATGGGGCTGCATGGCCCCCCGTTTGCTTATCCGGGGGAAAATCTGGCTTTAAAACCGGTCAATACAGACCCTTTTGGATGCACACGGAGGTGTAATTCCGGTGTGGAGATCGCCCGGGGAACCGGTGGGGGTCCGGATTTGGGACTCTTCACTGAGGTTCTGTCCGCGTCCGGGGTTTCCTGGCTCTCTTTCTCCGCGGGCGCTTGGGACCCTGGGGGTCAAATGCGTCTTCATCCGATTCCGCCTCGTCGTCTTCAAGGGGGACCGGCGACCGGATATCCACGGCCTTCTCTCGTTTCTTCTCCACATATTCAGGTTTGTGAGTGAGCAGGGCAGCGAGGACTTCATCGACACCTTCGCCCGTCTGCGTGGACATGGTGGTGTAGCCGTCTGCCACCCGAAGATCTGATTTGTTGGCAACAACAATGACCGGGACACTCACCATCCCTTTCACCTCATCTAAAAGACGGAGCTGCACTTCCATCGGGTACCCGCAGTGCTCCGAGGGATCGATGATGAAGAGCACGACTCTTGCAACATTCATCATGGCGGAGAGTGCCTGGCGCTCGATCTGGTTGCGCTCCTCTGCGGGCCGGTCAAGGATGCCCGGTGTGTCCACGAACTGGATCCGCTCCCTGCCCATATCGCGGTGGCCGACAATAATGCCCTTCGTGGTGAAGGGGTACGAAGCTACCTGGGGATCAGCGGATGAGACCCGGCGAATGAACGAGGATTTTCCCACGTTCGGGTAGCCGGCAATGACGATAGTGAACGCCTCCTCGACATTGGGGAGCTGGCGCAGGCCGTTCCTGACTTCGTTTAAGAACAGCAGGTCCTTGTTGATCTGGTGGACCATGGACGCAAGCCGGGCAACGGCCCGCTTGCGCACGACAACGGTGTCCTCGGCCCACCGCGACTGCGTGGCAAGCTGGTTCCCTATCATCTTCGTGTGCTTGGCAGCCCAGCCAACCGCCCCGAGGGACTGCTTTATATTATCAACACCGAAGAGGATATCGGCCAGCTCACGGTAGAACGGGGAAATCTCTTCAAACTCAGGGAATCCGCGTATGATATAGACCAGCCGGTCATGGACGGCTGCGCCGACTGCCCGGACAAACTCCTCGTTGGCGCGCCCCTTCTTTGTCTTCTCTTTCATTTTCTTTGCCGCACGGCGGAAACTCCGGTCAAGGATCTCGTCCGCTGTTGGCACCGTCGGCATTTTTTCGAATTCCATAATCGCCTACCTATATATTTATTGAATGTCATACGGTTTATCGTTATGGACCTGTCCCTGATCCAACGCGATATCCTCATTACCCTGATTACCCTCTATCACCAGCACTCGCACTCCATCAAAGGCGAGGAGATTGCTGACAGGATCCAGCGTAACCCGGGGACGGTGCGCAACCAGATGCAGGCGCTCAAGGCGATAGGCCTCGTGGACGGGGTGCCGGGGCCAAAGGGCGGGTATACCCCGTCTGCCCTTGCCTACAAGGAGCTCAACCTGAACCTGTCCGAAGGGGATTACGATGTCCCCATCAGCAGGAACGGGGACCTGGTCGAGGGGGTCAATGTCCAGGAGATCGATTTCACCACCCTCTGCCATCCGGATATCTGCCATGCGGTAATCCGGTTGTTCGGCAGTGCAAAACTCTTCGAGATCGGGGACCAGATAACCATCGGGCCTACACCGGTGAACAAACTCCTGATCCGCGGGGAAGTGTATGGCAAGGACGAGGTCAAGCAGTCGCTCCTGATTGCAACGTCCGAGATGATCTCGCTTCCCAAGCAGCCGATCAAGAATTATATGTCCAGCCCCCTGAAATCCCTCCGGTGCCTTGACTCCATCAGGGACGCCATTGTCCTTTTCAACCGTGAACACATCCACGGCGCTCCGGTAATAGAAAATACGGTACTCGAGGGTATCGTTACCATGAGCGATATTGCCTTTGCCGTGGAGAACGGGATTCCCCTCTCGACACCGGTGTCCGAGATCATGACCTCCAAGGTAGAAGAGATATCATCCGAGGTTAAGCTCTTCGAGGTTATCCGGAGATTCAAGGAGCGGGAGATCGGGCGGCTGATCGTTGTTGAAAACGGAAAACCGGTGGGTATCCTGACCCAGTCGGATGTCATAAGGGTATTTCCCTCCCTCTGAACGCGTTTTTTTGCCTAAACTCCATACCCCGGGGTTTTTACTGTTTTTTATACGATACACCCGGCTGTTCGAATGGGGTATCACCGGTTACCTGGGGGTTAATCCGGGGTGTATTTAAAGTCCTGTACCGTGAACAAATTCCCCCGGCACCAAAGCGGATACCTTTAGATATTCCAAGTCATACTCTATGGGAGGAATCACGTAATATGACCGAACTTTCCCAGGCTGCTGTTGAACGTATCATCAAGAAGGCCGGTGCCGACCGTGTCAGTGCCGATGCAACGCTGACCCTGTCAGAGATGATGGAGGAATACGGGGCTTTCCTTGCAAAGGAAGCAAAAAAGATGTCCGACCATGCCGGAAGGAAGACCCTGCGGGGCTCCGATATCCGGATGGCCGCCGAGATGTTCAAATAATGATGATCTGCTGAGCAAACGTAAAAATCTCTTTTTCCTCCCCGTTCAGATCCGTTCAATTCCGTGTCAGATCGCTGATATTTCCCCTTAAGTCTGGATGAATTGCCCGGCGCCCGTCGGAGACATGGACAAATTCCGTTGTAAAATGTCAATGGAACAGTTTAAATATTTGTACATCGTCCATTTTTTATGACTCGTGTATTTGCCCGCAGCCTTTCCAGAAAAAAGATCATGAGCAATGATGGCAAGCTCATCGGCACCCTCAAGAACATCAGGGTTGATTTCGATTCAGGTCAGGTCATCGAGATGATCATCCACCCGGACCAGGCGTTTGCCACGGATGGTTATAACCTGGAAGATGACAAGCTCCTTCTCATCCCCTTCGAGGCTGTCAAGGATATCAAGGACTATATCGTTGTTGATCGCTACCTTGCGAGAAAATAAGGATAATATTTTTTTATCGCTTCAACGAAGCCTTTACCATACTCTTTCTCTGCCGTATACTGTGCACCGGCTTTTATTGCCGGGTGTGCATTTGCCACAGCTGCCCCGATACCGGCGGTCCTGAGCATCTCGATATCGTTGAGCGAATCCCCGATGGCAAAGAAATCCGCGGGCACAAGTCCCAGTTCCGGTGCAAGTGCCACAAGTGCAGTTCCCTTGTTGATGCCCTTTGACTGGAGATGGATTGCATAGCCGGTGTCCAGCACCTGGACCGGTTGATCCCGGAGGATGGATCTGACTTCCTCCACCGGGACCGTCCGGGCAAAGGCAAGGTCGGCAAAGCGGTACGTGGGACTGAAGAGTTCCAGTTCCATTCCCTCTTTCCGGTAATGGTCCTGGAGGAGCTCAAGTGCCCGGAGAACTTCCGCCTGGTCACCCTGAACGTGGAGCTTTCCCGCGTATCCTACCCGGAACACTCCGCCGTTCTCGGCGATGAAGCTCCCCTGTGTTCCTATCATCTTGCAGAGCGCTTCCATGAAACAGGGCGCATTCCCGCTTGCAAGCACGACTATGATCCCCTGGTCTGCAAGCGAGCGGATCAGCTCAACTGCTTCTGTATCCAGCCTGCGGGAACTGTTGGTGATTGTCCCGTCAATGTCGGTCAGGAGCGCTTTCAACACGACTTGAGACCTGCCTCTTCGACAATGAACGGTGCTTCGCCTTCGGGAAGGTTGGGACTGTCCACGAGACGTGCAATGCGTTTTCCTCCCTTGCTCTTCCTGAGGTAGAGCCGGAATGTGGCAGTATGCCCGACGATGTTGCCCCCGATAGGCTTGGTGGGGTCGCCGAAGAAGACCGCCGGGTTGGACATGACCTGGTTGGTCACGAGCCCGACCGCGTTGTGCTCATCGATGAGCTTGAAGAGCTCGTGCATGTGCCGGTTGAGTTTCTGCTGGCGGGCTGCCAGGGTTCCCCTGCCGGCGTATTCCGCCCGGAAATGGGCGGTTAAGGAGTCGATGATGAAGAGCTTGACCGGCTTGTCGCTGGTCTTGAGCTCGTTTGCCAGCTCGCGGGAATTGTCGATGAGGAGCATCTGGTGATCCGAAGTATGTGCCCGGGCGATATGGATATTGTTTAAAAACTCCTGGGCATCCGGCATGTCATCGAGCCCCAGACCGTTCACCATCTGCTCGATACGCTCGGGGCGGAATGTATTCTCGGTATCGATGTAGATGGCACTGCCGTTGAGTCCGCCGAGCTCAACGGGAAGCTGGACATTGACTGCCATCTGGTGGACGATCTGACTCTTACCGGAACCAAATTCACCGTACATTTCCGTGATGGCCTGCGTTTCCATCCCCCCTCCGAGGAGGGTGTCCAGTTCGGGAACCCGGAATGACAGTTTCCGGATATCCTTTCTTGCTTCAAAGATATCCTTGCCGGTCTTGAACCCGCCGACATCCGCGATCTCGCGGGCAGCCTTGATGATCTTCTTGGCGGTCGATTCGGAGATCTCTGAGACCTCGGAAAGTTCAGCAGGCGATGCGGTCGCGATACTCTCAACCGAGAGGTACCCGGCTTCACGAAGCTTGTCTGCGGTGCTCGGGCCTACACCCGGTAAATCTTCAATCTCTAGTGGACCTTCAGCCATTTCTTACACACTCCTATGGCACAACAAGATGTTAATGACTCGGATATAAACCCCCGGACTGCGCAGGGTGAAAGTGAGGGTTACGGGTTAAGGTTCTGGCGGAATATCTGGATCTTTGCGAGAAGATCTGCGGCCGTGATAACAACGGGTTCGCTGGATTCCGGTACAATCCTGCTGCCGGAGAGGATCCCTTTTACGGTGACATCCGTCCCGTGGACAAACGATCCTTCAATGAGGTAGCGGTCCCTGCCATTATCGATGAACAGGCAGCCCGGGCCGGCAAGGATGGTTCCGGTGAACGTGACGGGCCTGGCCACCCGGTCCGGTACCCGGAAGGCACTCCCCCTGCCAACCCCGAGTTCTATACCGCCAAACCTCCCCGGCTTGCCGGTTGCATGGTACACCTCGACCAGGTCCCCGCACTTCAGCGGGATGAGGGCATTATCTCCCCAGAGCACGATCTTCAGTTCATCGCTGCCGTTGCCGATGAGCACGTTCCTGACCCAGGAAGCCGTCCCGGCTTTCGTGGTAAACGATCGCGGCTGCTGCAGCTGCTTCACTTCGCCTTGCACGGAATAGATGCCCTGATCGCTCACGGACGAGAGCGGGGCAAAGGGAACCGCGACGGGATGGTCGGCAATGGTCACCGTGCTCTTCTCGTCCAGGCTGTAGTTCCTCCCCTCCGCCCGGTTGTTGGGTTTTGCATTCGTGATATGGACGGTGGTGCCCGGAGAGATTTCAGCGAGCAGTTCCGGGGACCACGCCACGAGCCGGGCAGTCCCCCCGGCATCGCCCACGATTGCCTCCACCATCTCGCCGGTGCTCCCGTCCCGTTTCGTAAATGTCCGGGGCGGCTCTGCTGCCAGCAGCAGGACCTCCAGTTCCACCGGTTCGTTGGTGAGATTTGCGGATCCCGTGGGCACTGCGCAGGAGATCTCGCAGCTCGCTTTCCTGAGGGCAAGGGCGTAGATCTCTTTCGTGCTCTTTCCCGGGTGGCGGCCGATGACTTCAAGCACCTCGCCTATTGCGGTATCCAGTACGGCTCCCGCTTTCTGGTCCCAGAGCACGACCCGGGTTGTCCCGGTCTCGTCGCCGAGCAGGATCGTGGCAACCCAGCCTTTCTCCCCGTCAGCCCGGTCGAACTCCTTGGGATCGGTCTTGTCGACAACTTTTCCGAAAAAAGAGAATAAACTGGATTTGGCCGAGAGCCCCTTGATCTTCACGTGTTCGCGGCCCAGTTCGCCGACCACCATCATGGCGGCAGTCGGCTCGTCCACGAGATCGCCGCAATCCTCTATCTTGGCATCTACGCGCCGTTCGAACTCTTCCTTCGAGATGAGATCGTCGACAAGCGCGTAGTGGAAGTGCATTTGATGGGTCTCCGCCTACTGCTGCCAGGCCGGGCGTTCGATTGCGGCAAGGACAATACAGTCAGGGCCCGCGATATGGTGGTGCCCACCTTTGATAGGGAGGTTTTTTGTGAGTTTCACAGATTCATCTTCCGCATCCGTTCAATCGCCTCGTTGATCCGGGCAACCGGGCGGGTGATCGCAAACCGGACATAGCCATCGCCGCTTGCGCCAAAGCCTATTCCCGGTGTTGCCACGATACCGACCTCGGTCAGGAGCCGGCCTGCAAAGGCCATGCAGTCTTTTACCGGCACCCAGACATAGAACGTTGCCTTGGGGAGCGGGACATCGAACCCGAGTCCCTGCAGGCCTTTGACGAGCACGTTGCGGCGCTCCTGGTAGATATTACAGGCTTCCTTTACGCAGTCCTGCGGGCCGGAGAGGGCCGTGATGGCTGCATACTGCACCGCGTCAAAGACACCGGAATCAACATTGGTCTTGACCCGTCCGAGACCGGCAATGACCTCGGCATTCCCGACAGCCATACCGATACGCCAGCCGGTCATGTTGTAGGTTTTACTGAGCGAGTGCATCTCGATACCGACTTCCATTGCGCCTTTGGTCTCAAGGAACGAGGGGGCGCGGTAACCGTCGAACGAGACCTCGGAGTAGGCATTGTCGGAGACAACAACGATATCGTTCTCGGCGGCAAAGTCCACGACTTCCTTGTAGAACCCGTCCGGGGCAACGGCACCGGTGGGGTTGTTCGGGTAGTTGATGTAGAGGATCTTTGCTGCCTTTGCTACGTTCTTCGGGATGTCCGCAAGTACGGGGATAAAATTATTTTCCCGCAGGAGCGGCATGTCATGGACACGCCCCTCGGCAAAGAGCGTTCCTGTCCGGTAAACCGGGTAGCCCGGGCTTGGGGAAAGGACATAGTCACCCGGGTTTACGAATGCCTCGGCAATATGGGCAATACCATCCTTGGAGCCCATGAGGGCAACAACTTCCTTGCTGGCATCGAGCGTGACACCGAACCGCTTCCTGTACCATCCGGCAACGGCACTCCGGTAGGCCGGCATGCCGGCATAGTCCGGATAGTGGTGGTTTTTGGAGTCCCTTGCGGCCGTGCAGAGGGCGTCAACGATATGGTCCGGTGTTGCAAGGTCAGGATCTCCTACGGCGAGATCGATGAGGTCAACGCCTAATTTCCGTTGTTCGGCTTTCATCTCGTCAATCCGTGCAAAAAGGTATGGCGGGAGATTGCTCATGCGTGATGCGTACATAAGTACTTACCATTGGCGCTGGCGTCTATAGAAATTAACTATTGGGTAGTGCGGACGAACCGGTGGAATATCATAACCTTATTAGCCGGGAACGGCAACACCTCTCGTATGGAGAAGAAGAATGCCGCTGAACCGGCCCGCGATATATGCGTCATTTACTCTACGGTTCCCCCGCATAATTCTGCTGAACTGGCCCGCAGTCTTATCGGAAGAAATCTTGTTGCATGCGTAAATATCTCGCCCGTGCGTTCCCTTTACCGGTGGAAGGGAGAACTCTGTGATGATGAAGAGCACCTGCTCATCATAAAGACAAGGACAGAACGTGCCGAAGCCGTGATACGGGCAATAAAAGAGCTGCATCCCTACGAAGTGCCGGAAATCATTATCCTGCCGGTCATTGCCGGCCATGCCCCGTATCTTGACTGGGTGCATGAGGAGACGCAGGGATCATGATCTCCACGCACCGCAGTATCCGGGTCACCGCGGGAGTGGCCCAGGAGACCGATGATGCCGTCGTCATCGAGGACCGGTTCGAACTCCTGCTCAATGACCGACCCGTTACCGAGATGGTGGCAAGCCGGGATCAGCTCCGGGAACTGGGGGCAGGCTATCTCGTCAGCGAGGGAATAGTCCGCTGCGTGGACAAGGTGATTGTTGACGGGGACCGTATCCTTGCCTACTCCGATACCGGCTGCGACCTGAAGTGGGCGAAACGGGAAGTGGGGTCGTCGGGAGGGCTCAGTTTCCTCTCGGACCTGCCCCGTATCTCTTCGGATATCACCCTCACTCCGGACGAGGTGAGTGCGGTGACCGGCGAGATCGAGACGGAACTCTGGAGAAAGACCGGAGGCGTGCACTGCTCGGTCCTGTTCCGGGACAGAAAACTCCTGGCAAAGAGCAGCGATGTGGGCCGGCACAATACGGTCGACAAACTGGTAGGGTATGCGGTCCTGAACAAAATTGACCTCTCCTGCTGTGTTCTCGGCTGCACCGGGCGCCAGCCGGCCGGCATGGTCCGGAAATCTGCCCGGGCCGGGATCCCCGTCATCGTCTCACGGGCGGCATCGACTGACAAGGGAATAGCTGCTGCGGAGGCTGCGGGGATAACGCTTGTCGGGTTCTCCCGCGGGGACCGGTTCACGGTCTATACACACCCTGAAAGGATCACGGGCATCACGAATCCGGCATAATGTGGCGCTGTGCACTACGCGAAGGGTATTTCCATCACCCCGCATAAAGAACGTGTACCAGATATATGGCAGGGACTGGTGAACAATGGCAGAGGAACCAACAACGAAACCGGAAACAGCACTCCTCGTGCTCGGGTGCCCGCAGGTGCCGGTGCAGACCAGTATCGCGCTCTACCTGATAAACCGCTTAAGCCAGGCAGGGCTTGTCCCGGTTGTAGCGGGGAACAAGGCCGCAAATACGCTGCTCGTGGTGGCGGACCCGGACCGGCACTACCTTAAGGAAGTCATGGACCTGGACCGGGCCGTGGCGCAGATCTCCGACAAGAAACGCGACTTCGACCGCTGCTTTGTCTTTATCCACAATGATGCCGGAGTCAGCTATGCGGCAACAATGAGTGCTATCTCGAAGGCCAGACTCTACGTCATCATTTATGGCGAACATTACGAAGAACAGGTAAAGAAGATCGAGTTTCCCTGTACAACCATTGCGGCAAAAGCCGTGCACAACCCCCTGCCCTTAAAGAAAGCGATTGACGAGGTGAAACCATGGGCTGTGTAGAGTCGATGAATTACGAGATCGTCCTTAGGGATGCCACGTTCAAGGAATCCCGGGATTATATCAAGTCAAATTTCAAGGAATTTATCGAAGTCCAGCCCGGGTTCAAGGTATTCGATGTCCATGTCATCGGTCTGCCCCCGATTGCCATCGGGCTTGACGGCGACTTCGTTATCTTCCCCTACACCAAGCCCTGTCACGGGACCTTCCTTCTCCGGGTCGAGGATGGGGAGGAAGCGGCCCGGTTGCGCTTGCAAAAAAAATGAAGCATATGGACAGGGATTGTATATTGGCAGGACTGCCGGAACCGCCAGTCCACCGTGCAGTATATGAATCATGAAATAGTAATTACCGGATAAGGGTGTGTATGGCGGGCAAAGGAAAAATTCTCCTGATGGACGACGAGCAGATAATTCTCGACGTTACTCTCGAAGTGCTCAAATTTCTCGGCTACGATGTGATGTTTGCACAAAACGGCGAAGCAGCCTGCGCCCTGTACGTTCAGGAAAAGAATGCCGGCGCTCCCTTTGATATTGTCATCCTCGACCTGTCGGTGCCGGAGGGGATGGGCGGGAAAGAGACGATTGCCAGACTCCGGGAATTTGACCCCCACGTGAAAGCCATAGTATCAAGCGGGTATGGCAACGATCCCGTTGTGCAGGATTACACCGGGTACGGCTTTTCCGGCAAGCTCTCGAAACCCTACAAGATCAATGACCTGAAACTGATCCTCGAACAGCTGATGGCCCAGTAAAAAAGAATTTTTGTTTTATTCTGCTGGTGTGATTACCGCTTTTTTCCGGATCTTCAGGATCGCTTCTTCAGAAGCCCGCCTGACATATTCATCCATGTCTTCGAGGAGTGGCTGCAGGGGTTCCAGTGCCCGTACATCCCCGATGTTCCCGAGGGCATCCGCAGCTCCCCACCGGACGTACCAGTCGGAACTTTTCAGAAACGGGATCAGGATCTCAACCGGTGCCCCGCTTCCCAGTTTCCCCAGGGCCCAGGTTGCCGGGACCTGCACGAATGAGTCGGGCTCTTTTAACGCTTTACCCAGGCACACGACCGCCCGCTTGTCGCCAATCTTGCCGAGGGCATCCGCAGCTCCCCACCGGACGTACCAGTCCACATCGTTGACCGACTGGATGAGGGGCTCGACTGCCTGCGGATCACCTATCTCGCCCAGGGTCCAGACCGCCCGTACCCGCACCCACCAGAGGTTGTCCTTGAGGGCGAGTATCAGCGGTTCAACGGCCGGCTTCCCTATAAGGGACAGGGCAAAGGCGCTCCGCCACTGGACATCGCTGTCCTCTTCCCGGAGCGAGGCAATGAGCGGCTGGATTGCCGGTTCCCCTATCTCCGCAAGAACCCGGGCTGCATGCCAGCGCACATCGTGATCCTGTTCGGAGAGTGCCCGGATGAGATGGGGGATTGCCGCGGTACCGATCCTCCCGAGAGCGAGACCGGCAAGCCAGCGCACGTCGTGATCGGTATCCTTGAGCGCCCGGATCAGGGGCTTGACTGCCGGCTCCCCGATATCCCCGAGGGCAAGAGCTGCCCGCCAGCGGATCCCCAGGTTCTTGTGGCGGATCGCCTTGATGAGGCCGTCCATGTCCATACCGCTCGTGGTGTGGATATAGTACGCCTTCTTGTCAGTTATCAGACCATTCGTGTCCACAGGGTCACCTCCCTTTTCCTGTCCAGCACAGATGGGTTATGTTACCGCCGATAATCCGGAACTGCAATCACGATTGTGTCCGGCGATGAATTCTGGTTATTTCAATCATGATGATTGATTTGGGCCTATTTGAATATACCTGTCAGAAAATGCCGTCGGGAACATGGGTTTTTCCCGGGTATGTTTTCCTGGGTATGGTTCCCTGTTCCCATCGTGCAGGGAGTGGTCCGGACACCAACCTATATACCCCGGACCACAACATCAGAAGATAGAGGGATCCGTTATGAAAGAAGTGTCAGTTCTCATAGGGGGCAGGGCGGGGGATGGGATCAACAGTGCCGGCGCAATGGTTGCCCAGCTGCTCAACCACCTCGGGTATCGAATTTACCTGTACTTTGATTACCCCTCATTGATCCGGGGAGGCCATAATTTTGCTATCACCCGGGGTGCAGAACAGGGGATAGGGACCTGTCGGGAGAAGGTGGATTTCATCCTGGCCCTCAACCAGGAGACTGCTGACAGGCACCGCCACCGGGAAAAGGCGGATACTGCGATCCTGTATAATTCCGACCTGGTAAAGGGCCCGGGCCAGGGTATTCCGGTCAAGGCGATTCTTGCGGATGAGAATGCCCCGGAGATCATGGGGAACTCCGCTATCATCGGCGGGTTTGCCCGTGCTGCAGGTATTGACTGGGCAACGGTAAATGCGGTTTTTTCGTCCCATATCCCCAAAGGGGTGGAGCTGAACCTGAAGGTGGCCCGGCGGGCGTACGATCTGGTAAAACCTGTTCACCCGGTCAGCCGGTGTGCCTCTCCTACCCTGCCCCTCATCAGCGGAAACGAGGCAATCGGTATCGGTATGATCCGGGGCGGGCTTGAGGCTTATGTCTCGTACCCCATGACCCCGTCCTCAAGCCTCCTCCACTTCCTTGCCGAACAGAAAGATCCGTTCGGTATCCAGGTCGTTCACCCGGAGAACGAGATTGCAGTCGCGCTCATGGGAATCGGGTTTGCCTGTGCCGGCAAACACGTTGCGGTGGGGACCTCCGGCGGGGGGTTCTGCCTGATGACGGAAGGGATCTCCTTTGCCGGGATAGCAGAAGTGCCCCTTGTTGTTGTCGTATCCCAGCGGACCGGCCCATCCACGGGGCTCCCGACATATACCTGCCAGTCGGACCTGCGGCTGGTCCTCCATGCCGGCCAGGGAGAGTTTCCCCGGCTCATTGTCGCCCCCGGCAATGCGCAGGAAGCCGTCCACTGGTCAGAGATTGCGATGAACCTTGCCTGGAAGTTCCAGGTTCCCGCGTTCATTCTTTCAGACAAGACGCTCTCCGAGGGGACCTACAGCCTCGATCCGGCTGTGTTTACACCCCCGCTGCCCGATGACTTCCCCATGTGGGATGGTACTCCCCCTTACCGCAGGTATGCCGACTTACCCTCAGGCATCTCCCCGCTGGCATTTCCCGGTGCAAAGGATGCGGTGGTCAAGGTTAACAGTTATTTCCATGATGATGCTGGTATCACCACCGAGGAGGGACCGGTGGTTGACCGGGTGACGGAGAAACGGCTCCGGAAATGGCGAAGTCTTGCTGCTGATATGGACCGGTATTCGCCGGTGCATGTCAGCGGAACGGCCGGTGCACCCGGTGTTCTTCTCTGCTGGGGCTCGACTATGGGCGTCTGCACGGAAGTTGCCGGTGCGCTTGGCCTCAAGGTTGTCCGGCCCGTTGTTCTCTCCCCGTTTCCGTCAGCCCAGCTGCGAAAAGCGCTGGACGGGGCAAAGCAGGTCATCTGCGTTGAAGAGAACGTGACCGGCCAGCTGGCAGAACTTGCAGCCCAGCACGGCATCACCACGGGCACGAAGATCCTGAAATACGACGGGCGCCCGTTCACCCTTGAAGAACTGGAAGGAAAAGTCCGGGAGGTCCTCGCATGACCCGGAGGGCGCTCATCACGGAAGCACAGAATACCTGGTGCCCCGGGTGCGGCAACTTCGCAATCCAGCATACGCTCAAGAACCTCCTTACCGACCGGGAAAACGTGGGAGAGTCCCTTGACAACGTTGTGCTTGTTTCGGGCATCGGCTGCCATGCCAAGATTGCAGACTACCTCAACATCAACAGCGTCTACACCCTCCACGGCCGCACCATCCCGGTTGCTACCGGCATCAAGCTTGCAAACCCGCACCTGACTGTCATCTGCTGTGTTGGCGATGGCGACTGTTACGCCGAAGGGCTGGACCACCTGATCTTTGCCGCGAAACGCAATATCGACATCACCGTCATCGTCCACAACAACCGGGTGTATGGTCTTACCACCGGCCAGTACACCCCCACGTCCCCGCTGGGGTTCAGGGGCAGGTCAACCCCGGCTGGCACTGCCGAGTACCCGTTCAACCCGCTCGAACTGATGCTTGCCAGCGGGGCAACGTATATTGCACGGGGGTACACGAGAAAGATGGACCCGCTTAAGGATCTTATCCGGCAGGGAATCGCCCATCACGGTTTCTCGTTCATCGATGTACTTCAGATCTGCGCCACATTCTTCCCGGCGGCCGACTATTACGGGTCACGGGTCTATGAACTCGCGGGTCACAACACCACGGACTTCGAGGCAGCCTGTCACGTTGCACGGGAGTGGAATTACAATACGGATTCACGGATTGCTCTTGGCCTTTTCTATAAGAAAGATGCCCCAACCTTCGAAGAAGCTATGCAGCCCAGCCCTGTCTCTGCACGGGAGAAACAGGAAGCCATAACCGCGCTGCTGAAATCGAGAACCTGATAGGAATCCTCTTTTTTTCGTGGCGGGAGACCGGCAATATACATTAAAATAGGCAGGGGAATTACGTTTACGCTGGAAAAGAACAACTGCCGGGTGAAGCCATGACACATGATGATGAAGATAACGATGAATACGTCCCTGATACGAAGGATCCCGTCCAGAACCGCTCCCTCTGGCTCCGGCTCTTCATCATCCCGCTCATTGTTTACACGGCCTGGCTCATCGAGACGTTTCTTCTCGGGGGGCAGCTTCGGCTCTTCCAGAGCCCTGCACCCGCCGGGATCCTTGTCTATACCCTTGTCACCTGCATCCTGATAGGGCTCATTGTCCCGGTTCTGTATCTCCGCAGGTCATTTGGCCTGGGTGATGTGAACATGTACCAGACCGGCTTCCGGCCTGCCTGGCGGACCGGGCCTATTGTGCTGGTGACGCTCATCATATTGCTTGCGGTCTCTCTCCTCTTCAACCCGTTTGGCACTTATGGGATGGCATTTTTCTTGGCTTCTCTCTTCCTCCTTCCCACCGCAACAGCCACGGTGATGGTCTGCTTTGTCCTTCTTGGAACCCATGTCCAGGCGCTCATGCGGGGCGGCAGGGTTCTTGCTGCCATCAGCTCGGGGGTGATTGTAACAGCAATCCTTTTTTTGTTCGCCTCGCTTGTCCGCATACCGGGATCCCTCCAGCAGGACAGCCTTCTCTTCACCCTGTGTACCGGTATTATCATCGCTGTAGTTTTCTTCACGATACGGGACATCTATGCAACCGTTCTCGTTGCTACCGTGTGCCTGGTCTTTGGCATGGCAGGCCAGATGGACCTGCCAGCGCTGGAACGTGCCACCCCTGCGATAGCTGGTGCTGCCTGTCTTTCACTGGCAGTCCTATTTGGAATTCACCTGTATCTCTCCCGGAAGTATGCGACCATCGTTGTCGAGGCAGCATAACTCCTCAAAAAAACCTGTAAACCCCCGTTATCCGAATCCTCTCTTTTATCCTCAGGTTTCTGCAGCCGTCAAAAAAATGCTTATAGGGGTCTGCATCGAACGATAGTGTATGGCAGATACGTTCTGGTGCGGTGTTGCCCTGGTAAGCCTCCTCCTTGCCGGTATCCTTTTTGCCGGGTGTGCCACCGAAGAAACCCCCGCGGTTGCAACTCCCGTCCCGACTACGGCCCCCTCTGCAAAGTATTCCCCCGGGGATATCATAGCACGGTCTGTGCAGGCAGCCTCTGACGAGTATTATCTCGTCCTTAGCTATGACAGGACTGCCGACCAGTACGAGCGTGCCTGGATCTACAAAAATGCTGACGGGACGTTCGGGTACCGCGCTGACAGCCGGACCGACAAAAGCCCGCGCGTATCGGTAGAAAAAGTATACCCGGTCAAAGTGTCTCACGTAACCGCATCGTCCGTTCCCATCGTCACCCCCACGGTTGTGTCAGCAGTGACAACCGTCACGGGAAGTTCACCGGTACTCCTGAAGATCACCCCCGGTACCGCATCAAAGGATTCCACGTTAAGTGTTACCATATCCGGTGACAACTTCCGGAACGGCGCAACGGCAAAGCTCCTCCAGTCGGGACGTTCTTCCCTGAATGCAACCGCAGTTTCCGTCATTTCCGGAACAGATATTGACTGCACCTTCAATCTTGAGGGGCTTGAGACCGGCACGCTGAACCTTATCGTGACAAACCCTGACGGCCGGTCCGCAACGCTGGTAAATGCGTTCACGATTAGTACCGCAGGACCGATAATTGGCAGTGTCTACCCCGGGACCCTGAAAGCGGGTGAGACCCGCCAGCTCATCATCTACGGGCAGAATTTCCAGGACCTTTCCAAGGTAACCCTCTCGCAGAATTCCGCCCTGCTCGATTGTCTCAACCCGAAGTTGATGGATAAAACGAAGATCTACTGTGATCTCACGGTTCCTGCTGCGGTAAAGACCGGCTCCTGGGATCTGGTAGTCATAAATGTGGTTGATCAGAAGGAGGGGCGGTATCTCCGGCCCATAACCATCACCAATGCCACCTGATTTTTATCCTCCCCGTACCATTATAATCCCCGGTGACCAGATGGTACCTCAGGTATGCTGGAATCCGTGATTACTCCGGAGATCTTTGCCTTTGTCATAGTCCCGCTGATGATCTTCTGCGCCCGTGTCTGCGACATGAGCCTTGACACGATCCGGGTCATCTTCGTCTCCAAGGGTATCAAGTATCTCCCCCCCATCATCGGGTTTGTTGAGGTCATCATCTGGCTGGTTGCCATCGGCCAGGTCATGAACAACTTGACCAATGTCGTCTGTTACCTTGCATATGGTGCAGGTTTTGCCACCGGCACGTTCGTTGGCATGGCAATCGAGGAGAAGCTCTCGCTTGGCTTAACGAGCGTACGCATCATCACCAAGGAGGACCCGGCCGAGCTTATGCAGTTCCTCCGGCAGCACAATTACGGGGTTACGAGCATTGATGGCGAGGGCGGCACCGGGAAGGTCAAGATGGTCTTTACCATCATCAAGCGCCAGGACCTGGCCCATGTTGTAGGTATCATCAAGCAGTTCCATCCGAATGCGTTTTATTCCATTGAGGAAGTCAAATCGGTTGCAGAAGGTGTCTTTCCCGAGCGGAACTCCCATTTCCTGCACCGGTGGCTCGATTCACTCAGTTTCAATGCCAAGGGAAAATAGGCTCTTTAAAAAACCTTGTTTTCCTCTTCCTAAACCCTATATACCCGGTATGGTACTGGATACATCATGAAACCCCTGGATAAGAGCACCCTTTCCCTTGTGCTCATTCTGATCCTCTCGATCGGGATCTGCCTGCTTGCAGGAGTAATCGGTTCGTTCTTCACAACCGCGGGGATTCCTGTCTGGTATGCCGGTCTCATCAAACCGGCCCTCACGCCTCCCGCCTGGATCTTTGCGCCGGTCTGGACAATCCTTTACGTTCTGATGGGGATTGCGCTCTTCCTGATCCTGCGGTCGGGCGGGAGAAAAGAGGATGTCACTATCTGTCTGGTCCTGTTTGCCGCCCAGCTGGTTCTGAACGTGATGTGGTCGGTCATCTTTTTTGGCCTCCACTCCATCTTCTTCGGGCTTGTCTGCCTCGCCCTGCTCTTCATCGTTCTGCTCTGCACCACCATCGGAACCTTGCGGGTCTCGCGGAATGCAGGCCTGCTGCTCATCCCGTATCTCCTCTGGCTCTGTATTGCCGGGTATCTCAATGCTTCCCTCTATCTCTTAAATCCCCTGTGATCCCGTTTTCTCATCTGACGTATCGGGAAGAGGATCTGACCCATATCTTCTTTTTCTTGGAAAGTAACGATGAGTAAAGGGGACCGGTATGCCGATACACCATATTCATGTTGAAAATTTCAAGAGTTTCTCCGAGATTGACATTGACCTGTCAGGGTTCAACGTAGTAATAGGCTCCAATGCTGCGGGAAAATCCAATTTCATCTCGGTTTTCAAGTTTTTGCGGGATATTGCACGGCACGGGATTGCCAATGCCATTGCCCTGCAGGGAGGATCTGAATACCTCAGGAACACGAAGATCGGGCATGCAAAGGATCTGGTCATCAAAGTGGATTATATTCCCGACAAGTCGCTGGAGGTGCTGGACCGCCCCGACCATGAACCATCCCTCCTCGGCCTCCGGTCCTGTGCCTCGTCCTACGAGTTCAGCCTGCGGTTTATGGAATCGGGGGATGACTTCACCATCACCCGGGACCGGCTCGCGATCGGCTGCGAAGTGTCCGCATGCGAGCGTGCCGGGGACACGGTCCGTGAAAAATCATCGATCGGCACCGGGGAGCTTGTCGTCTCCAGTGAAGACGGCGAAGTGCGGTATTCTTCCCGTATCCCGGAGGGTTGCGGCCTTACGGAAAATGACATTGTGCCCGCTATGTTCCGGGGCAAGCGCCTCTTAAAAAAGACCCTGCTCCTCGAGACCATCTACGGCTACCCCCTTCCCCACGTGGAGAAGTTTTTCGACAAGATTGCTGTCTACGATATCGACCCGAAACTCCCGAAACGGGGGGTTGCGATCACCGGGAAGCGCGAGCTTGATGAAGATGCCGGCAACCTTGCGCTCGTTATCCGGAATATCATCGAGGACCCCGAAAAGAAGAGAAAGTTGTCCAACCTGCTCCGCGACGTGCTGCCATTTGTCGAGGACTTCTCGGTCAAAAAGTTCATGGATGTCTCCCTGATCCTCACCCTGCGCGAGCGGTATGCAACCTCGCGGGACCTCCCCGCCTCGTCCCTTTCGGATGGGACCATTGCCATCTTTGCCATGATTATTGCCCTCTATTTCGAGGAGAAGCCGTTCATCATCATCGAGGAGCCGATCAGCCATATCCACCCGTTCCTCGTTGGCCGGCTTATCTCGATGATGAAGGAGGCTTCAGAGAAGAAACAGGTGATGATCACGACCCACAGCACGGAGGTTGTCAAGCATGCCGATCTTAACGATATCCTGCTCATCTCGCGGGATAATCTGGGCTTCTCGATCCTCTCCCGCCCGGGGGACAAGGAGGAAGTCCGGACCTTTCTCGAAAACGAGATCGGGATCGAAGAGCTGTATGTCCAGAACCTGCTGGGACTCTGATGAAGAAAAGGCTGTTCATCCTGGTCGAGGGGGAGGACGATGTCCGCTTCTTTGGCCGGATCATAAAACCGCGTTTCGTGCACCGCTACGATTCGGTCGAGATCATCCCGTATGCCTGTATCAAGCGGGAAAAAGTGAGCAGGTTCTTGAAAAGCGTTACCCAGATGGGCAATGATTACATCTTTGTTGCCGATATCGACACCGAACGATCGGTACGGGACAAGAAACAGATCCTCTATTACCGGTTCAATGATCTCAATGGCAAAAGTATCGTCATCGTCATTGCGGAGATCGAGAGCTGGTATTATGCCGGTATCCCTCCGGAATCTCCCATGGCGTCCGAAGTTGTCAGCCTTGACTCAACGGAAACCCTCACAAAAGAGGATTTCAACCGCATCATGCCGCGGAAGTATGATTCCCGGATCGATTTCATGTTCGAGATCCTCAAGTCCTTCTCCCTGGAAACCGCAGTCCGGAAAAACACGTCGTTTAAGTTTTTTGTTGACCGGTACTCCCTCCTGGAAGATGAGTGACTGCTCCTTTTTTGGATCTTCCCTGTCCTGCAGGTACAATAGAAATGATTAATTGACTCCCCTGCACTATTTCTCTACTACCCTGCACGAGCGGGAGGTTTGATTGTTATGGATAGATACGTCTGCCAGATCTGCGGCCACAAATACGATCCTGAAAAGGGAGAACCCCTCCAGAATATTGCCCCGGGTATCGACTTTACTGCACTTCCTGCCAACTGGCTGTGTCCGGTTTGCGAGGCAGAGAAGTCTCTCTTCAAAAAGGAGTGAGGACGGATCCCGTATGGTTTCACGTCTCATCTCCCCAGGTATCTACTGGGTGGGCGCACTGGATTTTGACCGACGGATCTTTGACGAGCTGATCCCACTCCCCGAAGGCACGAGCTACAACGCGTACCTGGTCCGGGGCAGCGAGAAGACTGCACTTATCGACACGGTTGACCCTGCAAAGGAGTTTGAGCTCATCTCGAATATCGTCAAGCTCGGTGTTGAACGGATCGATTACATTGTCATCAACCATGCCGAGCAGGACCATTCCGGTTCCCTGCCGATGATCCTCGAGTTCTTCCCGGATGCCGTTGTGGTCACGAATGAGAAGTGCCGTGACCTGCTTGTTGCCCTTCTCCATGTCCCCGAAGACAGGTTCCGGGTAATCCGGGATGGAGAGACCCTCTCTCTCGGTAACCGGACGCTCGAGTTCCTCATAACGCCGTGGACCCACTGGCCCGAGACCCAGCTGACCTACCTCCGCGAGGACAAGATCCTCTTCTCCTGCGATCTCTTCGGTTATCATTACGCCGGCAGTGAACTCTTCGTTGCGGACACTGCGCAGGCTTACCGGTTGGCAAAACGGTATTACGCCGAGATCATGATGCCGTTCCGCGGCAGTATCAAGGGCTACGTTGAGCGGGTTAAGGCTCTCCCCCTTGCCATGATCGCGCCCAGCCACGGGTCCATCCACCGGTCCCCCGGGTTTATCCTCGACGCCTATGCTGACTGGGTTTCCGACTCAGTCAAAAACGAAGTGGTGATCCCATACATCTCCATGCACGGGAGCACCCAGAAGATGGTGGAACACTTGACCGAGGCGCTCATTGCCCGGGGCATCAATGTCCGCCCCTTCAACCTCACGCACACCGATATCGGGGACCTGGCGCTGGCACTCGTTGATACAGCAACCATTGTTGTTGCTACCCCCACGGTCCTGTTCGGCCCCCACCCGCAGGTCGTGTATGCCACGTACCTGGCCAACATGCTCAAGCCCAAGGTGCGGTTCGCCTCGGTTATCGGGTCGTTTGGCTGGGGCGGCAAGGCTGCCGATACGATCGTAAAAATGCTCGACCATGTCCAGGTCGAGGTGCTGGAACCGGTCATTGTCAAAGGACAGCCGGACGAAGCCACCCTGCAGGCCCTCAACCGGCTGGCAGACGAAATATTAAAGAAGCATAAGGAGATCAATCTCCTTTAGAACGGAGAGATTCGAGTCATGACGAAACTGTTTGAAGTCTACAAGTGTGACCTGTGCGGAAACATGACAAAAGTTGTCCATGCATCGACCGGAACCATGGTATGCTGCGGCCAGCCCATGACCCTCCAGATTGAGAAGACCGCTGATGCGGGAAAAGAGAAACATGTCCCGGTTGTCGAGAAATCCGCAAAGGGCATCATCGTGAAGATCGGCTCCATCCCCCACCCTATGGAAGAGAAGCATTACATTGAATGGGTCGAGGTCCGTCAGGGAGAGAATGTCTTTATCCGCGGGTTCAAACCCGGCGAAAAGCCCGAGGCCGAGTTCTGCATTGCCGACGTGAATGTCAAGGCCCGGGAATACTGCAGCGTCCACGGACTCTGGACCAACAAGGCGTAACCCTTTTTCCGGCAAGGGCCGCAATCCTTTCCCTTTTTCTCCTGCAGTCTTGGCAAACACTAATAGAACCGAAGTGTAACCCATAAGTGATGCAGCGGTTTTCGCACCTGACAACGATCATCGCGGATCTCGGGGATGTTTTTCTGTTCACTGCCCCGATGACCCTTGTCCCCCTGGTAGTTGCGCTGCTCTTTGCAGAATGGGATATGCTCCTTCCCATGGCCTCGGTCCCGGTCGTTTTCTTTGGCGTGGGGATGCTGCTCCGGCACGTGCCCCGGAAAGAACGCGGCATACGGCTCTCCACCGCGTTCTGTTCCGTTGCCCTCTTCTGGTTCTTCTGTGCCCTGATAAGCGGCCTCCCGTTCGTCCTGGGCCTTCACATGGGATTCCTGGACGCGCTCTTCGAAGGGATGGCCGGCTGGACCGGCACCGCATACACAATGCTTGCATCCCCGGATACCGCCCCCCACACCCTCATCTTCTGGCGTACCTACATGCAGTGGATTGGCGGGATTGGGATCATCGCCTTCTCCATTGCCCTTGCAAGCAGTACCGGTCTCTTCCGCTCGAAGATCTTGCGGAGCGAGAGCCGCGACGAACCCCTCATGCCCAGTATCATCCATACCGGGCGGGCGATCTGGAAGATCTATGGTATCCTGACCTTCTTTGCAATAGGTCTTATCCTGTTCACCGGGCTCTCCCTCTGGGAATCGGTCAATCTTGCGCTTTCTGCGATCTCCACGGGCGGTTTCACGCCCCATGCCGAAGGTATCCTCTACTATCACAGCACGCTCCTCGAACTCATCCTCATTCCGATCATGATAGCCGGTGCTTTGCCGTTCAAGCTCTATTACCTGATCTCCGAGAACCGGCGCCTGAGTCTCTTCGGGGATGAACAGGTCAAACTCTTCTTCCTCTTCCTTGCCGCAGGCGTTGCCGTGCTCACCTATGATCTCGTCTTTTTCGGGAATCTGGAACTGATCCCCGCACTCCAGCAGGGACTGTTCACGACCGTTGCAGCGGTCACCACCACCGGGTTCCAGGTGGCAAACCTCCATACCTGGGCAAGCGTCACCCTGATCTTCCTTGCCATGCTCACGTTCATCGGCGGGGCTGCCGGCAGCACCGCCGGGGGTATCAAGCTCGACCGGGTAGCGTTTGCCTACCGGGCCCTGACCTGGTGGTTCCACCGCTTCTACGTCAGCGGCAAGGTACTCCTTCCCTTCCGGATAGAAGGCCGTGTCATCCCGAAGGCAACTGCAGAACAGCTCGCCTCCAAGAACATGCTCATCATCATCCTCTCCGTTGTGCTGATCTTCATAGCAACGCTGGTCGTCATCCAGTTTCACCTTACCACGTACACCCCGACCGAGATAATGTTCGATATGGTCTCTGCCTTCTCAACCAGTGGCGCAAACACCGGGTATGTCTCTCCTGATATGCCGGTCATATCGAAATGGATCTTTATCCTTATGATGTGGGTGGGGAGGCTCGAAGTTATCCCGGTCGTGATGCTCTTCCTCGCCCTGTTCCGGGGTTCGGAGTCCTAAGGGGCTGCCGGACCGGACCGGTTAAAACAACTTTACTTTTCTTAACATCAGAAGATCTAATATAAATTGCCGCCCCATACTAGGCTGATGAAGCAGATCGCCCTGTACGGCAAGGGAGGAATCGGGAAATCCACCACATCGGCCAACCTGTCGGCGGCCCTTTCCTTAATGGACCTCGACATTCTCCAGATCGGGTGCGATCCCAAGCGGGACAGTACCCGTATGCTGATGCACGGGAGTTTCATACCAACGGTCATGGACCTGGTCCGGACCCGGGGCGATGCTGCAATCTCCCTTTCGGATATCGTTTACACCGGGTTCAACGGGGTCCGGTGCGTTGAGGCTGGCGGGCCTGAGCCCGGTGTCGGGTGTGCAGGCCGTGGCATCATCGCAACGTTCCAGATCCTGGAGAAGTTCGGGGATCTCAAAGGTGATGTTATCGTCTACGATGTGCTCGGCGACGTGGTCTGCGGCGGGTTTGCCATGCCCATGCGGGAAGGGTATGCCCAGGAGATCTACCTGGTAACCTCCGGCGAGCTGATGTCGCTGTATGCCGCAAACAACATCTGCAAGGCGATAAAACGGCTCGCATCCCGGGCCAAGAGCAAGTGCCGGCTTGCCGGGGTGATCTGCAATGCCAAGGGTGAGCCCCGCGAGGAGGAACTGGTCCGCGAGTTTGCAGAGCGGGTGAACAGTTCGCTGGTTGAGTACATCCCCCGCGACCGGATTGTCCAGCTCGCCGAGCTCAACAAGAAGACCGTGCTCGAATACGACCCGGCTTCTACCCAGGCCGCCTGCTACCGCTCGCTTGCCACCCGTGTCATGGAAAATACCAACCTCACGATCCCCACCCCTCTTGAGATCGATGACCTCGAACAACTCGCCTACCGATTCATCTAGGTTCCGGGGCTGCACCCTTACAGGAGCGCTCTCGGTGACTACGCACGTCCGCGATACGGTGAGCGTGATCCACGGGCCAAAGGGATGCAGCCACCACAACATCTCGCTGCTGCACGCAACCGGGCTGGAGAACGACCGTATTTCCATCCCCGAACTGGTCTCGACCGGGCTTGCTGAAACCGATATCATCTTCGGCGGGGAGGAATCCCTCCGGCGGACCCTTGAATCTGCTGCCTGCCGCAATGTGCGGGCGATCTATGTCCTCTCAACCTGTATTATCGATACCATAGGAGACGATGTCGGAGGAATCTGTGCCGGGGATTTCCGGGTCCCGGTGATACCCATCCCTACTGCCGGTTTTCTTGGAGGTACGTTTCAGGACGGGGTGAACAATGCCCTCATCGCCATTGCCGCCACGGCCCCTGAAAGCGGGAAAACTTACGGTGTGAATATCATCGGGGAGCGGAACCTCGAATACGAAGTTGAGGAGAACTACCGGGAGATCCACCGCATTCTCACCCTTCTCGGCCTTGAGATCAACACCCGCTTTGTGCATACCACATCTGTTGACCAGATCTCCCTCCTGGGCGCAGGCCGGCTCAATATCCTCCGCGAACCCGGGCTGGCTCCCGTGGGTGAATACCTGCGGCAGCGCTTTGGCACGCCCTATATTGCCTCGTTTCCCCTCGGGCTCTCCGGGACCCTCTCGTTCATCGATTCAGTTGCCCGGGCCTGCGGGGTTGATGGCAGACGCGTGGCGGAAGAGGAACGGTCCCTCCAGGATGAGATCCTGGATGGCTTTTCCGACCTACGGGACGCCCCGGTCGTATTCGACCAGACCCCGACCGATCCGGAGAGCGTCCGGGCTGCCGAGGAGGCTGCCGGGATGCTGAGGCTGAAGATCGGGAACTTCCAGGACAGCACTCCCCTTCCTGCAGCTCCTTCCGTTGGCACGTACGGGGTCAAGCGGATGCTCCACCGCTGGAGGCGGGCGATCCATGCCTGAATGCACGAACCCGCTCTGGCCCTGTGCAATGACGGGGGCCGCCGCATGTCTTGCCGGATTTGAGGGCATGAGCGTGGTCATCCACGGGTCGAGCGGCTGCTATTACTACCCGGCAACCCTCCTCCATGCCCCGCTCCACGGGACCTTTATTCTCGAACACGAGGTGATCTTCGGCTCGGAAGAGCGCCTCCTGGAAGTGGTCAGCGGCCTTTCCGGCAAAGGAAAGAAGATCGCGGTCATCACCACCTGCGTTCCTGCCCTTCTTGGCGAGGATATCCGGTCAATGCTGGAGAACTACGATGTGATCCTCGTAGACAGCCCTGGTTTTGCCGGTGACGTTGAGACCGGCTACCGGAAGGCCCTCGCGGCGCTTCCCGTTCAGGTCAATCCGGATACCCCCGGCGTGAATATCGACGGGGTCTCCCTTTTTGACCCGTACAGTTCCGGCAATGTCCAGGAGGTACGGCGCCTCCTTACGGCTGCGTCGATCCCGGTGGCTACCGTGTTCTGCCAGGACCGGTTTTCCCGGATCTCTGCATCGGCTGCCTGCACGGTCGGAACCAACCGGGATTTTGCCAGTGGTGTCGGGGAGTGCTGCGGGGAGACCCTAGGCCTTGCGGCCGTAAGGGCAACTTTTTGCCGCCTTGGGAACCTGTTTCCCGGTGCGGATATCTCCCCGGTGCTTGCCGAGGCCGATCTCCAGGAAGAGCGGATCATACGGGTGTGCGACAAATACCTGCAGCGATACGATCCCCCGTCCGTGGTCATTGCGGCCGGCTTTTCCTATGCCCGCTTTGCGGCAGAGACGCTTGAGCAGTACCTTGATGCGGATATCCGCGGTATCTGCTCCCGCAACCCCCCGGAAGAAACCCGTTATCCTGCTGAACATGTCACCGGTATGGGCCAGGTCCGGGAACTCATTGCATCCCGTGACCCTGATCTCGTGATCGGTTCCTCCTTTGAACGGAGCGTGAGTCCGGGCCGGGTGTTCACAGGCATGACACCCCCCCTGCGGGGCGAGGTCCGGATCGCTCCCCGCCCCCTTGCCGGTATCAATGGCACCCTCTCCTTTGTCGAGCAGGTCCTCAATGCCCTGCTCGATACCCGGCCTGACTAAAACCCCCCTGATTCCGGTAACCTTGCCGGGCTGGCCTCCTTTTTTTGAAAAAATTCACTTTCACCCTGCACACGCTGACGGGTTATATACCTCCCTGATCAACGCCATGATACGACAGAAGGTGGTCGTGTATGATGGAAAAAGCAGGATACCTCCAGCGGACAGGATGCAGCGCTATCGACAGCAACGGGGATATGAACGAGGTCATTGAACTTCATATCCTCGGGACCCGGTATGCCATCCGCCGCTCGGATCTGATCCGGGCAGTCTCGGGCAGGGTTGTCGTGCAGGTTGAGGAACTCACCCGCAACTGGAACTACTACCTCGGCGCTACCCGGGGACTTGCCCAGGTTTCGGCTTCCGGCAAGGCACTGAACGTGGATCTCTTCGGGGCTGGCAGTTTTACCCTCTCTCTTGCCAGCCTCCGGGCCGTGATGTACGGCAAGGAAAGGATTGCCCGCATCGGGAAGATCCCGGAAACCTCTTCCCAGAAGTTCCACCGTGTTGTCGAAGGACAACAGAAACTCGGTGCCGTTGTCTGACCCTCGGACACAAAACCTTTCGTCCCCTCTTTTCCCGCGGTTAATAGAACTGGTTTACCCCGTAGATTACCGCCGGCGCCGTGCGCAGGATCTGCATCGGGGCTCCCCCTGCAGGTGCAACCTCAATGGAGAATTCCAGGTTCTTCACTATCCCGGCAGACGGGTGGACACTGATGGAGAACTGCTCTCCCTTGTCAAGCACGTTGTCGGAAATTCCCCGCTCGTTCTGCCGGTCCGTGATTGCCCATGTGCCCGGCGTTGTGGAAGAACTGAAATATCCTGTCACGGGTGCGAGGGTCTCCAGGTGGTTCTTATCGCTATAGGTGATTACCGTTTTCTCCATATCGATGGGTGTTCCTCCGGCTGCTACGGAAATGGTGAAGTTGACCATGTCGATGGTGCTCCCGGGTGTGCCGATACCGTACACGTTCCCGGTCATCATCATGGCAGAACTGGCCTGCTGGATACCGGATTGGATTACTTCCTGGCTTTTCTGGGTAGTGAAGAATCCTGCGCCGATAACTACGTACGCAAAGACCGCAGCAACGGTGACGAACGCGATAAGTACAATTGCTGCTTCAAGCCCGGTAAATCCCCCGTCATATCTGCCCCTCATCGCGTTCACCCCGCTCATGTAACCATACGTTGTGGTACAACGCCTTATAGGTATCAGCGGCTGGAAATGGAGTATATCCCATCCCGACAGCGTTCGGCATCGTGCAACATTAATAGTTCTGCAACAGATGATCATGAGTGGAGAGAAAACACTCTCTTTTACCCGGTATATCAGACGTGAACCGGCACAGGGATGTGGGGTCATGACCATGGATGCCACGGAGAATCAGTACAGGGATCTTGTCGAGTGCCAGCAGGATTTTCTGGTAAAGTTCAGCCTGGAAGGTCGTCTTCTTTTCGTGAACTCCGCGTACAGTGAAGCTCTTGGCAGGCCCCGGGAGGAGCTGGTCGGGAGCGTCTTCATGCCGGTGAATGACGAGCGGTACGCCGACGTTGTTGCCACCCAGATGACCAAACTTTTCCGTCCCCCGTTCTCCTGCATAGTGGAGCAGTGGATCCAGACCCGGCATGGGATGCGGTGCATCAGCTGGTCGGCCCGATCCCTCCTTGATGCGGACCGGAATGTCCGCGAGATCGTTGCTGCCGGGCGGGATGTCACGCCGGTCAAGAACGAGCAGAAAGCCATACGCAAACGCGACGAGGAGCTCATGCTCGTGCTGGAGAGCGGGAGCCCGATGTACTACTCCCATACAACGGATCATACCATGGTCTACGTCAGCCCCCGGATCCGCACCCTGCTCGGGTGCCGGCGGGGGGAAGGAAAACGATCGTGGACTGATTTCCTGACCGACAACCCGGCGAATGCCGCAGGTCTTGAGCGCACCCTCCGTGCGGTCTCGTCCGGACGGCGGGAACCCCCCTACCGGCTGGAGATGACCACCGGCAGCGGGAAGCGGGTCTGGATCGAGGTGAACGAGATCCCGGTGGTCAAAAACGGAAAGACGGTGGCGATTGCCGGATCCCTCGAAGATGTTACCGAGAAGATGTATGTCGAGGAAGGTGCAGCAGAAGCCGAGATCCTCTTCAAGGGCGTACGCCCGAAAGAACCGATGAGTGCCCGTTCTCCCTTCAGTGCAATCTGGTCGATCTTCTCCCGGGACAAAGCGGCCGCAGAAGAGGAGAGCAGCTCGCCTGAAGCGGTAAACGACCGATGATCCCGTCCGCAGTTCCGGCCCCTGCCCCTCACCACCCGTCTTTTTCGAACCCTCTTACGAGGTCGTCCGGTCCTGTTCTCCGCCTGCTCCTTCTGGCAACGCTCCTCTCCTGCATATTCCTGCCTGCGTCCGTACAGGCTGCGGGGACTCCCGTCACGTACTCGATCGTCCACCTGTCAGATACCCAGAACCTTGCCACGTACTACCCGGGCACGTACAACCTGACCTTCTCGTACCTGGAGTCCCAAAAAATCCGGTATAACATCTCGGCTATCATCATCACCGGCGACCTGGTAAATACCTGGAATAAGAAGTCGGAATGGGATGCCTACATCAGGGCCCGGAACCATACCACGATCCCCGTTTACACGATTGCCGGCAACCACGATGTGGACTATGGAAAACAGTACGGGTATTATACAAGGTATTCCGGGGAGCCGGAAACCAACTACGTAACAACGGTCGGGGATTTTGATCTCGTGGGGATCAATTATGTGAAAACGTCCCTCTCTCCTAAAGAATTTTCCCGTATCCGGACTGCTCTTGCGAACAGCTCCCGTTCACAGGCAATCATTGCCACGCACTGGTATATGGAAAAGAACCGGGCGCTCTCCCCGCTCGGGAAAGATATAGCAAAGGACCTGATCGTCAAACCCACGCTTATTCTGACAGGGCACAAGCACGCGGATTTCGTGCAGAAGAAAAATATCAGCGGTTTTCCGGTAATTGAGGATATGACCAACTACCAGAATGGGTTGCCTGGCGGGAACGGCGATAAGAATTATTCGGCAGGCACGCTCTATGCTGTGACCTCTGCCGACGGGCAGGTTTCGAAGATTACGGCGCAGGTTATCCATATCTATCCTCAGGTGTTCTCTGGGGCGGAAAAGACGGTCTTTGAACTACCTCCTGTGGGGGGATCCCCTGCAGGGACGATCCCCTCCAATTTGTCTTCCGGCCCTGTTTCAGCCGGATGTGCGGAGATGGACGTGATCTGCCGGTTCCAGAACCTTGTTGAACACGGCTGGTGGGCGACGGAATCGGGTATGGGCATCTGATGAAGTGCAGATTACTTGGGTGTAATCTCGCGGTTGGCCCGGAGCCCGCCGGTACGTTGGGTTCAAATTCCCCAAAAACCAAATTGTGATCAGCATATCATGACAGATGAGACCGAGACCGGTGAGGAGATGCACCTCACCAAAGGGCGGCTGGAAGGGCTTTCAGACGGGATATTTGCCTTTGCGATGACCCTGCTTGTCATCGGCCTTTCCCTGCCCGACAAGACCTCCATTGTCCAGACACCGGAGTTTGCCGCCAGTATTCTCCTCTCACTCCACTCGGATTTCCTCCATTACGTGCTCGCGTTCCTGATTCTCGGGGCATTCTGGCTGGTACACCATGTCCAGTATCACTCCATCAGACATATTGACAAGATATTTGTCTGGATCAATCTCGTCACCATGCTGTTTGTGGCCCTCCTGCCCTTCTCAACATCCTATGCCGGGGACTTCCCGAATGTCCCTCTCGGTGCGATCGTCTTCGATCTCAACCTGTTTGCTATCGGGATGGGAATGTTCCTGCAATGGCTGTATGCAAGCCGTGGTCACCGGCTTGTTGAACCGACGGTAAAGGAGAGTTATATCCGGCAGTTGCGCTACCATATCCTCATCATCCCGTTCGTCTCGGTTGTCTGTATCCTCGTTGCCGCGACCGGTAACACCTGGAGTTCGGCGCTCTATATGACCATACCGGTTGTCAAAATTGCTGTTGACCGTATTTTTGCGGTTTGAATCGCTCCTGATACCGTCACCCTTATCGCGGGAAATGTGCGGGAGCACCCGCACCTCTGTTTTCATCTCGCCAATGAACCGGCCGGGTCGTCTTTGCCAACCCCAGTACTTCACTAATTTTTTTAGCTTGGGCTATGGATAACGGTAAGATCTAAATAGTCGGCGGGCGCCGAATATGGTCAAACACCGGCAAATTGCCCGCCGAATAAAGAATGAGATCCGAGCAGA
>Ga0265296_1000339_pt1 | contig 78541 bp, 76 predicted proteins | sample MunlanPumphouse1_FD_189073 | JGI IMG/M metagenome (GOLD analysis project Ga0265296, IMG submission 189073) | Groundwater microbial communities from a municipal landfill in Southern Ontario, Canada - Pumphouse #1 | ecosystem: Environmental > Aquatic > Deep subsurface > Groundwater | place...
CTCTTCTTCTATAAGCAAACCTTCATTAAATTGTTCAGTTACTTCTAAAGATTTCTTTTTGGCTTTCTTAATAATTTCTTCTTTTTCTTCAGGAATCTGAATATCATCTATTCCCCAAGTAACTCCAGAATAAGTAGCATATTTGAATCCAAAGTTTTTAATTTTATCCATTATAGGTGCAACTTTATTCGGACCATGCTGAATAATAAGATCATCTATAATCTTTTTAAGCTGCTTGTTGTCTATTTCTTTATTTACGAATGGATAATCTTCTGGAAGTACGCTATTGAACAATAATCTTCCAACTGTAGTTTCAAAAAGTTTTCCTTCAAACTGCGCATATTTAATTTTTTCAGAAGGCAAGACTTTTATTTTTGTTCTATATCCGACTATGCCGAAATCGTGCGCTGTAATAGCAGAATTTGTTGACGAATAATATTTTCCTTCGCCCTTTTCTCCATCTACAACTTTTGTCATCCAATAACATCCAAGCACGATATCCAAAAGTTTTGATGAAATTGTTGGATCTCCATCTCCAGGTTTTAAGATATTTTTATCTGAAGCCATGATCTCTCTTGCTTCTGTCTGAGCTTCTTCTCCTAAAGGTACATGGACAGCCATTTGGTCTCCATCGAAGTCTGCATTGAAAGCAGTACATACGAGAGGGTGAACTTGAATAGCATTTCCTTCTATAAGGATAGGTCTGAAAGCTTGAATACCAAGTCTGTGAAGTGTAGGAGCTCTGTTTAAGAGAACATATTTATCTTTAATAACATCTTCAAGTATTGACCACACTTCTGAAGCACCATCATCTATAAGTCTTCCTGCACCTCTTATGTTATATGCGAGTTCTTTACTTAATAATTGTGAAATTATAAATGGTCTGAAAAGTTCAAGAGCCATGTGTTTTGGAAGTCCGCATTGATCTAAGTGCAATTCTGGACCGACAACGATAACAGATCTACCAGAGTAGTCTACGCGCTTACCCAAAAGATTTTGTCTGAACAATCCTCTCTTGCCTTTAAGATTATCTGCTAAAGATTTCAAAGGTCTCTTGCTTGAAGCTGATCCCATTGCAGAGAATAATGCATTTCCGTGTCTGATTGAATTATCAATCAAAGCATCTACTGCTTCTTGAAGGATTCTTTTTTCATTTCTTAAAATAACATCAGGAGCGCTGATTTCTTTCAGCTTCAAAAGTCTGTTATTTCTATTTATTACTCTTCTGTAAAGATCATTTACATCTGAAGTTGCAAATCTTCCTCCATCAAGCGGAACCATAGGACGCAAAGCTGGCGGAATAACTGGAATTTTTGTAAGAAACATCCACTCAGGTCTTGATTTTGAAGCAATCATTGATCTTATCAAACTCAATCTCTTGTTTAATTTTTCTGTATTAGCAGAATTTGATTTTTCTAGACCTTCTAATATTTTCTTTTCTAAATCTTCAAGATTTATTTTCTTTAGAATTTCGTATATTACTTCGCCTCCGATTCCTGCTTCAAATACAGCGCCGTATTTTATAGAAAATTTGTGATAAAGAGCTTCATCAAGAACTTTTCCTTCAACAATACTCTCAACTTCTTTTTTAGCATTGAGAGCCATTTCCTTAAGAGCTTCTTTTGTTTTTTCATCAGTGACTGTTTTTACTTTGTTTTTGAATTCATTTTCTATTTCTTTCAAAACTCTGTCTTTCTCTGTTTGAGAAGTTTTGATAACAATATATCCTGCAAAATAAATAACTTTTTCAAGATCTGATACAGACATTCCCATAACAGCGCCAAGTCTTGTAGGTATTCCTCTCAAAAACCAAATATGAGATACAGGTGAAGACAATTCTATATGTCCCATTCTTTCTCTTCTTACAATAGATCTTGTAATCTCAACTCCGCATTTTTCACAGATGATTCCTTTGTATCTTATGCCTTTATATTTGCCGCAATAACATTCATAGTCCTTATCAGGTCCGAAGATTTTTTCATCAAAGAGTCCTCCTCTTTCTGATCTTTGAGTTCTATAATTTATAGTTTCTGGTTTTGTTACTTCGCCAAAAGACCATTTAGCTATTACTTCAGGTGAAGCAACGTGAATGGATATTATGTTGAAATTTTGATCTGAAGATTGTTTTTGTTTTATCATATGTTTGTTTGAATTAATTAGATTTTTGTTCAGATTTATTCTTCATTATCTATTTTTTCATTCTTGAGTTCGACATTAAGTCCAAGACCTCTCAAGCTATTAAGCAATACGTTGAATGATGCAGGTAAGTTTGGTGATTTTATTCTTTCTCCTTTAACAATTGAATCAAATGCGGATGATCTTCCCACAATATCATCTGATTTAATTGTAAGCATTTCGCGCAATGTATAAGCAGCACCGTATCCGAGCAATGCCCAGACTTCCATTTCTCCAAATCTCTGTCCTCCTCCTTGTGCTCTTCCTCCCAAAGGCTGTTGAGTAATCATTGAGTAAGGTCCGATAGATCTCATGTGTATTTTGTCTTCTACTTCATGGTGAAGCTTCAAAATGTACATATAACCTACAGAAATTTCTTGTTCATAAGGCAAACCATTTCTTCCATCGAAGAGTTTCATTTTTCCATTTGATTTGTATCCTGCTTTTACTAACTCTTCTTTTATTTCTTTATCTGTTGCTCCCATGAAAGGCGGAACAATAGCTTGATAATCTAATGAGTTAGCAGCAAGACCCAAGTGAACTTCAAGAATCTGTCCTAAGTTCATACGGCTAGGAACTCCAAGCGGTGTAAGAATAACATCTACAGGCGTTCCATCTTCCATATAAGGCATGTCTTCAATTGGTAATATTTTTGAAATAACACCTTTGTTTCCGTGTCTTCCTGCAAGCTTGTCTCCAACTGAAATATTTCTAAGCTGAGCTATTTCAATATGTATTCTTTTTATAATACCTGATTCTAGCTTATCTCCATTTTCTCTTGAAAAGATTTTTACAGTAATAATTCTTCCTCTCTTTCCAGACTCAAGTCTCTTTGATGTATCTTTTACATCGCGTGCTTTTTCTCCAAAAATAGATCTCAAAAGTCTTTCTTCCGGGGTAAGTTGTGTTTCTCCTTTTGGAGTAATTTTACCGACAAGAATATCTCCGGTAGATACTTCAGCTCCGATTCTAATGATTCCATCTTCATCTAGGTTTCTTAATTTTACTTCTCCGACATTTGGAATATCACGAGTTGTAACTTCGGGTCCAAGTTTTGTATCGCGTACATTTACAACGAACTCTTCAATATGGATAGATGTGAATTTGCTATTTTTTACGAGTCTTTCTGAAAGAATAATAGCGTCTTCATAGTTTGATCCGCTCCATGTCATAAAAGCAACAAGAGCATTTTGACCTATAGCCATTTCTCCGTTAACACTTGAAGATGTATCTGCAAGCAAATCTCCTTTTTTAACTTTTTGTCCAAGATCAACACTTGGTCTTTGATGGAAAGGAGTGAATCCGTTTGTTCTTGAAAAACTTACCAATCTGTATTCTTTTTCTTTTCCATTTTTTGCAGATTTGACTGTTATTTTTGAAGCATCTACAGATGTAACAGTTCCCTCTTCTTCAGAGAAAATAACTCTTCCTGTATATTTTGCAGCATCAGCTTCAATACCTGTAGCGACAAGCGGTGCCTCTGGAATAACGCAAGGCACTGCTTGCTTTTGCATGTTTGTTCCCATAAGAGCACGAGTTGCATCATCATGATTTAAGAAAGGCATCATAGAAGTAGCAACTGAAAAAGCTTGGTTTGCAGCAACATCTATAAGATCTACATCATCTCTTTTAACTAGTTTTGGTTCTCCATTTACACGAACCTCTACTTCTTCATCTGTTATTCTTCCTTTTTCATCGTAGTTGGTTCCTCCGTGAGCAATTTTGTGATTTTCTTCTTCTACTGCATTAAAATATTTTATTTCATTTGTTATGACTCCATTTTTAACTTTTGCATATGGAGTTTCAATCATTCCAAAATCATTTATTTTTGCATATGTAGCAAGTCTCAAAATAAGACCGATGTTCTGACCTTCTGGTGTGTGAATAGGACAAACTCTTCCGTAGTGAGATGGGTGAACGTCACGAACCTCAAACCCAGCTCTTTCTCTTGTAAGTCCTCCGGGTCCGAGAGCTGATAGAGTTCTCAAGTGTTCAATCTCTTCAAGAATGTTTACCTGTTGCATAAACTGCGACATTTGGCTTGTAGTGAAAAATTCTTTAATTCTCGCTTGAAGCGGTCTTGCAGAAATAAATTGCACTGGCATTTTTATGTCAGGATCTACTGTAGACATTCTGTCTTGAATGTTTCTTTTCATTTGAGCCATACCTACGCGAACTTTTTGTTGAAGAAGTTCTCCTACAAAACGGACGCGACGAGAACCCAAATGATCAATATCATCTTCTTTGGCTTCAGGATCATTATTAAGTTCAACTATTTTTTTGATAGTTGCAATTAAATCTTCCAAAGTTATATGTTTTTTCTCTAAAGTTTTTTCATCCATCGGCAAATTGAATCTCTTGTTGAATTTTGATCTTCCTACTTTAGAAATATCATATCTTTCAGGGCTGAATATAGATTGAACATACTCTTTAGCATTTTCAAGTGCAGCCAAATCTCCATCTCTTAGTCTCTTATAAACTTCAAGATAAGAATCATCTTGATTTTTGGCATGATCTTTAAGTATAGTTGTTTCTATTACTTTTAGAGCTTCATCATCATTTTTAAATAATTCAATTATATCCTTATCTGTTTTAGCTCCGAATATTCTAAGAAGAGAAGAAATCGCAAATTTTCTCTTCTTGTCTATTTTTACATATATAGCTCCATCGGATTCTGATTCTATTTCAAGCCAAGCTCCTCTTGCAGGAATTATTTTTGCACCAAAGAAATTTTTTCCTTTTGCATCATTTAATGTGAAAAATATTCCGTAAGATCTTGCAAGTTGAGGGATGACGACTCTTTCAATACCGTTAATTATAAAAGTACCGTGATCCGTCATCAAAGGTATATCTGATAAAAATATTTCTTGCTCGTTTTCTGTACCAAAAGCTTTATTCTTGAGTTTTACTTTAGCTTTAAGCTGTCCTTCATAAGAAATTTTCTTTTCTTTAGACTCAAATTCATCATACTTGGCTTCACCTACTTCAAATCCTGTAAAAGACAATTCAAACTTTTTGTCTGCATAATCTTTTATTGGAGAGAATTCTTTGAAGACATCGCCTATTCCTTCTTTTAGAAGCCATGTGTAAGACTTCATTTGGTGGTCAACCAAGTTTGGCGTATCTATGAGAGGTTTTTTATATTTGCTAAAATATTTCTTTTTTAGCTCTCCACCTAGGACGCCTGCGGTCAATATATTTGCGGGTTTATTCATTCTGTTTTTTTAATAAAAATTAATAAATTCAGCTTAAACTCAATGCTATTCCCGCACAGAAAAATAAATACGATTTTCGAGCTTGTTCAAAATCTAATCGCAAAATAATAAAATATTGCTTGTCTGCCCACACATTTGAATTTCGGCTGCAAATAACTCATTCTTCCTCAACGTATCTCGATATGTTTCGTCAGACTTCATTATTTTCGCTCGAAATTCAAATGTCTGAGCTAGACATTAGATTTTTCACACACTCGATAAAATTTAAAACAAAAAAAATACACCCCTCCCTCAAAAGGTTTCTTTATTCCTTCTTAAATTTTAACTTATTTTTCTAAGCAAGATATTTAGCAACTTAATCTAGCCTACTATTGGCACTTTACGCCCGCAACACATTCGTTTTAAAGTTGCTAACAATATAAACTAAACAAGTTTAAAAGTCAAATGATTTTATATGCAAAACTGTCCATCTTTAAAAATAACAACGCTTTTACCATTTTTTAGATATGCAGTAACCGTTCTGTTTGCGGTAGTTATAATATCTGAGTGTATTATAGAGTCATTAAAACCCAGTTTTTTCCAAGTATTTTTTGATATTTTGGATGAATTTCCTTTTAAACATTCGTGAAATGAGCTACCTATTGCTATATGCGAGTTTCCATACTTACCACCAACATTTTCATCGTAGAGAGTATTTGCCATAAACCTGGTTATTTTAGAAAATCTTTTATCTGTCATAGAAAATTCTCCAATCATATTTGCGCCGGGAGCAGATATCATTTCTTTTAAAAGCTTTTCATTTTTCCTTGCTTTGCCTTTTATTATAATTCCGTCTTTAAATTCAAGTTCTATTCCTTCGATCAGGTTGCCGTGCACGTACAAAGGCTGATTGAATTTAATATAGCCATTTACATCATGACAGTTTGGAGAAGTAAAAATTTCAAAACTTGGAACATTTAATCCACTTCCGCCAAGCCATTTTCTATTGGCGCCAATTTTAATGTGTAAATCTACATCTGCACCTTTAACATGAACTTTTTCAATTTCCATCTTATTTAGCTTATCCATATAACCCTGCATTTTTTTTGAAACTTCTTTCCATTTTGTAATTGGATTTTTTTCATTTAAAAAACAAGCTTTAATAATCTGATCCCAATATTCTTTCAATGTCATGCCAGATTCTTTTGCTAAGGCTTCAGTACCATATAAAGCAAGTGTCCAAGAAAATTTTCCAGCATTTTCTTTTTTTTGCCTCCATTCTTTATATGGCTTGAATGTTTTGTTTCGAGTTATTATTTTTTTAGAATCTATGTTTTGTAATGATTTTAAATCCGAATAACTTAGAATATTAAGAGAATGATCAATCTGATTTATAATACCTTTTAGATAGTGTGCAGGAAAAAATTCTAATTGATGTCCTTCAGTATGAAGATAAAAATCTTGATCAACATTATATTCTGCATCATTTGAAGGTCTATAATCAGAAATAACATGTCCACCAGCTTTCCATATAGCTTTTCTAAGTTCAATATAAAGTGGTTTTGCTGTCTCTTCTACAACAAGATGGACAACATCGCCTTTTTTAACTCCTTTTCCTTTACCAAGCGCAAAATTTACCATTACATTTGCATAATTCTCTAAAATCTTTTTTGATGGTTTGTAATTGTCCATTTTTTGCATCCTATTTATTTAAAAGTACATGTTAAAACACACATCATATTGCAAACTTGAGCTTTAGGATCATGCCTGCAAGCTGATGCACAACCGTTAAATATGCCGCCAGAAGCTGTACATTGACTTTCTGATAGCTGATTCACCTCACAAATACTCTCTGCTGAGTACCAAACACCACCTTTTTGTGCACAAGAACTGCTATTAATAGTACTTGGGTTCGTATTGTTTGTAGGAACCTCGCATTTTTCTTCCCAAACTCGTAAGCATTTATTTTTAACCTCGCACCAAGAATATCCAGCACTTCCTATACATCCATGAATATCTCTATCTCCACCTACTACATTCGGTGCTTTATATTCTGGGCAAACTACATTGCATTTATTGTTTATACATAAAGATGTATAAGGACAACTTGACATCATTAAATATTTACCTGGAGTAATACATTCTGTGCTTTTTTTACAAGAAATATCAGAAACTTCACTAACTGTGTAATTATCTAAAGTATAATTTTGCGGCAATAAAATATTATCTTTCTCTATTTTATTATTTTCTACAGTAAGTAAAAATAATAAGAACACGAGAGAAACCAACGCAACGGTAAATAATAATTTTATTTTCATAGATATATTGTACCATTAATAAAATTACTGACAAAATAAAAAGACCCGCAGTAAGCGGGTCTTTTTATTTTGAGATTTGAGATTAATATCTGCTTGGTCTTTCCTCTCTTGGTCTTGCTTCGTTGACGGTCAATTTTCTTCCATCAAGTTCTTTACCATTCCACATTTCTATAGCTGCTTTTGCACCTTCGTCTGTTGTCATTTCGACAAATCCGAATCCTTTTGATCTACCTGTCATTTTGTCCATGATGATAGCTGCTGATGCAACTTCTCCTGCTTTAGAAAAAGCGTCTGATAATGCTTGCTCTGTAGTGTTATAAGAAACACCACCTACATATAATTTCTTCATTCTATAATAAATTACTCTAACCTAATAAACCTTAAGACCTCATTTGAAACGAAAGACGACTAATCCTCAAAAATCAACTTACTTCTTAATTACCTACAATTATAGGTTATATACAGATTATTGTCAATATGTATAAAAAACCCTTATTTTACTGTATTATTTTGAAGTTTTTTATAATTACTGAGTAATCATTGTTTTGATTATTTGTTTGTATTTCAAAGTCAAAAGTGGCTTTTACGACAATATGTCCGTCTTCATATTCAATTATTCCAGAACTATCTTCTATCCAAATTATTTTTGTAATATAGAATTTACCGCCTAAAACTTCTTTTTGTGGCGATAGAGTTGATATATTTTCTCTCAAATATTTTTCAACTATTTGTTCTTTTTCTATTTTACTGCAGAGAGTTGTTGGTTTTGCTGAATTTGGCTTACCGTGTTCTATCCAACCTTTTTCCGTACATATCCAAGCATCTTCATTTATAGATTTAGCTAAAAGCAATGAAATCGATACTATTATAAAAACACCAACTATTATCCAGGTAATTTTGTTTTTCATATAGTATAATAATACTACTAAATTATGATAAGAATCAACCTATTAAAAAACTACAACAATATTCATATAAAAAGTTTATCTATAATCTTGTTTATTTTTCTATTTTTAGGAATACTGAAAGCTAATGCAGCTGCTTCACTCCTGATTACTCCAGAAGAAGTTGTTCAAGGCGAGCCTGTTTTGATACAAATTTCCGGAGCAAAAATATCAGATATCAAAAAACTTACTTTCAACAAGCAAAATTTAAATATTTTTACTTATCAAAATAAGCCATCTGCTCTGCTCGGTATAGATTTAAGAGGAAAATCTGGCGATTATACAATTCGTTTGGATTTAAAAAATGGAAGTTCTACAGAAAAAATTCTGACCGTTAAAGATAGAGAAAAATATGAGGTGGCTATGGAAGTTCCAGAATCTTTAGGTGGTAATTCTTCCGCTAATCAAACAAAAGTGGTGAATACTTTAGCACAAGAAAACGCTTCTTTGGCTGCATTAAAAACTTTTGCAAAATCTTTATGGACAAACAAATTTATTTATCCCATTTCAGGTCCTATAGTTATTACAGATGAATATGGATATTCAAGATTAACTGGTGCTTATACTTTAGCTCACAAAGGAGTAGATCTTAAGGCAAAAGAAGACACTAAAGTTGTAGCTATGAACAGAGGTATTGTGCGCGTGGCCAAAACTTTTCAGATATATGGTAAAACTGTTGTTATAGACCACGGATATGGAGTAATGACTTTTTATTTGCACCTTTCTAAAATAAAAGTAAATGTTGGAGAACTCGTACAACAAGGACAACTCATAGGACTTTCAGGAAATACAGGATACGTTATTGGCCCGCATTTGCATCTTTCTGTCAGAATAAACAATATTTCTATAGACCCGATTAAATTTTTGGATTTATTTACCCGTTAAAGTTTTTGCTGATGTGTTGAAAATGAGAAGTTAACAGAAAAATCTTTTATAAAAGATAAATCTAGATAAAAAACGCTTATCATTTAAACCCAACACATTTTCATCAGCAAAAATTTTCTCTGGTGAAAATAAAAACACCCTTTTGGGTGTTTTATTTAGTGCTTACTTTAGCTTTTAAGCTGCTTCTAATTCAACCAACTCTTCTTGGAGTTTTTTTATTTTATCATCTTCTTCAAATTTTACTCCTTTTTTCATTTCTTCTATTATTTCGTCTTTTATTTCATTCTTTCTTTCTAGTATTATCACATCTGCAGTTCTCTTCAATACTTTTGATAAATATCTTTCATTTACATCTTTACTTTCTTTAAGACTCTTTTTAAAAGCATTTTTATTTTGGAGTTCACGTTCTCCACTTTCCTTAAAAAGCATACTTATCATTTCTGTTTTCTTGGCAGAGTAATTTGATCCATCTTCTTTAATTTTTTCAAGTACTCCTATAAGTGTAGCTGCTCCAGCAGAAGCATTTGCTGTAAATTCAAAATTTGGTGGTATTTCTTTACCCAACCTTTTTTTAATTCCAGGATCGTTAGGATTTAACAAGTCAGTTACATTTATAGAATGTATTTCTTTTGTATAAGCTTCTCTTATTTTATCTATATAAATTTGACCACCTTCTAATTCTGTAAGATTTACATCATCATCAAAAAGTACTAAAAATTCATCTCCGCCATCTGGACCTACATGAACATTAATACCTCTAGCTCTTAAAGCATTGGTCGTTGTTCCATTTTGAAGCACATCAAGCACTCTTTTTAGATACTCAGTGCCTTCATTATGTCCAGCTATGTCGTTAACAGCCTTAAGACCGTCTAAATCAATGAAGAGAAGACCAAGACCTTTTATTTTTGTAAGATCTATTTTTCCATCTGTAAAATCTCCTGCTGAAATTTCACTAATAACATTATCTATAATAGTTGATAATTCATGTCGTAAATATTTTCCATTCGTTATCTCATCAAATCTATGATTGTCACTTTCAATAAATCTAGTATCTTTATATGCTTCTATTTTTTCTATTACCGCATCTTTTATTTCACGTATAACTATTTTATCAGAAAGTTTGTATGATTGTAATCTCTCATATTTTTCTTGAACAGAGGAACGCAAATCTTTAGGCAGTTGCCCTATTATTTCAAGAACAGATTTTTCAATATCTGTTTCCTCCTGTTTTTCCTTTTCTTTTTCCTTTTCCTCCTCTTTCTCTTTCGCTTCTTTTAACGAAATAAGACGATTCTCAATGATTGATTCATCAATTTTTTCTTCATTTTCAAAATTTTTTGGGCCAGATTCAGTCATAGTGATATTTTATTTTAAACTAACTTGAAAGTCAAAGGTATCTGGGTTTGGTTGTGGAGGAATGTTAAGTTCTGTAAATGCTATTTTTATCGGAGTTCCTGATTTTAAACCTAAGGCTTTAACATAAAGATTAAACGATACTGTAAAAGCCATAGTTGTAGTAGCTCCGCCTGGTACAATCCTAGTAACTATAGGAACTGCTGCTCCGGCTGATTTCCATCCCTCGCCATTTTTATTGTAAAATATTTCTGCATCTCCTGCGCGAGAATCAAGTTCATTCCATAAACAACCTTTGCTAGTATCTGCTTTATCTAAAATACCTTTTACTGTAAATGGCATTGTTATACCAGTATAAATAGTTGGATAAGTTACTCTGAAATTGCATCTTGATGTAACATTTTTAAAAGGAATAGTTTTTGAAACCGTAGTAGTTTTATTTGTGGTTGTGTTTTTTGAAGAGGTAGAAGTTGTCGTTATATTTGCTGTATCTGCTTTATTTATATCCTTTTTTTGAAAAACATAAATGACAGCAATTACTAGGATAATTACTATTAAAATATACATAATCAGATCTTTTATGCTAAGTCTTTTAGCCCAATCTTTTATCATGTTTAGATTAATCTTTTGCATGCAGAAACTATACCACTTTTAAAAAAAATAGCTAGTGTGTACAATTATTGATTATTTTTTCTAAAATATAATGTATTTTGTGAAAAAACTTGGCATTAAAAAATCACTTTTCAGTTATTTTTTTAACTTCCTCTACTCATATCTCAATGCATCTATCGGATTTAAATCTGAAGCTCTTGCTGCAGGATAATATCCAAATACAATTCCTATTGCGGCAGAAACTCCAAAAGATAATGTAACTGACATGAAAGATATTTTTGCAGTCAATAATCCTGTGAGTGTTATTAGCCAAGCAATAATTATCCCTGTAATTATTCCAATAACTCCACCAACAATAGTAAGCATCATTGATTCAACTAAAAATTGCAGGCGAATATCTGTTTTTTTTGCTCCAACAGCTTTTCTCAAACCGATTTCTCTTGTTCTTTCCGTAACAGTCGTAAGCATCATATTCATAATTCCTATTCCTCCTACAAGTAAAGATATTCCGGCGATAGCAGCGAGTAAATATGTCATTGTCATTGTAATTGAAGAAGCAGTAGCTAACATATCAGATTGGTTCATCGTACTAAAATCTGCTTTTGTAACATCAGTAATATTATGCCTTGCAAGCAATATATCTGTCGCTTGATTTTGCACATCAGTAACCAAATCTGCAGTCTGAGCAGAAATATTTATTGAAGAAACATATTTATTTCCTGTAATAAATTGTTGTGCGTCTGTAATGGGAATGTAAACTATATCATCGGCACTGCTTGGACCTGTTCCTCCTTTGGCTGTAGTGACTCCTATAACAGTAAATTCATTTCCGCTTATTCTTATTGTTTGACCGATAGCATCAGCACCTTCGCCAAAAAGATCATCTCTTGTTGTTGGACCTATAACCGCAACTCTTGCCATTTGAGTGACTTGTTCATCTGAAAAAAAAGTTCCGCTATCCAAAGTAATGTTTTTTATATCTGTATAAGAAGCAGTAGTTCCTACTACGGAAGTGTTTGTATTTGTTCCGGCAGCAACTATTTGTTTTTGTGTAGAAACTGTTGGTGCGACATATTTTGCACTGGTTACTCCATCCTGTATTGCCTGAACATCCGACATGGTTAACGTATTTGCAGATCCTCTACTTGTTTTTATAGTGCTTCCTGCTGTTTTTACTGCTCCAGGAGATATCACAACCAGATTTGATCCTATAGATTCAATACTGGATTGAATGGAACTTGTTGCTCCATTACCTACGGCAAGCATTGCGATAACAGATGCAATACCGATAACAATACCAAGCATAGTAAGGCCAGTACGAACCTTATTCGATAATAAACCAGATGAAGTTTCTTGTAATAGGTCTTTTATTGTCATTTTTTATTTTTTTATTACTTCACTGCATGGAACTGTAATTTTTTCTTCATCTTCACATAAAGATATATTGCTGATTCTTTTATTTTTATTTTTTTCATCGCTTAATATGAATCCATCTCTTATGTGAATAATTCTGTCAGCATGTTCTGCAACATCAAGTTCATGAGTAATAAGAATAATAGTATGTCCTTCTTTTTTGTTTAGATCTTGAAAAGTTTTTAAAACGATTTCTCCTGTCCTAGTATCTAAGTTTCCTGTCGGTTCATCTGCCATAATAAGAGAAGGATTGTTTACTAAAGCTCTTGCTATAGCAACACGCTGAATTTGTCCTCCTGAAAGCTGATTTGAAAGATGGTGCCATCTATTCTCTTCAAGTCCGGCTGATTTTAAAGCTTCTTTTGCTCTTTTTTCTCTTTCTTCTGGAAAAATTTTTAAATAAACTAAAGGCAAAATAACATTTCTTATTACCTCAGTACGCGGAAGAAGATTAAAAGATTGAAAAACAAAACCTATTTTATTTCCTCTAATATCTGCAAGCTGGTCATCTGTGAGTTTAGAAACATCTTCTCTATCAAGAAAATATTCTCCTGAAGATGGAGTATCAAGAGCGCCTAGAATATGCATTAATGTAGATTTTCCAGAACCGGAAGGTCCCATGATAGCTACAAACTCCCCATCTTCTATAGTAAATGAAACTCCTTTTAAAGCTTTGGTTTCCGCTTCACCATTTACATAAGTTTTTTTTATATTTTTACATTCAATCATTTGAAAGTAGATTTTTATAATCCTCCTACTGCCCCGCCTCCAAATTCGCCGCCAAAACCTCCCCTAGTATTTGTGGTTGCTGACGCTGCTGAAGTTTTTGTTGAAGTTGTATTTGCACTTGTTGTTTTTTTAGTAACTATCATTTGTCCTTCGGAAAGTCCTGACAAAACTTCTGTGGTTGTATTATTTGAGATACCTGTAGTAATTTCTACCCTAACAACAGGATATTGTGTTGCTATATTTGAAGATGTTTTTGTATTGCTTGCTGAGAAACTTCCCTCAGGTCTTGTTGAAGAAGCGAAGTTCCTTCTAGTAGATGTTCCAAAGTTTCTTGTTGTAGAAGACATATTGAAATTTTCACCTAACCCAACCGCACTAGAAGATGAAGTATCAGCAACCAAAACATATTTCTTTCCCCCTGTCGTAGTAATGGCTGATGTCGGTATTATGAGAGTGTTAGAATGTTGCGTAGTAACTATGCTTACAGAAGCTGTCATAGCCGTTTTTACTTGATCATCCTGTTCATCCATCCTTATTTGTACAGAATAACTTACAACACCTTGAGTCACAGTTCCTAATGGATCTATATAACTGACTTTTCCAGTTATAGTAATATTTGGCAAAGAATCGAAAGTAATTGTTACAGAATTGCCAGCAGAAACTTTTGCAGCATCTACTTCATTCAATGTTACATTTATTACTTTTTCAGAAGTGATAAGAGTTCCTAAGGAATCTGAAGAAGAAACCTGTTGTCCGACTTCTGCTGAAAGACCTCCGATTTGTCCATCAAATGGAGCGGTAATTATTCTGCTTGCGTAAGCTGTTTCTGCGTTGGCCAAATTTGAATTTGCGTTATCCAAATTTGCTTTAGACACAGCTAGATCATCTGCTGATGGCGGTTCTTGTTTTATAGATAAATTATCTTGAGCATTTTTAAGTGAAAAAATTGAACTGTTATAAGACTGAAGTGTAGATGTAAGATCGCTTATTGAAGAATCAATACTGCTTCTTGCACCAGAAGCTGTACTCTTATCTGTGTTTATTGAAGCTTGTCCTGTAGAATCTGCAGGAGTGCTATATACAGCAAATAACATTGTCATATCGTCAAAATAATTTCTCATCACATTCAAGTCAGATATCGCTTGATTGATAGAAGTTATCAAATCATCAGAAGTTGTTTGAGTTTTTATTTTATCTCTCCAATTATTTAATATTGTACTTATACTAGTTCTGCCTTGATTGATATTATTTTGCAAACCTTGATTATTGAAGTTGACTCCGCTTATAGTAATGACAGGATTGTTTGTTGGATCAGGAAAAAATGAATCTGTATTCAAATAAACTACATTTGTTGCCGTTGTGTAGGCATTCTTAAGTTTAATTAAAATATTTTGTTTGGCATTATCCAAAGAAGTTTGAGCAGATGTTACAGCATTATTCAAAGACAAAGAATCAGAATCGGAAAGGCCTTTTACTAGCTTGTTATAGCTAGCTTGAGCGCTTGTTACACTGGCTTTTGCTTGATTAAGTGTTTGCAGCGCATTTTTACCATCAAGAACAGCAACGACTTGTCCAGCTTTTACAGTATCTCCATTTTGAACTTTTACAGAAATAATTTGTCCTAGTGTCTGCGTCTGTCCTGTAGTATTTGGCTTTATAGAAACTTTACTTAAAGTAGAAACTTGACCTGAGCCGGAAACACTGACAACAAGATCTCCTTTTGTAACCTTTCCAAAAGTGTACTGAATAGTAGAACCCTGAGCAAAAATCTTGGAATAAGTAAAATAACTGGTAGATATAATTGCCACTGCAATTATCATGGACCAAATTTTGTGAGCTTTTGTAAAAGTTTTTATATTGATAAAAAGCTTGCTTGATTTTATTTTTGTAAATAAATTACTTGATAAAATCTTTATAAAAAACTCGGATATTTTGTTAACTTTAATATTTTTATCCATAATTATTTTTTAATTTGTGTTCCTGTTGCCATAGGGCCATATGGCATATTTGCTGGGTCGGGCATTATCCTAATAAGATGAGCTTCTACTTGTGCATTGTCATCTGAATCCCCTACCACAACAATAAAATCATTTATTTTTAAATCTCCTGCTTTTATAGAATCTTTAAACTTTTTAATATCAGTGCTTGTGCTTATTATTATTGTTTTTTCAACGCCATCTTTATCCGCTACTATAATTGAAGGGAGTTTTATGCTTATGATTTTTCCTGTGGCTCCGTGAGAATTTTCAAAATCACCTCTATTCATACCCATAAATTGATCGTCCATTCTTCCATTCATTTGGCGGAAATATTGTTCGCCTGTCCTGAAAGAAAATCCCGCTTTTGTAAATCCTACAAACATTCCTGCTTGAAAAATTACAAGAGCAATAACAATAGAGCCGAAAACAGCTATTATCCATTTAACTTTTGATTTTTTTAAAACTTCTTTTACGTGTTCCATATTTTTACTTGACTCGTCAAAGTATTTTTTATTTGACTGAGAAATTATTAATAATTAATTAACTTTATAAAAAACTGACCTTGTATTTTTTAAACTTGTTAAAACTGTATTTACAGACCAAACAAAAACTCCTATGGAGGCAACAGTTATTGTAATCGGAACTATAGGCAAAGATTCTACAATAGACATTACATAAGATTGCCAATAAGAAGCCATTCCCACTCCGTCTGAGAACAATAAAGAAACATATTCAGAAAGTCCTGACTGATAAAAATCTTTGACTATATTTATAATATAAACAGCGGCCATTGATACGGAAGCTAAAGATACAGCAGAACTAAAAACTATTTTGAATATAGTCCTTTTTCTTTCTTCTATTTTTATCTTATTTATAATAGAGCTTCTTAAATTGTCACTTGGCTCTATCATATTAAAAATGTTGCTTTTTATTTCCATTTGATTGTTTATACGTTTATTTTAATAATTTGGGTGCACAAGACTATTTTCCTTCAATTTTTTTGATATATTTTCGCGCTTCCACTTAATCTGTTCTCGAACTTCCATTAAAAGTCTTCCTAAATGATTTTTACCAACTCCGTTGCATACACCGAAAAAAGTATCGCCCCAATCGTTGCCTTCTATAAGTTTTGCATCTTTTGTAGCTAATAATTTTTCTTGAAGGTCTTCATTTCCGCCATCAAATTTTTGTATTAGTAAATCCTTCATAATCATAAGCCTCATTTCATCAGTCCAATCTTTGCGTACGCCGGATTCAGCAAGTATTTCTTCAATCTGATCAGGCAAATCTTTTTTGTTTGGAATAAGTTTTGTAATTCTTACACGTGCATCATTCTTTAAGGTTTTTGCTGATTTGTATGCTTGTTCAACACTGGGATATATCATACCTTCATACTCAACTTGAACCGGCCAATAGTTAGAAAGAAAACGATATTCACCCTGAAAATTTTCAATAACTTTTATTGAATCATTTAATAATCTTTTCATCTTTATTAATGCTCTCCTGTGATGGCTTTTTGCCGTATCTACCGGAATTTTCATAATTTCTGCAATCTCTGAAAGAGACATTTCATTCATATATTTCATTATAATCACTTCTTTTTGTGATATTGTCAGTCCCGTCATCATTTTTTCAACTTCTTTTTTATCTTGTGCAAGAGCAAATAATTCATCTGCTTTCAATTCTACATCGACAAGATTGTCTTCTATAACATTTCCGCCATCTTCACTATCAAACATAGAAATTGGAACATCTTTTCTTTTTCTTAAATAATCAATACACGTATTTTTTGCAATAGAAAAAATCCAAGTTTTAAAACTTTTTTCTAAATCAAACTTTTTAATATTCTTCCAAACTTTCAAAAAAACTTCTTGAGCTATATCCTCTGCAGCTTTTTCGTTTCCAATAAGCCTATAAGAAAAATTATAAATAGATTTTAAATAGCGATTTACGATTTCCGTAAAAGAATTTTTATTTCCATTTAGATATTCTATTATTATTTCCTCATCGCTTCTTTGCATTTGGAGAGTATTTTAACACAAAACAATGCGCCGCGGATTACCGCGGCGCCCTAAATAGCTTTCTCTTTCTTCAAAATCCTCATTTTTTCTTTCAAACCTCTGTTATATCCGCCAAGTTTTCCATCTGACCTTATAACGCGATGGCAAGGAATATCTGGATTATAATTTTTATTTAATATATTTCCTACCGCTCTGTATGCTTTTGGTACGCCAGCTTTTTTCGCCACCTCTTTATATGTGAGAGTTTTTCCTTTAGGAATCTTTTTTACAACACTAAAAACTTTTTCTGAAAAAGTCAGTTTATTTAAATTTTTCATTTGATGAATTAAGTTAATACGCATTTGCATAATATCATAAAATGATTATTTTATACTTGAAATTAATTGATTTTTAAAGTATTCTTCATTCTGTTAATCATTGGGGAATCGTCTAATGGTAGGACGCGTGCCTTTGGCGCATGCAATCGGGGTTCGAGTCCCTGTTCCCCAGCAAAAAAATTTAAACATTTTTTATTTTGGCAATAAATTATATAATATGAACAAGATCAAGTTTTTTATTAATTTATTTTATAAAAAATGGAACAAAATAAAAAAAATATATTTGTTAAATTATTAAAGATTTTTTTGGTTGTCGGTTCAATTTGTCTAATAGTTTTCTCTTTAATGTCTGGATCTGAAGATAGCGGCGTAATGCATAATATTCCAAATTCTTTTCCTTGGATAATACTTTTAATTTTAACTTTTATTACTTTTAGATGGCAGATTTTAGGAGGAGTTTTTATCATTCTTTTTGGAATATTCACAATATTCTTTTTCAGCGCACTTGAATTTATTTGGATACTTTTTATTATTTCATTGCCAATAATAATTATTGGTTTGCTTTTATCATTTTTGAAATAGCTCTTGTCGCGTCATTTAGATACACCTAATCTAATTCGTTATGTTATTTCAGTAATACTTTTAGTAATATCGCAGTACCTAAAGCTATTAATTTGCTATTAAAATTACTTACAAGAATAAAATTCAAAAGATTTGTTTCGTCTTTTTTCGTACTTTCATGAGTATATTCTTTAACTATCGTCAAAAGTTTTTCTAAATTATCGCTTCTTTTTATTTCTCCATTTTTTGCAACAGAGATTTCCCCTCTTTCCTCTGAAACAATAATTGCCAGTGCATCAGTCTGCTCTGAAATTCCTATTCCTGCCCTATGTCTTGTTCCCATACGAGAATAATTCTTAAAATTCTCTGCAAGCGGAAGATGAAGACCGAATTTCTTTATACGAGAATCTTCAATGAGCATGGCGCCATCATGTCCGGGAGTGTTTGTGTCAAAAATACTCAAAATTACCTGCATTGATACTTTGCCATCAAGTACAAAACCTCCCTCTACAACATCATCAATCGGGCTTTTGCCTGGAAAAACTATCAGAGCTCCTATTTTCTTTTCTGCCATTTCTGCTATCGCATTTATTATCTGCTCGGAAATTTTTTCGTCACTGATACTTGTTTTTGCCAAATTTTTGGGAGAAGAAATCCAGTGAAAAAAGCGTCTGATATCGTTTTGATAAACAATAACAAAAATTACCACTAAAATCGTTAACAATGGCTGAAGAAGATTTCTTGTGAGTTCCAATCCAAAAAATATTGATATGAAGTTTGCAAAAATAATAAAAATAAAGCTTATGATTATAAAGCGTGATTTCGTTTGCTGTAAAAAAAGAATAATTACATAAATAAAAAAGGTTGATAGTAGTATATCAATCGTATCTTTCAAATGCATTGCTATAAAATTTGTCATATTTTTGTTTTAACAATTTTCTATACGCATATAATATCAGAATAGGTGCTTAAAGGGTAATTTAAAAAATTCATTTGTTGACAAACAAGATATAATATGCTAACATATTTTGATCAGTCTGATCAGGCAGTAACAATACGTGAGGTTTTCAAATTACGGGGTACACTTTGAAAACCTGGAATATTTAGGACCTGTTTCCCCAACTCTACACAGAGTAGAAGATGGTCCACACCGTACTGCCTGTTACAAAATACCCGTACGTTATCTTTGATAGCGTACGGGTATTAATTTTTAAAAAATTTCTAATAGTGCATAGACTAAATTTTTTATTCAGGGTATCATAGTGTAAATCAATTATTAGTAAACATTTATATATAATGAATATCAAAAAAATATTTCTTGTAAGTTTTATTATTATTTTAGGCATATATATTTCTACTACTTCTTTAGATGCTAGAATAATTCAACAAAAAAATAATACTCGCAATATTGCAATTACAGCTAGCAGTTCAAGCAAGTTAGTACTCTCAATCCCCTCAATCGGAGATACAAAAACTACCGCAAGCGGTTCTTGGATATTGAGATGGCAAGACGAATTCAATACTGCTTCTATTGATACTTCAAATTGGAATATTTTAAATTCTTCATGGGGAGGAGTAATAAATAATTATAAAACAGATCATGTGTCAGTTGCGAACGGAAGTTTAATAATAAAAACCGATAAAGTACATTCTGGCGGATATAATTATACTTCCGGTTTTTTATCAAGCAAAGGTAGTCTTGCTTACGGCCGAGTGGAAGTTCGAGCTAAATTGCCTATTGCCGCTAATGTTACTGCAGGAATGTGGCCGGGAATATGGCTTCTCGCCTCAGATCATGATACAGGAGGATATAGTATAAATAACTTGCCACCTGAAATTGATATGATGGAAGCTGTAGGAAATTATCCTTATAAAATATGGACAACCTATCATGTTGGAACTTATAATTCCGGCAATTATGGTAATTTATCTAATCCAACAAATATTAACTTTTCAACAGATTATCATGTATACGCTATTGAATGGGAAAACAATGAAATTCGCTGGTATATAGATGATGTACAAATTTTTAAAGTCAATCAACAAATTACAAATAAGCCAATGACATTGATTCTTAATACTGCTGTGGGTGATGAAGGTTATATGGGTACTGGAATAGGACATGCTCCTAATAAGAAGAATGTATTTCCACAATATCTATCTGTTGATTATGTGAGAGTTTATCAGAGATAAAAATAAAATATTTATAATAAAATTATGGAAGAAAATATAAAAACAAGTATTTGGTTTAAATTATCAGTTGGAACTGCCAGATATCTTTTAGGAATATTAATCATTGCTTCCGGTCCGCTGACTTTATTATATTTCGGCAAAGATCCGATGATAATGGTCCATTCCTTAGTTCATCCTATGCTTACTTTCTTTGTAACTCCTCAAATAATTATCGGTTTTTATTTTATGTTCACAGGAAAGTGGAGAATGAGAATTGATTTTACTCTTATTTTGGTTGCGGCTGTGCTTATTTATAATTTTATCACTATGGTTCCCGGCTTCAATTCTTAAAAAGCATTAAAACTTCATTATACTTTTTATTTTTTAAATTTTATTTATGAATTTTGTCAAAACAAGTTCAAGAGGCAATTCTGGAATATAAGCCTTTGCCACCATATCATAATAAGATAAAAGTGTTAGCAAGGTATCAGAATTTATTTTTGAAGGTTTTTTATCAGCAAGCCCTTTTAAAAATTTAAAATCAGTGTCAGTCATTTCATTCGAGAGCTTCCCTTCCGAGCTCTTCAAATTTCTCAAAAGAAGTATTGAGCGCATTTTATGAAGCACAAGTTTAAAATATAAAAGCATGTCAATATTTGCTTCTGTAGCTTTTGAAATAGCAGAGAGTCCGATCTCCAAGTTTTCTTCGTCTATAGATCTTATAAAATCATTTACGAGCTCTGTTTTTGGCGCACCTGTCACGATTTCTACTTCTTCAGGACTGATTTTTTTGTCTTTTGAAGCACTCATTACCTTTTGCAAGATGCTTTGAGCGTCACGAAAAGATCCGTCTCCAAGCAAAGCAACAAGATCTGCAGAAGAAGCTTCCAGTGAAAAACCTTCTTTTTTTGCAATGGCTACAACAACATCTTTGAGGACTTTCTGTGTAGGTTTTTTAAAAGAAAAAGTCTGGCATCTTGAAATAATAGTTTCAGGAATTTTGTTTGCTTCTGTCGTAGCAAGAATAAAAATCACATGTTTTGGCGGCTCCTCAATAGTTTTTAAAAGTGCATTCCAAGCAGATTTTGAAAGCATGTGAGCTTCGTCTAAAATATAAACTTTATACTTTGACTCAAAAGGCAAAGTACTTACTGATTCATTTAAAGCGCGGATATCGTCCACGCCTGTATTTGACGCTGCGTCTATTTCTAAAATATCATTTGGAGTTGTTCCTATTTCTTTTGCAAAAATCCTCGCAATACTTGTCTTTCCCGTTCCTCGAGAACCAGCAAAAATATAAGCATGAGCAATATTTCCATTTTCTATGGAAGATTCTAAAACTTTTACAATGTGATCCTGACCAAGAACTTCTTTGAATTTTTGTGGACGATATTTTCTATATAAAGCTGTTTCTGTCATAAAAAGATTATAACATATGTATATAACTTTTCATTATAAATTAGGTAAAAAAATCGCTCACGAACTATATAGGGTAGCTCGTGAGCGATTGTGTTTCCGTAGGCCTAGGAAAGTTTGATTCCTCGCGGGTAAAATCTTATACCCAATTGGCCTCAAGACGAACGTGCCGGCAACAATGCGGGCAATTTTTAAATCAAAAAGTAATGGTGAAAGGCAATTTTTAAGTGCTTGTCAACTAGCCCGAAAGTTTTTGAGACAATACCTATGATAGGTGTTAGTTCAAATCTTTTTCGGGTATCGAGTAAGTGCACCTCCTTTCAAGCCTGTGCGGGAAAAATCCCACAGATAGGAATTGACTGGCCACAAACCAATGTGCACTTGGGGGGATTGGTTGTGACCAGTCCCCTGTTATTTTTTTTTGAGCATCACCTCCTTTTTACTGGAGATAACTTTCTCAAACACCGAGCCGAAGGCTGAAGATTAGCCGAACAAAGTTTTTCCTTTCGGATAAAATTTTTTCAAATATATCAACCCCCTTTTTCTTTTGATTTAATTATTTGGAAAGAACTACTTTCAAACGCTCTGGCAGTATAACATAGTCTATTTTTATGTCAAGTCTTATTGTTTAATTAGTTTTAAGTGGTTTTTTTAGAAAGTTATTGATGATTTTAAACACTTCTTTTGAATTATTTGTTTTCATTAGCTCATTTCTTAATTCCTTCGCTCCGAGAAAACCATTAACATAGGCTTTGAAATGCTTTTTCATATTTGCAAAATTTCTATAATCCAAAAGTTTTTCATAAAGTTTTGTGTGTTCTACAAGAACTTTTAATTTTTCTTCCGTTGTAATATTTTCGTATTTTATTTTAGAATTAAATAACCAAGGATTGCCAAAAATTCCCCTTCCTATCATTACTCCGTCAAATCCAGCATCTTTTGCCAGCTTTCTACCCTCTACTAAACTTTTAACATCCCCATTTGCTATAAGAACAACTTTTTTGTCGTGCGCTCTAACAACTTTTAATATATCTTTCGCAAGTTCAAAATGTGCAGGGACATCAGACATTTCTTTTTTTGTGCGAAGATGGATAGTAAGAGCTGAAATATTTTCTTTTAATATTTTTGGAAGCCATTTTTTATATTCTATATGATTGAAGCCTATACGCGTTTTTACAGATATAGGAAGTTTCGGGGCTCCGGCTTTTGCGGCGCGTATTATTTTACAAGCAAGCTCTGGAGTATTTATGAGAGCTGCACCAGCACCTTGCTTCAACACAGACCTGTCAGGACATCCCATATTGATATCTATTCCATCAAAACCAAGCTTAGAAATTATTTTACAAGCTGTTTTTATATTTTCAGGTTTGGCTCCAAATATTTGAGCGATTATGGGTTTTTCATTTTTTGAATATTTTAAAATAGGCAAAAGTTTTTTTCTGCCTTCTTTTGAAGCAATGCCGTCAGCTGAAACAAATTCAGTCCAAAAAATATCTGGCCCGCCGCCGATCTTTCCTGCCTGCGCAGGCAGGTCATGTCTGCTATATTTTGCGATTATTTGTCTAAAGGCAATATCCGTAACATCCGACATTGGTGCGAGACAAAAGAATACGCCTTTTTTAGAAACTTTTTGCCATATATTTGTCATAATAATTCCGATACTATCATTTTTTACATTTTTTGACCAATTTGTTTAAAAATGTTATTGTATTGCTCATATGACTCCAGCAAAAGCCAGCAAAATAGAAATATTACAAACAGGAAATCCTATTTTAAGGGAGGTGTCTTCTGCTGTTCCTACTGTAAAGATAAAAACTTCTGAATTAAAAAAATTAATCTCATTGCTTAAAAGTGCAATAGAATCTCAAAGCGATGCAGCCGCCATATCTGCAGTACAGATAGGAAAACCTATGAGGCTTTTTATTGTATCAAAAAAAGTTTTTAATATAGACTCAAAAAATCCAGGTGCCATAAAAGATAAAAATGATTTGATTTTTATAAATCCAAAAATTGTTAAAGTTTCAAAAACCAAACAACTGCTTGAAGAAGGGTGCCTTTCAGTAAGATATGTATATGGAAAAGTTCTTCGTCCAGAAAAAGTTACAATAGAAGCATGCGATGAGAATGGCAAAAAGTTTTCAAGAGGTTTTTCCGGCCTTTTAGCGCAAATAGTTCAGCATGAAAATGATCATCTAAATGGAATTTTATTTACAGATAGCGCCATAGATATTCAAAAAATCAGCCGTAAAGAATATGAAGAAATGTTAAAAAATGTTTAATAAAGATGTAAAAATAGCTTTCTTTGGAAACTCAGAATTTTCTTTGATTGTTTTAAAAGAATTAAAAAAGAACGGGATTGTTCCCGATCTGATTGTCACTACTCCAGATAAGCCACAAGGAAGAAAAATGATTCTCACACCGACTCAGACAAAAGTATGGGCCGAAGAAAGTAATGTTGAGTGTGTGGAACCAATCAAACTTAAAGATGAAACTTTTTTAGAGAAGATTAAAAATTACAATCTCTTTATTGTCGCATCTTATGGAAAAATAATTCCTAAAGCAGTTATTGATATCCCCAAATATCAAGTTTTAAATATTCATCCTTCACTTCTACCAAAGTACCGCGGTCCTTCCCCACTACAAGAACAGATTTTGAATGATGAAAAAGAAGTCGGAGTTTCTATAATGCTTATAGATGAACAAGTAGATCATGGCGCTATCATTGCTCAGAAAAAAGTTGAAATCGTTGGCTGGCCTATTGGTTTTCTTTCACTTCAAGAGACTCTAGCTAAAGAAGGTTCAAAATTACTAGCAGGAATATTGCCTGACTGGATTAAAGGAAAAATAAAAACTGAAGTTCAAAACGATAATGAAGCTACCTTTACAAAAAAAGTTGAAAAACAAGATGGATTTGTAGATTTGTCTAGTGATGCATATAAAAATTATTTAAAAATACTAGCATTTGAAGAATGGCCGAAAACTTATTTTGAGATTGATAAAAAAGGACAAAAAATTAGAGTGATTATTAAGAAAGCTATTTGGAAAGATAACGCACTTGAAATACTCAGTGTTATTCCGGAAGGTAAAAAAGAAATGGATTATAAATCATTTTTGCTGGGACTTAAATAAATAAAGGGCGGCTCGCTTTGCGAGCCGCCCTTTATTTTATTATTTTTCTTCTATTTCTCCCCGTAAAAACTCTTTATTATAGATTTTATTTTTGCACCACCCCTTCTTACAAAACTGACTTTTTTATCTTTAAATGATTTTAGTTCCTCGGTCATTTCTTCTGCAACCTTATCCAAAGCTGCATATAAATCTTCTTCTTCTGATTCGGCTCTGAAAGATTTGCCTCCAATATGTATAGTAAACTCCGCTCTGAATAATTCCCCATTTTTATGATGATTTGTTGTCTTGCCTATTTCTATATAACACATAGGCAACTCTTTTTGGTCTGGATTAACGAATTTATCTAAATGATCAACTCTCTTTTCTACATAATCTTTTATCGCAGGAGTCATTGAAAAATCTGTTGTCTTTATATTGTGTCGCATAAATTGTTAATTGGCTTAATATACTTGTCCCGATTTTAACATAATTAATTTTCGGGAACGCTTATAATTTTACTTGGAGAGTGATGACCGCTCACAATCCTTACATTTCCATTATACACTTTAAAATAACCTCGCACTAGTTCCAACACTCTTTTATTTGCTAGGTTTCTTTCTGCAGATTCTTTAACAGAAATGTCAAAATGATCTTTAGATTTTTTAATGATTTTTTCCTTTTTCGCCTCAGTAGAAACTTTTACTTTTATATACATAGAGCAATTATACAATAATTACAAAAAAGCTTCACTTTTTATCGTTTATTTGTTATCATGTTTTGCGTATTCTGGAGTAGTTGAAATGCGAACACTTGGAGCATTTCAAAGACGGAGCGCGTCGGCGCGAGTCGTGGTCGCAGGATTTTTCAGCAGAAAAATACCCGTGACCAGCGGTTCCGCTAGCTACTCCGGGATTAAGAATGTTTAGTGTATTCCGGAGTAGCTCAGCGGTAGAGCAATCGCCTGTTAAGCGATTGGTCACAGGTTCGATCCCTGTCTCCGGAGCAAGTAGTGCAAACATGGCTTAAACGTCAACTCATGTTGATAACTTCATCAGGTGAATAAATTTAAAATTCAACCTCAGAAAAAATTGGATGAAACGAAAAGTTTACTTGTCTTGAAATAAAAGAAACTTAATGAATGATTTTTATATAAAATAAGAAAGTTATTTACGCCTACTTGCATAAAAAGCATGATGGTATATTATTTGAGTGTGCCTGTGGGCGTAAGCCCCTTTTCGGCTAAGGGTTACCTAAGCTGAAGTCAGTCATAACAAAATAGCCCTCTTAATTGAGAGCTTTTTTGTTGCCTAAAAATCTTCAATCCCGTCTTCATAAAGTTTCTGATTGTTAAACTTTTTATATAGCGCTCCAGAAGATAATCTGGACATCACTTATCCACACCCACTTGCATAAGAAGCGCAGCTGGTATATACTGATTGCACAGTATCGGAAGAGGGGCGTCGACCGTTAGGACGATAGCCCTTTTTCAATTCCTATTTTCCCTTATCTTGTTCTACAAAAATATTGAAATTATAGTTTTTAAAACCATTCTCTAGTGTTACTGTACCGAGCTTTGCTTTAAGATAATTTGATATTTCTATCTTATGTTTATCCCCTGTAACCAATTTATTTTGAAGTTTAACATCATAATTTATACATCCAATAATTAGATCGACTACTTGAAGTAAATCATTAGATTTTGAATCGAATCTACAAACTCCAGATATCGCTAATCTTTTTTTAGACATATTGAAATTCTTTTTAATATTAACCTCAAACTGAATATCTTTAGGTGTCGTGATATGATCGGCAATAAGGATAATAACTTCCTTCTCAGCAAGAGTTACATCTAGCAATTTAAGAGTTATTTTTTCATATGCAGACCAAATATCCGTTGAGAAGTTTTGTAAAAAATATTTACTTTTTTTGTGTGTTGTATATGAGTAAAAATTCAGACTCCTTACGTTAAAAACACAATCAATAATAAATTTTGCGAAATCTATATTTTTTCCAGAAATTTTATTAAACTTTATCTCATCATGAAAATTCTTTTTGGATCTTTCGTAAAGGATTTTGCTTTGTAGATAATAAGGGGTGCTCATCTTAAGAATACCAATTGTAAAATAGGGTTCTATGGAATTTGAGAGACTTCCTGATTCATCGAGAAAACAAAACTTCGTCCAAATCTGATCAAAATCTGAAAGTTTTAAATCTTCGGTTTTTATTTCTTTGTTATTTTTGAAAAACACCATAAATAATCAGTTAGATTCTAACATATTTTTAATAAAAGAAAATCGTCACTGCAATTAAGTATTAATTAAATAATCTTTCTATATATCAGCATCCTTTCTTCTTTTGAGTAATCTCTTTCTCTTTTCTATTTTTTCTTGCCATTCTCTGCGATAATCGAGAAATATTTCTTCTACTAAGCGATTGGTTGCAACTGACAATCCTATTGCATTGTAAACATTAGGAAGACGGCGTCCTGTTTCCCATTTAGAAACTTCGGTAGCACTTTTTCCCATAATAAAAGCTATGTCTTTTTGCGTAGTTCCCATTCGACAATAACGAATTCGATTTCTTATTCGAGGATATTCTTTTCTTTTCATATATACAGAATATAAATAGGTTCTTGAAAAAGTAAATAGTCTTTATCAACATATTATGTTTAGTAATTGACGAATTTGTTGTAAAGAATCGGAAGGATTAGGAAAGACTTCTTCCCACTTAATTGTTCGTATGGCGTGCTTCCAAGCGAGCAAGAAAAAGCGCTAAGGCGCTTTTTTGCGTGGAGAGCAAAGCAACTGCTTGCTTTGTGTACAGGGATCGAAAGACTTTTTCATACGAGCATAGCGAGGCGAAAAAGTACCCGCGACGGTAAAGGTCAATAAATATAAATAAAATTTATTTATTGCTTCCTTCTTTATATGCAACAATCGCACTTACTATTAAAATTATTACAAACAAAATTATAAGAATAATTATCATATTTTGAGTATTATATCACAAAACAAGTTCTAACTTCATCCAACCACTGGAACCAAACATAAGCATAATTTACAGTATGTATTTTAATTGGTACACTATGACCATGCAAAAAATATCCACACGCATATTTATTTATTCATCAATCGCTTTTGGAGTTATAGGAATTTTACTAATCTTGGTCGGAGGACCAGATGGAAATAATCCTACACTATTGAACCAAACGTTGCACCAACTTCTATTAATAACTGTTTGTATTATATTACCTTCATTCGCATTGAGTATTGCCGGTAAATACTTGAACGGTAATTTTTAGCTCTTCCAGCTTTATCTTTTTATTTTTAAATCCAAAACTCTTAACTCGTCCGCAGATCAGAGTAAATTAGTACTAATTTACAATAATAGTTCCGGTCATGCTTGGATACAAAGTGAAAGCAGAATGATATCCATAAATTCCTTTAGTTGAAAATTTAAAACTATAACTCTGTCCGTATCCAAGCTCAGCGCTGGTTGGACCGCCATTATCAGCTATGACAGTGTGTAAAATACTATCCTTATTTGTCCAAGTTACAGTTGTTCCCACTTTGATTGTAATTGTTTTTGGATTAAAAGAATTATTCAACATATTTATATATACGTGACTGCTTGATGTTTTAGATGACGTAGTATTTGATTTTACATTCGTGCTCGGAGTTTTGCCCGTACTTGTACTGACTATGTCTGTACTCGAACTCATCGTGTTATTTGTAGCTATATTAGCAGGAGCCTTTATGAACAAAAGATAAGCAATACCAGCGAGCAAAACAATGACTATGATTATGGTAGAAGTAGATATTTTTTTCATATATTTATAATAAATTATTCTAATAATATAAAAACTAACCTCGCTATATTATAACTCAATTGAAATTAAATAGATATCTATTTAATTTTAAAAACTATTTGTGATATAATAACGCCATTATTAGAGGTTGAAAAACCTTATTATTAGAATTAATTTATAAAATATGAATAAAAATAAAATTAGTGCGTCTTTCGTTTTAGCAATCGCTCTAACATTAGGTTCATACATACCAGCTCTCGCTTTAGAAAATAGCGTAGGAGCTTCCGTTGATGGATCTGTAAATGTTAGTGATAAGACTGGGACAGAAGTATCAGTTGAAGCAAGTTCAAGTGTAAATGAAAATTCTCAATCTCAGTCAGATAATAATACAGCTTCAGATAACAAGAAAGGAAGTTCAAATGATAATGTAAAAAACAGTATTGAAATCCAATCAACAACAACCGGTTCAGAAACTTCAACTGAACACAGAAGCACCGTTGCAACATTTGTGCAAAATCTTTTATCTATTGCAAATAGAGAAGGAGGAATAGGAAGTGAAGTTAAAGTAATAGCACAGGAACAAAATGATTCTAGCTCAACTACAGCAGAAGCAATCGTTAAGGTAGAAAAGAAAGGCGGAATCAGTGCATTTCTTTTTGGTACAGATTATAAAAATCTCGGTGTAATTCGAAGCGAATTGGCAAAAACATCAAATAGAATCGAAAGATTAAACGCATTAGCTTCATCAACAATAAATACTCAAGCAAAAATAGAATTAGATGCTCAGATAAAATTATTGCAAGAAGATCAAGTAAAAGTTACAGCTTTTGTTGATACTCACGAAAATAGTTTTAGTTTATTCGGCTGGTTTGTAAAAATGTTCAGTAAATAATTGCAATTTAATTTAAGGAATATAAATAAAAAAACACCCAACAAAAGTGGGTGTTTTTTTATTTATTGTGTTGGATATAAGTGAATAAAATCTCCTACTACTTTGCTCTTTTTGGCTTCCTCACCATTTTTGTCCCCCGATTTTTAACAGCACCTTCAAGCCTTGATGCTCTCCATCTTCTATCCATGCCGTAAACACCATCTTTTGGATTGACCTGGCCATTTTTAATAATTTTTGATTTTGTCATTTTTTAAAAATAATTTAGTTAATTTTTGAATAAAGCCCGACCAAAACTGTCTGATCTAAGATGTGCCCATTCATAGCATTTTCCAAATCACTTTTATTGCTATTTCTATCTAAAGCGATCAATAGGTCAAGAGCATACAACTTAAAAAAATATCTATGTGTGCCAGAAGGCGGACACGGCCCGCCATATTTATGTTTTTTAAAATCATCTAAACCTTGAATTGAACCAACCGGAACAGAACCTGCATCAATCCTTGAAGTATTAGCTGGTATATTCCAAATAAGCCAATGCACCCATTCTCCACCCACCGCATCAGGATCATCAACTATTAAAGCCAGACTTTTTGTTCCCTCAGGCACATTGTTTATTAAAAGCGGTGGATTTATATTTTCACCATTGCAACTATATTGTTTAGGAATAGATTGATTGTTCTCAAAAGCCTCGCTTGTTAATTCTAGTTTGTTATTTTGTTCCATAACTTTATTTGTTGTTTTTATTTCACTATTTTTTTCCGAGACTACGTTTGTCTGTTCAGTTTTATTGTTTTGTTCTGAATTATTTTTATTTGAATTTACAAACACAAGTATCGCACATAGTAGAGCAATTGATAATATTATAAAAACTGCTGGAATAATTCTTTTCTTCATTTTTACTCCGATTAACCTTAATTCTATCACAAATTTTTAGAGTTATTAACATCAATTGAATAGTCTTATACGTGGTGATATACTTTTATGTATAAAATTAATGTTGTAAAAATATGAAAAGAATTATCATTTTAGGTTGTATTATAATCGTTGTCGTTGCAGGTTTTTTATTTTTTTATAAAAATAATAACAAAAATGATGTTATCTCAAAAAATATCATTTCTAACCCTTGGATTGAAATAACTTCTGGCAACGTAGAAAAACTTAAAGATGATCAAAAAACAATTGAAAAAAAGCTTTCAACCGGTGATGAATTGGTAGAAAATTCTATAATTAAAAGCGATAATACAGGCAAAGCTGTAATTCATTTTTCCGATGGTTCAGTTTTGCGTCTAGACAGCAATTCTATAATTCAACTCAATCAAGGCAGTTTTAATGAAAATACTGGTAGTCTTAAAGTGAATGTAAGTTTATTTATTGGACGAGTCTGGTCTAAAATCATCGGACTTACAACAGCAGATTCTGTCTGGCAAGTTAAAACCGGAAATACAGTAGCTACTGTTCGAGGCACAGCTTTCGGCATGGAAGTTGATAAAAACAATCAAACAAAAGTTATCGGTTCAGAACACACCGTTTCTATTGATATTATATCAAAAGATAAAAATAAAATTCACACCACCCTTACTGTATCTCCTAATGAAATATTGGAAATTAATGACAAAATTGCTACAAAAATATCTGCACTCGCAAGTATAAGTACTAGTACCGGCCAAAGCACCAGTACTGCAGAGGTAAAAAGTTTAGAAAATATTGTTTCAGTAAAAAAAGCAGATCAAGCCGTTTTAGTTGATAAGTGGTTTAGAGACAATGGATCTGCCGACAAAAATTTGATTGAAAAAATAAATAATTTAAAGAAAAATGGTTTTAATGATAAAAGTTTAAGACAAGAATTAAACAGAGAAAGTAAGATTGAGATACAAAACAAAATTAATACTATAAATTCAGAAGTAAGTGGAGCAAGTACTGATTTAAAGACGCCCAATATCCTTCCCGATTCAACAAAAACAACTATTACTGCAACGAATACTGTTTTATTGAGAGGAAGTACTATTGAGATTAAAACAGAAGCAACATCTCTTGATTTTACTGAAGGAGATAAAATAAAATTTGAAGCTGTTCTCTTAGCTCCCGATCAAACAAAAAAAGTAATAACCAATGATGTTGAATGGTCGGTTGTTGGAGAAATAGGACATTTTATTTCTCCGGGAGTTTTGTTGTCGGAAATAGGAAAAGATTACACAGAAGCAGGTTCTGCCTCTGGCGGCGTTTTAGCAAAATATAAATATAGCAGTGGAGAAATTACCGGGCATAGCGGACTAATAAATATTAATGCTAAACCGCCTATCCTACTTGATAATTCTGGCCAATAAAATTTATATATAAATAGATACACATCTGTAATGGGTAAAATATTTAATTTTAAATTTGCTTATTGGATGATAGGTATTCTATCAGGAGCAATTATAGTAGTATCTTTTTTACTAGGCCTATTCAGCGGATTAGAAAAATTTTTTGAAGATACTTTATTTTCAGCAAAAAAATTATCTTCTCAAATTGTAATTGTTGCTATAGATGATGAATCTATTTCAAAACTCGGACAATGGCCATGGCCAAGAGAGATTTTTGCCAAAGCACTAGAATCACTTTCATCTAAACCGCCAAAAGCTGTCGGAATTGATATTGTATTTTCTGAAAAATCACGTATTGGCGAAAATGATGATAAAAAACTGACTGATCAACTAAATAAAATATCATTTCCTATAGTTTTAGCTTCTGAAGCGCACAATATAGAGCTTGGCAGCAACAATATATTTCAAGCAAAATATTTTTTATCGCCTTTAAAACAATTCACAGAATCTTCAAAAATATATTTGAGTCATGTCAACTTATCTGTAGATCCGGATGGAGTTGTACGCCAATTCCCTCTTAAAATTCAAGTGCAAAATTCTGCAAACGAAAATACATATAATAGCTTTGCTTATCAATTATCGCTTTTAAGTGATAGTAAAATAAATCTCTCTGGCATCAACGAAACAAACCGCATAGCCTATTCAAGTTATCCTGGAGGTATTAGACGAATACCTTTTTGGCGCTTACTGGAAAATAAAAGCGTCGCGAGTGAACTGGCGGACAAAACAGTTTTGATAGGTGCCACAGCATCAGATTTGCACGACGAACAATTAACGCCTTTTTCAAAAGGAGTACCGATGCCGGGCGTAGAAATTCAGGCAAATATTTTAAATATGTTTCTGAATAATTATAGGTTGAATGATATTACTGCAAGCCTCATGATAATGCTTATACTAATAGTATCTCTTATAACTGCAGCTATTTTTGTATTTACAAGCGGAATACTAAAACCAGTTTTGATAAATCTTATTTTATTTTTGATATATATTGTTGGTATTATTTTGGCTTTTGATAATGGACAAATAATAAATATAGTCCACATAGCAGGAGCCTGGTTTTTATCATTGATATTCCAAATCATTTTCCGTTATTTTTTAGTGGAGAGAAACAAGAGAGAGCTGAAAGATATTTTTTCTAAATACGTATCAAAAAGCGTACTGGATGAAATATTGATAAATCCTAAAAATATAAAATTGGGAGGTGAAGAAAAAACAACAAGTATTCTATTCTCCGATATTAGAGGCTTTACTGCACTGTCTGAAAAAATGACACCAACAGAACTGACAAACTACCTTAATAGATATCTGACTTGCATGACAGATATTATTTTAGCCAAGCGCGGATTGATTGATAAGTATATCGGAGATGCCATTATGGCTTTTTGGGGAGCACCGCTTCCAAATAATCACCATGCTCTTGATGCTGTAAAATCTGCTGTTGCAATGATTCAAGCGCTTAAAATTTTCAATGAAGAAAATAGGAAGTTAAATGAACCGGAAATAAAAATTGGAATAGGCATAAACTCCGGCATTGTTATCGCTGGCAATATGGGCTCACGAGAAAGATTGAGTTATACGCTTATGGGTGATGCTGTAAATCTTGCATCACGCCTTGAAGGATTAAACAAAATATATGGAACAAGCATTATTGTAAGCAAGTTTGTAATAAAAAACATAGGGGAAGATGTTTTAACATCAAATAATATCAGTTTCCGTCTCATTGATTGCGTAAAAGTTAAAGGCAAGAATCAATGTATTTTTATATATGAAATTATCAGCAAAGATCAGTACATTAATCTAACTAATATTTTAGAAAATTTTAATCAAGCCTTTAAATATTATCAATCTGGCAATTGGGCCAAATCCTTAGCTATCATAGAAAAAATATTAAAAATTGAATCAGAAGACGGACCAACTAATGTCCTGAAAAAACGATGTGAGGAATTTATAAAAAATCCACCGAGAAACTGGTCTGGAGTTTTCGAATTTACATCAAAATAATATTGGCTATTAGTACTTGACAAAATACTTATAATGGTGCAACATTGTAATTAGAAAATTTAAAAATAAACTTCTAATGGGAGGTGGGTATGTTCTTTTCAGTTCTGATTTTTATAGTTAGCTTGATAATGTGCATTGTCGGATCGGTCATGTATGTTCCAGCCTATGCTGTAAGATATTCAAGTAGCTTCATAATTTCCATACCCAGTGACATTTCCATGCCAAAAAATGATTTTGTGCTATGGTACTACAAACATCTTGATTTGTTTGTGCTTATTGGATTAATTTTAATACTCTTAGGAATATTTGGATTATTATTTTATAAATAATAATCCATTTATATCCGAAAGAGATTAAAAACAAAAAACCGCATGGTTCAATCCAGCGGTTTTTTTATAGTTCATTTTCCTTTCTAGTTTTTTTCATTATATATACTAGATCATTTTTTCTAATGACAGACCTTACCTTTACAGCCACCTTGCCACCCTTTTCCGCTTTTGTTATTAGCTCATGATTTTTTTCCATAGATATTATTTTTTCTTCTACGCTGCCGGTCGTTGGTCCTTGAAAAAGAATCGTATCCCCTATTTTTATTTTTGCATTTTGAATTAATATTTCTGCAACTCCAATCTTTTTATAAAAACTTATGACTTTGCCTACATAAATTTTCTTTTGAGTAGCTTCGCTTCCATGGCCATTTGTCCATTCGTTTATCGGCTTGCCTAAGAAAAAGCCGCTGCTTTCGCCTCTATGATAAACAGTTTCTAACTTTTCAAACAAAATATCTTTTAAATCTGCCAAATCTTCATAAAACTTTTTATCTCTCTTTTTTGCTCCATAAATAAAATCTATGATTGTTCTGTAGGACTTCGTGACAATTGCTACATATTCAGGACTTCTATTTCGTCCCTCAATCTTCAAGCAATCAACCCCAACATCTAAAATCTTTTCTATAAAATCAATCGTACACATATCCTTCGGACTAAGAACATAGTCTTCACCTAGTTCAAGTTCCTTTCCGCCATCAATTTGTTTGATCAGATATTTTCTTCTGCAAGGCTGAGTGCACTCGCCGCGATTTGCCGATTTTCCACAAAGAAATTGCGACATGAAGCATCTTCCGGACATTGAAACACACATAGCTCCGTGAATAAAAATTTCTATTTCCACTTTTGTATGTTTTTTAATTTCTTTGATTTGCTTAAGTGAACATTCGCGTGCTAAGACAACTCTTGTTGCTCCAAGTTTTCTATAAAATTCCGCTGTCTCAGAATTTGCAATACTGGCCTGAGTGCTTATATGAACCTCAATCCTCAATTTTTTAGCAATTTGTATCACAGCAAAATCCCAACAGATGATCGCAGAAATTTTTGCCGCTTTTACTTTTTTCAATATTTCTTCTACTTTTTTAATCTCCTCTTCATAAATAATAGTATTTATAGCAAGATATGTTTTTACATTATTTTTTTGGGCAATCCTTACAATTTTAGGCAAATCTTTTACAGTAAAGTTTTTAGCTCCGGCTCTCATATTAAAACCCTTAATACCAAAAAATACTGCATCAGCACCATTATTTATGGCAGCATTCAAAGATGTATAATCCTGTATCGGTGCAAGCAATTCTGGTTTTTTTATTTTTATCATGTATATATTTTTACCATTATATTGAAATTTTTAAAAGGCTCATATGGAGTTACAAACTAAATCCTTATGATATACTTTCTGTATGAAAAACAAACAAAAAGGATTTGTAATTCCCTTGATAATCACTGTTATTGCTTTACTAATAGTTAGCGGCGTTTATATCTACTATAAACAATCGGTAAATCAACCAGTTGCTTGTACTATGGAAGCAAAACTTTGTCCTGACGGTTCTTATGTCGGCCGTACTGGACCAAAATGCGAATTTACTCCTTGTCCTTCAAGCGTAGTATCTGGAAAACAAGCGGAGTTTAATAAATCAATCACTATGAATATAAATGATAAAGTTATTTTCCCAGATGGTTTATCGCTTGTACTTAAAGAAATAAATGACTCACGTTGCAAACCAGGCCTAGAATGTTTTTGGCAAGGAGAACTTTCAGCTTTATTTAATGTAAACGGCTCTTCTACAGAGGAAGTCCGTCTTGGTACTGTTAATAATAAAAAAATAAGCTTTAAAGGTTATACTTTTTCTTTAGAGAGTGCTACTGAAACTAGTGCGACAATTATCGTCTCTGTAAATTCAGTAAATTAGAATACAATACCTTTTTTATTATTTTAAAAATAAGCACCTAAATCAAATATTTTAACGTATAGCAATGTGTGCTATATTGTGTGACTTAATTACAAAATAAATTTTAAAAATATGAAAAATAAAGAAATTGTTTTTTTGACTGCTGTTGTAGTTTTGATTGGCTGCATTATTTTTAGTTTAAAAAACAAACAATCAAATAACAACCAGCTTATTTTTGATGGTAAAAATTCTTCTTTTACAATTGATAAAGTCAATATAACTTTAAAAAACGGAATATCACAAACTGATATAGCTTCAAGTTCAGCATTAAAAATTACAACAAAGTATTTTGGAAATGAAGCATATGGCGATCTCAATGGGGATGGACTAGCAGATACAGCATATTTAATTACCCAAGACACTGGAGGAAGCGGATTATTTTATTATGTTGTTGTAGCTCTCAAAAATCCAACGGGTTATAAAACAACAAATGCTTTTTTTATTGGAGATAGAATTGCACCACAATCAACTGAAATTCATTCAGATTCAAAAGAACTTTATGTAAACTTTGCAGAAAGAAAACCCGGTGAACCTTTTACGACTCAACCTTCACAAGGTGTCACATTATATTTAAAAGTCACGACTGATGGAGTTCTTGAAGGATTGATGAAATAAATATTTATAATTTTGACTTTCTATTAAAAGTTTGATATAAATAATCGTACTTAAATGCGCTTCGGCGCCTTTTAATTTGAAACACAAAAATGGAAATCAGAAACATAGCAATCATAGCCCACGTTGACCATGGAAAGACAACTCTTACAGACGCAATTTTGAGACAGACAGGAATGGTTGAAGAGGGTGTAAGTATGGATAGCAATAAACTCGAACAAGAGAGAGGTATTACTATTTATGCAAAAAACACTTCTATTTTCTATAAAGATACTAAAATAAATATAGTAGACACTCCCGGTCACGCAGACTTCGGTTCTGAAGTTGAGCGTGTTCTTCGTTCTATTGATACCGTTCTTCTTGTAGTAGACGCTCAGGAAGGCCCTATGCCACAGACAAGATTCGTTTTGAAAAAGTCACTTGAACTTGGGCTTAAACCTATTGTTGTAATAAATAAAATAGACAAGCAAGCAGCAAGACCTGAAGAAGTTCACGAAGAAGTTTTGGAACTTTTTATGGAACTTGGTGCAAATGATGACCAGCTAAACTTTCCTGTCATCTATGCAGTCGGTAGAAAAGGCGTTGCTATGATAAATCCACGCGATGAACAAAAAGATCTTACTCCTCTTTTAGATATGATTATTGAAAAAGTTCCGCCAGCAAAAAATGATATAACAAAACCTTTTGAAGCTCAGGTATTCAACCTTGCTTATGATAATTTTCTAGGAAGACTTGCTGTTGTAAGAATTTACAATGGAAAAGTTAAAGATGGACAGACAATTTTTGTAAAAACTGCAGATGGAGGAACAAGAAGTGCAAGAATAACTAAGCTCTACACTTTCAAAGGCGTACAAAAAGATACTGTAACGGAAGCAGCAGCTGGTGATATTGCCATGATCGCCGGTATTTCAGATGCATACATCGGAGAAACTTTTTGCGAAAATGCAGAACAAAATCCACTTCCAGCCATAAATATTGATGAACCGACAATTTCTATGAACTTTCTTGTTAACGATTCTCCATTCGCAGGACGCGAGGGTAAGTTTGTTACAGGAAGACAAATAAGAGAAAGACTTGAGAAAGAACTGGAGATAAATGTCGGGCTTAGAGTTGATTTTGATTCAAATCCCATGACAGTTTATGGCAGAGGCGAACTTCACATTGCTATTCTTATTGAAAATATGAGAAGAGAAGGTTTTGAACTTCAGGTTTCTCAACCTCATGCAATTCTAAAAGAAGTAAACGGCGTACTTAGCGAACCTTATGAAGAAGTAACTATTGATGTTCCAGAAGAATTCCAAGGAACTATTATTGAAAAACTCGGCAAAAGAAAAGGAATAATGAAAGATATGAAAGTAAAAGACAATCAAGTAAGAATGATTTTTGAAATTCCTACAAGAGGACTTTTGGGCTACAGAGGATCTTTCGTTGTTGATACAAAAGGCTTGGGAATACTTTGTTCAAGATTCATAGAATTCAAACCTTATGCTGGAGAAATACAAAAACAAGAATTCGGTTCTATGACTTCTATGGTCACAGGAAAAACTATGGCTTTCTCACTTTGGAATCTTCAAGAAAGAGGTGTGCTTTATATTGACCCTGCAATAGAAGTATACGAAGGAATGGTAATCGGGCATGTATTAAGCGGTGAAGATCTTGAAGTAAATCCGACAAAAAACAAACAACTTACAAATATGAGAACTTCTGGAAATGATGAAGCTTTATATCTTGTTCCTCCTATGAGACTTGATATAGAAAAAGGTTTGGAAACAATGCAGGATGATGAGTATTTGGAAATCACACCAAAAACAGTAAGACTTAGAAAGAAACTTTTGACAAATAATGATAGACAGAAGGCAAAGAGAAAATAATTAAAAAAAGGCGGGTTCGCAAAGCGAACCCGCCTTTTTTTAATTATATTCCAAACTTCCCCACTTTTATTCTCTTAATACTCAAAGCCAAAGCAGGTATACCAGCTTTCTCACCAATTGCATTAGCTAGAGTCCTCATATAAGTCCCGCTTGTACAATCAACTCTCAAATAAATAATCATAAAACTATCTTCTTTAATTAGAGATAAGTTTCTTTTCCAAATTTCTAAAATTTCTTTTTGGCGAAAATCACCTTTTACTAAACTGATCGATTCATTAATATATTTTTCTAAATCTTTTTTAGATATTGTTCTTCCACCGATTATTTTAATATCTTTTATTTCAACTTCTTTTTCTGGAATTTCTTCATCTTTCAATTCCCCGCTTTTAAATAAAGAAAAAAGTGTTTTTCCCTTTATGGTTTTTGATGAAAACGGCGGATATTTTTGAGAAAATTTTCCAATAAAAGATTTTAATAAGTTTTCATTTGGAATTTCGCTTTTATTATACTCTTTACTTCCTGTTATTTTACCCAAAACATCATAAGTATCAGTAGAAAATCCAAAAAGCACATCAACTTCATAAACTTTTTCTAATCCTAAATATTTTTCTTTATTTTTACATTCATCTCCAACTAAAATTAAAAGTAACCCCTCTGCAAGTGGATCAAGCCTTCCAGCATAAGTCATTTTATCATTTTTATATTCTGGATTATTTTTTTTAAATCTTTCAATACATTCAAGAGGTGTTTCCCCTCTATTTTTATACAGCGTCAATATTCCTTGTTTTGGCTTCATAATTTGATAGAATACTATCATAAATTAATTTTAAACAAATGGAAGAAAAAACAAATAAAAACAAGGTTAGTACGGAACCGTATAGAGGCGTCAGGGATTTTTATCCAGAAGATATGGCTATTCAAAACTATATTTTTTCTGTTATGAGAAAAACAGCAGAAAGTTTTGGATATAGCGAGTATAGCGCTTCTGTTCTTGAATATGCAGATTTATATAAAGCAAAATCCGGAGATGAAATAGTAAATAGCCAAACATATACTTTTAAAGATCGCGGAGACAGAGAAGTTTCTTTAAGACCTGAAATAACGCCGACTGTTGCAAGAATGGTAGCCGCAAAGCTCAAAGAATTTTCTTTCCCTCTTAGATGGTATTCTATTCCCAATCTTTTCAGATATGAAAATCCTCAAAAAGGCAGAACTCGCGAACATTGGCAGCTTAATGTAGATATTTTTGGAGTTAAAAATATCAACGCAGATGTTGAGGTTATTTCTATGGCGTCAAGCATCATGAGAAATTTCGGCTTAAAGGATTCCGATTTTGAAATAAAAATAAACAGCAGAAAAATATTGAATTATGTTTTAAATGATTTATTTTTTCTTTCAAAAGAAGATGCTTATAAAGTATCAAAAATAATAGATAAAAAAAGTAAAATCAACTCAAATGATTTTAGAAGCATGATACAAGAAATCATTCCGGAAAGAAGCACAGAATTTGTAGAATTATTGAATAGCAGAAATTTTCAAGAATTTATCTCAAAATTTCCTAAAGATGCGCAGTTGAATGAAGAAGTGACTGAAGTAAAAGAAGTATTGGAAAAATTAGAAAAACTCGGAATAACAAATGCTATTTTTGCTCAGGATATAATAAGAGGCTTTGATTATTATACAGGTATTGTTTTTGAAGTATTTGATAAAAGCAGAGATAATACAAGATCGGTTTTCGGCGGAGGAAGATATGATGAGCTTTTAGCTATTTTTGATAAAGAAAAAGTTCCCGCTGTAGGTTTCGGCATGGGTGATGTTGTCATAAAAGATATTCTTGAAACATATAATTTGCTTCCAAAAATAAATTCTATTTCGCAACTTCATATATGCGTGATGAATGAAGAATCTATCGGCTATGCACAAGACTTGGCTCAAAAATTAAGAGAAAACAAAATAAACACAACTGTAGATTATTCAGGTAAAAAAGTCGGAGACCAGATCAAATATGCAGATAAAAATAAAATTCCATATGTTATAGTTATTGGCGAAGAAGAAGTAAAAACAGGCAAACTAAAAATAAAAGAATTATCCAGCGGTACAGAGACAGAAGTTACGGAAGACAAAATCTCAAGTTTCATTAACAAAAAATAAATACTAAATGAAAAAAATTGTTTTTGACATAGAAACAAGCAATATTTTTCAAGATGTTGCTTCAAATGATCCTGCTGCGCTGGATTTGTCTGTTGTTTGTATTTACGATTATGAAACAGACAAGTATTCAAGTTATACAAAAGAAACCTTGAATGAACTTTGGCCTATTCTTGAAAAAGCGGACATGCTCATCGGTTTTAATAATGATCACTTCGATACCCCTTTATTGAATAAATATTATTCCGGAGATTTAACTAAAATTAAAAGTTTGGATTTGCTCAAAGAGATAAAAAATTCTCTTGGCAGAAGAATAAAACTAGACATTATTGCTGAAGCAACTTTAGGAAGAAATAAAGCCGGACATGGACTTGAAGCAGTCGTTTGGTGGAGAAATGGAGAAAAACAAAAAGTTATTGATTATTGCATTGAAGATGTCAGAATCACAAAAGATGTATATGAATATGCTTTGAAAAATAAAATGCTTAAATACCTAGATGGAAAAGATGTAAAAGAAATAAAACTTGATACATCAAATTGGGATAAAGAAGAAAATTCAGCAATGACATTTACACTTCCGTTTTAAAAAATACAAAAGGCGGGTTCGCTTCGCGAACCCGCCTTTTGTATTTTATTTCAAATATTTCAACTTATTCGCCACATGTTCTTCAAAAGTCGCGGCATAATGCATATTTCCATCTTTATCAGTTAAAAAGTATAAATAAGGTGTTTTTGTTGGGTTTGCAGCGTCTTTTATGGCTTCTAGACCAGGGTTTGAGATAGGGGTCGGAGGTAATCCTCTATGAGTATAAGAATTGTAAGGTGAATCAATTTTAAGGTCTTCTATTGTAAGAGTTGCTGTAGTTTTACCATTTATATATTTAAAAGAAGAATCAACTTGCAAAGCCATACCTATAGAAATCCTTCTCCAAAGTATTCCTGCAATAATTTTCCTTGTTTCTGTAGTTCTGCCTTCTTCCTCAAGAATGGAAGCCATTTTTATAACATCCGATTGTGATTTGCCGAACTTTTTAATATCTGTGTTTACTTCTTTTATTTTTTCATTAAAATTATCATTCACAATTTTAACTATGTCTGTTTCTGTCATATTCGGCAGCAGCAAATAGGTATCTGGAAAAAGATAGCCTTCTAGATTATTTTTCTTTATTAAATTTAAAAATATATTTTTATCAAAAGAAGGAAACTTGTTTGATAAAATATCAGCTATCTCATATGAATTCGTGCCTTCGGGTATAGTAATTTTTACCGGAATAATATCAAGCTGTCCATGAGATACTCTCCATGCCAAGGTCATTACATTTTGTCTTTTATTTAAAGCGTAATTCCCTTCTATGAGAGTTGCATTACCAAGTGAAAAAGCATAAACAAAAGATTTGAACCAAAAATCTGATCTGATTATTTTTGATTTTACAAAATTGTCAGTTACTACAGATAATGTCTGCCCAGATTTTAAATCATAGATTGAACCGACAGGAAAACTGCTTGGTGCAGACCAAAATGAAATATAAAAAACAATCATTATCACCAAAGCGATAATTGAACTTGATATTATAACTTTAAATTTTCTTATAAACGAAAAAATTAAATAATAAAAATCTGTTTTTTGTTCTTCAGGTGGCATATGCTAAATATTTTATATAGGTAAATTTGAAGGGGCTTCGGATTTCTTTGAACCAACTCTTTGCAAAGTTGGAGTCTGAGAAACCATTCCGCTTGGAAAATGAAAAATTGTGGCTAATTCTTCGGTAGTTAAAATAAATGGCTTATTTGTTTTTCCTTTTCTACTATAATTTTTATAAGGATGTTGAAAATAAGATCTTAATTTATATGCGTAAAGCAAATCTTTTTTTATTCTTGCAATTTCTTTATCATTACCTTTTTTTACAAACGGTAATATTCTCGCAAGGTCTTTTTTCCATTCTGCGACATCTGCCGTAACATCCGGTCTGAAACCATTTAAACTATTAGAACTATATTGTTTAAAACAACCTAACAAACCACCTATATTAGCAGACACAAAACGATCTTTTTCGGTAATATAGATACTCCTTATCATGCAATCAAAAGCAGTTTTACTGGCACTTCTTTCAAGTGCAGCTATAATTTCTAAATCTCCTTTTGTTGGATTTGGAAATTTAATAATCTTTTCATCTTTACTCTCAGGCATGGCTTTTTTACGAATATCTTCTATTTCCTTTTTTATTTCTGCTTTTAAATTTTTTGAACTTCCAAATAAAAAAATAATAATCTTTTGAAAAAAACCGGCTTTGTCTGGCTTAGCATCAGAAGTAAGAACTCCATGTTTCCAGCTTTCGGCTTCATGTTTTTGGAAAAGAATTTGTATCCATATATTTTCTCCTTTTTTAAGCGAACCTAAAAATTCTACAACCGAAGTAATGGGATCAACTTTATTTTCTTCTTCTTGTAGATTGTTTATATCTAAACCATAATCTATATATGTTTTTATTGGAAAAGGATCTGGTTTTGTAAGAGTAAACTGAGCACCTGTCATAGGATAATTTTCAGGATCAAAATAAAAATCTTTGGTATAATCTTCCGCTTCAAAAATCTCTAGATTTGGATACTGTGCATAAAGCTGTGCTTCAATTGTATTTCTAGATTTTTCCTGACTGCACCAAACAAAAAATCTTACATATCCGTCGGTAGAAACAATCTCGCAAGAAAACCACGGGCGTGTTTTTCCGTCTAAAAATGCTTCGCCCCAGTTACCTGCCCCACCTGGGTTAAGATGAGAAAAAAACATTTCCATAGCTGCTGGAGATTTTGTTATTTCTTTAGGCAACCTGATTTCTAGCAAGCAAGGTTTTATAGCCTCAGTGTATTTCATTGTAAGCCATCTGAATCTTATGACCCAAAAAGCGTATAAAAGCATTAAAGGAAAAATTATTGGCAATAATATTAATAAATATTTACCAACAGTTCCCAATAAGCCTGAATTTATTATATTTAAAGATGTACTAGTCATTCCTATTTTGTTATGCAAATATTATAACAAAAATTTATAGCAAAAGGAAAGGTTTTTAACTCGTATTTTATGTAAGCAAATAAATTTATATAAAAAAAAAGAAGGTAAGAATCATCAGTGAATGCTGAATTTTCTTACCTTCTAAACATGTACTTACTTAATACATAAAATTATGGAGATGTTGTTATCCTTACCTTTGATTTTCCTTGTCAAAATCACAACTAATAACCTTCATTACCACAATCAGAAGTCATTCCACAAGTAGGAGTACAGATGTGAGTTAGGCTACAACTATCATCTTTTCGGCACTCAATATCACACTTGCAATCATTATTACATCCGCAGTCTTTACAAGTGTCAGTAAAACAAAATGTGGCGTCTGTTTTGTTACCATCATTAGACAGCTTTACAACACTGAGTATTTCTGACGGAGAAACTCTTGCGATTGCATCACATAAACGAGTCACCCTCCTATTTTGAAAAATCGACATGATCTTCACCTCCTTTATTTTAAAGTTATTTCATTACTGGCATGACACGCTCAACAATGTCATTCGCACCAAGTGTACGATTTTCATTGCAACGAAACCCACCAACAAGTGAACCTGACGTGCTTACAGATTTTGCTGGACAATCTCCAGCACAGGCAAATTTCATAAAACAATCTTTGCACGACAATATATTTGAAACACGCCGCTCACGAAGTTTTGCAAGTTTTTTTTCATTAAATGAAAAAGTTTTCGTGCTAGGATCATAGGCACCAAAAAAGAAAATTGGAGCACGCTCATCTGAAGGTAAACTTACTTCGTAGCATGAAGTAACATCACCCCAAGGTGTCACACAAAAATTTCCTCTAGAGGCACCGCAGAAATACTCATCACATCGGTCCATTGAAGCACCTGAGTTGTAGAGTAACTTTCCTAATTTTTTTGCGTATGCTTTTGCAAATACAAATGCTTTCACAAAAGAATCGGCACTTGGAGCTTCAGCACCTGTAGTAGCACATCGTCCACATGAAAATAGTGGTTCGATGTGTATCCTTGCAGAAGGTGCCATGCGACTAATGTATTCTACAACTTCCGTAAGTCTATTGACACTTAGTTTAGTAATAGTAGCGCGGACACCGTAATTCACTTTGTGTTCTTCCAAAAACGCTAGTGTCCTCTTCACAAATGGCGAACTTTTACTTCCTGTTTTGAGCGGACGCTGAATATCTTGAATATCAGGCGGACCATCTACAGACACATTAAGTCGATCAATGTTTTCAACTGCCCAAGCAAGCTGACGTACTGATAGCACACCGTTCGTGGCACAGGAAAAAGATATCCTTAATTTTCGTGTATTCGCAAGTTTTTTTGCATATACAACTATGTCATGTACGAGTTTGCCTGAAGAACCATATAAAGGTTCTCCACCACCATGAAATGACATACTTACGGTTTTTTTCTTGAGCTTAACAGCATTCCCAATAATGAGATTAATAGCTGTTTTTGCCACCGAAAAATCCATGACTTTTGCCCTCACTCCAGCGGATGCATAACAATAAATGCAACGCAGACCACAATCACTTGTGGGAAAAAGCGTTACACTTGTAGGCATGAATACTTCTTGAATAACTGTGGATTTTGGTAACAATAATACATCGTTTTTAAGAATACCGACTTTTAGTAAAGTGTCGCAAACAGTACCTTTGGGATACTCTCCTGATACTTCACAAGCCTGTAAATCGCGTACAACGCCACCAGTTACAGTAATAATAGTACGTGTAATCGGTGCATACAAGATAAAATTATTTCCATTTGGGATAACAAATAACTCTTTTTCAACGAACATGATTTATTTCCTCCTTTTTTTGCGAGATTTGCTCTCGCTTGCAACTCCCCCTATTTTTTTTATAAGACGAAGTATACTAGACATAAAATAATTATGTCCACTACACCTCATCTCATAAATCAATTTTTGGAGAATTGCCTATCTAACTCGAATTGTAACATTGTATTATATATCTTGTCAAACAAAGATATAACTAAAAAAGTTGACTCGCAAGCGAGTCAACTTTTTATTTAATATTTAAACTTTAATTACTTCGCTATATCATACTTGCCATCTTTATTCTTAGTGAAATATTTTTTATTTTGAAGATTGATAACGATAGTATTTTCCTTTACATATCTTTCCTTCATCACTTTATCTACGATTTCTTTTTTTGTCATAGGTCCATTCTTTTCAATGATTTTCTTAATGACATCTTTTACAACTCCACTCATATATCCCCATTCTGAAAGCGCATAAAGACCGCGTCCGACAAGAACAAATCTAGGATCTTTTATAAGTTCATTGTGGGTTGTTGCAACGTGTGCTTTTTTATGAAAAATTGCTGTAATAGCTTTTACAACTTCCTTAAAGTGTATCGGTGAACCATGTTTTCTTATTACCAAATATGCATAATCTCTTACTCCTTTTATGCTAATATTTGGAGAAACTGTTTTACCCCACTCTCCTAGCGGATTTTTAGATATTTTTTTAGATAAATTCAACCATCTTTTTGCTATCTCTTCTGTTCTATACTGTTCGGAAATATCTTCTATATAACCTAAGAAAGATTTGATCATTTCTTGTTCAGAAACAAGATCATCATCTTTAAGATTTTCATAAAGTTTCTTTAGAGATCCTTGTATTTTTTCTGCAAGAGTGTTGTCAATAAACCATCTATGCTTGAAATCTTCATCCTCTTTTATCTTATTGAATGGATGGCCGACAACAAGAATAAAATTGATACAGCTTTGAATGCTAAGGTCTTTAGAAATCAAATCTAACAAATCTTGTTCAACGACTATCCCCCCTAGACCAGAAATAATTTTCTTGATTTCGTCAAAAGTGGTTTTTTCTTCTGTATAATTCTTTGATTTTCTAATAGCATTTATAGCGTGGTTTTCTATCTGTCTGACTCTTTCTCTTGTAATGCCGTAAGCCTTGCCAATAGCATCTAAAGTCATGTGATCAGAGCTTTTGCCCAGACCGTATCTTTTCATAATAATACTCCTTGATCTTTCAGGTAGAGCAAGAAGAAGTTTTTTAACTGATTGTTTTGGCTTAAATCCTAGTGTTATTTTCATTTTTTAATAATTTTTAAAATTGTGCCTTGATATTTATTTAGTCACATTATCATAAATTGATAATAGAGTCAACCGTCTATTGACAACAAGAAACTATACAACAAAGTTGATTATTCTGTTCTGAATAAATATTACTTTTACTACTTTTTTATTATCTATCCACTTTGCAACTGTTTCATTTTTTAGAGCCTCTTTTTCTACAATATTCTGCAAAGAATCGATAGGTACTTCAATAGTTGCTCTGACTTTGCCGTTTATTTGAACGACTATTTTCGCATAAGCTGAAATAATTTTAGTTGCGTCGTATTTAGGCCATTTTTCCAAAACAATAGTTTTTTTAGCGCCAAAAATCTGCCATATTTCTTCGCAAATATGCGGAGCGAAAGGAGAAAGAATTTTTATAAAATCCAAGTAAGTTTTTTTACTGACCTTTTCTTGTGTTTCCAAAAGATTTGATAAAATCATCATGGAGGAAATAGCCGTATTTGCATTAAATGATTCAATGTCTTCTTCAACCTTTTTTATTGTTTGATTCAACAGTAAAATAACATCTTCTCCATCTGCATGTTTAGAAATTAATTTTTCTTGAAGCTTCCATACCCTTTCTAAAAATCTTCTTGAACCCACCATACTATCTGTACTCCAAGCGATTTCTTGATTAAAAGGTCCCATAAAAGATTCGTAAACTCGGAGCGTATCTGCACCGACATTTTTAACAACATCATCTGGGTTTATGACATTTCCCCATCTCTTGCTCATTTTTCTGCTATCTGAACCAAGTATCATTCCAAGATTTTTGTAACATTTGAATGGTTCATCCTCCACAATCAATCCATAATCAAATAAAAATTTATTCCAGAAACGTGAATACAAAAGATGTCCCGTGGCATGTTCCGCTCCGCCGACATACATATCAACTTGCTTCCAATACTTATTTGCTTTTTCTCCGACAAAATTTTTATTATTTTGCGGATCCATGTAGCGCAAAAAATACCATGATGATCCAGCCCATCCAGGCATTGTGTTTGTCTCGTAACCTTTTTCCACCCACTCTTTCACGCCAGCGAGAGGTGACTCGCCTGTTCCTATAGGTTCATATGAAGAAACATTTGGTAATTTTAGCGGCAACTTTTTTTCATCTACAGGAATAATAATTCCGTCTTTTTTGTGTATCAAAGGAATCGGCTCGCCCCAATATCTCTGACGAGCAAAAACAGCGTCACGCATTTTGTATTTTGTGACAATTTTTCCACCAACAAATTCTGTGATTTTAGTTCTAGCTTCTTGTGTAGATAAATCATCAAAAATATCTGAATTCATCAAACTACCCTCACCCGTAAAAGGTATTTCGTCTTGATCACCTAATCTTATTTTTCCTAAATCTGGAACATTCCACTGCAATGTATTTGCAATAACCTGTTTAATTGACAAATTATTTTTTCTAGCAAAAGCGTAGTCACGTTCATCATGAGCTGGCACAGCCATAACCATTCCTGTACCATAAGTAGCTAAGACATAATCCGCAACAAATATCGGAACTTCTTCCTGATTTGCAGGATTGATTGCTTTTATTCCTTCTAGTTTTACTCCTGTTTTTTCCTTAACATTACTTAAACGGTCTTCATCAGTTTTTGATTTTACATCTGCAATATATTTTTCTACTTCTTTTCTGTTCAAAAGAGTTGGTAAAAGTTTTTTAACCAAATCAGCTTCTGGAGCAAGCACAACATAAGTAACGCCAAAAAGCGTATCAGCTCTTGTTGTAAAAACTTTTATTTTTTCTTCTCTGTCTTTTATTGCAAATTCTATCTCTGAACCTACAGACTTTCCTATCCAATTTCTTTGAATTTCTTTTATGTGTCCCGACCAATCTATTCTATCCAAACCTTCAAGAAGTCTGTCTGCATAAGCAGTGATTCTTAAAAACCATTGTCTTAATGATTTTTTCTCCACTGGATATCCTCCTCTTTCTGAAACGGGTTTGCCATCCGGTCCAGTTGTTATTTCATCATTAGCAAGAACCGTACCCATAGCCGGACACCAATTCACCTCTGAATATCCCTCATAAGCCAAACGATATTTCATTAAAATATTCTGTTTTTCTAAACCATTATAATTTTTCCATTCTTCTTTGGTAAATATTTTTATATCTGCACTGCAAGATGCATCAATATCTTTATTTCCTTCTTTTTCAAAAATTTTTATAAGATTTTCTATCGACTCAGCTTTTTGTTTTTTATTGTCATACCAAGATTCATAAAGCTTCAAAAAAATCCATTGTGTCCATTTGTAATATCCTGGATCAGTAGTATTTACAGAACGTGTCCAATCATAAGATAAGCCGATCAAATCTAACTGTCTTCTGAATGTTTTTATATTTTCTTCTACAGCTTTTCGTGGATGTATTTTGTGCTGAATTGCATATTGCTCCGCAGGCAATCCAAAAGCATCATAACCCATAGGATGAAGAATATTGAAACCTTGCATTCTCTTCAAACGAGCATAAACATCAGAAGCAATATAACCGCGAGGATGACCTACATGAAGTCCAGTTCCCGATGGATAAGGAAACATATCCAAAACATAACACTTTGGCTTATTTCCTTTTTCAGTAGTTTTATAAACTTTCTTTTTATCCCAAACTTTCTGCCATTTTTTTTCTATCTTTAAATGGTCGTATTGCAACTGTTTTTGAATCTTATTTTTCATTCTTTTTATATTACACTAAATATTTGATACTTTCTACTCATCTTCTTTCTCAGGTTTTGCCAACTCTAAAATCTCTAAATCGGAATCTACACCCGTAATCCTAACAACGTCTTTATCTATTTTCTTAAATTCTTTATTTGAATTATTGAAATGACTTACTGTAGTAGAAAGCGCATTGCCGAGTTTTTCTTGGTATTCCTGATAACTTCTAAGATGCTTCTGCAAACTTTCTACATTTTTTTTAATATCTTTTGCAGATTCTTCTATTTGAAGTGCTTTTAATCCTTGCAAAACTGTCTGGAGATATGCAAGAAATGATGTCGGCGAAACGATGATCACATGCTTTTCCTTGAATGCGTACTCGACTAAATCGCGAGTATTTACTTTTATTGCACCAACTTGAGATACAAGCAGATCATAATAAATAGCTTCATGAGGAATAAACATAAAAGCAAAATCCATAGTTCCTTCGCCCGGTTTTACATATTTTGCCGTTTCATCTATTCTTTTCTTCAAATCTTCTTTAAAAAGTTTTTCCAACCTTTCTTTCTCCGCTCCATTTTTTTCATCTACAAGACGATTGTAATTTTCAAGAGAAAACTTTGAATCTATTGGGATTATTTTATCTTTTACAAAAACAACTGCATCAACAATAGTCCCATCGTTAAATGAATACTGCATCTGATAGCTTCCTGTAGGAAGAACATTCTTGAGCAGAGTTTCAAGATAATATTCACCGAGTATTCCTCTCTGTTTTGGATTTTTTAAAATATCTTGCAGTGACTGGAGCTGATCTGCGAAAGAAACAACTTGCTTATTTGTCTCATCCAAGCGAGTGAGTTTTTCTGTGATATCGCGAATAATATTGAAAGATTCAGTAGACTGGTGTTTGAGAGATTCATGCATTTGCTTTGAATTTTCTCCAATTTTTTTATCTACAGTTCTATTGAGCTCATTGATTTGTTCCAAAATAAGTTTAAGACCAATATCTTCTGTTTTATCTCCTATATCATCTTTTCTTTTTAGAATAATTATCAAAAGTACAGCAATAATTATTACCAAAAGAACTATTAAAATTATAGATATTACAACTGAACTCATAGCTAGCATTATACCAATAAATTAAAAATATGGTAATATTTATAAGTTAATCATTATTCATAATGCAATAAAAATATGTCACTACATAAACAAATCAAAGATGGTATAAAAGACGCAATGATAAAAAAAGATACGCTTCGTCTCACAGTGCTTCGCAATATTTCATCTACTTTTACAAATGAAATGATCGCCAAGAAAATTACGACAGAAGAACTAACTGACGAAGATGCAATTACAATAATTAGACGACTTGTTAAGCAAAGAAAAGATTCTATTGAACAATTTACCAAGGGCAATCGCATGGACTTGGTCAAAAATGAGGAGGATGAAATGAAAATATTAGAGGCTTTCCTACCGCAAATGATGAGCCGGGAAGAAATAGAAAAAGTAGTGAAGGCTAAAATTGACGAAGCTGGAACAATAGACAAAGCTAAACTTGGCCAATTTATGGGAGGAATTATGAAAGAATTGAAAGGAAAAGCTGACGGGATGCTGGTAAAAGAAATATTGGAAGAGTTGGTAAAATAAGTTATTTACACTCAATCAACTTAAGAAAAGCGGGTTTGCAAAGCAAAACCGCTTTTTTAATTTGACATCTTATACAATATAATGGTACAATGCTGGGCAGATGGTCTTCTAAATCTTTCTTACTTATACGGGGGGGAGACAAATGCATACTATTGCTGAACTCAACGTACAATTGATAGGCGAAAGTTTGGTGGAAAAAGCATTGTGGGTTTTTTACACACTGCAGAAAAAATACAAGAATAACATACAAAAAGCATTAAAAAAAACGTCCCAGATATTGAACATTCCTCTCCCGACATTACAAGAAATAACAATCATTCAAGAATGTCAAAAAAAGAAAGAATTTGAAAAGGCCCAAGAGGAATATGAACTAATAACTGGGAATGCATATAGAGATTCTTCCAGTGAAAAAGTTGTATACCTTGATGATCGGAATTAGAAGCACAAAGAAGTACTAGGGGGAGCCAAAAGCTCCCCTTTTTTTATTTGCCCAGTAGTGAATTTTGGCGTTGTTTTTGAAATTACTTCTAGTGAGCAATTAAGTTTATTTTTATCAAAATAATATTTATTATAAATTAATTTCGTTAAACAAAAACAATTTCAATGCCAAAATCTACTACTGGGTTTGTTCAAAATATAAAAAACTGTTATATTTGTTTTGTAATTTAGTAAATATTGAATAAATTAAATATGGCTCTATCGTCTAACGGTTAGGACATAGCCTTCTCAAGGCTAGAATCGGGGTTCGATTCCCCGTGGAGTCACTTGACGCTTTTCTATTGTTCTTATATTATCTCATCAGAAAAACTATTTCAAAGGAGGGGTCAAAATGATCCGTTTTTATGAGAAAGAAAAAATAAGTATCATACCGATAATGCCATGTGTGGTTTTAGTCGGTATCTTTCTTTGGTACGCAATCTTTGTGTTCCCTGTAGTAAGAGCTGTTTTTATGGCTATGCTTTTGATCAATATCTTTTTGGTTTATAAGGATGAAATCGCCGAGAGACAGAAAAAAGCCGGATAACTCTGGCTTTTTCTTTTTTAATGATACACCATTTCTTTTTTCTCTGATTCTTCCAGTGCCTTTAAAACATATTTTGAAGCTTCTTTATAATCACCTTTCATAATTAAAGGCCTGATTATTTTATTATCTTCCCTGCTTACATTATCAATAATATCACTGACCTTCTCAGCATTTTTAATTGCCCATTCTTCTGCTGCTTCAAGATTTTTTCCGCGAGAAAAACCGATTTCCTCCATTAAAAACTTTTGAAATTCCATTCTTTCTTTAAACGGAATTCTATCTATATTATGTTCTCGTTTTTCAGAAACGTTATTTTGTTGTAGATGTAAATTTTCTTGCATTTTTTAAATTTTATTATTTTTCCACTCTTCTTCTTGTCTTACTAAAAGTTCTTTTATTTTTTCAGGTTCTAACATTATTTCCTCTACCACCTTTTCCATTCTAGTGGACTGAGAACCTTTCACCAATATTATATCACGTTCTTTTATTATGTCTTGTAGTGCTTTTCCAGCGGAAATTGAGTCCTCAAACTGAAAAATATTTTTCTCACTCATAAGAGAGTCTAAAGCTCCTTCAGCTATTTTTCTGGATCTAATACCTACAGTTATCAGAATATCACATACTTCTGCTGCAAACTTTCCTGCTTTATAATGTTCATCAACAGAGTGTTTTCCCAATTCCATCATATCTCCAAGTACGGCAATTTTTTTACTCCTATTTTTTGTTTTTATATCTCTTAATGTATGTAAAGCTGAAGCTAAAGCTATGGGAGAAGAATTGTAAGTATCATCTATTATTGTAGTTTTTTTAATTCCTTTTATTATTCTCATTCTGCCTTTTGGAACTTCAAAATTAAGAAGGGCTTCACCGGATTTTACTATATTTATTTTTTGAGTCAGGCCGACAGCAATGGCAGCTAAAGAAGAATAAACACTCTTAGCTCCTAAAGAACCTTTTATTACAATAGGAACTATATTTCCTTCATATTCAACTTTAAAAGTTATACCTTCTACATTTTCATCTTCTCCATAATAATTTTTGACTTCAGTCGCAACCAAATCTGAAAGTTTGTCTGTTCCATAAATAATAGAAAGATTTTTTGAAGTTTCTTTTATCTTCAGAGAATCTTCATCATCGCCATTTACTATAAGTATTCCATCGCGCTTTAATGATTCAACCAAATATTTTTTTTCACGAACTATAGCATCCTTATCCTTGAAAAATTCAACGTGAACAGGTACTTTTGCGAAAGAAGTGAGGACTACAATATTAGGTTTTAGCCATTTTGTTATCTTTTTTATGTCACCCGGCCTATCAGCGCCAACTTCTAAAATAAGCCATTCTGGATAATTATATTTAAAAATAATTAATTCCAATCCTTTAATAATATTTCTCATCCATACAAATGGATCAAGCCAAGCATTTTGACAGCCTAAAATAGTAAGAGGAATGTCTATATTATTATTAAAACTTTTTTCACCCTTTCGAACAAAATATGCAGAAGATAATACTGCAAAAATCGCATCTTTTGCAGATGTTTTCCCCACACTTCCAGTAATAGCCACTATCTTAGGTTTATATTTTTTAACAATCAAAATCGATTCAGATTTGATTATCTCAGATATAATTTTTTTAAAAAACTCTTTCATCTTTTTCATTCTATCATATTTTATATATTAGAATATTAACGGTCCGGCGGTATTTCATAATAATTTATTAAGAAATGTGTAATATCAAAAAATGGGTCCGTAAGCGTTTGAGAAGCATACTCATCAGCTTGAGGATTTGTTTTATCCGCAGGTTCAAATGTATAAAGAAATACTAAAAACCGCGGATTATATGCAGGAAAATAGCCAAAGAAAGAGTGAAGATATTTATCTGAATAATAACCACCCCCTTCATTTGCTGGTCGAGCTATTTGGGCAGTTCCTGTTTTTGCAGCAATGCTGTAATTTGGAATTTTTCTACCTCCGCCAGCAAGAGCCTCGTCAACTACGCGCACTAGCATTCGTGTAATTTCTTCTGAAGTTGATTTTTTAATAACCTGTTTTGCTTCATTTGCATAATCAATCTGTTTTGAAAGACCGATTTTGTAATTTATCTCTTTCACTACATGCGGTATTATAAGTTTTCCGCCATTTGCAAGAACAGACAAAGCAGAGGCAGTAATAATAGGCGTCATTGAAATACCTTGTCCAAAAGATGCAGTGTCATATTCAACCTGTTTGCTGTTGTTAAGATTATTCAAAAGATTGCTGATATTTCCCGCGGCTTCATTTGGCAAATCAATACCCGTCTCAGAACCGATTCCAAAACTTTCAAAATATTTTAGAAAATCCTGTTTTCCTATTTTTGTTGCAACATATGAAGCTCCAACATTGAGAGATTGATTCAAAACTTGCTGCATATCGATCACCCCTCTCGCCTTGCCATCATAATTGTGAATAGTGCTTCCATCAACTTTTATAAAACCTGTATCATTATATTTTGAAGATGCAGTAATAGCCCCAGTATCAAGTCCCACAGCCATTGTAAGCGGCTTTATAATGGAACCCATTTCATATGCATTTGATACGAGAGGATCGCCAAACACACCCACGTTAGTCTCATTTTTAAAATTATTTAAGTCAAATGTCGGATAGCTAGCCATAGCATATATTTCTCCAGTCTTTGGATTTATGACAATAGCTCCCGTTGTCTGTGAATGCCATTTTTGATTTGTGGCAGCAATTTCCTTTTCAACATATCCCTGAACTTCTGGATCTATGGAAGTGACAATATCCGCTTCCCTGTCTTTATTTTGAATAAAATTTTTATTTATATTAGAAAATATTTCAGCAAAAGCATTTACATATAGACTGCTGTTATCTCTTTTTAAATTATCATCATAGTATTTTTCAAGACCATATCTGCCTTCTAGATTTGTACCTGTATTATCAAACCCCACAAAACCTACAAGATTTGCTGCCAGACTATCTCCTGGATAATACCTCCAATTTTGCTTTTCTATTATTAAGCCTGGAAGTTTAAGGCTGCTTATTTTTTTAATTTTATCTTCTGGCACTTGTTTTGCTATTTCCTCATAAGGATCATTGATTTTTGATGCCTTAGAGTAAAAAGTGCCTGCATCCATAGGAAGTATTTCAGAGATTTTTTTATAGTACATCTCTGTGTCAACAGACATAAGCTTTGTATTTAAAGCCAGAATATAGCCAGTTTTTAAACTAGCTGCAGATATTGGAACACCATTTTTATCTTGAAAAAATATGCTTCCCCTGTCATATGTATCAACAGATATGTTTGTATACTGCCTATCAGCTTTATCAGTATAATTTTGCCCATTAACTACCTGCAAAAAATACAGCCTTACAATCATAATTAAAGCAAAGAAAACTATAAAACAAAAGATTGTTCTTACTTTATTTTTGAAAGTACTAGTTTTCATTTATAGACAAAGATAGATTTTTTTGAGTAGGATCTATTACAGCAAATTTATCTGAGGATACTAAGATAAAACCTTTTGATTTAGCTAAATTTAAAGTGATGCTATTTTTTATATTTAAATATTGGAATTCCAAAGAATTTACATTTGAACTCAAAGACGTTATTTCTTTTTCCATATTTTGTTTTGATACTGTATTCATCATAGTGCTATTCAACAAAAAACCATAAGATACGACGAAAAAAGCAAAAACTGAGAAAAGATACCAGAAAATTTTCTTTTCCCTGTATTCAATTTTTTCTATTTGGTTTTTAATTACTCTTGATACCATTTTATTTTTATATTTTTTCTATTACTCTCAATTTCGCACTTCTTGACCTTGGGTTTTCCTTAATTTCTTCATCGTTTGGAATTATCGGTTTTTTATTTATTAATTTCCCTTCCCCATTTTTTGCTTTGTCTTTAAAAAAATTCTTAACTTCCCTATCTTCTACAGAATGGAATGAAATAATTGCCATGCGTCCGCCTTTTTTTAAAAACTCCCAGCCTTTTTCCATCCCTTCTTTTAAAGCCGTGATCTCATCATTTACAGCAATCCTGAGTGCTTGGAATGTTTTTGTAGAAAAATGTGTTTTTCCTTTCTGATAAGCAAACGGCACTGCATTTCTGATAATTTCTACTAACTGAAATGTCGTTTCTATCGGTTTAATTTTCCTTGCTGATACAATTGCCTTTGCAATTCTTCTTGAATATCTTTCATCTGAATATCCGTATAAAATGTCGGCAATGGTTTCTTCACTCCAATTATTCAAGATTACTTTTGCATCAACTTTTTGTTCCACCTCTGAAAATGTCATAAGAAGTGGTTCATCATTCCTGAAAGTAAAACCTCTGCCCGACACATCAAGCTGATCAGAAGAAAGTCCCAGATCAAGAAGTATTCCGTCAACTTTGTCTATATTCAAGTTGGTCAAAACTGTGTCTAAATGCCTGTAATCAGAAAGCACTAAATCTGCATTGCAGCCAAGTTTAGATAGTTTTTCCTTTGCATTATTAACAGCCAAAGTATCTTTATCTGTAGCAATTATTCGGACAGTTCCTCCGAAGTCAGAACAAACCTTAGAACTATGTCCTGCACCTCCAAGAGTTCCGTCAAAATAAATTGCGCCGGGCTTTAGATTCAGCTTTTCTATCGATTCATTTAAAAGAACTGTCTTGTGTATCATTTGATTAAAGTGCTCCCGCCTGTCCAAGCTTTTCTGCTAACTGATCGGCTTTCTTTTCTACAACATCTTTATATTCTTTCCATGAAGATTCATTCCAAATTTCTATTCTGTCTTGAACTCCAACTACTGCGACTTTTGTTTTTAGAGATGCTCTCGAAACTAAAAATTCTGGCAAAAGAATCCTCCCGATTGTATCTACCTCAACTTCTGTAGCAGAACCGAACATATATCTGTTGAAGCTTCTGTTATCTGCCTGAAGCATTGAAAAATCTGAGAGCTTATCTGATATTTTTTTCCATTGAGCAAGCGTAAAAATCCATAGGCAGTTATCAAGTCCGGCTGTAATAATAATTTTCTTGCCGACTTCTTTACGAAATTTAACAGGGAGAGATACTCTCTTTTTTTCATCTAATGTGTGAATGTATTCTCCAATAAGCATAATAGTTTTTTAGGGGAAAAATCTATATCCCACTTCTTCCCACATGCTGTACATTTTATAGCACTTTATCCCACAATGCAACAAAAAAACTCACTTCTATTAAGTGGATAAATAATTTTATTTTTGAGGCTATAAATAGAGTTATTTTATGATATTAAAAAGTAAGATTATTTTTTAATATGAGTTATCAACAGTTGAATTAACTTTTTGTCCTGAGTTATTGAATATTAGTAAATTTTAAAGATAAAAAGCCGTTCACTTCGCGAACGGCTTTTTATGTTTAAAAAAATAAAAATTAATAACTTTTTACCCTTTAGGTCTCATAAAAGGAAAAATTTGGCATTCTCTGACGGGTTTGTCTACAAGAAAACTAAATAATCTTTCAGAAAGTCCAAAACCGCAAGTTGGCGGCATACCGTACTCAAGTGCTTCAACAAATTCACCATCCATCATTTGTGCTTCTTCATCTCCTCCCTCTCTAAGTTTTGCTTGTTCTGTAAATCTATTCATCTGGTCTATCGGATCATTAAGCTCACTAAAACCTTTGCCCATTTCAGAACCAGCAAGAATCACTTGGAATCTTTCAACAAGGTTTTTGTTTTTGGACATCCTTTTAGCTAAAGGTTCCATCATTACAGGAACATTTATCAAAAATCCCGGACCAGCTATTTGTTTTCTGCAATATTTCCACAAAGAATCTATAGCCCTGTTTAGATTGAATCCTTTTTTATCATATTCTATTTTTAAATCGTGAAGCTTTTTCTCAATATCTTTAATATTAGTGGAAGAAATATCTATGCCGGTTTTTTCTTTTATCAACCCTACATAATCATATTTTTCCCATTTACCGCCAAGATCTACATCAAAATCTTTTATTTTGAATTTAAGTTTTCCAAAAGTCTGTTCCGCAATATATTTATACATTTCCTCTACAAGCTCCATGCCTAGATTATAATCTGCATAAGCCCAATAAAACTCCATATGCATATAATCTTGCAAATGCTCTGCGTCAGCTCCTTCATTTCTAAAAACTTTACCCATTTCATAAACTTTTGGAAAACCGGCAATCATAAGACGTTTAAGCCAAAGCTCTGGAGAAATTCTTAAATAAACGTCTGTATCATAAGCATTATAATGTGTGACAAAAGGGCGTGCTTCTGCACCACCTGCTGTATTTTCCAAAACTGGAGTATCTACTTCCATAAAATCTTTGTCAGTAAGAAATTGCCTGATTGAGCTGAAAAATTTTGCTCTTTTCTCTATAGTATCTCTAACTTCTGGATTAAAAATTATATCTAAATATCTCTTTCTTAGCTTATCCTCTTCATCTTGAAGTCCATGCCATTTTTCAGGCAAAGGTCTTAAACTCTTTGCCAAAATTTTCCAATCTACTATTTGAAGAGTTTTTTCACCTCTTTTTGTTATAAAAAGTTTTCCATTAATTTCTATAAAATCTCCAACATCAACAGTATTTTGAAATAAATCAAAAACTTTTTCATCCATTTCATCTTTTTTAAGTAATCCTTGAAAGAGCCCTGTGCCATCATTTATATTTAAAAATATCAAACCTCCCTGACCTCTTATAGCCATAATTCTTCCACAAAGATTTATAGATTCCTTTTTTGATATTTTTTCAAAATCAGCAATTACCTCAGATATAGGATAATCTTTTTTTGAAACAGACGGATACGGATCCATACCTGCTTTTTCAAGCAGTTTTAATTTATCTATTCTAGTATTTCTTAATTCTTCAAGAGAAGACATAATTAATTTAAATAAATTTTACCAAAATAATTTAATATGAATATTTAATTGAGATTTCTATTTAACTTCAATAACCTTGTACTCCATTTTTCCTGAAGGGCTATTAAAAGAGAAATGTTCGCCTTTCTTTTTTCCCAAAACTGCAGATCCTATAGGAGATCTATTTGAAATTTTTCCCGAAGCCAAATCTGATTCTGCAGATCCAACGATCATAAGAGTCATTTTTTTAGAACCATCTAACTTTTCTACAACTACAGTACTGCCTATTACAGCATGATCTCCATGCCTATCCTCAACTACTGTCGTATTTTTTAGTATGCTTTCTATCTTAGCGATCCTTTCTTCAATATCGGCTTGCGTTGCTCTTGCTTCATGATATTCAGCATTCTCCGACAAATCCCCTAAATCGCGAGCATAGTCTAGAGCCTCAGCAACTTCTTTCCTTTTAACATTCTTCAAATCTTTAAGTTCCTCTACCAATTCTTCATATTTCTTCTTTGTGAGATATTCTCTTCTTTCTTCCATATTTTTGAGGGATTTAAATTAATAAAACTTGCCAGTTATTCTAGCAAGAATTATAACCGAAGTCAAAAGACGGATTTTTTAAAATTTATCTGAATATGCAAATTTAAAAATTATCAAAAAAATCTATTTCAAATATTCTGGAGTGTTTACATTCATCCAATCAATAATCTGTCTCATAACATAAACACCACCCGTACTGTTTGTAACAGGCCCCTTTTCCATTATTATAGCAAAAGCATATTTTGGATTATCATAAGGAAAAAATCCTGTAACCCAAGAATTAACAAATTGTTTTTTAGATCCAAGTTCGGCAGTTCCTGTTTTAGCACCTAAGGTCAAATATCCTGTATTTAATCCAGAAGCTATTCCTTCTTCCACGCCCATTTTCATACCTTCCTTAACAACTTTTAAATAATCTGGATTTAGATTTAATTGAATAAATTTGTCTGGATTTCCGCCTGATAATATTGATGGTTCCATTAATTTTCCATTATTGGCTATGCTTGCTACAGCTCTCACCGCCTGTATAGGACTTACTTGAAAACCATATTGGCCGATTGAAGTATGATATGTATCTCCAATATTCCATTTTTCTCCATTAAAATTTTTTGCCTTCCACTCTGGATCAGGAATAACTCCAGTATTTCCATTAAAAAAACCTTCAGGCAAGTTTTGTCCAAAACCAAACATACTCATATATTTGTCTATTAGTGATATACCCAAACCTTTTTGACTTTCATAACCTCCTCCAATTTCATAAAAATAAACGTCGGAAGAAACAGATATTGCTTGTCTCATATCAACCCATCCCTGAGGTCTCCAATCGTTAAACACAGATGGATGCAACGGATCATATACATTTGGTATTGAAATTGATCCTGTACTTAATATTTTTTTATTAGGATCAATAATATTCTCAGACAAAGCCGCAATAGACATATAAAGTTTTATTATGGAACCAGGCGTATAAAGGCCGTCTATTACCCTATCCAAAAATGGATTATTTTTATTTGTTAATAATTGATCAATAGCTGTTTTATTTTTACCGTCAGTTAAAATTTGAGAATTGTATTCTGGATAGCTAGTCATCGCCATTACTTCACCGGTATTAACATCCATAATTACACCAGCACCTCCAGTAAAGCCGACTCTGCTAGCCAAATCTGAAATAACCTTATACATTTCATTTTGTAAATTTGAGTCTATGGATAATTTTATATCTTCTCCATCCAGAGCTGGACGCACTACGCTTTCAGACTGCAGTTTTCCGCCAGCATCAACTTCAACAATCCTTAAACCATTTTTACCAGACAAAGTATCATTATAATATTTTTCCACTCCATCCTTGCCTACAAACTCTTCACTATAATAAAAACCTGAACTATCTTTTGATGGGTATTTTATATATCCCAAAACATGAGCTAGACCGGAGAGACTCGAATATTTTCTCAAAGAAAATTCTGGATTGCTATCAGAAACTACATTCCATGCCAATTTATTATTATTTCTATCATAAATAACACCTCTGTTGGTAAAAACTAAAGTATTCTTCAATCTATTATTTTCACTCCTTTGAAAAAAACTTTGACCATTAATTATCTGCAAATTGAAAGATCTAAAAAAGAAAACTCCAAAAATTAAAAAGCATACAACACCAAATACAATAAATGTGCTTGTAGGAATAGCCTTTTCAAGTCGTCCTTCAAATTGGTTAATATCAAATTTTGGTAGGTTTTCTGAATCCAAAAAAATCTCATCAGGATCTATATCTTTAATCCTGTTTTTATATGGATTACTTTTAAAAAAATTTTTAATTTTATTAAACATGACAGGTTATTATATAGATAATCTTAGTATTTTTTTAAATTTGAAAGAAAATAAATAAAAAATAAGTATTATTGCTGTAAAAAAATAAGGGAAATGAATATTAAAAATACTTCCGCCGCCATATAATAAATCTATAATAAGACCGGCAATAACAGCTTCTATAAAATTATTAAAAATAAACATTGCTAAAAATAGCAAAATAATTGATACATAAATAGGCAATACAAACACAGATATTATAATCAGCAAATTTGATAAAATCCTAAACATTTTATTTTTTATTAGACAAAAGCACTTCTACCCATTTAAGTTCGGCTATATTTATAGGATTTTTGAATAGGATATTTTGAAAAGAGTCCGATTCCTTAAATTCTATTTTTTCTACTGTGCCAAAAATATTAGTTGAAATAGATGGAATAACGATAGGATCACCTTCTTTAACATTTATTTCTCTTGGTATTTCAACTTTAAAATTACCTCCCCCCAAACCAATAGCTTCTTTTTCTATGTTGTTATTGCCTATTAGCACATTAATTTTTTCTCCCGGAGATGAATATAAAATAACTTTTGAAGTATTAGTATAAACTTCTGATACATATCCAATAAAGATATTTCCGTCTGACAAAACTTTATCACCTACAATCACACCATTTGATAAACCTGTATCAATAATAAGAATATCGTATGGAGATAAAAATGGTTTGATTAATACAGTAGAGAGTAAAAAATTCTGACTATCGCTTTTTCTATTCAAAATATTTTTTAAATCATCATTCTCTTTTTTTAATACATCATAAAAAATTTGATCTTTGTTTTTTGTTCCAATTTGGTCTTTTAATAAGCCATTCTCCTTCAAAAGATTTATTTTTGAATTTAGAACACCAATATTATCTGAAAAAAAATAAGAAACTGAATTTTTTGCAGTCCATAAAGGAGAACCTATGCTGAACAATATATTTTTTGTCCACGGCAGAGAAAAAACAATAATAAAAAATATTATTACGATAATAGATAAAAAAATATTTTTATTTCTTGGGTGGAAGTTCATCTTCATTTTGTATTAATGATTCTCTATAAATCTCCATATTTTCAAGAATAATTCCCGTACCCCTTGCAACTGCTGTCAAAGGATCATCAACAAACTGCACTGGAATTTTCAAATATTCACTCAAAAGAATATCTAAGCCTTTTATAAGCGCCCCTCCTCCAAATAAATATATTCCTCTTTGCATGATGTCTGTAAGAATTTCAGGAGGAGTAGTCTCTAACACTTCTTTAGTAGCATCTACTAAACTTTCAATGGAAGCAGACATTGCCTCTCTGACATCAGCATCTGTCAAAATAACCTCTCGTGGCAAACCTGTGATTAAATCTCTGCCTTTTATAGGCGCTTCCAAATGTTCACGAGCCACGACCGCTCCTATAGCGATTTTTATATTTTCAGCAGTTTTTTCTCCTATTAAAATTTTAAACTCGCTTCTTATATAACTGATAATATCATTATTTAATTTATCACCGGCAATTTTTAAATTTTTAGATCTGACAATTCCTCCTAAAGATATAACCGCGATATCTGTGGTACCTCCTCCAATATCTATTACCATGCTTCCGACAGGATCATTTATAGGTAAACGAATACCAATGGCACCAGCCATTGGCTGTTCCACTACATGCACTTCTTTAGCTCCAGCATTTCTGGTAGCATCTCGAACAGCGCGAATTTCTACGTTTGTCACACCACTTGGCACTCCAATTACAACTCTAGGGCCTAACATTTTAGGAGAAAATTCTTCCGCTTTTTTTATCAAATATGAAATCATTTCTTCTGTCACTTCAAAATCAGAAATAACTCCATCCACCAAAGGTCTTATGGCTGCAATGTGAGGAGGTGTTCTTCCTAGCATTTCTCTTGCCTGAGCACCGACAGCAACAACCCTTCCTGTTTTTTGATTCATAGCAACAACAGAAGGCTCATTGATGACAATTCCTTTACCAGAAATATAAACTAGGGTATTTGCCGTACCAAGATCTATTCCTATATCGTTGGATAAATATTTATTTAGTTTTTTCTTTAAGTTTTTAAACATAATTTAAAACTATTTATATTCATTAACAAAATCTAAAATCTCTTTTTCTTTGAGATTTAAAACTTTTCCGTCTTTTCTTAACTTAACTTCAAACTCTTCTTTTTCTAATCCTTTATCAGATACTACTATCCTCATTGGAATACCAATAAGATCTGAATCATTAAACTTTTCCCCAGCTCGAGACTCCCTGTCATCGTATAACACCTCAACTCCATTTTTTACAAGTATATCATACAGTTTTTCCGCAGTTTCTCTTACTTTTTTATTATCTGATGTGATTTCAATAATATGAACTTTAAAAGGCGCTATAGAAACTGGCCATATTATTCCCTTATCATCAGAAAGAATTTCAACAATAGTACCCATGAGTCTGCCGAGACCAATACCATAACTTCCCATTATTACTAATTTTTCTTCTCCTTTTTCATTTTTATATTTCAAATCAAAAGGCTCAGAAAATCGCGTTCCAAGTGAAAATATGTTTCCTACTTCAATAGCTTTCATTTCTACAAGCTTGTCCTTTTTAAGATTCAAACTTTTTAAAATTTCATCAGTATAAACTTCCTTATTTACCGCTACTCCGCTTTTTTCATCAAGATAAATCGTGTCTTCTCCAGCGCTGGTTATAGCTTGAAATTCATGCGAGAATTTTGAAAAAGAACCGCCTGAGGCAAATGTTAGATAAGTTAAATCTCCAATACCGACTCTTTTAAAAATATTCGTATAAGCCTCCTTCGATTTTTCGTAAAATTCATTGTGTTCTTGTTCGTCTTTAGAAAATGAATACAATGCTTTCCAATAAAATTCTCTACCTCTTAATATTCCTGATTTGCTTCTAGCTTCGTTCCTAAAAATACTTTTAAAATCATATGGGTAAACAGGTAAATCTTTATAAGAGCTGATGTACTGTTTTAATATATTTGCATAAGCCTCTTCATTCGTGAAAGACAAGCCGACTTCAGTGCCATTTTTTAATTTTGTTTTAAACCAATTATCTACAACGCCATCGTCCCATCTGTTTGATTTCTCCCAAACTTCTTTATTCTGCATGATAGATGTTTTCATTTCCATTCCACCTATCTTATTCATCTCATCGCGGATTATATTTTCAATATTTTTCATCACTCTCAAACCTAAAGGTAGATATGAATACACCCCGGCCATTTCTTTATTTATAAAGCCAGCACGAATAAGGAGATTTGCATTTTTTGACATTTCATCTTTAGGACCCTCTTTACGGGTCTTTGTAAGCAACTTTGATTGTCTCATAGGGCTTAAATATTACATTATTTTGTAATAAAACAAAACACTTGACTTATAGTCAATTATTATGTTGTTATTTAAAAATAGTTTTTATAAATTATTTACCCGAGAAAATTTTTGCTGATGAAAATGTGTTGATGCCAAATAATTAGAAAGTTTTTAAAACAAAAATATCTTCAAAAAATAGATAGGATGTTTACTTCTCATTTTCAACACATCAGAAAAAACTTTAACGGGTAAACAATCTCAAAATATCTTTGTAGGTAATAAATAGCATGAGCGCAATTAAAATTCCAAAACCAATCGTGTTAAACCAATTTACTATCACTGGTTTTATTCTTCTTCTAATTATCACTTCTATAAGTACGAAAAGAACTCTTCCTCCATCAAGCGCTGGAAAAGGAACTAGATTGATCATCGCAAGGTTTATAGAAATCATTGCAATAAAACCTAAAAGATATGACACGCCCATACTGCTTGCTTGTCCCACCATGCCTTCAATACCAACTGGACCGGTAACTTGAGAGAGCAAATCGCTTTTACCGCTGAACGCTCCGATAATAAAACTATAAATGCCTTTTGCAATATTCAAAGTTTCTATAGCAGTGAGTTTTGCACCTTCGTAAAAAGATTGAAAGAAGCCGAATTTTACAGTTCCAACCAAAGTCATAGAAATGCCGATCGCCTTCCTTCCTTCCACAACGCCATCCTTAGCTATAATGTTTACAGTACCCGTAGCAGAACCTCTTTTATATTCTATATTTAAATTATCTTTGCTTTCAGCAATTATATTTTGAACTTCTGCCACAGTTGGAGAAATTATTTTTGTTTTTCCTGAATCTATTTCTAAAATACTATCGCCTTGTTTGAGTCCAGCTTTATCACTTGGAGAATCTTTTAACACAGATAAAACAATAACGGAAACATTTTGCACTTTATCTTTGTATTGATCTTCTACTGATGTAAGCAAACCGAAATTAAAAGAAATAGAAATAAGCAACCAAGCAAAAACTATGTTCATAAAAATACCAGAAAGAAGCAGAACAATTTGCTTCCATTTTGAAGCGTTAACAAAACTTCTTTTGCTATCCGGTCCATTCATAGACTCGTCATCAGGGTCCTCGCCGAATATTTTTACATAACCTCCAAGGGGTATTGTATTCAGGCTGTACTGAGTTTCTCCCATTTTCCAACCAAAAACTTTTGGCGGAAAACCAATAGCAAATTCATCTACTCTTATGCCAAAAAGCTTAGCTGAGACAAAATGTCCCAGTTCATGAACAAATATAAGAACTGCAAGTATGAGTAAAAATAAAATTACAGTCATGATTATTTTTTATTTAATAAATTATTAAAATTTTTATAATTCAAATTAAAATTGTATATTTTTTTGAATAGCCTTGAAAATTCAGATTTATTATTTGATTCTTTTGATTTGGAAATCAATTTTAATAATTTTTTCTTGCCAAAATTTTCCATTAGTAATTTTACAGCTGTTCCACTCTCGAAGTAAACCCCACCCCCACCTTTTTCATAAAATTTAAGGAAATTAGAAAATTTTTCAACTTGTCTCTTCTCTTTTAACTGTCCCGAAAGGTAAATAGACACTCCTTCAGTAAGCCAAATAGGTTTATGACAATCTTTTGATACGATGCTATAAAAAAGATGGCATAGTTCATGTTTAATAAGAGTAGAATGCTTTTCCTCAGAATGATACTTATGATCACTTTCTTTTTTTACATTTTCATAATCGAGAACATAAAAAGTCCGTCCTTTTACAAAACCTACAACCCATGATTCAGTTTTATAACCCTTTATTAAATCAATTTCTTTTCTATTTTTTAATACACAAATATCAGGTAAATGATGTACCCAATTTATACCAAAAAACTTATTGAATTCTTTCATCCCATCCTTATAAGCTTTTTCAATTAGTTTATTTTTTACTTCTTTAATTTTATAAATCATTAGGAGTTAATTTCTTTTTCTTTTTTTACAAGCAACACCTCAAGCATTGCATTGCCATCATCAATTATTTTTTGCATTTCATTTTTATATCTGAATTTATCATCCTCTCCCATTCCGCCCGCTTTTTCTTGTTCCTGAATATCTTCCCATGTATCATCGCGAAATCCGCGAATTTTTATTTTTGTATCTTCAAGTTTTGCTTTTGCTGTCTTTGCAAGAAGAGTTCTTCTGTCTGTCGTAAGTTCTGGAAAAAATATTCTGACACCCTTGTCGTCCACTCCCACAGATACGCCAAGCTCTGCTAATGTAACAGCTTTTTCAATAGCTTTAGATTGTGTTTTGTCCCAAGGAGTGATTCTTATTACTCTCGCATCTTCAATTCCTATATTTGCAACTTGATTTATAGGCATTCTAGAACCATAAACTTCAACCAAAACTCCATCCAAAATAGTCGGGCTCGCTATACCAGTCCGAAGTCCTGAATATTCTTTCTTCAACCAGTCTTCTGCTTCCTTTATATTTTCTTTTAATTTTTTAAAATCGTATGCCATATGGAATATTAATATAATTTATAATGCAACTATTATAACAAAAACTATTATTTTAATACAGGCAATATTAAGGATACATGTTCCAGTAGCATTTTTAACGATGGCGACTGCTCGCTTGCATACTGTCGAATCGTTTCAATATCTTCAAATATTTTTGATTCTTCTTTTTTAATTTTTAAAAAATCTATTTTATTTTTAAGTTCAGTTTCCAAAGAGTTTATAAATTTGATTATTTCTATCTTGCTTTTTTCTTCATCCGAAATGCTTCCGCAAATCTTTTTTACAGCTTCCATTCTCTCTCCAATAGACATTTTTAAAAATTCTTTAGGATTTATAAGGGAATTTTCTGATTCGTTTGTATCTATAATAAAAAGTCTTGATCTGAAAGTAGGAATGATATTGTTGAGAGATGGTATCACCAAAAAGAAATGTGTATCACCTCTTGGTTCTTCAAAAAGCTTGAGCATTGCATTTTGAGCTTTTTCGGTAATAAAGTTTGCACTGACTACGAATATTTTTTTATCTCCAGTCGTTGGCCTGTTTTGATGCAAAGTTTTGATAGATCTTCCGTCTTCTATATCCATGACGTCAAATTTTCCATACCAAAAATCTGGATTGTTCGTTGTAGAAAAATTCAACTCTTTCAATAATAATTTTTCCAATTCATTTATTACATCTTCAGTGTTGCCTAAAATACAATATGCGTGGTGCAGAAGATTATTTTTTACAGATAAATTTAAGACTGCCATTGTAGTTGGTTAATAAATATCATAACAGAAAAGGATAAATACAAAAGGGCGGCCGCTTTGTGGCCGCCCTTTTGTATTTATCTTTACCTCTTCGTAATAATAGATTTTTTATAAGTATCCAAATGTTCAAGAGCTATACCTGTTCCCTTTGCAACGCAGTAAAGCGGATCTTTTGCAACAACAGCCTTTACGCCTATCCTTCTGAATACAAGTTCTATGAAATTTCTAAGCTGAGAAGAACCTCCTGTCATAATAATTCCATTATCAATAATATCTGCAGCAAGTTCCGGCGGAGTATCCTGCAAAACATCTTTTATCGCTTTTATCATATCCTTAAGCTCTTTTGAAATAGCTTTTACTATTTCATTTGTTTTGATTTCAGTTGAGCGTGGAAGCCCTGTCAAAAAGTCTCTTCCCTTTATTATTACAGCAAGTTCTTCTTCCATTGGCACAGCGCTTCCGATAGTTATTTTTATTTGTTCAGCAGTTTTGTCCCCAATAGCAAGATTGAAAGTTTTTTTAATATAGTCTGCAATTGCAGCATCTATTTTATTACCCGCGCATTTTACAGATGTGGAAGCTACGATTCCTCCGAGAGAAATGACTGCAACATCTGTGGTTCCGCCCCCTATATCTACAATCATGTGTCCCATTGGTTCATAAATAGGAATACCGGCGCCTATGGCTGCAAGAATCGGTTCTTTAACAACGTAAGCATTTTTTGCACCAGCGCGGATTGCAGCTTCAACAACAGCCCTTCTTTCTGTGGAAGAAACTCCCGCAGGAACTGATACCATAACTTCTGGCTTAAAAATATTCCACTTGCCTAAAGCTTTATCTATAAAATATCTGAGCATTGCTTCTGTAACTCTGTAGTCTGCAATGACTCCATCTTTCATCGGTCTGTAAGCAATAATGCTATCTGGAGTTTTTCCAATCATATTTTTTGCTTCAACTCCAACAGCGAGGATTTTGTTATCTTGTTCTGAAATAGCGACAACTGAGGGTTCAAAAAGAACAACTCCTTTGCCGGGCACAAATACGAGCGTATTTGCAGTTCCCAAATCTATTCCTAATTTTCTAACAAAAAATGACATGCTTTATATATTATATGTTTTCATAGTAATTGCAAACCCAGACACCAATCCTATTGTTGTGTTTTTGTTGCATATTATATGGATAAAATAAAATACCTCGAAATATATTAATTATAACAATTTCCTAAAAACATTTTATTAAACACAACGCAACGACAATAGAATTGGTGTATGGGCAAATAAAAAATATTTTGATTTTACTGGTAAATTTTATCGCACATATGCTATAATTTTTACATGACAAAAAGTAAATTACTACAAATAGGAAATCTAATATCAGAAATTAGAGAGAGAAAAGGAATGACCCAGTCAGCATTTGCAAAGAGGTTGGAAACAACGCAAAGTGTCATAGCACGTATTGAAAGCGGCGAACAAAATCTTACAACGGAAATGATATCCAAAATAAGCGAAGCTTTGGGAAGCGAGATAATGAGTGTTTCAAGAGGCATTATTAATTTTGAAATAGATGGAGGAAACAAACTTTCTGGAACTGTGGTTACAAAAACTTCCAAAAATGGCGCCATGGGAATCCTGCCTGCGTCCTTAATGAATAGAGGAAAAACAATATTAAAAAATGTTCCAAAGATTGAAGAGGTTTATAGAATGATTGAAGTGCTTGCGAGCATCGGAGTTTCTATAAAATGGAATGATAATGATTTAGAAATAGAAGTTAAAAAAATTGATCTAAAAAATATAAATAGAGAATCTGCAGAAAAAACTCGAAGTATAATCATGCTTATAGGACCTTTGGTCCATTTATTCAAAAAATTTTCACTTCCCCATTCTGGAGGATGCAAACTTGGCAATCGCACCGTTACTCCACACTTTTTTGCACTAGAAAATTTTGGCATTGATATAAAAACAAAGACTTCCAGCTATGAAGTGTCACACGGTGGATTAAAACCTGCAGAATTTACTCTTTATGAATCTGGAGATACTGTCACAGAAAACGCAATTATGGCAGCAGCACTTATTGAAGGCAAAACAACTATTAAATTTGCTTCAGCAAACTATCAAGTACAAGACTTGTGTTTCTTCCTGCAAGAACTTGGCGTGCAAATAGAAGGTATTGAAACAACGACAATAACAGTGCATGGCGTAAAAGAAATAAATAAAAATGTTACATATTATCTAGCCGAGGATCCTATAGAAACAATGTTTTTTATTTCAGTTGCTGCTGTAACAAAATCCAAGATAACAATAGAAAGATGTCCTATAGATTTTCTTGAAATAGAATTGCTCAAACTCAAAAAAATGGGTTTCAAATATAAAATATTGAAAAAATATAAAGCATTGAATGGAAAAACGGATTTAGTAGACATAAAAACTTTTCCTTCATCACTTGTAGCGCTTCACGACAAAATAGAATCAAGACCGTACCCAGGACTTAACATAGACAATCTTCCCTACTTCGCAGTCATAGCAACTCAGGCCAAAGGACAAACTCTGATTCACGACTGGGTTTACGAAAATCGCGCAATCCATTATAAAGAATTGGACAAGCTTGGAAGCAACACTATACTTGCCGACCCGCACAGATTTTATGTTAATGGCATAACCAAACTAAAACCAGCCGAAATTATCTGTCCTCCCGCTCTACGACCCGCTGCCATCATTCTCATAGGAATGCTGGGCGCCGAAGGAAAATCAATCTTAAGAAATGTTTATAATATAAATCGCGGATATGAAGATATAGTAAAAAGACTTAGTTCTTTGGGCGCTAAAATAAAAATAATTAGAAATTAAAATAAATTGAAATAAAAGGTATTTTCTGTCATTATATAGCTAATGAAAATTCTAGAAGTAATACCTGTAGCAAAAGGCATAAACAAAGAAACTCTTTCATATTTTTCTGGAACTGATATACCTCTCGGCTCAATTATAAAAGTACCTCTCCGAAAAAGAGTCGTGCCAGCTTTGGTAATAAATTCCAAGGAAGTTCTTGATTCAAAATCAGAAATTAAAAATTCTTCTTTTGCACTCAAAAAAATAGCTAGAGTAAAATATGCCAATCTGTTAAGCAAAGATTTTATAGATGCAGCAGAGGCAACTTCCAATTATTATGTCGGATCGATAGGATCAGTTTTAAATTCTATTATTCCTAAGACATTGCTGGAAAACGTAGATAAAATAAAACTCGCAAATAATGAAAGTGAAATTGTTAAAAAAACAGCGAAAGCGGAAAAATTTGTCATTCAAGCCAATGATGAGGATAGATATGCAGAATATAAAAGCATTATAAGGGAAGGATTTGCAAAAGGTTCTTCCGTGTTTTTCTGCCTGCCCACAATACAAGACATAAAAAAAGCGAAGGAATCCCTGCATAAAGGCATAGAACCCTATACTTTTGTTCTTCACAGTTCGATGAACAAAAAAGATATCATAGATACAGCAAACAAAATTTTAGAAGAAAAACACCCTGTACTTATCATAGGAACTGGAGGATTCACAGCATTGCCTAAAAGTAATATAAGAATAATCATATTGGATAAAGAAAATTCTAGATCTTACAAAACACTGACAAGGCCTTACATAGATATAAGAAAATTTGCCGAAATATTTGCTGCAAAAACAAATTCAAAAATAATTTTTGGCGATTTGCTATTGCGCACAGACACCATATGGAGACAGAAAAAAGGCGAACTTGTAGAATTGGTATCTTTAAAATTCCGTTCTCTCACAACTTCCTCGCAGGAAATTATAGATATGAGATCCATTCAAAACAATACTCTTGTAGAAGAAAATAAAAAAGCTTTTAGAATTTTAAGCGATAAATTAGAACAAAAAATAAAAAATAATATAGAAAATAGCGAACACATGTTCATATTTACAGGAAGAAGAGGTCTTTCCCCTTCTACTGTATGCGCCGACTGCGGAAATGTAGTGAAATGCAATTCTTGTGGAGCACACACTGTACTTCACAAATCAGCCACTGAAAATTTCTTTTTGTGCCACAAATGCGGAGAAAGAAGATCAGCACTTGAAAAATGTTCTCACTGCGGCGGATGGAGGCTTACGACATTAGGCATAGGATCAGAACTTGTAGAAGAAAAAATAAAAGAGCTTTTTCCTAAAGCAAACATATTCAGAATAGATGCAGATGCTACGCCTACTCACAATAAGGCGCAGGCTGTGGCTGACAAGTTTTATAATTCTCCACAGGGAGTTTTAGTCGGCACTGAAATGGCGCTCTTATATCTTGCAGAAAAAATTGAAAATACAGCTGTCGTATCCATAGATTCTTTTTTCTCTATCCCAGATTTTAGAATAAATGAAAGAATTTTGAATATACTTTTAAAAATGCGATCCATTACTGACAAACATTTTATTATCCAAACAAGAGACATTGCGCAAAAAGTTTTTGATTATGCAATAAAAGGAAATCTGGTTGATTTTTATAGAGATGAAATAGAAGACAGAGAAAAGTTTAATTTTCCTCCTTTTACTACTTTAATAAAAATTTCTATTTCTGGAACAAAAGATGAGGTATTGCAAATGGTGGAAAATATACAGAAAATAATTGAACCGCATAATATAGACATCTTTCCTGCTTTTATTCCACAGTCAAAAGGAAAATATGGCGTAAATGGAATTATTAAAATTCCTGGTGGAAAATGGCCAGATAAGAATTTGTACGACAAATTAAAAACACTTCCTATAGATGTACTTGTAAATGTTGATCCGGATTCGTTAATTTAAAAAATAAAACGACGGTTCGGCAAAGTCTAACCGCCGTTTTATTTTATTTATTAAGTTCAAAATTCACTTTGTTTCCAAATCTCAAATCTATATATTTAATTTTATTAAGAGATTTTGCATCATTTTTTATATATCCATTACTTACTAAAGCTTGTAAATTTACTAGTTCCGATTCAAAACTTCTTCCATCATTTATAAGTATTTTTCCTCCGCCTGAAATATAAATTTCATATTCATGTTCATCTATGGCATTGAAATATTTTGGCTCAAAAGATATTTTTTTAAACATATTATACAAATTAGAAATATTTTTGAAATTATCTTTAAAATAATATTTTCCAATAGGATTTTCATCCACAATCAGACCAAAATATTCTGGAAAAGCATTTGCTGAAAATGTTGGCGCCTCCTCAAAAACAAACCCGTCCGAATCCATAAAATAACAATTTCCTATATTTGTCGGAACGCCTTTACACCACAAATTTTTAGATTCCCTTTCCTTTACTGATATTTCTATCTTATTAATTCCATTAATTAAAATTTTAACCGAACCTATTTCTTTAATATTATTTAAAATATCATTCTGTATTTCTGTTCTGCGCAATAATAAAATATTGCCAGCAGGAATAATCCAAAGATAATATTTGTTTATTTCAGTATTTGCAATTTTTACAATATCTTCTGTTAATACAGAGGAATTTCCAGAAACTTTAACTTCTTTTATGCACGCTTCGCTTGTAGTCAATCCCAAAACTCCAAGTGAAATAAAAAATAATACAAAAATAAAATAGGCAAAAACCTTTTTTCTAAAACTTGCATGTCTTTTATTACGTAAAGTCGCGCTTATGTTTGATCTTGGACGCATATTGTCATCATTATACTAGATTTATAAAATAAAATACAAAAGGGCGGACGCTTTGCGTCCGCCCTTTTATTAAAATTATTTTTTACCTATATATTCCTTCCCTCCCATATACTTTCTAAGTCCTTCAGGAATTTTTATGCTTCCGTCGGCTTGCTGATTGTTCTCAAGTATTGCAATAATAATTCTTGGAGTTGCAATGGCAGTATTATTCAGAGAGTGAGTAAATTTCATCTTTCCGTCTGCATCTTTATACCTGATATTCAATCTTCTTGTTTGAAAATCATGGAAATATGAGCAAGAATGAGATTCTCTGTATTTATTCTGCGATGGAATCCAAACTTCAATGTCATATTTTTTAACCTGACCGAGTCCCAAATCTCCTCCGCAATTTACAACTACATGGTATGGAAGTTCCATAGCTTGAAGTATTTCTTCAGCGTTTGAAAGCAACTCTTCATGATGTTTTACGCTTGTTTCGTGCGATGCTTCGCAAAGTATGACTTGTTCAAATTTATAAAATTCATGAACTCTCATTATTCCTTTTGTGTCTTTGCTATAGCTTCCAGCTTCTCTTCTAAAACACGGAGAAAACGCAAGTATTTTTTTAGGCAAATCTTCTTTCTTTAAAGTCTTATCAGAATAATAACTCATAGTGGCAACTTCAGCTGTTCCTGCAAGATAGTCGGCATCTTGAGTTTTGTATATTTCTTCTTCTCCTTGCGGCAAATATCCCGTACCTAAAAGTGTTTCTCTTTTTACCAAAGATGGAACAACCATCAAAGAATAGTCCGGATGTTTTTGTCTGAACAAATCAACAGCAAGCTGCCATATGGCAAACTCTATTTCAGCAGCTTCATTTTTCAAAAAATATCCGCGGAATCCAGCAACTTTTGTTCCAGTTTCAAAATCAGCAAGATCAAGTTTTTCCATAAGCTCAATGTGATCCTTCGGTGTAAAATCCATCTTAGGAATTTCTCCCCAAACTTTTACTTCTTTATTATCTTCATCGCTATTTCCTTCAGGAACGGAAACATCTGGAACATTCGGAACTTGAAGCATGAGTGATTGCCATTCTTTCATTACCTCTTTCAATTTTTCTTCCTCCACCTGCAAACCATCTTTTAAGATTTTCATTGCAGATATAAGCTCGGCTTTTTGTCCGGCATCTTTTAGCTGTGGTAAACGAACAGAAACTTCATTCTGCTCTGCCCTCTTACTTTCTATTTCAGCAAGAAGTTCTTTTCTTTTATCATCTGCTTTTATAAGGTCGCTAGGATCAAACTTTATATGTTTTTTCTTTGCTCCTTCTATGATGAGTTCTTTGTTCTCTCTGATGAATTTGATATCTAACATAAAAATTATATTTTAACTTTCGTTTAATAATAGCAGATGCTAAAATAAACTCAAATGTTAAAATATTTTGAAATGGAAATATTGAAAGGAGAAAATATTCCAGAAATGTTGCGTGAAATTCCCGACGCACCGAAAAAACTTTATATTCAAGGCAAACTTCCCTCGCCCGAAACCAAAATACTCTGTGTTGTCGGCTCTCGCAAATATACCCAGTATGGCAAAGACGCCTGTGAAAAACTTATCTCAGGACTTCGTGGATATGACATATGCATAGTATCAGGTTTAGCTTTAGGAATAGACAGTATAGCTCACAAAGCTGCACTAGAAGCTGGCTTAAAGACCATTGCCGTGCCGGGCTCCGGACTTCATGAATCCGTTCTATATCCAAGCACGCATAAACAGCTCGCGGAAAAAATACTTGAAAGCGGTGGTGCACTTATTTCAGAATTTGAACCAAAGTTCCGAGCAACTCCATACAGCTTTCCTCAAAGAAACAGAATAATGGCTGGAATGTCCCACGCCGTACTCGTCATTGAAGCAGAAATAAAATCCGGCACGCTTATCACTTCAAAATTTGCGACAGAATACAATCGCGATGTCCTCACAGTTCCCGGCTCAATTTTTTCTAAAAATTCAGAAGGACCAAATATGCTTATTCGTCTTGGAGCAACGCCTGTGCGAAATAGTGAGGATATTTTGGAAGCGCTTGGTTTCAAAATAAATGAAACTCCTCAAAATCTTGAACTTAAATATTCTAATTGTTCGCCCGATGAATTGCTTGTAATAAAAATTCTCATTGAGCCAATGGAAAAAGATGAGCTTATCCGAACTCTAAAAATACCAGTGTCACGTGCAAGTACTATTCTTTCAATAATGGAAATTAAAGGATTGATAAAAGAAAGTATGGGAGAAATTAGATTGAATTAATCCGTTTGGTAAGTGTATATATCAACCTGATTATTCCCATTTTTACAAAAAGCTTTTACATCAAAACCGCTGTCTGGACCAGTACTGTTAGAAATCTCTATAGCAGGAATAGAGCCGCTTCCGTCCGCATAAGTCCAAATGCATTTTTCATAAGAAGTATTGATGTAATAAGGAGAATTGTAACTCTTCCTCATAATTTTATTAAAATATTTTGCAATTTGTATTGTTGAATCAATATATACATCTCCGAAATCAGAGACACAATATGTATTGCCGCTATCCACTTTAATAGAATTGTTTTGACTTTCAAATTGTTTGCCTGTCTTTACATCCAAGCAATCTATTTCATTTGCCTGAAAACTCACAACCCTTGTTCCATCTTTATTTAAAGTTTTAACGCTATTTGATAAATCGCAAATCTGCACTCCAGAATCAGTTGTACATTTTCCTTTTGGAAATTGAGCGAGATATTTAGCTTCGGCAATATCAGCTTCTTGTTTTAATGTTGCACCGCGAGGATCATTTTTATTATTATAAACTGCAAAAGCCCAGTCCTCCGCTGAACAAACTCCACTAGGATAACAACGATTCACCATAGCCACGTTATGACTGTCATACCAAGCAGACTGTGCACTGCTGTCATTCATAGGAAAAGCGTCTTTTGACACTTCTGTTTTTTTAGAAACACTGACAGCAGATTTAACATTATTCGGCTGATTTGTTTTTGCTTTATCTTTAAAATACAAATAGGCAAAATAAACAGCAGCAATAATTAATAAAAATAAAATTAATTTACCAATCTTTTTCATACTGCAAATTATACCAAAATTTGCACAAAATAACATTTGTGTGTAATACTATGCATTAATGAAACTTTTAATCGTTGAGTCTCCGTCAAAAGCGAAGACGATAGAAAAATATTTGGATGGTGCATATACAGTCCGAGCAAGCGTCGGGCATATTCGTGATTTGCCAAAGTCCAACAAAGATGCCATTGATATTCCTGGCGGTTTTATTCCACATTATGAGATAAGCCCTGGAAAAGAAAAGGTTGTTTCTGAAATTAAAACTCTTGCTAAAAAAGCTGCTGAAGTATTGCTCGCAACCGACCCTGACCGAGAAGGAGAAGCTATTGCATGGCATATTAAGGAAGCTGTCGGACTTAAAAATCCAAAAAGGGTTCGTTTCCACGAAATTACAAAAGACGCGATTAAAGAAGCTATCGCGCATCCTACAGAAATAGATGACAATTTGAGAAAAGCTCAGGAAGCAAGAAGAGTTCTTGATAGACTTGTTGGTTATGATCTTTCCGGACTTATCTGGAAGAAAGTTCGTTATGGACTTTCTGCCGGACGCGTTCAATCCCCTGCTCTTCGTATAATAATGGAACGCGAAAGAGAAATCCGCGCATTCAAACCAGAACAATTCTGGGTTATTGAAGCTGATACAAAAACAGCAGGCGGAATTAAAATAACTTTGGGTTGCGACAAGGAACCTCGCGATATAAAAGAAGTTGAAAAAATCCTTGAAGTTGGAAATAAAGAAGAATGGTCTGTAAAATCCGTTACAGAAACAGAAACAAGAAGATCTCCTAAAGCTCCTTTCACTACTTCCACTTTGCAACAGACAGCAAGCACACGTTTGGGATTATCTCCTTCACGAACTATGGGTATTGCCCAGAAACTTTATGAAGCTGGACTTATCACTTACATGAGAACAGATAGCACAAACTTGAGCGTAACAGCACAGGATCAAATCGGTGCCATGGTTGCTAAAAAATATGGAGCAAACTACGCTTCAAAAAATATTTATAAAACAAAAAGCAAAAATGCACAGGAAGCTCATGAAGCTATAAGACCTACAGATGCAAATAAGGAAAATGCCGGTTTAACAGATGAACAAAAAGAACTTTACAGGCTTATCTGGCAAAGAGCAGTCGCATCACAGATGTCAGATGCAAAAGTTTTGAGAACAAAGATAACAGCAGTCGTTGGAGATGGAGAAATTCCTACATTTTCTATCAATGGTTCAAGAATGCTTTTTGATGGATGGCTTGCGGCAGACCCAGAAGCTCGCGGTGAAGATGTTGAACTTCCAAAAGTCACGG